>Ga0190274_10000130_pt1 | contig 51215 bp, 41 predicted proteins | sample Popmic531T_FD_133002 | JGI IMG/M metagenome (GOLD analysis project Ga0190274, IMG submission 133002) | Populus adjacent soil microbial communities from riparian zone of Yellowstone River, Montana, USA - 531 T | ecosystem: Environmental > Terrestrial > Soil > Riparian zone | place: USA: Montana...
CGAGAGCTGGGCCGGTGTGCCCCACTGGCTCGCCATCTGGGGGCCCACCGGCACCGGCAAGACCGGCCTCGCCACCGTCCTCCTCGCCGAGCACCTGCGCACGGGGAAGCGCGGCCGGTGGATTTCCGGACCCGAGTTGTCGCGCCGCATCCAGCGGGACTTCAACAACGCCGAGGACGTCATCGCCCCCCTCCTTTCCACCTCCCTCCTGGTCCTCGACGAGCCGCTCACCGGCGCCGCCGCCGACTGGTACACCGAGCGCCTCCTCCTGATCACCCGCACCCGCGACGAAAGAGGCCTGCCCACCATCGTCACCAGCCAACTCCTCTCCGAGCTCCTCGAAGGGCCGGAACCCGCCGCGCCGCCGCCGATCCTCTCCCGCTGGCTTTCCGGCCTCCATATCCAGGAGAGCGAGCTGGGCACCGAAGACATCCGCCTCAAGAGGGCTCTCTGATGGCTCCCAACCAGCACCAGAAAATCGCCCTGCCGCACAGCGAAGAAGCCGAGCGCGCCGTCCTCGGCGCCCTGCTCCTGGAGCCCGCGCACCTCGCCCGCGTCCGCACGTGCCTTCAGCCGCGCGACTGGTATGTCGAGCGCCACCGCCTGCTCTACCAGGCCTTCCTCGACGTTGCCGACGCCGGCGCCACGCCCGACGCCCTCACTCTCCAGGCCCACCTCGAGCAGGCCGGCACGTTGACCGCCGTCGGCGGTATCGCCTGGCTCGCCACCCTCGACCTCGACCTGCCCGACATCGGTCGGATCGCCGAATACGCCGAGATCGTCCGCGAGAGGAGCGTCCGGCGCGACCTGATCGCCGACGTCCGGAAGGCGATCCTGGAAGCCATCGGCACCGCGCGTCCGGTCGCCGAGCTGCTCGCCGGTCTCCGAGACACCGCCGATCACCTCCTCGGCCGCGCTGCCCGCGTCCGCTGGGAAGAAGCCGGCGCCGTCCTCGACCGCCTCCTGATCACCATCGAAGACGGCCATCCCGAGGCCCTGGTAGGGCTCACGACCGGCTATCCGGATTGGGACCGCCTTGGCCCCGGCTTCCTGCGCGGAGGCCTCTACGTCCTCGCCGGAAGGCCCGGAATGGGCAAGACCTCCCTCGCCCTCGACATCACCCGCCACGTCGCCGTCGAGCTGCACAAGCCCGTCGGCGTCTTCTCCCTGGAAATGCGCGCCGACGAGCTGGGCTTGAAGCTCCTCTCCGCCGAAGCTGACATCGCCGCCCACTGCGCCCGCGCCGCCCACCTCTCCGGCCGCCACTGGCAAGACCTCTACGCCGCCGTCCGGCGCATCGCCGGCGCCCGGCTCTACCTCGACGACACCACCGGCCTGGTCCTCCGCGATCTGGAGGCCCGCGCCTGGTGGCTCAAGACCCAGCACCCCGACCTCGCCCTCCTGGTCATCGACTACCTCCAGCTCGTCACCGCGGGCGTCAAAGTCGAGCAGCGCCGGCTAGAAATCGCTCTGATCACGCGCCGGCTCAAGGCCCTCGCCGGCCAGCTCGGCGTCCCCGTGATCGTCCTCTCCCAGCTCAACCGCGAGCTCACCAGGCGCAGCGACCCACGCCCCCAGCTCGCTGACCTGGCCGAGTCCGGTGCGATCGAGCAGGACGCCGACCAGGTCGCCTTCATCCACCGCCCCGAGGTCTACGCCCCCGACGAGCACTCCTTCCGAGGCCTCGCGGAAATCATCGTCGCCAAGCACCGCCAGGGGCAGACCGGCACCGTCCAGCTCACCTGGTCCGGTACCACGACCTCGTTCCGCAACCGCACCCTCCCGGCCGCGGCCGGCCCGGATCCGTTCTGATGCCTTTACGTCCGGAGCAAGCGCGCGCGCTCCTCCCCCGCGTCGACCCGGGCCGGCTCTACAAGGGCTGGCCCGTGGGCTTGCGCGACGGCGCGATCCTGGCTCTGGCAGCCGCGGGCTTCAAAGCCGTCGAGATGGTCGCTCTCCGGGGCTCCGGCATCACCATGGCCCGAGGACGCGTCGTCGTCACAGTTCGTCGCGGCGCCGTCACCAGGTCCGCCGTCCTGCCCGTGTCTCTGGGAGCCTGGGTGCTCGCCTGGTACAACGAGCGCCGCCTGGCGGGTTCAGCCGAGCCGGCCTTCACCGGCCCCGAAGGCCCCCTCACCCGCAGGGGCATCGCCGCCATCCTCGATCGATACCGGCACACCAGGGGTAGCCGATGACCGCCCTTGACGCCCACACACCCAGCACGCGCCGGGGCCGCCCCCCGGCCGCCTTCAGCCCTCTGGAGCTGTCGTCCTGGTGGGAGGGCAGGGGAGGGCGGCGTCCCCTCTCCCAGCGCGAGCTCGCCCGCAAGCTCGGCCTCTCCGCGACCACCATCCGCAAGCACCTCCGGGCGCTCCGTGCGGCCGGCCAGCTCGACGACCAGGCGCGAGCCCGCAACCTCGCTGCCCGAGGCGCCCTGCGCCGCGGCGGCCGGCCCCCTCGTACCCTCAAAGACACCGACCTGATCGCCGCCTGGGGCAAGGCCCCGAGCGTCACCGCCGTTGCCCGCGCCCTCCACGTCTGCCGCACCCGCGTACGCGCGCGGCTCCAAGACCTCGGCCTGCTGAGCGAAAGACCACAGAGCAAGCGCCCCAAGGCGCCAGGGAGAAAGACAGATGCCGCCGACTGAATTGCGAGAAGGGCTCCACGAGCTGCTGCGGCGGCTCGCCGAGGGCCGCCCCCGCCGCGAGTGCCTGGAAGCGTTGGGAGACTACCGCGACCTCAGCACCCGCGAGCTAGCGCACCTGGAGCAGATCTCCATCCGAACCCTGGAAGACTGGGCAGAGCGAGGAGACGGCCCGCCGTACCGCAAAGCCGGCCACAAGACCGCCCCGAGGCGCTACCCCCTGCGCGACTACCTCGACTGGCGCGACCGCACCACTATGACCTGCACCATCGAGAAGCACCGAAAAGTGGGCTGATTTCGTACCAGTTCCGTACGACCCCCCAAGAAAACGACCCTTGCTTCATTGCGACAAAAGAAACCAAGATCGCCTAACTTGTTGCAAGGAAAGTACTTACAAAGGGGAAAATGGTACCGGCGTCCGGGGTTGAACCGGAGACCTCCTGATCCACAGTCAGGCGCTCTAACCAACTGAGCTACGCCGGCCCAGAGGCGCAGAATCCTAAGCGCTCGGTCCCCTTTTGTCAAAGGTGCGGGCGGAAAGGCCGCTATGCGACGCCGGCGGCGGCGCGCCTCTCGGCGGTTCGCCGCTCCGCGTCGAGACGGCCGAGGCCGTAGTCTTCGTGATCGACGAAGGTCATCGCATCGGCGATCAGGTGGTGTCCCGCTCGCTCGCGGATCAGGCGGTGCATCGTCTGGCAGATGCGCCGGTAGGCCGGATCGCCGCCGCGCTGGGTCCGCAGCTCGATGAGATGGAATGCTTCACGGGCGTTGAGATGAAAATTGAAACGCACCCGGTAGGCGAAGGGGACCACGTACTGCGCGACCTCGGCACTGAAATCCTCCTTCAATGATTGATAGAGATCGCCGGCCCTCCGCAACGCCGTATGCCAAAGATCCTGGGCGCTGATGGTTTCGATCGCTTCCGGCGTGTCGTAGCCATGCACCGTCGACAGCTTCTGCCACTCGAGGGTGAGCAGGCGATGTCTCTGGAGATCGCGGAAGACGGAATAGCTCGCCAGGATGTCGAACCGGTAATACGTCCGCTCGAACGCTCTCCCTGGCTTGTGCCGGCGGTTACGTCGCTCTCCGATGTAAGCGGAGAGGATCTTCTGTCGGTCGTCCTCGCTCATCCCTCGCACCCGCGCGAGCAACTCATCGTCCGGCGCGTCCGAATATTCATAGAGCGCCGCGGCGGCGATCTTGAGCTCCGCGTCCGGGTCCCATTCGATCAGATCGACCTCGGGACACGGCGGGACGGAGCCGTCCAGCGCCGCCGCCAGGCTCTCCATCTGCCGGTCAATTTTCGAAAAGTATTCGCTCCATTGCACGCCACGCTCCGGCAGGTCGACCCGCTTGAGGAACGCGGGGATCACCTTGCGCAGCTCCTCCAGAAGGAGATCTCCGTAATCGCGGACCTCGGCCAGACGGTGGGCGCGCACCCGGAGGAGGAGGGCCTCGTAAGCTTGTGCCGTGGCGAAAATTCCTACATTGGACAGGGTCGCGGCGGGTAGCAGGCCACGCAGGTCGTCGCAGACGCGCGCGCGGATGGACGATCGCCAGACCATCTCCGAATCTTTGGGATCGCGCGGGTAGAGGTCTTCATAGAACTGGCTCAGCCGCGGGATCAGATCGCGATAGGTGTCGAACAATCCATCAAGGACAGCACGGTAGCGCTGGCCCGCTGTTGTGCCGGAAATCTCGGATGGAACCATGTAGCGATAGGAGCCGCCCAACGGTTTGTCAAAATAGATATATCGCGTGCTTTGTTCGAGGTAGGCCGCCAACCGGCCGCGCTCGAGGACTTTCGTGAGGATGTTCGACGCCTGCTCGCAGGCGACGTGGGCTCCGCCGAGCTGCGCGACCGAGTCGTCGCCATAGTCCATGAACATGCGGTCGTACAGCTCCGCGGCCCGGCGCACGTTCACAGCCTCGTCTTTGACGTCCAGGTGCTCCGCGATGGCCGCGACGCCGACGTCCGGACGGCTGACGAACTCATCGAGGAAGAGACGCCGCAGCGATTTCGGCGAGCGGCTGTACCTGGCGAAGAGGGCGCCCTTGACGACCTCGGGGAGATTGACGATCGCGAAGACCGGAGAGTCGAGATTCGTGAAGAAACGAGAGAGGAGAGAGCGCTCCGATTCGGTGAAGTCTTCCGAATGATATCGGCCGGTCACGTTCATCTCGCCGAGTATAGCCCCGAGGAGCTTCAGCCCACCACCAGGAGAATCGACGCGAACCGCCCGCCCCGGTCGGTCCAGGTGCGGCGCACTGCGAAGCCGCTCGCCTCGGCCATCTCCGCGACTTGTGCGGGGTCGAGCTTGTACGAGCTCTCGGTGTGGATCGTCTCGCCGGCAGCGAAGCGGACGTCCAGCCCGAGACTCCGGATGGGGACCGTCTGCTCCCGCAGGCTCTCCAGGTGCATCTCGATCCGGCCGAGGTCTGCGTTCCAGCGCGCCTGGTGGCGGAAGGCGCCGAGGTCGAACCCTCCCCCCAGCTCCTGGTTGATCCGCGACAGAACGTTCAGGTTGAAGGCGGCGGTCACCCCCAGGGCGTCGTCGTACGCTGGAACGAGAACGCTCTCGGGCTTCTTGATGTCCACGCCAAGCAGCAGGCCGTCGCCGGGGCGGAGCACGCCGCGGATCTCGCGCAGGAGCGCGATCCGCTCGCCGGGGTCGAGGTTGCCGATCGTCGAACCAAGGAAGAGGACCAGGGTGCGGAGGCCGGGCGGGACCCGCTCCGCACGGAGGGCCCGCAGGCCCGTCTGGTACTCGGCCACGAAGGCGGTCACGGTGAGCTCCGGAAACGCGTGGAGGAGCCGCTCGGCCCCCTGCTCCACTGCGGAGCGTGAGACGTCGATCGGCAGGTACTCCAGGCCCCCCTGCCGCGCCACCAGCGCCTCGATCAGCAGGCGCGTCTTCCTTCCGTCGCCGCTCCCCAGCTCCAGGAGGCGCACGGGGCCGTCCAGGGCCCCCGCGATCTCGGCCGCGTACCGCTGGAAGATCTCGGTCTCGGCTCGGGTCAGGTAGTACTCCGGCAGCTCGCAGATCGCCTCGAACAGGCGAGAGCCCAGGGCGTCGTAGAAGTACTTGGGGAACAGGACCTTGGGGGTTGCCGTCAGCCCGCGCCGGACGTCCTCGGCAAAGGAAGGCGCCGCGCTGGCGGCGGCCACTCCGCAGATCCGGAGACGCTCATCGATCAGGGGCAGGGATTCCCGAATCATCGCGCACCACCTCCAATTGTCTCTACGTCTCGGGAAAGGCGCCGGATGCTGCCGCGCCCCGGAGCGCCATGGTAGCATCCCACCGCCCGTCGGTAGGAGGGCGGCAACTTCCGGGAGCACACAACCTGTATGGTAAATCAGGAACGCGAAACTCTGGAAATCGACGTCCTCTTCGTGGGGGCGGGACCGGCGAGCCTGGCCGGGGCGTATCACCTCGCCCGGCAGGCGAAGGCGGCAGGCCGCGAGTTGTCGATCGCCGTTCTGGAGAAGGGGCGCGAGGCCGGCAGCCACGCCCTCTCCGGTGCCGTCGTCGATCCGCGGGCCTTCAAAGAGCTGTTCCCGGACGACTGGAAGTCCGCCCCGTTCGAAGCCGAGGTCGCGCACGACCACGAGAGGTTCCTGTTCCTGACCGGGAAACGCGCCTTCTCCCTGCCGATCCCGCCGCCGCTCCAGAACGAGGGCAACTACGTGGCCTCTCTCGGCAAGCTGGTGAAGTGGCTGGCCGCCAAAGTCGAGGCCGCCGGGGTGGACGTCTTCTACGAGTTCCCGGCCGCCCGCGTCCTGATCGAGGAGGGCCGCGTGGTCGGCGTGCGCACTGCCGACCGCGGCATCTCGCATACCGGCGAGAAGAAGGCCAACTACGAGCCCGGGGTGGATATCCGCGCCCAGGTGGTGGTGCTCGGCGAGGGGCCGCGCGGCACGCTGGTCAAGCAGCTCGACGCGGACCTGAACCTCTGGCAGGGCAAGAACCCGCAGGTGTACGCCATCGGCCTCAAGGAGATCTGGGACCTGCCGCCGGGACGGGTCGCGGCCGGCGAGGTGATCCACACTCTCGGCTGGCCCCTGGACTGGAGCACGTTCGGCGGCGGTTTCGCCTACGGCATGCAGAACGACCAGCTCATCATCGGTCTGGTCGTCGGCCTCGACTACAAGAACCCGCTGCTCGATCCGCACCAGGAGTTCCAGCGGCTCAAGACCCACCCGGAGATCGCCGAGATCCTGCGCGGGGGCAAGATGGCGTTCTACGGTGCCAAGGCGCTCCCGGAGGGGGGCTGGTGGTCGCTCCCCCAGTGCTCTGGAGACGGATTCCTGATCATCGGCGACTCAGCGGGCTTCCTGAACGGGCAGCGCCTCAAGGGGATTCACCTGGGGATGAAGTCCGGGATGCTGGCCGCCGAGACGATCCTGGAGGCCCTCGCGGCCGGCGGCGCCACGGCCAAGCGGCTGGCGCGCTTCGGGGAGAAGGTCGAGGCGAGCTGGATCAAGCAGGAGCTCTGGCCGGTGCGCAACTTCCACCAGGCGTTCGACCATGGCCTGGTTCCCGGGATGTACCAGGCCGGCGTCGGGCTGGTGACAGGAGGCCGCGGCTGGGGCGTGAAGGAGAGGCTGGGCACCCACGCCGGCCACGAGCGGATGGTGAATCTCCAGACGCCGGAGGGGAAGACGATGAAGCCGCCGGCACCGGTCAAGCTCGACGGCACCCTCACCTTCGACCGCCTGGCCGACGTCTACCACTCGGGGACCGCGCACGACGAGGACCAGCCGGTCCACCTGCTGGTGCACGACACGAGCATCTGCGTCGAGCGCTGCACGGTCGAGTACGCCAACCCCTGCCAGCGCTTCTGCCCGGCCGCCGTCTACGAAATGGTCGCCGACCCCGCCGCTCCGGCCGGCCGGCGTCTGCAGATCAACGCGAGCAACTGCGTGCACTGCAAGACCTGCGACATCATGGACCCGTACCAGATCATCACCTGGGTGCCGCCCGAAGGGGGCGGGGGGCCGAATTACGGGAAGATGTAGAGCCTACCCCCGCTCCTTCGGCATGATCACGCAGTCCCCGCTCCCCGTCTCCACGCGGATCACCGTCTGGCCATCGCCGCGGCGGGCGCCGACGACCTTCTTCCCCTCCTTGCGGATCTTCGCGTCGTCATAGCGCACCAGGAGCTCTCCGCTTCCCTGGCTCGACTCGATGTCGAAGGAGGCCTCGGGGCCGCCGTAGATCGTCACGTCGCCGCTGCCGGTCTCGGCCTTCACCCGCTTCGCCTGGGCCAGCGAGCTGCGGACCACCACGTCGCCCGAGCCCGTGCCGGCGTCCAGCTCCTCCAGCTCCACGCTCACCACCTGGACGCTGCCCGAGCCCGTATCGGCCAGGACGTGACTGACCGTGCCGTTCTTCACCATCACGTCGCCCGAGCCTGTGTCCACGGAGAGCTTGCCGGCCGAGACGTTCTCGACCGTCACGTCGCCCGACCCGGTGTCGACCAGGCCGTTGCCGATCAGCTTGCGGACCACCACGTCGCCCGAGCCCGTGTCGATCCGCGTCTCTCCTGTCGCCGAGCCGACCGTCACGTCGCCTGAGCCCGTATCGAGGGTGAGCTGGCCGGCGTGCGAGACGATCTCGATGTCACCGCTCCCGGTCTTCACCAGCAGCGTCCCTTCGAGCTGCCCACCGCGCACCGCGCCGACGACGTTGCGGACGACCATCTGGCTGCCGGCGGGCAGGGCGATCTTCAGATCGGCGTAGAGGACCGGGACCGAGGTCTGCGGCTTGCCATAGATCCGCACCCGCTCGCCGCGGAAGACGGTCGACGTGTGGCCCGCGCTCTCCAGCCAGCTCAGCCACTCCGGCAGATCGTTGCCGTCCTGCCCGGGCCGGGGATAGGCAAAGCCGCGGTAGTCGTCGACCGGATAGGAGAGGACGATCTCTTCGTGCCCCTTGCCGTCCGTGCTGCGGACCCATTTCATGCCGTCCAGGAGCTGCTGGGTCTCGCTCTCGCTGGCACCGGCCGCATGGATAACCGCCTCCACGATCACCTGGTTCCCGGGAGCGCGGACCAGTTGGACCCGGCCCGCGAGGTTCCCGAGCCGCACCTCTCCCTGCTGCGCCGGGAAGGTCTGGCGGAAGGAGCGCGTCTTCACGGGAGCGGCAGCCGCTACCGCCGCCACGGAAACGATCGAGGCGATCGAAAGGATCAACGCCGCCGTGCGGGCGGAGCGTCTCGTCAGGGATGTCATGGATCTGTCCTCCTCCGGTTCGGTGCTTCTGATGCACCCTCGAACAACAGTACGGCCTGCCGCTTGAAAAGGTTGCAGGCCGGGTCCGATCAGACCGGATTCAGACCGGTTAGAATTCCGCCCCATGCGCACCCTGCTCCTCCTCTCTCTCCTGGGCTTGACAGCTCTCTCTCCCGCCTCCGCGGCCACCCCTGATGTCCTGAGCTACGACGCCATGTTCGCCGAAGATTCCGGCGGCGTCGCCGCCGAAGACCCCGTCTGGTCGCCGGACGGCAGCCGTCTCCTCTACGTCCGGACCGAGGCCCTCTGGCTGCTCGATCTGGCGTCCGGGAAGGGGTCCCAGGGAGCGACCGAGCCCATCCTCCGGCTCGCCGACTTGGAGAAGGCCGCGGGTAAGGACGATCTCGATTTCGACCAGATCGTCTGGTTGCCGCGCGGAGACGGGCTCCTTCTCGTCGCGGGCGGCGACCTCTGGTTCTTCCCCCTCGGGACGACCGGAGAGCTCCGGCGGCTGACCCGTACGGACGAGGAGGAAACTGACCCCAAGCTCTCGCCCGACGGCAGCCGGGTGGCCTTCGTGCGCGACTTCGACCTCTGGCTCCTCGATCTTGCTACTGGCACCGAAAAGGCGCTCACCACCGATGGCCAGGACGGCGTGTTCTTGAACGGCACCACCGACTGGCTCTACTGGGAGGAGATCTGGGACCGCGAGGCGACCGGCTACTGGTGGAGCCCCGACGGCACGCACATCGCCTACTACCGCTTCGACGAGCGCCAGGTCCCGGTCCACCCCCTGGTGGACGACTCCCCCGTGCACCCGGAGGTCACCTCGCAGAAGTATCCGAAGCCGGGCGATCCCAATCCGGCGGTGCGCGTTGGAGTCCTGGATCTCGCGAGTGGCCGGACGGTCTGGATGGAGACGGGGGAGCAGGACCAGTACCTGGTCCGCGTGGCCTGGACGCCCAAGGGGGATGCCGTCGCCGTCCAGGCCCTCAGCCGCGGCCAGGATCGGCTCGACCTTCTCCGCTGCGGCCCCACGGACGGCCGCTGCTCCACGCTGCTCACCGACCAGTGGCCGACCTGGGTCAACCTCGGCAAGGACTTCGCCTTCCTGCCGGACGGACGCTTCCTCTGGGGCTCGGAACGGAGCGGCTGGCGCCGGCTCTACCTCGCCGGCGTCGACGGGCGGATCGTCCGGCCTGTCTCGCCTGAGGGGTGGGCGGTCACCTCGCTCGACGGCGTGGCCGACGACGGGAGCTGGGTGATTTTCACCGCCTACCGCACCCAGGGACTCGGCCCCGCCGAGCGCCACGTGCTGCGCGTCCGCCTGGGCGACAACCAATCGGAGACGCTCACCGTGCAATCGGCCGAGCACGGCGCCACGGTCGACACGAAATCCGGCGCCTGGGTCCACTCCTGGTCCACCGCGGACGCCCCGCCGCGCAACGAAGTGCGGCGGGCGGACGGCTCCATCCTCCCGCTCCCCTGGGACGCCCCCACGACGTACAACCCCGAGGCCCTGCCGTCCTACACCTACTTCACGATCCCCGGTCCGGAGGGCTCCCAGCTGCCGGCGCGCATGATCCAGCCCCCCGGGTTCGACCCCACGCGGAAGTATCCGGTGATCATCTACCAGTACGGCGGCCCCACCTCGCAGGTGGTCTTCCGGCACTGGGACAGCCGGCGGCGCGATCTCTGGCACAAGCGGATGGCGCAGCGCGGCTACGTGGTCTTCAGCCTCGACAACCAGGTCTCCCTGTTCTTCGGCAAGGCCGGGGAGGACCGCGACCACCGCCGCATGGGCGAGGTCAACCTGGCCGCCCAGCTCGCCGGGATTGACTGGCTGAAAGCTCAGGGCTGGGCCGATCCGGCGCGGATCGGTACCTGGGGCTGGTCCGGCGGCGGCTATAACACGCTCTACTGCCTGGTGCACCGGCCCGGTGTCTGGAAAGCGGGAGTCTCCGGCGCCCCGATCTCCGACCTGCGCCTCTACGATTCGGTCTGGATCGAGCGCTATCTCGCCACGCCGCAAACCAATGAGTCCGGGTTCCTCGAATCCTCGCCTCTCACCTACGCCAACAAGCTGAAGGACCGGCTCCTGATCGTCCATGGTCTGGCGGACGACAACGTCCATCCGCAGAACACGGTGCTGATGAGCGATGCCCTGATCAAGGCGGGAATCCCCTTCGAGCAGGCTTTCTATCCCGGCCAGAAGCACGCCTTCGGCGCCCCCTCCATGCGCCACTTCTTCGAGCGGATGGAGGTGTTCTTCGACCGGGCGTTGCAGGAGGTGGTGGTGGAGCGGGTGGAGGTGCGGTGAGGCGCTAGCCCCACCGTTTCATGATCAACGCCCCGTTGGTGCCGCCGAAGCCGAAGGAGTTGGTGAGGGCGTACTCCAGGTCGGTGGGTCGGGGCTTGTGGGGGACGAAGTCGAGGTCGCACCCTTCGCCGGGCTCGTCCAGGTTCAGGGTGGGCGGCAGGATCTGGTTCTTCATGGCGAGCGCCAGGATGCCGCATTCGAGACCGCCGGCCGCGCCGAGGAGGTGCCCTGTGGCCGACTTCGTCGACGAAACCGCCAGCTTGTAGGCGTGGTCGCCGAACACCTGCTTGACCGCCCGCACCTCGGACAGGTCGCCGAGCGGCGTCGAGGTGCCGTGCGCGTTGATGTAACCGATGGCCTCCGGCGGCAGGCCGGCGTTCTTGAGCGCCGCCTGCATGACGCGCACCGCGCCGTGCCCTTCCGGATGCGGCGCCGAGATGTGGTAGGCGTCGGCGCTCATGCCGTAGCCGACCACCTCGGCATAGATCGGGGCGCCTCGCCGGCGCGCGTGCTCCAGCTCTTCGAGGATCACGATGCCCGCGCCCTCGCTGATGATGAAGCCGTCCCGCCCGACGTCCCAGGGGCGCGACGCCTTCTCCGGCTCGTCGTTGCGGTGCGACATCGCGCGCATGGCGCAGAAGCCGGCGACCGCGAGCGGTGTGATCACCGCTTCGGTGCCGCCGGCGATCATGGCGTCCGCGTCATCCGACTGGATCAGCCGGAACGCGTCGCCGACCGCGTGGAGACCCGTGGTGCATGCCGTGGCGGGCGACGTGTTGGGTCCCCGGGCGCCCCAACGGATCGACACCTGCCCCGCCGCCATATTGACGATCTGCCCCGGGATGAAGAACGGCGACACCCGGTCCGGACCCCGCTCGAGCAGGGTCTTGTGCGTCGCCTCGATGAGCGGCAGCCCACCGATTCCTGATCCGATCACGACGCCCACCCGGTCCGCGTTGCTCTCGTCGATGACGAGGCCGGAATCTTCCACGGCGAACTGCGCCGCCGCCAGACCGTAGTGGATGAACGTGTCGCTCTTCTTGATTTCCTTCTTGTCGAGGTAGTCGTGGGGATCGAACCCCTTGACCTCCCCGGCGATGCGGGTCGGATAACGAGAGGTATCGAAGCGGGTGATCGGACCGATCCCGCTTCGGCCTGCGAGCAGGGCCTCCCAGTTCTGGGCGGTACCCACCCCGAGGGGGGACACCAGCCCCACTCCGGTGACGACGACGCGGCGGCGTGCGGTGGAGCTCAAGATCTCGGCGGATTCGTCAGATTGAGGTTGGCGGCCCGGCGGGGAGCTCAGTTCTGATCCCCGGCGTTGCTCTCGATGTAGGTGATCGCGTCCTTCACGTTGCTGATCTTCTCGGCGTCCTCATCGGGAATTTCGATCCCGAACTCCTCCTCGAACGCCATCACCAGCTCGACGATGTCCAGCGAGTCGGCGCCCAGGTCGTCGGTGAAGCTGGCCTCCTGAGTGACCTCTTCCTCGTCGACACCGAGCTGCTCCACGATGATGCTCTTGACCCGTTCCGCAATGGCCATAGGGAAAACCCCTCCTTGCTTGTCTCTTGAAATTCCGAAGTGGTGCACCTCGGCGCACCGAGGAGCGGTTCTAACATAAAGAGGCGCCGCGAGTCCATCCGGGGCTTAGATATACAGACCGCCCGATATGTTCAGCGCCTGTCCCGTGACGTAGCCGCCCTCTTCGCTCGCCAGGTAGAGGACCGCCGCGGCGATGTCGTCCACCGTGCCGAGGCGCTTCAAGGCGATCTGCCCGATAAGTTCCTCCCGCGCCTGCTCCGGCAGCTTGTCGGTCATCGCCGTGACCACGTACCCGGGAGCCACGACGTTGACCGTGATGTTGCGGCTCCCGAGCTCGCGGGCGAGCGACTTGGTCAGGCCGACGAGCCCGGCTTTGGCCGCGGCGTAGTTCGCCTGCCCGGCGTTGCCCATCAGCCCGACCACCGAGCCGACGTTGATGATCCGGCCCCAACGCTTCTTCATCATGCCACGCAGAACCTCTTTGCTCAGGGCGAACGCCCCGGTCAGATTGGTGCGCAGCACCCGGTCCCAGTCGTCCAGCGACATGCGGGCCAGCAGGTTGTCGGCCGTGATCCCGGCGTTGTTGACCAGGACGTCGATCCCCCTGAGGTCCTCCGGGAGGCTCTTGAGCTTCTCGCCGAAGGTCTCCGCCTGGGAGACGTCGAGGACCAGCGGATGCCCCCCGATCTCGGCCGCCAGGGCCTCCAGCTTCTCCTGGTTGCGGGCCGCGAGCACCACGCGCGCGCCTTGCTTTGCCAGCAGGCGGGCGATCCCCTCGCCGATCCCCTGCGAGGCGCCGGTCACCAGCGCCGTCTTGCCATCGAGTCGGAACATCAACCCTCCTCCTTGCCTTCGCCCCCCTCCAGCGTCTTGCGGAGCTGGTCGGGGTCGGAGAGGCTCGCGTTCATCGTCCCCACCGCGATCCGCCGGTCGAGACCGGTGAGGACCGTGCCCGGCCCCACCTCCAGGAACGTGTCGACGCCGGCGGATTGCGCCATGTGCTGGATCACCTCGACCCAGCGCACCGGGCTGTCGATCTGCCGGATCAGGGCGTCGCGCGCCGCAGCTCCGGTGGTCACCGGCGCGGCGTCGACGTTGGTCACCACCGGCACGGACGGGTCCCGGAAGGGGGTCTCGTTCAACGGGCCGGTCATCCCCTCGCGGGCCGGCGCCATGAGCGGTGAATGAAACGGGGCGGAGACCGCCAGCACCGTGGCCTTCTTGGCCCCCCGCTCCTTGGCCAGGGCCGCCGCGCGCTCGATCGCCCCTTTGTGGCCGGCGATGACGATCTGCACGAAGCCGTTCAGGTTGGCCACGGCGCACACCTCTCCCCGTTCTGGATCGACCACCTCGGCGGCCAGGGCGGCGGCCTGCCCGGCGTCCATGCCGATCAGCGCGGCCATGCCCCCGACGCCCACCGGCACCGCCTCCTGCATGAGCTGGCCGCGCAGCCGGACGAGCCGCAGGGCGTCGGCGAACGACAGGGCTCCGGCGGCCACCAGGGCCGAGTATTCGCCCAGGCTGTGCCCGGCGACCGCCACCGGCCGAAGGGACTCGGCTCCAGGAAACGCGGCGAGGCTGCGGTGGACCGCGGTCGATACCGTGAGCAGCGCGGGCTGCGTGTTGACCGTGAGGTTCAGCTCCTCCTCCGGTCCCTCCCAGCAGAGGCGGGAGAGAGAAAAGCCGAGGACGTCGTCCGACTCTTCGAACGTGCGGCGCGCCGCTTCAAACTGATCGGCCCAGACCCGGCCCATGCCGACTTTCTGGGAGCCTTGGCCGGGGAAGACGAACGCGATCGTCCGGCCGTCGAGAGAGCTCATAGATCTGACCCCTAGGCTTGCGTCTCGCCGAGCAGCCGCTCCTCCTGGCTGTGGAGCTCGGCGATCTTGTCGTGAATTTTGCGGTCGAGCTGCGCCGCCGAGAACTCCACGGCGCGGCGGATGGCGTTCTGGATGGCCCGGGGGTTGGACCGCCCGTGGCCGATGAAGCAGCCGCCGTTGACCCCCAGGAGGGGCGCAGCCCCGAACTCCCGATAGTCAGTGCGCTGGCGGAAGCGGTCGAAGGCGGGCTTGGCGAGCACGTACCCCGCCTTGGTGCGGGCGCTGCTCTCGACCTCTTCGCGGAGCATGCGGAAGATCATCTCGGCCAAGGCCTCGGCGCTCTTCAGAATCACGTTCCCCACAAAGCCGTCGCAGACGATCACGTCGGCATTGCCGTTGAACACGTCACGCCCCTCGACGTTGCCGAGGAAGTTGAGGCCGGTCGTCTTCAGGACCTTGAACACCTCGCGGGTGACGTCGTTGCCCTTCCCCTCCTCCTCGCCGATCGACATCAGGCCGATGCGCGGCGAAGGGGTGCCGATGACCTCCTGGGCGTAGAAATGGCCCATGACGGCGAACTCGCGCAGGTGGATGGGCTTCGAATCGACGTTGGCGCCGACGTCCAAGAGCACGGTGCGGCCGTTCATGTTCGGGAGGACGGCGGCGAGGGCGGGCCGGTCGACGCCGGAGACGGTGCCGATGATCATCTTGGCCGAGATCATGGCAGCGCCGGTGTTGCCGGCGGTCACCATGGCCTGGGCGCGCCCCTCCTTGACCAACTCGGCGCAGAGGCGGATCGACGAGCGCCGCTTCTTGCGGATCGGCGTGATCGCCGGCTCGTTCATCCCGACCACTTCCTCGGCGTGGATCACCTCGAGGCGGCGGTGACCCGCGACGCCGAGTCGGGCGAGCTCCGCTTCGACGCGCGCGCGGTCCCCGACCAGGAAGATCGAGGTGCCGTCCTCGGTGGCCGCCCGCACCGCGCCCTCGACCGGGCTCTGCGGCGCGTGGTCCCCCCCCATGGCATCGACAGCAATCTGCATGCTCGAATTCCGCGTTCGCGATGGCGCTCGGCGGGAGGACTCTATCAGAGTCGAAAGGGATGGCCGGACCGACCGGAAGGGGGGCGGCGCGCGCCCCCCGCGAGGCCTACGGAGCCTCCTTGACCTCGATCACCTGGCGTCCGCGATAGTAGCCGCAGTGGCCACAGGCGCGGTGCGGGAGCTTGACCTCTCCGCAGTTCGGGCAGCTCGACTGCGCGGGCTGGGCGAGGGCGTCATGGGCGCGGCGCTTGTCGCGGCGGGCCTTGGAATGGCGGCGTTTTGGATTGGGCATCGTCGTGGCCTCTTCGTCAAAAAGTTCTCGCTGTCACCGGCCTTCGTCGAGCCGGCTCTTCAAAGCCGCGAGCGCCGCCCACCGCGGATCGGCCGTCTGCTCCTCACAGGAGCAGTCGGTCTCATTGCGGTCCGCCCCACAGATCGGGCACAAGCCCTTGCAGTCGGGGCGGCAGAGCGGCTTCATCGGGACGTTGAGCTGCACCTGCTCCAGCAGGATCGGATCGGTCTCCAGGGTCTCCCCGCTGACATAGAGGACACCCAGATCCTGCTCCTGCAGCTCATGCTCCCCCGCCGCTCGCGGATCGCGCTCCGCCAGGATCAGCAGCTCGACGTCGGACTCCGCATGGTCGACGATCGGCTTCAGACACCGGTCGCAGCTCAGGGTCTGATCATAGGAGAGCCGCGCCCGCAGGAGATACCCCGGATCCACGAACACGACCTGCCCCTTCCACCCGACGGGGTCGAGGGCGATCAGCTCGGGATGTCCCAGGGTCTCCGGCGCGACACTCTGCGTTTCTTCCCAGTTGAAAGGTTCTTCGCGAACCTGATCCAGCCAAATCTGCATACACGAACCTCCCACCGGGCAAACGCGGAGGGTAAGGGAAATGTTCCCCCAAGTCAACCGCCGGGGGAGAGACTCCCGCACCGCTGGAGCTCCAGCCGGAAGCTCGGCGGCGCCTGCGTGGCGGTCAGCTCCAGCCCCTCGCAGTGGGCCAGGGGACGGAGCAGGGTCTCCCAATCCTTCCAGCGCCGCACCTGGGCGCGCGACACCAGGGGGAGCCCGTTCAGGATCTTGCGGACCTCGGCCACGACTTGGAGCGCCGGGCGCGGCCGGGCCCAAAGGCCGAGGACGAGCCGGCCGCCGTCTCCCAACTGGCCGTCGGGCTTCGGTGAGGTCAGCTTGGCGAGCCGCGGGGCCAGGATCTTGGCGCGCTTCAGGCTCGCTTCGTCCACCGCGTTGATCTTCCAGCCGGCGGCATGCCCGCGCGGCAGGCTCTTGCTGACCAGGCCGGCGATCCCCTGGGCCGGCAGCCCCCAGCGCGGATCCCCGTCGGGTGCGTTGAACACCGCGGCCCCGGGCAGGCTGCCCAGGGAGCTGATCCGCGCGCCGCGGCTCGCCTCGTCGAGATCGAAGAGCGCGAAGGCGGCGGGTGGCAGCGGCTTGGGCTCCGAGGCCGGCCAGGCAGGCCCGGCCACGGCGAGGAGCACCGGATGGACCCGCTCCGGCAGGTCGGGCTCGGGCGGCGGCGGCGGATTGTCCTGATCGAGCGCGAGAACCAGGTCCTCGCTCTCCCGCTGCAGCACATAGTCGCCGAGCGGAAACTGCGACACGTCGCGCAGCAGCCGGAAGATCCCCAGGCTCTCCGGACGAGCCGCGGCCGGAGAGCCACCCGGCTCCAGACCCGGAGTCTCGCCCGTGCTGACGGTCCAGTAGCCCTCGCGCCACACCACGGTCAGCACCCGCTCGGCCGGCTGCTCCTGGTCGTCCCCGGTCACGTCCCGCACCTCGCCGCCGGCGAGCCAGGGGTTGCCCGCGACCTTGCCCGAGAGCCGCGAGACCGCGGAGAGGACGGGATAGACCTTCGCCACAATCAGGAACCGCTTGCCGGAGAGATCCGAGCAGCCGGCGATCTCGCTCGCCGGGGGGACGGTGAAGGGCCCGAAGGACGGCAGGACCGGCGGCGGCAGCTCGGCCACCCGGGCGACCGCCCCCACCCAGGCGGCACCGTCGCCGACCGCGCCCTGGAGCTGACCCAGGTTCTGGTGTGGATAGGGGACCCAGAAGCAGGCGTCGTACGCGCCGGACGCCAGAAGGCGCGACGGCAGCCCTCCCGACTCGGGCGCCGCGGCCCGCTCGCGCGGCGCGTACCAATAGAAGTAGTGACCGACCGCCAGGGCGACCAGCAGCAGAAGGATCAACAGACTACGGTACCGCTTCATGCGGGTCTCCTGACGTCAGGCTTTCGATCCAGATCCAGATCCAGATCCACGAGGATCTCGGCCAAGGCGCCCAGGAGCTCGTCGTCCTCCTCCGCCACGCCGAGGTCCGCCGCTTCGGCCGCCACCGCGGCGGCGAGGTCGGAGAAGACGTCCGCCGGCGGATACGGAGCGAGAGGCGGCACCGGCCGGAACGGCGCCGGACGGGCGGCCACGATCTCGCGGACGAAATCCGCGTAGGCCCGAGCCGAGCCCTCCAGCGTGTGGTGGGTCCCGATATGCCGGCGGGCGTTCTCCCCCATCCGGCAGCGTAGCGGCTCGTCCGTGGCCAGGCGCTGGAGGACGGCGGCGAGGAGGTCCTCCTCGGTCTCGTCGAGGTCGATCTTGGCGCAGCAGTCGTCCGGGATCTCGCCGAACGCTCCGGTGTGGCTGACGATCACGGGCTTCCCCATCCCTAGGAGACGGATGAGCGTCCCCGAGGTCTCCCCGGCCGACGGATAGCGCAGGTTGATCGTCACGTCCGCCGCGAGCATATAGAGAAGGAAGCGGTCCAGCTCGGTGCGGCCGACGACCGTCACCCCCGGCGCCAGGTCCGCGGTGAGAATCGCGGCGAAGTCGTAGTGCGGCGAGACCTCGCCGACCAGCAGATAGACGGCGTTCGGCACCTCCCGCCGCAGGCGGGCGAAGGCGCGGAGGGCCACGTCGAGCCGCTTGGCCGGCGTGATGAAGCCGAAGGAGGCGACGACGAATGCCTCGGGCGGCAGGCCCAGCGCGGCGCGTGCCTCGGCCGGAGACGATCCGCCGGCGGCATCCAGCTCGCGCAGGCTCAGGTGGTGGGGGATCTTGACGATGCGCGTCCCCGGCCGGCTGGCCCGCACCCGGTCGCCCGTGCAGTCGTTATGGATGATGAGCCCAAGGCTGGCGTCGACCACCCGCTCGAACAGCGGGTAGCTCCAGACGTCGAGCGGGATGCCGGTCCCGACGCTCCGCCGCGCCAGGGCCTCGCCGGTCCTGCCGTAGGCATAGCGCATCTCTTCGATGTATCCCTCCAGGTCCCCCTTGGCGATCGTCATGCCACGCACCAGGTGGTGGAGCATGGCCTCGTGAAGGACCACGATGCCGGGGATGCGCTGGAGCATCGTCCAGGTCCGCGCGTGGTAGTCGGGGTTGTTCCCCACGTGATAGAGGACGGCGTCGTACCGCCCTGCCTCCCAGAGAGCCGGGAAGGCGCGTTCGCCGCGGACCGGAAAGCGCGCGGTCAGGCTCTCGTCAACGCGCGCTCCCTCGTCCACGAACAGCTCCAGCTCCAGGTGCCCGGCGAGCTGGGGGACCAGCTCAGCGCTGTAGTCGGCAACGCCGGACCGCGCGGGGGGAAAAGGGCTGAAGTAGGCGAGTCGCATGAAGTCGGTCAGGTAAGGACTCAAGCCGTCGCCGCCGGCACCATCTCCGTCTCGACCGCGAGCTGCTCGGCCTCCGCCGTCTCCAGAGCGGCGATATGGGCGGCGGTGCGCAGGTCCGCCTCGGCCCGGCGCAGAGCGGCGAGGCGCTCCGGCGTATCGCGGACCAGCGCGCGCTGGACCTCGGCGCGCAGCGACACCTTGGCCGCGGTCTTCGCCTTGCGGACCTCGCCTAGTATCTCGGACGCGACCTCCAGCACCAGCGGATCGCCGTCGCCCGCCAGCGCGCGGAGCGGTGCCGCCTCCGGCCAGGCCGCGCGGTGGACGGAGCCCTCCTGCCACCAGGACCAGACCTCCTCGGTCACATAGGAAAGGAAGGGGGCCAGGAGCCGCAGCAGGACCGACAGCGCCTCGCGCAGGGCGCGGTGGGCCGAGCCGGCCGCCGCCTCCCCCTGATTGCCATAGGAGCGGTTCTTCACCAGCTCCAGGTAGTTGTCGCAGAAGCCCCAGAAGAAGCGCTCGGTGCGCTCCAGGGCGCGCGTGTAGTCGTACGCCTCAAAGCTCGCCGTGGCGTCCTCCACCAGGGAGGCCAGGCCGGCGAGCATCGCCCGGTCGAGCGGCTCCGTCACCTCTCCCGCCACCGCCTCGCGGTCGAGCACGAATTTGGAGGCGTTGAGGACCTTGACCGCCAGGCGCCGGCCGATCTTGATCTGCCCCACGTCGAACGCGGTGTCCACGCCGAGGCGGCCGTTGGCGGCCCAGTAGCGGACCGCGTCCGAGCCGTACTCCTCCAGGGTGGCCATCGGCGTGACCACGTTCCCCTTGGACTTGGACATCTTCTTGCGGTCCGGATCGAGGACCCAGCCGGAGATGGACGCGTGCTTCCAGGGGAGCGAATCATGCTCCAGGTGGGCACGCACGACCGTCGAGAAGAGCCAGGTGCGGATGATCTCGTGCGACTGCGGCCGCATGTCCATCGGGAACGCCTTGCGGAACAGCTCCTCGTCCGTCCCCCAGCCGGCGGCGATCTGCGGCGTGAGCGACGAGGTCGCCCAGGTGTCCATCACGTCCGGATCGCCCACGAAGCCGCCGGGTTGGCCGCGCTGGTCCTCGGTGAATCCCTCCGGCGTGTCGCTCGCCGGATCGATCGGCAGCCGGTCGCGGCCCGGCGCGATGGGCGCGTCCCAATCCACCGATCCATCCTGGCGCACCGGGTACCAGAGCGGGAACGGCACGCCGAAGAAGCGCTGGCGGCTGATGCACCAATCCGAATTGAGCCCCTGGACCCAGGCGTCGTAGCGGGCCTTCATGTGCGGCGGGTGCCAGGCGATCTGGGCGCCGCGCTCCAGGAAGGCCTCGCGGTGCTGCAGCGTGCTCAGGAACCACTGGCGGCTGGTCACGATCTCCAGCGGGCGCTCCCCCTTCTCGTAGAACTTGACCGCGTGGGTGACCAGCCGCGGATCGCCGATGAGGGCGCCGCTCTCGCGGAGCAGCTCGACGATGCGGGCGCGCGCTTTCTGGGCCGGCAGACCGGTCAGCTCGCCATAGACGGCACGGGCGCGCTCGGCATCCACCGACTCCCAGCCCGGCTCGCCCCAGGAGACGGGCTGCACCCGGCCGTCGTGGCCGACCGTGGCCCGCACCGGCAGCCGGAGCTCACGCCACCAGATGATGTCGGTGACGTCGCCGAACGTGCAGATCATGGCGAGACCGGTCCCCTTCTCCGGATCGGCCAGGCGGTGCGGCAGCACCGGGACCTGGGCGCCGAAGAGCGGGGTGACGGCGGTCGTGCCGAAGAGCGGCTTGTAGCGCTCGTCGTCCGGATTGGCCACCAGGGCGACGCAGGCCGGGAGGAGCTCCGGCCGGGTCGTCTCGATCTCCAGGCCTCCACCGCCCTCGTGGCCGAAGCGGAGGCGATGGTAGGCGCCGGTCATCTCGCGGTCCTCGATCTCAGCCTGGGCCACGGCGGTGCGGAAGTCCACGTCCCAGAGGGTCGGAGCCTCCAGCTTGTAGACGATGCCGCGCTCCAGGAGGTCGAGGAAGCTGCGCTGAGAGACGCGCTGCGCCCCCTCGCCGATCGTGGCATAGGTCTGGGTCCAGTCGATCGACAGGCCGAGGCATCGCCAGAGGGCCTCGAAGACCTTCTCGTCCTCCTGGGTCAAGCGGTGGCAGAGCTCGATGAAGTTGCGCCGGGAGACCGGGATCTGCCGCTCCGCCTTGGCCGGCGGCTCGAAGTGCGGGTCATAGGGGAGCGACGGATCGCACCGGACGCCGAAGTAGTTCTGAACGCGGCGCTCGGTGGGTAGACCGTTGTCGTCCCAGCCCATCGGATAGAAGACCTCGCGGCCGCGCATCCGCTGGAAGCGCGCGATGAGGTCGGTGTGCGTGTAGGAGAAGACGTGGCCGACGTGCAGCGATCCACTCACCGTGGGCGGCGGGGTGTCGATGGCATAGACCTCGGCCGGGCTGTCGCGGCGGAAGCGGTAGACGCCGCCGCTCTCCCAGCGGTCCAGCCATTTCTGTTCGAGGCCCTCCAGCGAGGGCTGCTGCGGAATCTCGGCCATGGGTGGGGCTCCTCCCGGAAAGATCGTCCCCTGCCGCAGCGCGGCGCGGTGGGGGCGGAGATTGTAGCAGGAGCCGCCACCCTCCCCATCAGCTCATCGCGCCCCGATGGTCACCGGGACCTCCCGGACCTCGCCGGCGCGGACCAGCCGGAGGACCGACTCGTGGCCGATGCGCTCGGCGGAGAGCAGGCCGTGGAGCTGCCCGAGGTCGGCGACCGTCTCGCCATCCAGGGAGATCAGGATGTCACCGAGGAGGATGCCCGACGTTTCTGCCGAGCTGCCGGGCTGCACGCCCGCGACCATCAGCCCCACCGGCTGGCCGGCCGCCTCTTCGACGGACGTCGGCAGGCGGACCGGCACGAGCGCAAGGCCGAGATAGCCGCGCGGGATGCGGCCGTGCTTCAGCAAGGACTCGACGACGCGCTTCAGGGTCTCGGGGGGAATGGCCAGGAGGTGCCCCCGCTGCAGCCCTGCCGTGCCGAGGCCCAGGGCGCGACCCGCCATATCCACCAGCAGGCTGCCGGAGGAGCCCTTCTGGATCTCGATCGCCGCATGAAGATAAAGGTCGAGCCGCCCGCCGGACGGCGTGCGCCACTCCTCACGGCCCAGAGCGCCGACGATCCCGAGCAGTGCGCGGACGGAGCGGCCCGGCCGCAGCAGGTTCAGCACCAGGTGGCCGACCTTGAGGCTGGAGAGATCGGACCAGTCGGGCGCCGCCAGGCCGGAGGCGTCGACGCGCAGCAGGGCCACGTCGGTGCTCGGATCGCGGCCGACGAGCTGCGCCGGCACGGTGGTGCCGTCTGGCAGGCCGACGGTGACGTCCTCCTCCCGCTCGATGTTGTGGTCCGCGGCGACAATCAGGCCGTCTTCCGACCAGACGACGCCGCTCGATCCCATGCCCCGCCGGGCCGCGACCTGGACGACGCTGCGGCCCGCCATCTCGACCGTCGTGGCGAGGATCTCGGAAAGCTCGATGGCTGGATTGTGGGTTTCGTTGCTCATGACGTCAGGGTAGGAGATCGCGAAGGAGCGCGCATCCGCCGATCCGGCAGAGGGGACCTGATCATCAGATCAGGACCAGGCCCCGGCGGGCCGCCCGGACCACGGCGTCTGTCCGCCCCTGCGCCCCCAGCTTGCTCAAGATGGAGTTGACGTGGAACTTGGCGGTGGACTCGCTGATGCCGAGGCGGCTGCCGATTTCCTTATTAGAAAGCCCCTCGGCCAGGAGTTGGAGGACCTCGACCTCGCGCGGGGTCAGCGGCTCGACCAGCGGGTCCGAAACCGGAGGCTGAGGTCGGAGGAGGGCGCCGGCAAAGGAGTCGTCGAGCGTCACGAGCCCCTGCGCCGCGGCGCGCAGAGCGGCGGCGAGCCGCCCTGGGCCGGCGTCGCGCGGGAGGGCGCCCCGGGCTCCGGCAGCCAGCGCCTGCGCGGCCAGCTCCTCGTCGCCGGCCAGAGCCACCACGCCGGGCAGCCCTCCGATCCCCTCCGGGATCGACCGCGGGCTCACCCCCAGGTCCCAGAGCACCGCATCCGGCTGGAGGGCGGCGACCGCGGCGGCCGTTCCCGCGCCGGGCGAGGTCTGCCCGAGCACCTCGATACCCGGCTCGCCCGCGAGCAGCACGGCGAGCCCGCCACGGGCGAGAGGGTCCTCCCCCACGATCAAGACCCGCGTATCCCCCGTCCTCTCCATATCGACGGGAGCTTATCCGCCCCGCCCGGCGCCGGCACCCTCCGGTTTACCAGAGGGTTCCTGGCCGATCGGGCAGGTTTTTCGTTTTCACCCCTCGCCGGTCAGCCGCGCCACCACCTCGTCCCAGCCGATCCGCGCCACGTCCTCCCGGCCGGCCTCTCCCATCCGCCGCGCCTTGTCCCGGTCGCGCCAGAGGGCGTCGATCCGCGCCGCCAGATCGCGCGAAGAATCCGGCGGGACGACGTAGCCGTTGCGGCCGTCCTCGACGAACTCCAGCACTCCGCCGGAGTCCGCGGCGGTCAGCACCGGCTTGCCGGCTTTGAAGGCTTCGACGGTCACGTACCCGTAGTCCTCGTCGTAGGGGGCGTAGAAGACGGCCAGGGCGTTGGCGTAGAGATCGGGCACGTCGCGGTCGTCCACCCAGCCGAGGAGATCGACCCGGTCCCGCACGCCCAGGCGCTCGATCAGCTGCTCCAGCTTCTCCCGGTCCGGCCCGGTCCCGCCGATGCAGCAGCGGACAGGGGTCTCTACGTGCTTCATCGCCCGCACCAGCAGATCGCAGCGCTTCAGCGGATCGAGCCGGCCGACGGTGAAGACGTAGTCTCCGAAGTCTCCCGGCTGGTACTGCCCGTCCAGCCGCGGCGGCGGATAGAGCGCTTCGGCCGTGACGTCGTTGAAGCGCTTCAGCCTCCCGGCCACGTTGCGCGAGATCGTGTAGACCGCCCGTGCCTCGGAAAGGGCCCGGCGGTCCATCGCCCGCACCATCTCGATCACCCGGCGGTCTCGCGGCGCGTCCGTGAAGTCGCTGTGGGGGGTGCCTAGAAGATCGTAAACCTGCCGCATCTGGTGGACGAGCCAGACGACCTTATTCGGATGGCGGATCAGGTAGGAGGGAAAACGGGTGGCGATGATCTGGTCGATCCGCTTTCCCCCGGCGCTCGTGAGGTCGAGGAGCCGCCAGGCCAGAGCGCTCTTCAGGAGCTGGACGCGGTCCGTCCAGGCGAAGGGGATCTCGATGAGATCGACCTCGTGCCCGCGGGCGGCCAGGGCGTCGCGGAGCGACTCGGCCAGCATCTCGGCCCCGCCGTACGCGAAAGGGACCCGGGTCGAGCAGACGACGATGCGCTTCGCCATCAGCTACTCCGGCGTCTCCCGCGCCCGCCGCTCCAGGGCGGTCAGACGCGCGTCGATCTCCCGGAGCTGCCGCGCCAGCTTCTCCTGTCCCTGGATCAGGTCCTGGATGAGACGCCCGGCGGTCTGGTTGAAGGCGTTCTGCTGCTCCAGAACCGGCCGCATGTACCACTTGAGGAAGGCATGGAAGAACGCCTTGCGCACGAAGACGATCCACTTCCCCAGCACCGGGCGGGGCGACAGGGGGATCGGCTCCTGGATGTACTCCTTGGAGGTCAGCTCCACGAGCTTGAAGCGGGCCTCGTCCGTGCTGGACCCCGTGGTGGCGAGCTCGGCCTGCCGCTGGCGCACGCCCGACCGGAGCTGCTGCAGCACCTCTCCGACGCGCGGCTCGTCCTTCGTCTCGTCCATCACATCCCTCCGCCGGTGAAGTCGAGGAAGGTTCCCAGGTAGCGGAAGTCCTGGTTCTTCGGAAAACGGCGCGCGGGCATCACACCGTCGGTCGTTTCCAGGGTGAAGCGGTAGAAGTACTCCTGAGGGGCTCCCGGGAAGAATCCGAGATTGCGGGCCACCGGCGCGATCCGCAGCTCCACCGGCGTGCCGTTGCGCTTCGCGTCCGTGTCGAATCGCACGACCACCCGGTCCTCGCCACTATCCAGGGTCAGGACGTTCTCCGGTGAGAGCGAATAGGCCGTGAAGTGGATGGTCTCCAGAGCGGTCGGAGAGACCACGATCACCTCCGAGCGCGAGCCGCCGCGGACCCACACGCCGTTCGGGTGGGGCTCCATATAGAAGAAGTTCTGCTTGGGGATCACCCAGGCCCCTTGCCCCCAATCGCGCACCACGTAGCCGGGGATGCGGCCGAAGCCGATCAGCGTCAGCTCCAGCGGGAGCGCCTGGAACGTGGGCATCCGCACGTGCGCCTGGAGGGTGGCCTCCGGCGTGATCGTCTGAAGCGGCACGGCCACGACCGCCGCGGTCCACAGGCCGGCCGCGGCAAAAGGAAGGACCAGGCTGCGGCGGGCGGAGATCCTTCCGGGCAGGAAGAGGAGCGCCGGATAGATGCTCGCGAAGTAGCGGTTCCCCAGGAACCCCGCACCGCCGTGGTAGTTGTTCGGCCGCATGATCAGGAACAGGGCGCAGTAGACCACCACGGCGGCCAGCAGCAGGTGGCGCGAGCGGTCTTTCGGCCCGGCCAGGTAGACACCGAGGACGAAGAGGGCGAACGGGAAGTACGGCAAGAGGCCAGTGTGGCGGCCGGCCAGGAAGTACTCCACGTTGCGCAGGAACATCCGGCTGCTGGTCTCGACGCCGAGGCCGGACCAGGAGCCGAAGCTCGTGCCGCGGTAGGCCTGCCAGAGGTCCTTCGAGCTCTCGATCGGGTAGTCGCTCTCGAAGGAGCGCCGCTGCACGTCGCGGTAGGGGCTCCAGGTGCCGGTCATCTTCCATTGGATCCCCAGGAGAAAGACCAGGCCGAGCACGGCCGGCAGCGCGAGGGCCACCAGCCCCTTCCACCGACGGCGCCAGAGGAGGTCCACCGCGATCGGACCGCCCAACAGGACGGTCGGCTCCTTGGAGACGAACGCCGCGGCGAGCAGGGCTCCGGCTCCGGCGAGCAGCCAGTAGTCGCGGGCGTCCCAGACCTCTCTCTTCCGCAGGTGGTGCCAGAGGAGGAGCGGGAAGAAGAGGCAGGCCATGTTGAAGACCTCCGGCTGCATCCAGAAGACGTAGCAGAAGGCCGCGGAGGCGAAGAAGAAGCCCGCGAGGAACAGCCCCGTGGCTCCTTGCTGGTCCCGGAGGTACCACCAGGCCGCGAAGAACATGGCCAGCCAGAGCGCCATGTTGAAGATCACCAGCCCCTGGACCCCGAAGAGGACGTAGAACGGCAGGGCCGCGAGCGAGTAGGCGTACGGCTTGCCGTAGTACATGCTTTGCCCGCCGTCCCGCGTGAAGAGGATCAACCCGTAGGGACCCTGATCCCAGATCTGATAGGCGCGCGTCAGGTCGCGGTGGTCGTAGGCCAGGTCGTGATCGTGCCAGAGGCTCTGGGTGATCATGACGTAGGCCGCCTCGTCGGCCACCGGCCCGGGCGGGAAATGGAGCTTGTAGATCGTCCCGGCCAGGCCGAGGAGGACGAGCGACAGGCAAAGAGCGTGGAGAGGGCGGAATTTCATCTCGGTGTGCGGCAAACGGCGAGAACGATACCACCGCTGCAGAAGGACCCCAAGGACGGCAAAGACACCCGAGGACACATCCTTGGAGTTCTTTGGGTCCTTTTCAATTCCGATAGACTTCGCGCGCCCATGGAAACGACCGCCGCCCCCGCCCGCCGCGTTCCGGCCTTCCTCCAGCACGTCCTGGCGGCGCTCGCTTATCTGGGGTTGTCGCTGTTCTATCTGCGGCCGCTCTGGCGTATGTTCGGCGATCACATCGGCCCGGACACGGGGGACCCCTGGTTCAACCTGACGGTCCTCAAGTGGGGTATGCACCAGCTCCGGCTGGGGATGCCGGACTTCTGGAACTTGCCGTTCTTCTTCCCGGCCCGCGGCGTCACCGCCTATTCGGACAACCTCCTGGGGCCCGCCGCGTTCGGCACCCTCCTCACCACCCTGTTTCCGGGTGTCACGGCGGTGGCGGTCTACAACCTCCTCTTCGTCAGCTCGTTCGTGCTCTGCGGCTGGGGCGTCTGGTATGTGCTGCGGCGCTGCGGGACCGGCGCGGTGGCGGCCTTCCTCGGCGGCTGCATCTTCGCCTTCTCCTCCTACCGCTGGGACCAGACGAGCCACGTCCAGATGCTGCTCATGGGATGGATTCCACTGACCCTCTGGACGTGGGACCGCCTGCTGGAGACGCCGACCTGGAAGCGGGCGATCCTCTTCCTCCTCGTCTTTGCTCTGCACGCGACCGGCGGCAGCTATCTCGCCTACATGATCCTGTTTTCCATGGTCGTCGTGCTGGCGATCCGGGCTCCCGGGCTCCTGCGGCGCGAGCGGCTGCGGAGCGCGCTGCGGGTCCTGATTCCCACAGGAGTGGTCTCGGCGCTCCTTCTCGGCGCGCTGTTCCTCCCTTATGTCCGGGGCTCCGACAGCCGGGCCCGCTCGGATCTCGAGATCCAGGTCTACGGCGCCTCGGTGATCAGCTACTTCACGCCGACCGGACACATGTTCCTGTCCGGTGATTGGGCCAAGGACTGGCGGCGCAACGAGAACTCTCTTTTCGCCGGTCTCCTGCCCACTCTGCTGATCGGAGCGGCCGTAGTGCGCGGCTGGCGGACCCGCCGGCAGGCCCCTATTCGTCCTCTGACCCGGCGCCAGAAAGCGATCCTGGCGATCCTGGCCGCTCTGTCCCTGGCCGGCATGATCCGGGGGGAGATCGCCACCTGGTCGCTCTTCAACATCCAGCAGTATCCTGCCCACGGGTTCGACTACGGTCCCGCCGCCGCGGCTCTCGCCCTTGGCCTGGTGGCTCTCGGTCTGCGCCGCCGGTGGGGGGGCAATTGGCCTCTGCGCCTGGCGGATCTCTCCGCCTGGGAGCGCGGGATTCTGCTGTCGGGGGTCGTGGCTTTCTTCCTCACGTTCCCCATCGTCTACGAGCAGTTGATGCAGTGGATCCCCGGCCTGTCCGGCATGCGGGTGTCGGCGCGGTTCTACTCGTTCGTCTCGCTCGCCATCGCCTGGTTCGCCGCCCGCGAGCTCGATCGCTGGCTGCGGCACGCCGGCTCTCCCGCCCTGCGGTCGGCCGCGGCGGTGGCCCTCGCCGCGTTTCTCCTGGTGGATCTGGCGCCTTCGCCGTTCGAATGGTTCCCCAGCCCGCCCGACGGAGATTTCCCACCGGTCTATCACTGGCTGGCGCGGCAAAAGGACGTCGAAGCGGTTCTCGAGCTCCCGCTGGTGGACGACTCGACCGACATCAACTACATGGTCTACGCCACCCTCCACTGGAAGCCCCTGGTCAACGGCTTCAGCGGCTACATCCCGGACGTCTACGCGCGCTTCCGCGACGCCTGCTGCTGGCCGGTGCCGAACGCCGGACAGCTCGCGACCCTGCGCGACATGGGAGTGACCCACATCCTCCTGCACAAGCAGGCTCTCAACAAAGACTGGTCCTGGCAGATCCTGGCCAATTTCGAGAAGTGGGAAAACGTGCGGCTCCTGTACGACGACAGCGGAGATCGGGTCTACCGTATCCAGTAAGATCCCCGCCGCCATGTCCGCGCCCCTGAACGTCGCCGTCGACCTGCGCGCCCTGGTTCCCGCCGAGACGGGGATCGGCGTCTACACCCGCGCGCTCCTCCTGGAGCTGGCCAGGCAGGATGGATTCCGCTACACCGGGCTGGCCCATCGGCCGCCTCGCGACGGTGAAGAGATCGCCGCGGCCGGGATCGCCACCGAGCAGGAGGCGGCCCCCCTGGGAGTGATCTGGCAGCAGCTCCGGCTTCCGCGGCGGCTCGGCCGCGGCGATTTCGACCTCCTCTGGTCGCCGCTCCTCACGCTGCCGCTCCGCTGCCCGATCCCGGCGGTCGCCACGGTCCACGACCTGACGACCTTGCTCTTGCCCGAGACCCACCGGCTCAAGGTCAAGTGGAGCATCCTCCCCTTCCTCCGACCGTCGCTGGAGCGCGCGGACCGCGTGGTGACCATCTCGCAGGCCTCGGCCCGCGACATCGCGTTCCACTTCCCCCAGGCCGCCCGCAAGGTGCGGGTCGTCTACCCGGGGATCGGCCCGGAGTTCCGGCCCGGCACGCCAGAGGAGATCGCGGTCATCCGCCGCGAGCTCGGCGCGCCCGAGGGATACATGCTGTACGTGGGCACCCTGGAGCCGCGGAAGAATGTCGGCGCCGTGCTCGACGCCTGGGAGTCTCTCCACGACGAGGATCCCCACGTGCCGCCGCTCGTCCTGGCCGGAGCCTACGGTTGGGGGAGCCAGCATCTGCTGCGGCGGATCGAGGCCCTGACCTCCCGCGGCGTCCGCTCTCTGGGCCATGTGGACCGCGATCATCTGGTGCGCGTCTTCCAAGGGGCTCGGGTCTTTGTCTATCCCTCCCTCTACGAAGGCTTCGGCCTCCCTCCGGCGGAGGCCATGGCCTGCGGCGTCCCCGTCGTGGTCTCCGACGCGTCGAGCCTGCCCGAGGTGGTCGGCGACGCCGGCCTCCGGGTCCCGCCGGGCGACACCGGCGCTCTGGCCTTGGCGATCCGGGACCTGATCCGGGAGCCCGGCCGCGCCGCCGATCTGGGCGCTCGCGGCCGGGAGCGGGCCGGCCGGTTCCGCTGGGACCAGGCCGCCCGGGAGATGGAAGAGGTCTTCCGCGAGGCGGTCATCGGCTGGTTGGGCGGCTGATTTCGCTGGCATCGGTTACAATCAGTTGTTTGTTTACGGCGCCCCCGCCACCGGGCAGGCGCCTCCGGCCTGCCCGGGAGCCCTTGTTTTGCCCTATACGATCGGTTTCGACGCACGCAACATCCGCGACTCGGGGATCGGCACCTATGCCCGCAATCTGGTCCATGCCCTGGCGCAGATCGATCCGGAAAACCGGTACCTCCTCTTCGCCCGGCCCCAGGACCGCGATTCCTTCGGCGAGCTGCCGGGCACCTTCCAGCCGATCTTCGAAGGCACTCCGGTCTACTCGGTGCGCGAGCTCGTGGCCCTGTCCTGGCGGCTCCTGCGGCGGCGGGTCGATCTCTACCATTCGACGCACTACGTCACGCCGGCGGTGCTCCAGTCCCCCCTCGTGATGACCGTGCACGACATCCAGCACCTCTTTTACCCGGACTTCCTGCCGAGCCGCTTGTCCTTTCTTTATGCCCAGCGGATGATCCGGCGCACGCTGTCGCGGGCGGACCGGATCATCACCGTGACCCAGAACACCCGGGCCGACCTGATCCAGCACTTCGAGGTGGACGGACGGAAGGTCCACGTGATCTACAACGGAGTGGACGACGCGTTCCGTAAGAAGCTCACTCCGGAGGAGCTGGAACGCTGGCGGCGCGATCTGGGGCTGCCGGGACCGTATATACTCTTCGTCGGAAATCCGAACCACCCACGGAAGAATCTGGATACTGTCGTGCAGGCCTATGCCCGCGCTCGCAAAATCGCGAGCTTCGACGCGCCCCTCGTTTGCATCGGCGACCGCGCCGGCACCGAGTTCAAGATCCGCCAGCGCGCCACCAACCTGGGGATCGCCGACTCCGTGCGCCTCCTCGGCCATGTCGCCCACGAAGCGCTGCCGGCCCTGTACCAGGGGGCGACGCTGTTCCTCTACCCCACTCTCTTCGAGGGCTCGGCCATGCCGGTCGTGGAAGCCATGGCCTCGGCCGTGGCGGTGATCACCTCGAACACCGCCTCCCTCAAGGAGGCGGCCGAGGGATATGCGCATCTCGTGGACCCCCTCGATATCGAAGGGATGGCCAAGGCGATCGCCCACACCATGTCGGACCCCGAGCACCGCACCGCCCTCGCGCGGCTGGGCGCGCGCCGGGCCGAAGACTTCCGCTGGGGCCAGACCGCCCGCAAGACTCTGGAGATCTACCTCTCGGCGATCCAGGAGCGGCGGGCCGAGCCCGCCCCTGTGGAAGGGAGCGCGAAGGGAGCGGCGGCGTGATCGAGCCGGCCATCCCCCTCCACACGCCCCTGCCGCGGAAACGCGAGCTCCGGGTGGCGCTCGTGCACGACTGGCTCACCGGGATGCGCGGCGGCGAGAAGGTCCTGGAGGTCATCGCCTCCCTCTTTCCCCAGGCTCCCATCTACACGCTGTTCCACTTCCCCGGGAGCGTCAGCCAGGCCCTGGAGAGCCATCCGGTCCACACCAGCTTCCTGCAGCGGGCGCCCGGCGTCCACCGGCGCTACCGGAGCTACCTTCCTCTCTTCCCGGTGGCCATCGAGGAGCTCGACCTCACCGGGTACGACCTGGTGATCAGCTCGAGCCACTGCGTGGCCAAGGGGGTCATCCCCTCGCCGGACGCGTACCACCTCTGCTACTGCCACACGCCCATGCGCTACGCCTGGGACCAGGAGCACGCCTACTTTCCGCAGCGGGTCGGCGCCGCGGCCCGCCTGCGCTCCCTGGCGCTGACCGCCCTGCGCTCCTGGGACGTCTCGTCCGCCACGCGCGTAAACCACTTCGTGGCGAACTCGTCGTTCGTGGCTCGCCGCATCCGCAGCTATTACGGAAGGAACGCCGAGGTGCTTCACCCGCCCGTCGACGTCGCGTACTTCACGCCCGGACCGGCGCGAGAGGAAGGCTACTGCCTGATGGTCTCGGCGCTCGCTCCCTACAAGCGGGTCGAGCTGGCGATCGCCGCCTGCGACCGGCTGGGAATCGAGCTGCGGATCATCGGTGAGGGCCCGGAGCGCGAGCGTCTGGAGGAGCTGGCCGGCCCGAAGACCCGGTTTCTGGGGAACGTCGAGCCCCGGCGCCTGCGCGAGCTCTACCGGAGCGCCCGGCTCTTCCTCCAGCCGGGAGTCGAGGACTTCGGCATCGCCTGCGTCGAGGCGCTGGCCTGCGGCACTCCGGTGGTGGCGGTGGACAAGGGGGGCGTGCTGGACATCGTGGAGGACGGCCGGCACGGCCTCCTCTATCCCGACTGGGGCGGCCCCTCCGACGTGGCGGAGGCGATTGACAAAGCCCTGGGAATGGAATTCAATGAGACGGACCTACGTCGCCGAGCGGAGTCGTTCGCCGCGGACCGCTTCACCGCCCGGCTGCGGACCATTCTGTCATCTCGTCTGTCTTCAGAGTTGAGGGAATCTCTCCGTTGATCCGACAGCGCCATCGCACCACCGCCGGGATCTTCCTGACCGGTGACCTCCTCGCGACGCTCGCGGCTTTCTTTGCCGGCTGGTTCCTGCGCTTCGAGGTCGAGGTCATCCCGGTCACGAAGAACGTCCCGGAGTTTACCCCTTACCTCCGCCTCGTCCCGGCCATCCTCATCCTCTGGCCGATCGTGTTCCACTTCCACGGCCTGTATCAGAACCGCCGTGGCCGGAGCCGGGTCGACGAGGTTCTCACCATCGCCATGGCGGTTCTGGTCGCCACCGTGCTGCTCTCGGTGTTCCTCGCCTGGTACCGGCCTCCCGCGTTCCCCGGCAGCACCCAGGTCTTCACGTTCAGCCGCGCCTTCATCGGGCTGTTCGCCCTGGCCGACGTGGTGCTGGTCATGGTCGCGCGCATGGCCACCCGCTTCACCTTGCACCGGATCCGCCTCTCCGGTTTCAACGTGCAGCGCATCCTCGTGGTCGGCGCCGGCGCGCTCGGCCGTGAGATCACGGCCAAGATCCAGAGCCACCGCGAAATGGGATTCGAGGTCGTCGGCTTCCTCGACGACGATCCGGGCAAGACCGGCGCCACGATCTGCGGCGTGCCGGTCCTCGGGACGTTGCGCCAGGCCGACGAGGTCCTGGCGGCGCACGGGATCGATCAGGTCTATATCGCCCTCCCGCTCGAAGCCCACCGGAAGATGCTCCAGATGATCGACCTGATGGCGCAGGAGTGCGTCGAGATCAAGCTGGTGCCCGACGTCCTCCAATACGCCGCGCTCCGCGCCGGTCTCGAAGACGTGGACGGCACGCCGGTGATCAATCTCTCGCAGGTGCCGCTCCAGGGTTGGAGCAGCATGCTCAAGCGCGCGATGGACATCGCAATGGCGCTCGCCGTGATGATGGCACTCGTCCCGATCGTCCCGCTGATCGCTCTGCTCATCTGGCTCGAGGACCGCGGTCCGATCTTCTACCGCCAGGAACGTATGGGTCTCGACGGCAAGCCGTTCCTCATCGTCAAGTTCCGTTCGATGCGCGTCGACGCCGAGGCGAGCAGCGGACCGGTGTGGGCGGTGCGCGACGATCCGCGCCGCACGCGCGTCGGCAGCCTCCTGCGCCGCACCTCGCTCGATGAGCTGCCGCAGATCTGGAACGTGCTGATGGGCGACATGTCGATCGTCGGCCCGCGCCCCGAGCGTCCGACGTTCGTCCGCGAGTTCAAGCACAAGATCCCGCGCTACATGCTGCGCCACCGCGTGAAGGCCGGCATCACCGGCTGGGCGCAGGTGCACGGCTGGCGCGGCAACACCTCGATCAAGAAGCGCATCCAGTACGACCTCTACTACATCCAGAACTGGTCGCTCTCGCTCGACTTCAAAATCCTCTGGATGACCCTGCGCTACGCACTGCGCCACCACAACGCGTACTAGCGCGCGCTCCGCTCTCCTCTCTCAGCAGCAGCTCATCCTCTCCGGCATTGCCGGGTGAGGTGTGTCTTGCCCCTGAAACAGTTCTGCGCGAAAGAACACACATGGCGAACGAACGGCCCACCCTCTCTACAGGAGACCTCATGCCTACACGCACACGAAGCTGCCGTCTTTTCTGGCTCCTCCTCGCTCTTTCGGTCCTACCGGCGACTGCCCAACAGGACGATATGACCTTCCATACCGTCTCCTCTTGCACAGTGGTCGACACTCGCGTCGCTGGCGGGACATTTTCCAGGTCGGATATGCCAGCACGCACGTGATGATCCGGGTCGTCGGCTACTACAGCAAGCCGGTGCAGACGGTGCACGTGCATCCGGTTCCGGGGAACCACACTGCGAGCGGTACGGCCCTGCTCAACGCGATGAGCGGGATCACCAATGCCTCGGCCACGAAGCGGTACGTGATCCAGCTCGAGCCGGGCATCTACGATCTTGGAAGCTCCAAGCTGATCATGAAGCCGTACATCGACATCAAGGGAGCTGGCCAGGAAGCGACCATGATCCAAGGCGGAGGCTTCTCCTCCAGCGATGACGGCGTCGTGTGGGGAGCGGCTTCGGCAGAGGTCAGCAATCTTCAGATCAAGAGCACGGGCGGCTCAACCCAATCCTCCGTCGCCTTCTATTCTCCATCCGAAGCCGGAGCCACCTGGCTCCACAACGTGACCTTCGTTACGAGCGGAGGAAGTGGCAACTGGGGCGTTCGTGCAGCCGGCGGCAGCCCGGTGATCGAGGAGTGCACGATCCGCGTGCAGGGAGGCGCGTACAGCTATGGCATCGTCGGCCGCGGCACAAGCCGGCCGGCCGTCAAACGCACTGTGATCGAAGTGGTAAGCGGAACGAGCGAGGGCTACGGCATGCTCTTCGTCACCGGCTCTGCTCCGGTGGAAGCTCGCGATATCCAGATCCGGCTCACCGGGGCTGGCTCATCGGCCTACGGCATCTACATCGACGAGGGGCTCTACCAGTACATCACCAGGATCACCAACTCCACGGTTGACGTAGGTGGCGCCACCACGACTCGTGGTATCCGGTTCAACGGGCTCCAGCTCAACGTCGAGCAGAGCCAGGTGCGAGCCACGGGCAGCAACAGCATCGGCGTCGACACGACGCTCGGCGAGACCGTGATCGATCACTCGGAGATCACTGGTGCCCTGTCCACCGTCAACAGCGCCGCATTGGGCGACACGCGGATCGGTGCGAGCCGCCTCGATGGAGGTGCTGTGGTCGCCGGCTCCCCAATCTGCGCGGGCGTCTACGACGAGAGCTTCACCTTCTACGCCGGCCCCGCATGTCCATAGCGAGTTGATCGATTCGCGCGGAGCGGCCCTTCATCGCTGCTCCGCGCCACACTCTCCAGTCTTCTCTCGAAGCACTCCACCCGCGTTCTCGAAGGCCGCGCTCCTCCACTCTCTGCCTCGCCACAACACGTTGTGCAACCGATACCAAGGGTTGAGGCGTAAAAGATCTTGACGCCCTACATATAGGGGGCGTACCCTAATCTCATCACAAGCCCAGAAGTCGTTGGGCACGACACTCGAAAGGAGAAAGTGCATGGCAGCGACCAAGAGCAGTGGCGCGAAGAAGGCCGCGGCGAAGCCGGCGGCCAAGAAGGCGGCGGCTCCGGCCAAGAAAGCAGCTCCGGCCAAGAAGGCGGCGGCTCCGGCTAAGAAAGCGGCTCCGGCCAAGAAGGCTCCGGCCAAGAAAGCAGCTGCGAAGGCTACCGCGAAGAAGTCTGTGACTGCGAAGAAGACTGCGGCGAAGAAGACCGTCGCCGCGAAGTCCGTCGCGAAGCCTGCCGCGTCGAAGACGGCGAGTGCGAAGAAGACCGCAGCCAAGAAGCCGGCTGCGAAGAAGTCTTCCTAAGCTCGTAGACGCGGCCCTCGTCAACAGGGGGGCCGCGAGATCTCGCCCGAGATTTTTTCGGGAGGTCTCGCGGCCACAACCTCGAAGCGGCGCTCTGGCTTTCTTTTCCAGTGCTTCGCCAACGCCGCGGGTTTTTTCCTCAGATCCCCGCCGTTCTCTTCAGACCCCTCGCCGCCGCACGATCCACAAGCCAGAGGAGCTCGCCGTCTCGCGGACGGATCACCTGCGCAGGGATACGATCGGGATCGCGCTCTCCTTCCAACACCGCGCGCAACGCTCCCGCCTTCTCCCCTCCCTGTACGAGAAAGATCACCGCGGCCGCGCGATCGAAGACCGCCGGCGTGAGCGTGATGCGGAACGTCGCGAGCTTCTCGACCCACGGCGCGACGACCCAGCGCTCGCGCTCGCGCACGGCCGCGGTCCCTGGAAACAACGAAGCCGTGTGCGCGTCCGCGCCGAGGCCGAGCAGCACACAATCGAAGCGCGGCTCATCCGAGAAGAACGCGCGGAGCTCGTCTTCATAGAGTGCCGCGACGCGCTCCGCGTCAGGCTCTTCGCCGCGTATGCGGTGGACGTTCTCCGCTGGAATCGATACGGCATCGAGCAGCGTCTCGCGCGTCATCCGGAAGTTGCTCTCGGGATGATCGGGCGGCACGTGCCGCTCGTCGCCCCAGAAGAGATGGACGGCGCGCCAATCGATCCGATCACGGAACGGCTGCGCCGGATCGGCGAGAAGCGCGAAGAGGCGGCGCGGTGTAGAGCCGCCGGAGAGGGCCGCCGCGAAACGTCCGCGCGCGCGAATGGCCTCGCTCGCCCGGCGCGAGAATTCTTGCGCGGCGGCGTGCGCGAGCTCCGCACCGTCGGGGAAAACCCGCAGATCGATCAGGGATTCCGCCACTTCCGGCCATCCTTCTGGATGATCTCATCGGCTTCCTTCGGACCCCACGAGCCCGCTTCGTAGTTCGGAAAGTTGCGCGGCGGCAGGGCCTGCCAGACATCGAGGATCGGCGCAACCACGCTCCATCCGGCCTCCACCATGTCGCTGCGATGGAACAGCGTCGAGTCGCCGGTCATCACGTCGTAGAGCAGCGTCTCATAGCCGGTGCTGGGCGTCTGACCAAAATAGTCCTCGTACTGGAAGTGCATCTTCACCTTGCCCAGATGAACGTCCGGCCCTGGTACCTTGGCCTGGAAGTGCAGCGAGATTCCCTCGTCCGGCTGGATGTGCAACACGAGCAGGTTCGACGACAGGTGCTCCACCGCGGTGCCGCGGAAAAGCTGGAACGGCGCGCGCTTGAACTGGATCGCGATCTCGGTGACGCGGCTCGGCAGGCGCTTGCCGGTGCGCAGATAGAACGGCACGTCGCCCCACCTCCAGTTGTCGATCTGCAGCTTGAGCGCGGCGAAGGTCTCCGTGTTCGACGTAGGCGAGACGCCTTTCTCCTCGCGATATCCGGGCGCCGGGTGACCATCGATCATCCCTGGTCCGTACTGTCCGCGGACGGTCTGATGCAGGACGTCTTCGTGCGAGAGGGGGCGGACCGCGTAGAGCACTTTCACGCGCTCGTCGCGCACCACGTCCGCGGCGAAAGAGATGGGCGGCTCCATCGCGGTGAACGCGAGGAGCTGGAACATGTGGTTCTGCACCATATCGCGCAACGCTCCGGCCTGCTCGTAGTAGCCGCCGCGCTGCTCGACGCCCACGGTCTCGGCGACGGTGATCTGGACGTGATCGATGTAGCGCCGGTTCCAGATCGGCTCGAAGATGCCGTTGGCGAAGCGGAACGCCATGATGTTCTGGACGGTCTCCTTGCCGAGGTAGTGATCGATCCGGTAGATCTGCTTCTCGCGCAGGACCTCGCGGATCTGGCGGTTCAACGCCTGTGCGGATTCGAGGTCATGGCCAAACGGCTTCTCGATGACCACCCGCCGCCAATGCTCGTTCTCCTGCGTGAGACCCGCGCCGGCGAGCCGTTGGATGGTGTCGCAGAAGAGATCCGGCGGGATCGCCAGATAGAAGAGGACGTTGCCGTGCGTGCCGCGCTCCTTGTCTACGCGCTCCAGCTCCGCGCGCAGATGCTCGTAGGTGGCGGGATCTCCGAGCTCGCCACCGACATACGAGAGACGCTCCAGAAGCCAGTCGGCGCGCTTCGCGTCGAGCGTTCCCGTGGCGAACGTGCTGAGATCGGCCTTCAGCTTCTCGCGCAGCGCATCCGTCGACATCTCATAGCGGCCGACGCCGACGATGGCGAGCTCTTCGGCGAGCAGACCTTCGGTCGCGAGGTTGTAGAGCGCGGGGAACAGCTTGCGCTTGGTCAGATCTCCGGTCGCGCCGAAGATGACCATCGTGCAGGGGGGAGCGGGTTGCAGCTGGGGCGCTTCCTGGATCTGCGACTCGGTAGCAGTCTTGGTGTCAGGGGCCATGTTCTCTTCCTCACGGATCGATCAACCGAATTGATCTCACTTTTGGGGGGGCTCGCGGTGGCCGCCGAACTTGTGGCGCATGGCGGAGAGGACCTTGTCCGCGAAGCTCTGTTCCCGCCGTGAACGGAACCGCGCGAAGAGGGAGGCGGCGAGCACGGTCGCGGGGACCGCCTCTTCGATCGCCGTCTCGATCGTCCAGCGCCCTTCCCCGGAATCCTGGACGAATCCGGAATACTCGGTGAGCTCGGGGCTCTCGGCGAGCGCGCTCGCCGTCAGGTCGAGCAGCCACGACGAGACCACGCTGCCGCGTCGCCATACTTCGGTGACGTCCGCGAGATCGAGAGAAAACCGGTGTTCCGGCGGCAGCTCTTCCGAGCGCGCGCCGCGCAGGATGTCGAGCCCTTCGGCGTAGGCTTGCATCAGACCGTACTCGATCCCATTGTGCACCATCTTCACGAAGTGGCCCGCGCCCGCGGGACCACAATGCAGATAGCCGAGCTCGGCGGTGCCGACGCGACCTTCGCGGCCCGGCGTCGCTTCGATCGCGCCACGCCCCGGCGCGAGCGTCTTCCAGATTGGATCGAGGCGCTCGACGACCTCGCGATCGCCTCCGATCATCAAGCAATATCCGCGCTCGCGGCCCCACACGCCACCGCTCGTCCCGGCGTCGACGTAGTGAATCCCTCGAGTGGAAAGCTCGCGCGCGCGCCGCACGTCATCTTTGAAATGGGAGTTGCCGCCATCGATGATCACGTCGCCCGCGGCGAGGCGCTCACCGAGAGAGGCGACCATGTCTTCCGTGGGCTTGCCCGCGGGCACCATGATCCATGCGGTCCGTGGAGGGCGCAGCCGTTGGATGAAGTCGTCGAGCGTCTCTCCACCGATCGCTCCCTCGCCCGCGAGACCCTGCACGGCCGCGGGATCGCGATCCCACACCACGCACTCGTGCCCTCCTTGCAGGAGCCGCCGCACCATGTTGCCGCCCATCCGGCCGAGACCGATCATGCCGATCTGCATCGTCGCCTCCTCTCGTGCACCCTCCGGATCACCCGGCACGGGTCGATCCGAGAGTCTATCGGTTATGGCGGCGGCTGGGGCCGGCCCCAGGTTTGCAAGATTTCCCGGCATGAGCGCGCGCGTAACGAGAACCGTATGGTCAGGGGCGGTCGCCGCCCTGCTCTGTTGTCTCTCCTCCATGCCGGCGGACGCCGCCGACGTGGCGATCGGCGCCAAAGGCGGAACCCTCGGTCTGGGCGTCGAGCTGACGGTCGGTCTGGGCCGGCAGGTGAACGGACGCTTTGGCGTCAACGGCTTCAATTATTCAGACCGGCGCGAGGCGAGCGACATCGAATACGACGCCGAGGCGCGGCTGCGGACCGCCGCGGCTCTCCTCGATTTCCATCCAGGCGGGCGCGGATTCCGGCTGACCGGAGGGATCATCTGGAACGGCACGGAGGTCGAGGGGAGCAGCCTGCCTCCGGCGTCCGGCTTCTACGACATCGGCGGGGTCCGGGTTCCGGTCAATCTTCTCGGCACGCTCGACGCCGACGCCGATTTCGATCCGGTCGTCCCCTTTGCCGGGCTCGGTTGGGGCAACGCCGTGGGAGCCAACCAGAAAGTGGGCTTTTCCTTCGAGGTCGGCGCCGTCTTCCAGGGCACGGCGGACGTGGAGCTGACACCCGTGATTTCGCCGGACAGCCCGATCAACACGACACCGGGCGCCCGCGAGGCGCTGCAGATCCTGCTCGAGCGGGAAGAGAGCGACATCGAAGACGACGCGGCGGACTACGACATCTATCCGGTGGTGTCGATCGGGGTGACGTACAGGTTTTAGATGTACTCCTTCACCGCCGGCCACAACCTCTGGAGATCCACGCCGCGGCAGATCCAGACGGGCAGGTCGTTCTCGTACGGCATGCAGTGGTCGCAACGGACCGTCCCCGCTCTTTCGAGGCGCGGACAGGCCCGGCGGTTGTCTTCTTCGTCGCCGCCCAGGACGATCAACACTTCGCCCGAGGCGTGCGGTCCCCACAGGAAGTAGTTGTTGTGGCCGCTCGTCGCGGGCGGCAGGCCCTGAGCGCGGCCGAGCACGTCGATCGCGCCGGCTTCGCCGTAGTTCTGGGCGAAGACCCCGGCCTTCGTCTGTTCGTTCGGCGGAAGAGAGCGGTAGACCCGGGCCACCTCGGCCACCATCTCCGGCCAGCCATGCATGTCCGCGAAGTGCTGCGGCAGGTCTCCCAACCGCTGCCGCTCGCCGGCGCTCGGCTGGATGCCCAGAGCGTGCTGATAGCGAATGAGATCGGGGACGGAAAGGATCGGCACGACCAGCGGCGCTCCGATGGCTCCGCCGGCGAGGACAAGGACGAGGAGAGCGCCGGCCAGAGCCGGTCGGAGCCAACTTTGCCGGAGCCGCCGCAGCCCGGCTTCGACCGCCGTGCCTCCCGCGGCGAAGAGGACCGGATAAGCCGGCGCCAGGTAATAGGCTTTCGAGCTCTGCGACACGAGGACCACGAAGGCCGCCACGTACATCCAGCCGAGCAGCCGGAAGGACTTCCCGCTCCGGCCAAGAAGCAGCCAGCCGAGACCACCTATCCAGACGAAGGCCGCGAACGGATCCATCTGCATCACCTGCTCGACGAGGAACGCGAGAGGCGAGAGCGCCACGTTCTTATAGGTCGTGGCGTTGTGGATGAACTCGGCCGTGGGCCAGCCGTTCCGGATTTGCCAGAGCACGTGCGGCAGTGCCAGAGCCGCGGCGATCGCCCCGCCAAGCCAGATCCACGGCTCGCGCAGATGGCGCCTTTCCGGCGTGAGGAGCAATCCCACCGCCACGCCAAACCCGAAGAAGAGGATGCTGTGCTTGTTGAGCAGGCCGAGCCCGGTGACCAGACCGAAGAGGAGCCAGAGCCGGCCGTTGCCCGTCCGCAGGAGGCGCGCTACAACGAACGCTCCGAGGGTCCAGAAGAGGACGTCGAAGGGGTTCATCGAAAAGGTGTGGAACATGAACAGGTAGACCGGCGCGGTCAGCGCACAGACCGCGGCCAGCCCTTGCGCGAAGCGGCCGCCTCCCATCTCGCGCGCCGTCCAGCCAGTCAGGAAGACCACCGCGGCTCCGGTGAGCACCGACAGGAGGCGCAGCGCGGCGTGGGATTCCCCCGAGATCTCCCAGACGGCGCGGGCGATCCAGGCGACGAGCGGCGGGTGGTCCACGTAGCCGAACGCCGGATGCAGGCCACAGGCGACGTAGTAGAGCTCGTCGCGGAACCAGCCGTACTTCTCTAAGAAGGGAAGATGAAGGAGGATCGCGGCAAGCGTTGGAAGGCCGAGGAACGCCGCGTCACGCCCGGCGGACGTGGGTGATGCCGGAAAGGGATCGCGCATGCAGTCCTCCTACGCAGAAGCCGTGGCCTGGTTGCGGCTCTCTGGCTCGAAGCGCCATGTTAAGCTCGCCGCCCATGATCGCGACCCGGTCCATCTTCGCTCTTGTGACCTGCGCCGGCCTCCTTGCCGGCTGCGCCACCGGAACTTCCGCGCCGGCTCCGATCGATTCGGCCTCTTCTCCATCACCTCGCCGTGAGGATGCGTCCGCCATGAACCGTATCGCCCCATCCTACGTCAAGCTGGTCCTCGCCCTGGGACAGCACGACCCTGACTATGTCGACGCCTACTACGGACCGCTGGAAACGCGGATCGAGGTGGATGCGCAAGGCCTGCGCCCTCTCGCCGAGATTCGCAGCCAGGCGGCCGCGCTGCTCGCGGATCTCCAGGCCCAGCGCCCGGAGGCGGCCGGGCCGGACGCCGAGCTCATCCGGCTGCGCTACGAGTATCTGAACCGCCAGCTCGAATCTCTGATCGCCCGGGTCGATCAGCTGAGCGGGCAAAAGATGACGTTCGACGAGGAGTCGAAAGCTCTCTATGACGCGGTTGCGCCCCACTACGACGAGGCGCACTTCCAAAAAATCCTCGCACAGCTCGAGGCGGCACTCCCCGGCGAAGGTCCGGTGGTGGACCGGCTCGACCGCTTCCGCCAGAGCTTCGTGATTCAGCGCGACCGCCTCGACATAGTCTTTCGGGCTGCCATCGATGAGTGCCGCAAGCGGACAGCCGAGCACGTGGAGCTCCCCGCGGACGAGAGCTTCGAGATCGAATACGTGCGCGGCAAACCCTGGAGCGGCTACAACTGGTACAAGGGCGGGTACCACAGCCTGATCCAGGTCAACACCGACCTGCCGATCTTCATCGACCGCGCCATCGATCTGGCGTGTCACGAGGGATATCCCGGGCACCACGTCTACAACGCGCTGCTCGAAAAGAACCTGGTGCGTGGCCGCGGCTGGCCCGAGCTCTCGGTCTATGCGCTGTTCAGCCCGCAATCGCTGATCGCCGAGGGCACCGCCAACTTCGGCATCGAGGTCGCCTTTCCCGGTCCAGAGCGGATCGCCTACGAGAAAGAGAAGCTGTTCCCGCTGGCCGGCCTCGATCCTGCCCAGGCGGAGCGCTATTACGCCGTCCAGGCGTTGACGCAGCAGCTCAGCTACGCGGGCAACGAGGCGGCCCGGCGCTACCTCGACGGCGAGATCACGCGAGAGCAGGCAGTGGACTGGATGAACAAGTACGCCCTCTACACCCGGGATCGGGCCGACCAGCGCGTCCGCTTCGTCGAGCGCTACCGGAGCTACGTCATCAACTACAACTGGGGCCAGGACCTGGTGAAGCAATACGTCGAGCGCCAGGGGGGCACGCCGGACAACCCCGAAAAACGCTGGCAGATCTTCGAGGAGCTGCTGGCTTCACCAAGGCTGCCGTCGGGGTTGCGGTAGACAGGAATAGCACGTCCTCCAGAATTTGCGGTACGCTTGTCGGCGAAGCCGCGACATCTGGAGGGCCCGCTTGCCGAAACCGAAGGTCTTCGTCAGCTACAGCCATCGCAACGGGGAGGCGCTCGCCCAGCTTCTGCGCTTCCTCCGTCCGCTGGAACGCGAAGGCTACGTCGCGGCCTGGGCGGACACGGCTCTCGAAGGCGGAGATGATTGGAAGCGGAAGATCGACGAGGCCTTGGCCGAAGCCACGGTCGGCGTCCTCCTGATCTCTCAGGATTTTCTCGACTCCACGTTCATCGTCCAGGAGGAAGTGCCGCGTCTCCTGGAGCGCGAGGCCACGGGCCACCTGACGTTGATCCCCGTGTTTCTGAGCCCATCGCTCGCGGGGGATCTCGGGTTTTCCGATCCCCGCAGCGGCAGGCGGACTAGGATCTCGCTGACGAAGTTTCAGGGCTTCGGAAGTCCGGACAGGCCGCTGTCCGACCTCGAGTGGTCCGAGCGGGAACGGACCTACCGTGATCTCGCCAAGCAGATTCTGACCCTGTGCGGTGCCGGGCTCGTGCCCGACATCCCGCTGGCCGGAGCGGCGGCCGGGCCTGCCGTCGCTGTCGGACCGGCCCGCGCCTATGAGCTGACGGTCCAGTTGGAGGACCGGGGCGCATCGCTTCTCGCGACCTATCACCTGCCCGGCCAGGCGCCTTTCGGCTCGGCGAGCATCCCCTGGGCCGAGGTCAACCAACGGATCGGACCCATCCACGAGACTCTGGACCGGGTGAACAACCTGACGCTCCTGCCCCACCTCGGCGCGTCGAACGGCTGGGGGGAGGCCCTCTTCGAGATCCTTTTCGGACCTGTGGAGAGATGGGAGCCGGTCTTTCGCGCCGTTTTCGCCCGCCCTTCCGGACAGCGTCCCAACCCCACTCTGGAGCCCGTCCGGCTGCGCATTCACACTGAGGATTCAAGGCTCTCCGGCCTTCCCTGGCGTCTCACGTCCTGGAAAGGCCAGCGGCTGCTGGATGCCGGGGGGGCTTTCGGCTGGACGTTCACCACCACACAGGTCCTCGACCCCGACGAGGACCACCTCACCACGGCCCCCGCGAACGTGCTTGTCGTCGCTCCTCAGACGGGAGAGGATGGAGGCGGGCCTCATCAGCCGGAGCACGTGCGCGCGATCCTCGACGTCCTCGCCAAGGCATGGCCCACCGGCCGCGACCCGGGCTACGTCCAGGTGGTGCGCACGCGGGCGGAGCTCGAGCAGGGATTGCGCAGCCTGCACCCACACCTGCTGTACATATATGGACGCGGCACCGTGGCCGGCGGCCCTCCGAGCCTGCTCCTCGAAGGGGCGCACGGCGCAGAGCCGCTGGCGCTGACCGATCTGCGCCGGCTCTTCGCCGCCACGGGCCACACACCGCCCGTGGTTTACCTCAACACCGAGGGTCTGACCTCCGCCGGCGGCCAGCCTACGCCGGACCAGGTTCTCGGCAGCCAGGTGCCGCTCCTCCTCTGGCGCCGCCGCTCCGAATGGTCGACTGATTCGACGACCGTGGCCATCCAGTGGCTCCACCGCTGGCTCGTTCTGGGGGAGGATCCGGTCGCCGCCTTCCACCAGCTCCATCGGGACACCGGCCGCACGAGCTGCGAGGCCTGCACGCTGGCTCTTCAAGTCGGCTACCGGACCTGGCGGACCGCCACCTATCAAGCCGGACCGCGCCGGCATTACCCCTCGCTGCGCCTCGACCGCGAAACCCAGAAGTCGCTGGTCCGCAAGCACCTGGAAGAGCTGGTGCGGAGCGGCAGCCGGCGGGTGATGGCCCTGGTCCCCTATGCGGCTCCGGGCAATTCGATCCCGGTCCTGTGGGAGCAGCTCCGGCACGATCTCGAGCTGTCGCTCAGCCATCTCGCCGAGATCCGGTGGGTTCACCTCCAGCTCCCGGCCGGCCGCTCGAGCTTCTACCGCGATCTGCAGGAAGAGCTCAAGCTCCAGCTCGGCGCCGCGGCGAACGAGCCGGTTCCCTACCTCCTGCGCCGGCATGCGCCCCGGGTGGTGGGACCCGGCCGCAAGCCGGTCCTCTGGCTCGACTGGGAACCCTCCGAGGGTGCGGGGCTCAAGGACGAATCCCTGGCCGACTGGCTCCGGCTCTCCAGCGAATTCCTGGTGGCCCACTGCCCGGACGATCTGCGGATCGTCTCCTACCTGTCCCAGGAGATCCCGGCCGCCGAGCACGACGAATTCGCCCGCCAGCTCCAGGAGCAACGGCGCCGGCATCGGACGCCCGCCTTCCGGCTGAGCGAGCTGCATCCTCTGGGCAAGGTTGCAGAGTCCGACCTCTTGAACTTTCTCGAAGAGCCGGACAACTCAAGCTGTGACCCCGGCATCCAGCCCGAGGTGGCGGAGCGGGTCATCGCCAGGACCGGCGGCGCCTTCGAGGAGACGGTCTCTCTTCTCCAGGATGCCGAGGCCGGCTCCTGGTACGATCTCCTGGCCCGCCTCCGCGCCGAACAGGGAGCTTCCTGATGAACGAACATCCCTTTGAGCTGCTGGCTCCGGACGACCGCCGCCCCGAACGGCGAGACGCCGTGGCGAGACGCCGGCTCCCGCCGAGCCTGGGCAGCCATCGCGAGGCCGCCCACGCCTTCCAGCCCGACGCCGGCCTGGTCGACGCGGTGAACGTGGCCCTGGCCGTCGGCGCGCCGCTCCTCCTCACCGGCGAGCCGGGGACCGGCAAGACCCAGGTGGCCTTCTATCTCGCATGGTTCTTCGACGTCGAGGACCACCTCTACCCGCTCCACGTCCGCAGCACGACGACCGCCGAGGACCTCCTCTACCGCTTCGACGCCGTGGCCTACCTCCACGCCGCGAACGATCCGGCGCGGCGGGGGGACGGGATCACCAAGGCGGACTTCGTCGAGAAAGGGCCGCTCTGGCGCGCCTATGAAGCCGGCGGACCGGCGGTGGTCCTCCTCGACGAGATCGACAAGGCGCCGCGCGATTTTCCGAACGATCTGCTGAACGTCCTCGACCAGCACACGTTCCACGTGCCGGAGGCCGGGCGCACCGTGAGCCGGGGCGAGAGCCCGCCGCCCATCGTGGTGATCACCAGCAACAGCGAGCGGCGCCTGCCCGAGCCGTTCCTGCGCCGCTGTATCTTCCACCACATCGATTTCACCGAGGAGCTGCTCCGCCGGGCGGTGGAGGCCCGGATGGGCGACTTCCCGAACCTCACCGCCGAGGTACGCGAGGCCGCGGTGCAACGGTTCCTCGACCTGCGCGGTCACGACCTGCGCAAGAAGCCGGCCACGGCCGAGCTCCTCGTCTGGCTGACCCTCCTCTCCGCCCGCGGCGGCGTCACCGCAGAGACCCTCCGCGGCCCTCTCCGGTCGCTGCCGGCGCTCGCGGCACTGGTCAAGGACCGGGACGACCTGGCGCGGCTGTAAGGCCCATGATCGGCCTCGACTCCCTCCTCGCCGCCTTGCGCGAGGCCGGCCTGCCGGTGGGGGTCGCGGAGATGGCCCGCCTGCAACGGGTGTTTGCGTTGTCCCCGGCACCCGGAGGCCTACGTCTAGAGAGCGTTCTGCGCGCGCTCCTCGTCAAGTCGTCCGAGGACCGCGCGGTGTTCGACCGGGTGTTCGAGGCCTGTCTTCTCCAGGCTGACCACGAGGTGCGGCTGCGGGAGGAAGAGCCGCACGCTCGACTCGGGCCGGTCCGGGCTCCGCAGCCCCGGCGCCGCAGGTTCCGCTGGAGCGTTCCCGCCCTTGCTGCATTGGTCCTCCTGAGCTTGTCGCTCGGCGGCCACAGCAAGGTGGTTCCCAGGATCATCGATCGGGAGCCGCCGCCGAAGTCAGACCCGGAGCCGGTGACTCCACCCCGTACTCCACAGACCACCGCCCCCACACCCGACGCCATCCGCCGGCAGAGCTTTACCACTCTCGTGCCCGTCCTCACGGTGACGCCCGGTCCCTGGCCGGGGTGGCTGCCGCTGGGGCTCGCCATCGTGGCTCTCGCCGTGGCGGCGAGAGCCTGGCAAGTCCTGCACCGGAGGAGCTGGTTCCCCGAGCCGGCTCCCGAGCCGCCGCGCAAAGGGCCGCCGCGGGTGTTTCTCACCCCCCCAGAGCCGGCCGGCCTTCAGCTCCTTCTGCCGCGGGAGGAAGAGGCCCTGGTCTGGGGAATTGGCCATTTCATCGCCGAGGAGCCCACGCGGCGGCTCGATCTCCCGGCCACGGTGCGGGCGACGGCGCGGGCCGCCGGCTTTCCGCATCTGCGCTTCCACCTGGCCCGCCATCCGCGGGAGGTCTGGTTGTGGATCGACGAAGCGACGGATGATCCGGCCATCCCGCGCCTCGCCAAGGAGATCGCCATCGCGCTGTCGGCCTATGGGCTCCCCGTCGAGCGCGCCCTCTTCCGCGGGATTCCTGACTGGCTGATGACCCTGGACGGGCAGGCCTTCGCCCCCAACGAGGTCGACGAACGGCGGGACACGGCCCTGGTGGCCATCCTCACCGACGGGCGCATCCTCGCCCGGCACTACGCCGCCGACGACCGGCGAAGGAGCCTCGACGCCCTCCTGCGCGGCCTCTCGTTCTGGCCGCGGTTGGCCTTTGTGGACTTCTCGTACGAGTCCAGCGCGCTGGCCGCCATTCTCGCGCCGCACTTTCTCGAACGGATCGCTCCCCAGGATCTCGCCGCCTTCCTGGGAGCCGGCGAAACGCTCCGGCGGCGCGCCGTGACGGAGGTGGACGGCGCCGTCTGGGCCGCCGCCTGCGCCCTGGCTCTCTCCCCAGTGGCCGAGGAGCAGGCCTTCGAGCTCCGCCGTTGGCTGGGCCTCACTGAGTCCCCCTGGGCTCTCCGCGACCTCCGCGCCGAGGCCCCCGGCCCGGCCGGCCGCCTCCAGTGGCCACCTCCGGTCCGCGCCCGGCGCATCAATTGGTTGTACGGAGCGGAAGCCCAGACCGAGGACGGGCTAGCTCTCGAGAGCTACCTCGGCCGGGCGCTCGCCTTCTGGGAGGAGGTCTACGACCGGGAGCTGCAAGAGCGGACCGAAGGAGAGGCGGGAAAGCTCTGGGAGCAGACGCCCGCCTGCCAGCACCTCCGCATGGAACGGGCACTCCTCGCCCTTTGGAACGAGAACGGCGTCTCCGAAGCGGTCCGCGAGCTCCACAGCCTCCACGGCGGCCCCCTACGGGGAACCATTGAGGAACACCTCGGCCATCTCGCCCCTCTAGATTGGGGAGGGCCGGACCTCCTTCACCTTCCGTGGCGTTGGGAGGCGCGTACCGGAGCCGAGCCGGCCATGCTCCAGGACATGCGCCTCGGAGGCGGCATGACGCCGGTCACGCTGCGCCGCCCGGGGCGGTTTTGGCTGGGCTTGGCGGCCTGCCTGGGGCTCGCGGCAGGTGCGTTGGCGGGGGCTATCTTGCGGCAGCCGGAGGGGCCGCCGGTTCTCATGCATGGAGCCGGGAAACCGGCGGATGCGTTAGCGGAGGTCCGCCAGCTTCCGAGCGGAGCCTGGCGAGTGACGGTGGCCACCCGGAAAGCGTCGGCCGTTCAGGAGATCCGCCCCGCCGAGCGGGTCGCGGTCCGCTGGCAGGAGAAGGAGCAGCCCTGCGTCGAACGTCTCAAAGAGGGCCCAGGGGAGATTTGGTGCTGCGGGTCCTTCGCCAACCCGTCGCGCTTCAGCACCGCTCCCGGCCGGCGGACGATCCTGCTCGCCGCCGCGCCAGGATATCGGGGAGATCAAGGAGCGGAAGAGCTGGCCATCGACCTCCTCGACAGCGGCTCCGCGGACATCGTGCTTCTCAAGCCGGACGGGCAGCTCACCGGCACCAGCCTCGACCTTTCGAGCCCTGCGGATCATGAGGTCCTTGCAATCGCCCATTCCAAGTTTGCGACCTGGGGAGAGTTGGCACGGCAGCTTCGCTTCGAGGGCACCAAGCGCCTCGACGAGGTCTGGCCTGGCGTGAACCTCCTGGCCGGAGATCGTTCCGCCCAGATGCGCGGCCTGAGCACTTGCCGGAACGGGGAGACGATGATCGATCAGGGCATGGTGTTCGTGCGCATCTGTCCGGGTACATTCGTTATGGGTTCGGCCACCGAGGATCGCCAAGCCCAAGCCAATGAGCAGCCGGACCACGAGGTTACCCTGAGCGAGTATTGGATCGGCCAAACCGAGGTCATGGAGGAGCAGTACAGGAAAGCGGGGAACTCGAAGCTACCCATAACGAGTGTGTCATGGGGCGATGCAAAAGGCTTCTGCGAGCAGCATGGCTGGCGGCTGTCCACCGAGGCGGAGTGGGAGAACGCAGCTCGGGCCGGTACCACGACAGCCTGGTCTTCTGGCAACGATGAACGAACGTTGGCCGAGCTCGCCTGGTTTGGGGAAGGATTTGATGGCAAGCCGCACGCTGTCGGCACCAAGAAGCCGAACCCCTGGGGCCTTTACGACATGCACGGCAACGTCTGGGAGTGGGCGGCCGACAGGTACGGACCGTATAAAGCCGGCCCGCAGACAGATCCGAAGGGATCTGAAGCGGGCGAGGCGCGTGTATTGCGGGGGGGCGCGTTCTTCAATCAGCCCTGGTTCCTGCGCTCCGCGTTCCGGGGCGGGTTCCGGCCCGAGGACCGGTTCGGGTACATCGGCTTCCGCTGTGCCCGCGGCCCCCGCCGCCAAGCTCCCTGATGTAGGCGGAGAGGCTTTGATTCCATAGACGCTAACTTTGTCTTCTGGAGCGCCCTCTGGAGGAGGGTGCCGGCACGTAGCCCCGGGGTTCAACCGGTTGAAACCCGGGGCTATGCGCCCGCGCCTCCTCCGGAGGCTTCCACCTATCCACCGGTCAAAACAAAGATCAAGGCTGGCGGCGGGGGTCGCGGGCACAGCGGAAGCCGACGTCCCTGTCCCGGAATCCAGGCTTAACCCTGAACCGGTATGCGGAGCGTAGGTACCTGGGCGAGAAAACGAACGAGCCCCCCCTCAACACCCGCCACAGCCCCTCCTGAGGGCCACGCGGTTCGGTCGACGCCTCCTCTGAATAAGAGCCAAACCAGTCCCAGCACCACTCGAACACGTTGCCGTGCATGTCGTAGAGCCCCCAAGTGTTGGGCTTCTTGCGGCCCGCGGGTCGTGGCTGGCTGGAGGAATTAGCCTCGAACCAGGCATGATCGCCAAGCACCTCTTCATCGTCGCCGAAGGACCATCGGGTAGTCGAGTCGGCCCGGCAGGCGTACTCCCACTCCGCTTCTGTCAGAAGACGGTAGCCGTTGGCAGCGCGATACCAAGTAACGTTCCTGCCGGCAATTTGATAACACGGCGTGAGCCCTTCCCGCTGGGAAAGTAGGTTGCAGAAGACCACGGCATCGAGCCAGGAAACTTTGTTGACCGGCCGGTCGTCGGCATCTCCTCTGGGCCAGGCGGGGTCGGTTCCGGTGATCTGGTGGTAGAGGCTGCGTGTGACCGGGAGGCGCATACATTCGAAAGGCGAGAGACGAACCTCGTGGACTGGTCCTTCATTGGCCAGACGAGCCTCTTCGCTTTTCGGGCTACCCATTAGAAAAGTACCGCCAGGGATAGACACCAGATCGACAAGAGCCGGCACGCTATCGGCAACTAAGGCGCCGCTCGTCCTCGGCCAGGGCTTTGAGGGCTCGTCGGCCACTGCCACCGGCTCGCCGCTCCAGGCCAACGCCGCGGCGGCGGCCAGGAGCCCGAGGAAGACGAGGACGCCGAGGAGCCATGGTGCAAAGCCGGCTAGAGCGGTGCCGGCGAGGGCTCCGGAGCCGAGGCCGAGCGCCCAGGCCTGCCAGGTGGAGAGGAAGTCCAGCCGGCGCAGCCGAGGCGACAGAATGCGACGGGTCAGGCTGGCAGGCATAGGCAGAGTGTAACCGGGCCGGCAGGACGTGTGAGCCGGCGAGACGCCGGCGTTCCCAGGGGGGCGCAAGGTCAAAAGGTTTCGGCAGGGACGTTCTGTTGGAACGAGCCCGCGACACTCCCCTCGATGCCAGGATGCCGGTGCACAGGGCCGTCATCCCGGCGGGCACGCCTCGATGTACGATCGGCAGGCGACGCAGATCGAAGTATTCGCTCACCGGGTAAGAGCCCGAGCGCCAAAGGAAGTTTCCCGAGCCTCGCGGGAAGTTTCCCAAGAGCCGCGGGTAAAAGTACATGTTCAAAGGGTAAGAGCCTTTGCGCCATGGGTAGTAGTACATCTTCAAAGGGTAAGAGCCCGAGAGCCGCGGGTAAAAGTACATGTTCAAA
>Ga0190274_10000131_pt1 | contig 50910 bp, 37 predicted proteins | sample Popmic531T_FD_133002 | JGI IMG/M metagenome (GOLD analysis project Ga0190274, IMG submission 133002) | Populus adjacent soil microbial communities from riparian zone of Yellowstone River, Montana, USA - 531 T | ecosystem: Environmental > Terrestrial > Soil > Riparian zone | place: USA: Montana...
AGGGCATTGGTCGCCCGAAGCTCGGCTTCCTGAGTCGCGCCGTCGCCGACCGTGCCGGTCACGCTGATTGCCGACGCGGTGACGAGGATGTCGGCGCCCAGCACGCGCCCGGCGACGGTCGTCGCGCCGGTCGAGGTCAGCGTCGCCCGATCGGTCGCCGCGCCTCCGATAGTGCCGCTGCCGGGGATGTTGATGGTCGCTCCAGCAAGAATGATGTTGCCGCCCAGCACCGTGCCGGGAACGTCGAGGGCATTGGTCGCCCGAAGCTCGGCTTCCTGAGTCGCGCCGTCGCCGACCGTGCCGGTCACGCTGATTGCCGACGCGGTGACGAGGATGTCGCCGCCCAGCACGCGTCCCGCGATCGTCGTCGCTCCGGTCGAGGTCAGCGTCGCCTGATCGGTCGCCGCGCCGCCGACCAGGCCGCTGCCGGGGATGTTGATCGTCGCTCCGCCGAGGACGATGTTGCGGCCGAGCACCGTCCCCGCCACGTCGAGGGCGTTGACCGCGCGAAGCTCGGCTTCCTGCGTGGTTCCGTCGCCGACGGCGCCGGTCGGGCCCACATTGATCCCCGCGGCGGTGACGAGGATGTCGCCGCCCAGAACCTGGCCGGCGATCGCCGACGCGCCGGTGGTGCGGAGCTCGGTCCGGGCCGTGGCGACGGTACCGACGATGCCGGTGCCGGCGACGTTCAGCGTGGCCGAGTCGATCAGGATGTCGCCGCCCTGGACTCGTCCCCCGACTGTCGCGCCGCCCGTCGCCTTGAGCGTTGTTTGGCCGGTGCCGGTTCCGCCGATCTCGCCGGTGGCCGCGACGTCGATCGCGGCGCCGTCGACGATGATTGTCGTGCCCAGCAGGTTGCCGGCGATCGAAGCGGTGTTGACCGCCCGAAGCTCGGTTTCCTGGGTCGCCGCGTCGCCGACGGTGCCGGTCGAGGTCACGCCGATTCCGGCGGCGGTGACCAGGATGTCACCGCCCAGCACCCGGCCGGCGATCGTCGCGGCGCCGGTGGCGGTCAGCGTCGCCTGATCGGTCGCCGCGCCGCCGACGAGGCCGGTGCCGGGGATATTGATCGTGGCGCCGTCGAGGATGATGGTCTTGCCGAGCACGGTCCCCGCCATGTCGAGGGCGTTCACGGCCCGAAGCTCGGTCTCCTGGCTGGTCGCGTCGCCGATGGAACCGGTCGAGGTCACGTCGATCCCGGCCGCGGTGACCAGGATGTCACTGCCCAGAACCTGTCCGGCGATCGAGGAAGCGCCGGCGGTGCGGAGCTCGGTCTGGACGGTGGCGGGGCTGCCGACGACGCCGGTGTCGGCGATATCGAGGCTCGCCGACACGATCAGGATGTCGCCGCCGAGGATCTGGCCGGCCACGCCGGCATTGTCGGCGGCGAGGATCTCGGTCTGGTCGCTCGTCCGGCTGACGACGCCGGCCGCGGCGCTGAAATCGTCGCCCGCGTTCACGAACAGGTCGGTCACGTCGAAGGTGAAGCCGCCCGGAACGGGGCTGCTGTGGGTCATGAGGACGTCGCCGCCCGCGTCGAGATTGTAGCGGCCGCCGAGGATTCGGCCGGCGCCGTCGCCGATCACTCGGATCTCGCCCGGGGTCGTCAGCGTGGCGACGCCGGTCACCTTGATCGTGCCGCCCTGCGGCTCGAGGCTGGAGAAAGGCGGAACCGCCGGCGTGCCGTTGGCGGCGGCGGTCAAGGTGAGATTGGCGAGATTGACCGCGCCGCCGGCGCTGGCGCGCACGTGCCATTCGCCGGGCGTGTTGATTCCGGTCGGCGCGCCGGTCGCCGAGGCCGTTCCGGTGACGTCGCCCGCCACCAGCGTCCCGGCCGCGCCGGACGCGTCGAGCGCGACGCTTCCTCCGGCCGCCTGGCCGATCGCGCCGCCCCCGCCGACCGCGGACGTTCCGCCCGCGCCGCCGACGCCGTTCGCTTCCAGGATGGCCGCGCCGTCGATCGTGACCGGCATGTCCGCCGCGCCCAGCGTCACGGCGCCGCCGCCCGCATCGCCGCCCTGGCCGGCGCCGAAGCCGCCGATACCGCCGACGCCGCTCGCGCGCAGGTCGACGCTGGCGAAATGGGCGCTGCCGGCCGGCGCCCCGCCGGCCGCGGCCACGGTCCCGACCAGGATCTCGCCGCCCTGGCCCCGACCGCCGGCGCCGCCGTTCGTGTCGGTGTCCCCCTCGCCGCCGATGCCGCCCTCGCCGGCGGCCGAGGCGACCAGAGCGCCGAAATTCAGCGTCGCATTGCCCGCTTCGGCGACGATGGCGATGCTGCCGCCCGTCCCGTCGCCTCCGGAAGGCGCGGTCAGGCCGGACAAGGAAAGGCCGCCCTGCCCGCCCCGTCCGGCGACGCTGACGTTGATCGGCCCGCCCGCGATGCTGGATCCGGCGACGTCGGTGCGCGCGGTGAAGGTCACCGTGCCGCCGGTGCCGGCGCCGCCGGCGCCCCCCGTCAGCGGCGGCGGTCCCGCAGCGCCGCCAGTGCCCTCGGCGGCGACGGCGAGCGGGCCGCCGAACTGGAGCTGCCCCACCGCGACATCCGCGACGACCGTGCCGCCCTGCCCCGTCCCGCCGGTCGGGCCGATACCGCCGAAGCCGTTGGCGGCGATCGCGGTCGCGTCCGAGAAGGTGACGCTGCCATCGCCGATCGTGATCGCGACGTTGCCGCCCTGGCCGGTACCCGCCTGATTGCCGGCGCCGTCACGGACGTTGCCGCCCTGGCCGGTGCTCGTCAGCGTTGAGGGCCCCGTGACGAGGATCTGGCCGCCCTCGGCAATATCGATCGACACGTCGCCGCCGGTGCCGTTCGCCCCCGGCAGCGGAATCGCGCCGCTGGACCGGCTGGCGGTGCCGCTGGCGTCGATCGTCAGGCTGCCGTCGATCTGCACCGAGCCGCCGTTCACCGCCCGGACGCCCGCATCGCCGCCGGCGCCGGCGCCGCCGCGGTCCGGAAAGAAGTCGATCGTCCCGCCTTGCCCCGTCGTGATCATGTTCACGTCGCCGCGGACTCGGACCGTCCCACCGAACGCCGTCAGGCTCGCCGACCCGCCGGTGCCGCTTCCGGCCATGCTGGCCACCACGTCGACAATGCCCTTCGCCGACGAGTCGAGAGTCGCGTCGCCCATGATGTCGATCGAGCCGCCCGCCTGCGCGAAGATCTGGACCTCGCCGCCGGCCAGGTCGATGGCGCCGTCGATCGATCGATTGCGGGCGGTCGAGAGGACGGCGTTGCCGCCGACCGTCACCAAATTGCCGGCGGCGGCGAACAGGCGGGCACGAGCGCCGCCGAACAGGCTCACATCCTGGAGGATATTCAGGCTGCCGGTGGTCGCGCCGCTGGCGAACATGTCGGTCACCGCCGAGCCGAACAGATCGGAGCGGATCGTGCCGCCGCGGATCTGGAAGCTCGCCGCCAGTCCAGAGACCGGGCCGGGGCCGAAATCGCCGAACCGGTCGACCTGGCCGCCGGCGACGCTGTAGCCGGCGGACAGCACGATCGCGCCGTTCTCGACACCGACCGTCACCGCATCGTCGAAGCCGACGCTTCCCTCCAGGACCGCGGTGATCGCCTGGTTCTTGGGCACCGCTACCATGTGGATGCGGTGGTCGTCGACGAAGGCGGTGCTCGAAGGGCCGCCGGTCGAGCCGGTGTGGATCAGCGGCGTCGCATTGTCGCTGCCGACGCTGACCAGGATGTCGAACAGGCCCTGATTGACCCTGAGCTCGACCTCCTCGGCCGCGACATAGCCGATCCCGCCATTTGCCCGCACCGAGCCGCCATGGACGATTCGCGGCGCCAGCATGGCGACGTAGCTGCCTTCGTTGAGCGCCTGGATCTGCGCTCCCGGCTCGGTGACGATCGCCGCATTGGGGAATTTGTCGCCGCCGGCGAAGCGGAAGCCGCGGGTCGCCGGATCGTAGAAATTGCCGCCGCCGTCGACCTGGACGGTCAGGCTGGTGAGGACGAGGTTGCCGACGTCGAACAGCGCGTTCGGGCCGATGATGATCCCGTTGGGGCTGGAGAACAGCACCGTCCCGCCGATGCCGCTCGTGCCGGCCGAGAAGTCGGTCAGCCGGCTGATCACGGTGCCGTCGAAACGGATCGGCACGGTCGTGATGATCCGGTTGAGCACGACGTAATCGGTCACGTTGATCCCGTTGTTGAAGGTCGCGATATTCCCCGCCGGCAAAAAGACGAGGGGATCGCCGCCGACATTCGGAGTCCAGTCGATGATCGCGGTCGGGGTCAGCACCGAAACCGTCTCGACCCCGGGCGTGGCCCGATCGTAGGCGACCCCGCCCATCATGGTCGCCGGGGTGGCGTTGAACGCCTGGCCGGCGGCCGGCGCCGAGACGAACAGGCTGCCGGCGGCGCAGCCGATCATCAGCATCTGCTTGCGCGTCATCGGGACCTCCATGGCCACAGCCGGACGGTGAGCGAAACCAAGATCCGGGTATCGCCGCGCCGGGTCTGCAGACCGGCGCGGTCGAGCGGCTCGGCGACCAGCAGGTCGAGCCGGAAGCGGTCGCCATAAGCGGCGCGGACGCCGCCGCCGACCGAGCTCAGCTCCTGGCGCGGCAAAGCGAAGACGACATCCTCGTTCCACGCCCAGGCCTGGTCGAAGAAGACATAAGGCTCGAAGGCGAAATCGGCCGGCCCGATCGGCACGGCGCTGCCGTAGCGAAGCTCGGCCTGCAGGCCCACTCCGCTGTCGCCGAGGATCGTGCCCGGATCGTAGCCGCGGCCGGCCGTATAATTGCCGGCCGAGAATTCCTCGAAGCTGAGCAGCGGATCGTTGCTCCACTGGCCGCGAACGCCGAGCGCCAGGGTGAATCGCGGCACCGGCCGGAACTCGCCGTAGAGACCGCCGCGGACGACGGTCGCGGTCGGATCCCCCTCGAAGCGGGTGGGCGCGACGACGCCGGGGCCGATGCAATTGACGAAGCCGGGGCCGCAGCCCTGGCTGGCGCCGAGCAGGTCGAGCCCCTGGCGCAGCTCGGCCGTCGCGTTCAGCCGCCAGCGCGGCTCGGCGAGCGTGTAGAGCGGATTGCCGGGAAGGAGGCCGAGGGCGTCGAAATCGAGCCGGGCGAAGGCGACTCGAAGCCGGTCCCGGTTCAGCGGGATGTTGTTGAAATCGATATCCTGGTCGATGATCTCGACGCCGAGCGCGCCGCGCAGCGTCCGCGCCTGGCGCCGAACGAACGGGTAGCTCGCCTCCAGCGTCGCGAACAGGGTGCGCGACTCGATATCGACGCCGGGCGTGTCGAGATCGGGGCCGGCCCAGGCGTAGGTCAGCTGGCCGCCGATCGCGAGGCCCTCGCTGCCGATCCGGAAATCGTGCGCGATCTGGAGCGTCTGCTGCTCGGACGTGTCGGCGGTGGTGAAGGCGGCGATCGAGGTCCGGTCGCCGAGGCCGGTCAGGCCGAAAGCCTGGACCCGCGCCAGCGCGCCCCAGCGGCCGAGCTCATGCGAGCCCAGATTCTGCACCGTGAGATCGGCCTGCACGTCGCGGCGGACGACGGTTACCTCGCCGATCACCTCGCCGCGCGCGGCGCCGGCCGAACGCAAAGCGAGCCGGACGTCGAAGCCCGGCAGGTCGCCGGCGAGCAACAGATAGCGCTCGGCCTCATGGCGGTTGAAAACCTCGCTCTCGGTCAGTCGCTCCAGATAGCCGGCGATGGTCCGTTCCGAGCGACCGGCATTGCCGCGGACGCGAAGTCCGACGAGCTTCGCCATCAGCACTTGGAAGCGGACCGTACCGTCGGTGATTCGTTGCTCGGGCACCTCGACCGCGGCGATATAGCCGGCGTCGCGCAGGATGGTGGCGGCGCGGTCGCGAATCTCGCAAATGACCGCGACCGGATGCTCCCCGCCGAGGAACGGGGCATAGGCCGGCCGCAGATCCTCGGGCGACAGGCCGCGCAGATCGTCGAACAGCACGTTGCTGACGGTGAAACGGATGTCGCGATATTCCAGCCGGTCGAGCGCGCAGGGCGCGCGCTCGATCCCGCCTTCGACGGTCAGCCGCGCCGGCGGCGGCTCGCTGCGATCGGGCGACGGGCGCTGCACCTCTTCGCGGGTGGGGGCGACGCTTTGCGCCTGGACGCCGCAGGCGAGGGCCAATGCGCAGCCGCCCCCGAGCCAGCGGAATGCGCGGCGGGCCCGCCGCCTCCCGCTGACACCCGTCGGCGAACCCTGACCCATGCCCCGTACACCTCCGCCCCTGTGGAGACGAAGCTCAATGCATAGCAGAATGAGGTGCATCGCCAATGCCCTAATCGGGAATGGCGCAAGGCGGTTTAGCCGGTCGTGGCGAGCTGCGGGTTGAGCGAACGGACATGCTGGAGGAAGGAGCGTGGGCGGCGCAGCAGATTGCGCGGATAATCGACCCTGAGCCCGGCGGCGGCGGCGACCTCGCCGACGAAATGGATGCAATTGCGTCGGCTGAGATTGTAGGACGGCTGGGCCCGGTTGCGCCAGCGTTCGACCACCGCCATCACCTCGGCATATTGCGCGTCGGTGAGCGTGACGGCGAACTGGCGATCGCTGCGGGCGATCTGCCGCTCGCCCTCGACGACGATTTCGCCGCCGACCGAGCCGAACAGGATGGCGGGGGTCACCGCCTTGGCCGTGAAGCCGAGGCTGGTGTCGACGGCTTCGCCGGTGGCGTCGACGGTGCCGTTCAGGACGACGAAGGCGTGCGGAAAATTGTTGCCGCCGAGCTCGCGCGAATAGAAGGCGACCTCGACCGCCGCCCAGGCCGGCGAATGAAGGGATGACAGCAGCGCCGCGACCAGCGCCAGCCGGCGCCAGAGCCCCCAAACCTTTTTATGCAATGGAAATTTCCCTTTGTCCCACAGGCCGGTCGCCTGAATAATCGCCGCGTCCGGCCCGATCAAGTGAGCCGTCCGCCGCCTTTGATTGAAGTCGGCTGCGGCGAAGCCTATCTGGACGCCTCCCGAACGGCGATCATCGAGACGTCATGCCCGTAAGATCCTTGCTCAATTTCGTCACCAGATTGCAGCCGCGCACCTATGAGGTGCCCGAGGGCCGCCGAATCTACGCCGTGGGGGACATTCACGGCCGGCTCGACCTGCTCGACCGGCTGCTGGAGCTGATCGTCGAGGACGACCGGGCGAAGGGTCGGGCGGTCACCGAGATCATCTTCCTGGGCGACCTCGTCGACCGCGGCCCCGATTCGCGCGGCGTCGTCGAGCGGCTGATGCGGCTGAGCCGCGGTCCGCTGCCGATGCGCTTCCTGATGGGCAATCACGAGGAAGTCTTCCTCAGGGCCGCGTCGGGAGATCAGAAGGCGCTGCGCTTCCTGACCCGGATCGGCGGCCGCGAGACGTTGATCAGCTACGGCATCACCGCCGAGGAATATCGCGAGCTCGATTATGACGAGCTGGCGGCGCTGGTCGAGGAGAAGGTGCCGGCCGAACATATCGCCTTCCTGTCCGGCTTCGAGAGCTGGATCGAGGTCGGCGACTATCTGTTCGTCCATGCCGGCCTGCGGCCGGGCATCGCCATCGAGCAGCAGTCGCGGGGCGACCTTTGCTGGATCCGCGACGAATTCCTCAACCACCGCGACAGCTTCGGCAAGATGGTGGTTCACGGTCACAGCATCACCGAGGATGTCGACGAGCGGCACAACCGGATCGGCATCGACACCGGCGCTTATGCCAGCGGCCGGCTGACCGCGCTCGGCCTCGAGGGGGACGAACGCTGGTTCCTGTCGACCTGAGGGCTCAGGCCGAAGGCAGCGGCGACAAGGGGAGCCGCACGAAGCCGGGCCGCGGGACGGCGCCCGCAGCCCGCGCCCGCCGGATCGCCGCGATTTCCGCCTGGATCAGCGCGACGCGCCCGCGCCAGCTGCCATGGGTCGGGCTGCCGAGGAAGTTGAGGCCGCGGCGGCCGAGCCGGGACCAGAAACGGACGGCGGCCTCCGGCTGGTAGCCCGCCCGGTCCAGCAGATAGACGCCGAGCCGGTCGGCCTCGGCCTCGGTTTCGCGGATGAGCCGCGCGTTGCGGCCGAAATTGCCGAGAAAGCCGCGCCGGATTCCCGCCGCATCGAGCCGGATGCGGTGGCGCAGCACATTATGGGCGAATTCGTGCGCAAGCACCGCGGCCAGCTCCTGCTCGTCGGCGGCGAAGGCCGCGATCGCGGTCGTTACCTGCACATAGCGGCCGTCGGCGCGCGCGTTGATGCTGCGCCCGGCGACAAGCTGAAAGCGGCTGGCGCAGCCCTGCTCGGCCTGAATGGAAAGGTCGATCCGCTCGCCGCCCCGCCGGACGCCGATCTCGGCGCGGCCGTCGGCGAAGGCCCGGTCCATGGCGGCAAGGATCAGCTCCATCTGCTCGAACGAGCCTTCTCGCGGCAGCCGCTCGGCGCGAGGAAGCGGGGCCCCGTCCACGGAGACCAATATGTCGTCGAGCCTGAGGCCGGCCCGCGCCGCCGGCCCGCCCGGCACCACTGCCAGCACCCCGGGGCCGGCGGCGAAGCCGAAGGCCCGAATCGCTGTCGGCCGATCGGCGGCTCCATATTGCGAGACGTCGTGCAGGACGAAGCCCGGCAGGAACTGGCGGTCCGCGCAGAGATCGAGATTGGCGACGGCGAGACGATGGCCGATCGTCGTGACTCGCATGTCGGTCGCGCGCGAACCGGCCGCCGCCGCGATCTCCGCGTCAGCCTGCGAAAATGCCGGAGCGGGAGCCGGAATCAGCAGGTACGCGCAGAAAAGACAAAGAGATAAGGTCAATTTCATCAAGCGCTTCTCTTCTCGGCCAGCGAATCGGACCGGGCCGGAACGGGCGCATTAGCGTCGCCCGTCGACGGGCGCCCGTCCGGGTTTCGGATGCCAGAACCGCGGCGTAAAGGCGACCCTTGCAAAAGGGCAACACTGCGGGAACGGGCGGAAAGCGGGCGAATTTTGGGGTTGTCAACACTGTACCGCTGTGGCACTGCCGACGCCGAACAGCTCAACAGGGAGTTCAAGATGAGTTTCAAGAAAGCATCTGTGGCTGCAATGCTCGCGGTCTCGATGATGGCGACGCCGGTTCTCGCCCAGTCGGCGGCTCCGCTCTCCGTTGCGGCGCGCAGCGGCGCGGAAGTGGGCAGCACGAACGAGATTCGTGGCGGCTTCATCATTCCTTTGATCGCCGTTGTTGCGATCATCCTGGGCATTCTGGCGGCGACCAACGGCGGCGACGATCGTCCGCACAGCCCGTGATTTGATCCAAATCCGGAAAAATAGCGGCTTCGGCCGCTATTTTTTTGCCTTGCGGAAGCGGTCCGGACTGCTGCTCCCGGCGGGTGGGGCATCCTCGCTTTCCCCCGCTGCCTGCCGACGCTATTGCCGACCGTCGAGGCGCGATCGTCCAGGCATCAATGCCGATCCGCGCCGAGTCGCGTTTACGGCAATTGCGCGGGCCATGGGGTTCTCATCGATGCGGGCGGAGATCGAATGATTCTGGGTAAGCCGAAGCGCAGATCACGCAAGCCGTCGGCATCGGCCACGGCCGCGCCGGACCAAAGTCTTGCGCGGGCCTTTCAGAGCGCGCGCTTCGTTACCCTGGTCGGCTTCATCGCGCTGTGCGCCCTGGGCGGCGGCGCCTCGCGCGCCGACGTGCTTTCGCTTCTCTATCTCAGGCCCGCGGCGATCGCGGCCCTGCTGATCTTTCTGCTTACGCCCGGAAAGTGGGACTTTGGCCGCTTCAAGGCGCCGCTGCTCCTTCTCGGCCTCTTCGCGGTCTCGATGCTGGTCCAGCTCGTGCCGGTCCCGTCCGCATTCTGGCTGGATCTGCCGGGCCATGCCAGGTTCGCCGAAGGCTTCGCCGCCGCCGGTCTCGATCCCGTTTGGCGGCCGATTTCGCTGACGCCCGATCTCACCCTGAACAGCCTCCTCGCGCTTCTTCCCGCCTTGGTCGTGCTCGTCGGCCTTGCCGGGATAAGGGAGGATCAGCGCCGGCTTCTCCTGCCGATCCTGATCATCCTGATCTGCATCGATGCCGTATGGAGCATCTTTCAATTCGCCGGCGGCGGCGACAGCCCGTTCTATCTGTACGCGGTCACGAATCCGGAAACGCCGGTGGGCCTTTTCGCGAACCGCAACCATCACGCGGTGATGATGGCGCTCGCCTTCCCGATGCTCGGCATCTGGATGTCCATGCCGAGCCGGAGCCCCGAACATTTCCGCAACCGGGTCTGGCTGGCGCTCGCCGTCGCCATTTTCCTGGTTCCCGCGATCCTCGTCACCGGCTCGCGGGCCGGCCTGGTTCTGGGCGCGCTCGGCCTCCTCTCGCTGGTCGTGCTCGCCCCGAGGCTTCGCATCGAGAGGCGCAATCGATGGCGCCGGCCCATCCAGGCCGGGCTCTGGCTGCTGCCGATCGCGCTCGTCGCCGTCACGGTCTTCGCCAACCGCGCGCTGTCGATCGAACGGTTCAGCGGCGCCGACGGCAATGTCGAGGAAATCCGCGCCGCCGCCCTGCCGACGCTGTGGACGATGATCAAGGACCTCGCCCCGCAGGGCGCCGGCTACGGCGCGTTCGATCCGACCTTCCGGATGTACGAGCCGGACGCATTGCTGAAGCCGACCTATTTCAACCACGCGCACAACGATCTGGTCGAGCTGGCGCTGACTGGCGGCATTCCCGCGCTCATCTGCCTCGGCCTGTTCCTGGCCTGGTGGCTGAAGCGGAGCGGACAATGGTTCGTCGGCTATCGCGGCAAGGCGGTCGAGGCCAAGTTCGCCCGCCTGGGCGCGGTCATCGTCCTGCTGCTGCTCGTCGCCAGCCTGGTCGACTATCCGCTGCGGACGCCGTTGCTTGCCATGGTCTTCGCCATTGCCTGCGGATGGCTCGCGTCGGTGCGTCCGACGGAAGACGAGGCATTGACGGCAGGCCCCGGCGAGGAAGAGGCCGGCTGGAGCCCAAGAGACTGGATCGTCCGCGCCACCGCCGCGGTCGTCCTGGCGGCGGGCCTGGGCTGGGTGGCGATGGGAACGACCGCGGCGCGCTCGATCGGCCGCGCTCAGCCCCGGGCGGTCCTGGCCTGGTGGCCGGCGGATGCCGAGTTGAAGGTCGCCGCCGCCAGCGCCGCGCTTCAGGAAGGCGGCGGCCGGCGCCGTCCAAGCCCGCAGACCCTGACCGAGGCCGCGTCGCTCGCCCGGTCCGCGCTCGAGCGTGAGCCGGTGAGCGCCGCCGCGGTTCGGACGCTGGCCATCGTCGGCTCGCTGCGCGGCGACGGCCGCAACGCGGAACGCCTCATGCAATTTGGCGAGACGCTGTCGCGCCGCGATGTGCCGACCCAGCTCTGGCTGATCGAGAACAATGTGCAGCGCAACGACGTCGCGGGAGCGCTGCGCCATTACGACCGGGCGCTGCGCACCTCGCCCGCCGCCGGCGATATCCTCTTCCCGATCCTGATCGACGCCTCGGCGAGCCCGGAGGTGATGCGGCCGGTCGCGCGGCTGGTGGCGAGCCGCCCCAGCTGGTGGGTGGAATTCGCGAGGCGCTTCGTTGCGGGAAGCCGCTCGGCGCCGGCCATCATGGCGGTGATCGGCGGGCTTCGGCTCAACCCGGACGATCGCGTCGAGCGCGACCTGCTGGTCGCCGCCTTCGGCCGCCTGCTCGAGCTTCACGCTTATGATCAGGCCGCCGATCTGTACCGGCGGACGCGGGGCGGACGGGCGGACGTTCTCTTGCGTAACGGCGGCTTCCAGTCCGAAAATCCGCTGCCGCCCTTCGATTGGGCGTTCACCGATCAAATGAACCTCTACGGACGAATCCAAGCCCGAAGCGCGGACGAGGCCGGGCGCGCCCTCGTGATCAGCGCCGGCAACGGCACGAGCGGGGAGGTCGCGCGGCAATTGCTGACCTTGCGCCCCGGCTCCTATCGGCTGACCGCCCAGGCGGGCAACATCGTCTCGCCGCCGAGCGAGCGCCCGCAGATTCAGCTCCTGTGCCTCGATGGCGACGCCGTGTTCCAGCTGCGGCTCCCCGAGAGCCCGGCCTCCGGCACCCGGGTCGCCCAGGACTTCTCGGTTCCGGCTTCGGGCTGCCGCGCGCAGTGGCTCTCGATTCGCGCCACCAGCCCGATCAACGGCAGCGCGCCGGACTTCTGGATCGACAATATCGCGATCGGCCGACGCGGCTGACATGTCCCGCGCCGTCGTCCATCTGATCGCCGCCGCGCGCCCCAATTTCATGAAGGTGGCGCCGCTCTACCACGCGCTTGCCGCGACCGGAGATTTCGACCCGGTCCTGATCCATACCGGCCAGCATTACGATCCGAACATGTCGGACGAGATCCTGGCCGATCTGCGCATCACCGAGCCGGCCTTCCATCTCGGCGTGGGTTCGGGGAGTCACGCGGCGCAGACCGGCGGCGTGATGATCGCTTATGAAAGGATCGCGGAGCAGCATCGGCCCGACTGGCTCGTCGTGGTCGGCGACGTCAACTCGACCGCCGCCTGCGCGATGGTCGGCGCCAAGCTCGGAATCCGTGTCGTCCACCTCGAGGCGGGGCTGCGCAGCCGGGACCGGACCATGCCCGAGGAGATCAACCGGCTGGTCACCGACGTCCTTGCCGACGTGCTTTGGACTCCTTCGCCCGACGCGGACGACAATCTCGCCGCGGAGGGCATCGATCCCGCCAAGGTCACGCGCGTCGGCAACATCATGCTGGACAGCTTCGAAATGCTCCGGGAGCGGATCGAGGCGGAAGCCATGGCGCGAACGCTCGGCCTCGCCGGCCGGCGCTACGGCGTCGTCACCCTTCATCGGCCGTCCAACGTCGATGAGCCGGCCAAGCTGCGAGCGCTGGTCGACGCCCTCGTCGAGGTCCAGTCGGAAGTGCCGCTCGTCTTTCCGGTGCACCCGCGCACGGCCGCGCGGCTCGGCGAGTCGGGACTCGAACCCAGGCTCGCCGAAGCCGGCGTGCGCCTGACCGAACCGCTGCCCTACATACGTTTCATGAGCCTCGTGCTCGATTCGGCACTCGTCATCACCGACAGCGGCGGAATCCAGGAGGAGACCACCTATCTCGGCATTCCCTGCCTGACTCTGCGGGAGAATACCGAGCGGCCGATCACGATCGAGCAGGGGACCAACCGGCTGGTCCGCGCGGCAACGCTCACGGAGGCGCTGCAGGAGGCTCTGGCTTCGGGCCGCGAGCCCAGGAGGCCCGCGCTCTGGGACGGCGAAACCGCGCGGCGCTGCGTCGAGGACTTGCGAAGCCGCGCCATTGTCGGAAATGAAGCGCCCCGTTGATGCGGACGGAAGCGGATCCGATCCTGTCTCAGGCCAAACCCGCGAGGCTCCCGGAGATTTTCGAGTGACACAAGGGATCGAACCGATCGTCGTCGTAGGGCTCGGCTATGTCGGGCTGCCGCTGGCGGTGGCGCTCGCGCGCCGCTTCCAGGTGACGGGCCTCGACATCGACGCCGTCCGGGTTGCGGAGCTGGAGAGCAATCACGACCGGACCGACGAAGTGACGCCGGATGCGCTTGCCCGCTCGACTCTGCGCGTCACCGCCAACGCCGAGGATTGCCGGGGCGCGGCCGTCTACATCGTCACCGTGCCGACCCCGGTCGATGCCCGGAACCGCCCCGATCTCACACCTTTGATCTCGGCCTCCGCCGCGGTCGGGCGGCTGCTCGATCCCGCGGCGCGGCCCGTGGTCGTTTACGAAAGCACGGTTTATCCGGGCGTCACCGAAGAGATTTGCGCGCCGATCCTGGAACGGGAATCCGGCCTCGTCTGCGGCAGGGATTTCTTCCTCGGCTATTCGCCCGAGCGCATCAACCCCGGCGATCGCGAGCATACGGTGGATCGGATCGTCAAGGTGATCGCCGGCCAGACCGATGAGGTGACCGAGCGGTTGGCCGGGCTTTACGGCGCTGTCACCAGCGCCGGCGTGTTCCGGGCCGCCTCGATCAAGGCGGCGGAGGCGGCCAAGGTGATCGAGAACGCTCAACGCGACATCAACATCGCCTTCATGAACGAGGTCACCCAGATCTTCTCGGCGCTCGGCATCTCGATCTGGGATGTGCTCGACGCCGCCCGGACCAAGTGGAACTTCCTGCCTTTCCAGCCTGGCCTCGTCGGCGGACACTGTATCGGCGTCGATCCTTATTATCTCAGCCATCGCGCGCAGGAGCTCGGCCACGAGCCGGAGGTGATCCTGGCCGGGCGATCGATCAACGACGCGATGGGAAGCTGGATCGCCGATCGGCTGCACGAAGGCCAAAGCGGCCGGTCCGGAACCGCCCTGGTGATGGGGCTCACCTTCAAGGAAGACGTTCCCGACCTGCGCAACAGCCGGGTGATCGACCTCGTCCGACGGCTCGAGGCGCTCGGCCACCGGGTCACGATCCACGACCCCAAGGCCGACCCGGCCATGGCCAGCGAGGAATATGGCGTACGGCTCGACGAGGACGCGCTCGGCCGGCGCTACGACCTGGTGGTGGGCGCCGTCCCCCATGCGGAATATCGCGCCCTCAGCGCGGAGGCGTTGAGCAGGCTCGCCCTTCCCGGCGGCCTTGTCGCCGACCTCAAGGGGATGTGGCGCGGGCTCGAATTGGAAAGCCAGGTCCGCCGCTGGACGCTGTGACAATGTTCGTGCGCGGTTCATCTGGCGGCGGTAGAAGCGCGCCATGGTAAATCCAGCCGTTCCCAGGGGTGATTCCAATGCCCTGACGAGGCGGGTCTTTCTCGGCACCTGCCTCGCCTCGATGTCGACCATCGCCTGCGGCCAGCCGGCTGCCGAACCGATCCGTCCCGAGGAGTTCGGGGCCCGCGGCAACGGCGCCCAGGACGATGCGCCCGCCTTTGCGGCCGCCTTCGCCGCGGCGTCCGCGACCGGCCGGCCGATCACGCTCCGCAACGGCGCGCGCTACGTGCTCGGCGCGGCCGGCTGGCCCGGCCTGCGCTCCCCTTCCGGGCTGACCATCGAAGGCAATCACGCCACGCTCATCATCGCCGCCCTGCCGGCCCAGGGGCTCGCCGCCGGCATCGGCAATTCGGCGATCCGGGTCGACGGCGGCCGGGTGACCGTGAAGAATGCGAAGTTCGAGCTCAGCAGGCTCAAGGTGATGGCGCTCGCGCTCGACCGCTGCGACATCCATATCGAAGGCTGCGCCTTCGACGGCGGAGACCGATACCATCATTCGGCCGGCCTCTATCTGACGCGTTGCAGCGGCCTCATCCGCAACAATAGCGGCCGCGATTCGGGCTATCTCTTCTATTGCGGCCATACCGACGCGGGCATGGGCTCGCACAACCTGCGGATCGCGGACAACCGGGCCTTCGACCTGCAGGCGGATTTCGTCGTCGGCGTGATCCGCGATTCGGTGATCGAGAATAACGAGTGCGACGGCATGTTCGGCGGCATCGGCCTCGCCGCGCTGGCTCAGACCGGAGTGTTTTGCGAGAATGTGACGATCCAGGGCAACACCTTCTCGGGCTTCCGCGCCCAAGGCATCCAGACCGACGTCTGGGGCGAGACTCGGGACCGCAACATCATCGTTCGCGACAATGTCCTGCGCCGCGGCGCCCCGACCAGCTCCGGCATCTACATGCTGCGCATCAACGGCTTCGAGGTGACCGGCAATCGCATCGAATCCTGCGATCTCGGCATCGTCGTCGACGCGGCCACGGACGGCGTCGTCCGGTCCAACGTGATCGTCGCGGGAGGCGAGCACCGCACCCGCGCGATCGGCATGGTCGCGGCCAATGGCGATATCCGCCGGATCCGGATCCTCGACAATGAGGGGCGCGGATTTCACGACGGCATGATGATCGAGGGCCAGCGCGGCTTCACGATCTCGGATGTCGAAATCAGCGGCAACCGCTTCGCCGACGGCCAGTTCGGAATCCGCTCGACCGTCGGCCTGAACGGCGTCGCGGTGCGCGACAACGCGTTCCGCGGCAATCGCCAGCGCGACCTGGAGGGCAGTCAGGGCATTGTCGCCGGGACCAACCGGCACGAGGACGGCGGGCAGACGCGGCGCTAGCGGCCGTCGCGGCCCGAATGATAGTCCCGGAACCAGTTCACGAACCGCGGTATTCCCTGGTCGATGGTGGTGGACGGCTGGTAGCCCAGCTCCTCCTGGATCGCGCTGATGTCGGCGAAGGTGTCCGGAACGTCGCCCGCCTGCATCGGCTTGAGCTCGACGACCGCCGGGCGGCCGCACGCTTGCTCGATCAGCGCGACCATCCGCTTCAGCTCTTCCGAACGGTGATTGCCGATATTGTAGATGCGGTGCGGGCCCCGGCTGCCCCCGGCCTTGACCGCGCCGTCGTCCGGCGGCGGGTTGTCGAGGCTTGCGACGATGCCCGAAACGATGTCGTCGATATAGGTGAAGTCGCGGCGCATGTCGCCCTGGTTGAACAGAGTGATCGGCTCGCCGGCGAGGATCGCCTTGGTGAAGATCCACATCGCCATGTCCGGCCGCCCCCACGGGCCGTAGACGGTGAAGAAGCGAAGCCCCGTCTGCGGCAGCCGGTAGAGATGGGCGTAGGTCTCGCTCATCAGCTCGTCCGCCTTCTTGGTCGCGGCATAGAGCGAAAGCGGGTGATCGACGCGGTCTTCGACGCTGAACGGCAGCTTCTCATTGCCGCCATAGACGGAGGAGGAAGAGGCATAGACGAGTTGCCGGACCCGCCGCTGCCGCGCCAGCTCGAGCAGGTTCAGATGTCCGACCAGGTTGGACTGGACGTAGGCATGCGGATTCTCGATCGAATAGCGTACGCCGGCCTGTGCGCCGAGATGGACGATCGACTCCACCTCCGGCAGCGCCGCCAGCGCCGACATGTCGGTGAAGTCGCAGCGGACGAAACGGAAGCGGTCGCCGTGCCGCCGCTGCAGATCGGCGATCCGGTCCTCCTTCAGGCTCACCGGATAATAATCGTTGAGATTGTCGATGCCGATCACGGCATCGCCGCGCGCCATCAGCCGGTCGGCGAGGCTGTAGCCTATGAATCCGGCGGCGCCCGTCACCAATATCGTCATGGATTTCTCTGAATGGCCTCTTTAAGGCCCGCCCTAGCGAACGGGATGGCGATGCACCAGTTTACACTTCTCCACGAGCTTGTATGCGGTGCCGCTCCGTTCGGCCCGGCCCGTGGTCGACCCGCATAAGCAAGACCAATCAAGGGATTAGGAATGAAGGTGGTTACCCACGACATCGGCGTCGTCGGCCTCGGCTATGTCGGATTGACCCTGGCCACCGCGCTCGCCGATGCCGGCCTCAGAGTGCTGGGGCTGGAGAAAAGGGCGGAGGTCGCCGATCTCATCCGCAGCGGCAAGCCGCATTTCCAGGAGAACGGGCTCGAAGAGATCATGCGCGGCGTGATCGCCGACGGGCGACTAGAGGTTCGCCAGGATTTCGAGCCCGAGGACAGTTGCGCGGTCTACATCATCACCGTCGGCACGCCGCTCGGCGAAGACGGCAAGGCCCGGCTCGACATGATCGAGAATGCGGCGCGGCAGGTGGCCGCCTCGATGCCGGACGGGGCGCTGGTGGCGCTTCGCTCGACGGTCAAGGTCGGAACCTCGCGCAACGTGGTCGCGCCGATCCTCGCCGCGTCGGGCAAGGCCTTCCGTATCGCGATGTGCCCGGAGCGAACCATCGAGGGCAGGGCGATGGAGGAGCTGCGCCACCTGCCCCAGATCGTCGGCGCCGACGACGCCGAGACCCGGGAACGCGCCGCGCGGCTTTTCTCGCGGCTGACGGCGACCGTGCTGCCGGTCTCCTCGCTGGAGACCGCCGAGGTCATCAAGCTCGCCGACAACACCTATCGCGACGTCCAGTTCGCTTTCGCCAACGAGGTCGCCCGGCTCTGCGACGCGGTCGGGATCAGCGCCCAGGAGGTGATCTCGACCGGCAAGCTCGGCTATCCCCGCACCAGCATCGCTTTGCCCGGCCTGGTCGGCGGTCCCTGCCTCGAAAAGGACCCGCACATCCTGAGGCAGAGCGCGCGGGAGCATGGCATCGACCTCGAAATCACGGCCGCGTCCCGGCTGGTCAACGAACGCCAGCCGCGCGAATGCGCCGAGTTCGTCTGCGCCGAGATGGACCGGCGCGGCGCGCCGGCCGACGCCGAGGCGGCGGTGCTCGGCCTCGCCTTCAAGGGGGTGCCGGAGACGGACGACCTGCGCGGCTCCATGGCGCTTCGGGTCATCGAGGCGCTGCAGGCGCTGCGACCGTCGATCCGGCTGCGGCTGTTCGATCCGGTGGTGCCGCGGCAGGCGCTCGAGGCGCTCGGCCTGGGTGCGCGGGTCTACGATCATCCCGCCGAGGCGCTGGCCGGCGCCGACATGGCGATGATCACCAACAATCACCCTCTGTTCGGCACCCTCGGCTTCTCGGCGCTGACCCGAACCCTGCCGCCGCAAGGCTTCATCTACGATTTCTGGAACCATTATAGCGACGTCGAGCTCGGCGACCGTTCCGGCTCCTATTTCGCCGTCGGCAGCCTGCGCAGGGCTCCGCGATGAGCAGGGCGGTGGTCACCGGCGGCGGCGGATTCATCGGCGCCTATCTGGTTCGGGCCCTGGTGCGCGGCGGCTGGAACGTGACCGTGGTCGACAATCTCGCCCGCGGCCTGGCCTCCCGCCTTGCCGACGTCGAGGGCGAGATCGAATGGCGCAAGGGCGATGTGCGCGACGCCGAGCTGATGACGGAGGCGACTCGGGGCGCGGACGTCGTCTTCCATCTCGCCGCGGTCAACGGCACCGAGAATTTCTACAACCATCCCGATCTCGTGCTCGACGTCGGCGTCCGGGGCGTGCTTGCGATCGTCGATGCGGCCGCGCGCAACGGCGTGCCGGATCTGGTCGTCGCCTCCTCGGCCGAGGTCTACCAGACCCCCCCGGTCGTGCCGACCGACGAGACCGTGCCGCTGATGCTGCCCGATTCGCTCAATCCGCGTTATTCCTATGGCGGCTCCAAAATCCTGACCGAGCTGGTCGCGTTCAACTATCATCGCGACCGCTTCCGCAAGGTGCAGGCCTTCCGACCGCACAACGTCTACGGGCCGGACATGGGCTGGAAGCACGTCTTGCCGCAATTCATCATGCGGGCGCTGGCCGCCATGCGCGAGCATCCGGCCGGCCCGGTCCCCTTCCCGATCCAGGGCGACGGATCGGAAACCAGGGCCTTCTGCTATGTCGACGACATTGTCGACGGCATCCTGCTGATGCACGCCGAAGGCGAGCATCGGAACGTCTATCATATCGGCAATCCGGAGATGGTCTCGATCGCCGATCTGGTGGCGCTGCTCGGAAATCATTTCGAGCGCGATTTCCGGCTGGTGCCGAGCCCGGCGGCGACGGGCGGCACGCGCGTGCGCTGCCCGGACATTGGCAAGCTCGCGGCGCTTGGCTACCGGCCGCGGGTGCCGCTCGCGGAAGGGCTGGCCCGGACCGCGGCCTGGTATGGCGGCAATGATGCCCCGGGCGAAGGCGGGCTTCTTTAGGATCGACGATGAACGGGAACAAGGCAGGGCGCGGCGCGGGCAGGAGGGTGCTGGCCCTCGTGACGGACGCTTATGGCGGCTATGGCGGCATCGCCGCCTATAACCGGGACACGCTGGACGCGCTGTGCGAGGACGACCGAGTCGCGGAAGTGGTCGTGCTGCCGCGGCTGATCCCGCAGCCGGTGACCGGCGTTCCGGCGAAGCTGACCCACGACGTCGCCGCCGCGCGCGGACCGGCCCGCTATTTGCGCCGCGCCCTGCGCCACGCTTTGTTCGGCGGGCGCATCGACCTGATCTACTGCGCTCATATCAACCTGGTGCCGCTCGCCTGGCTGCTGTCGCGGCTGACCGGGGCGCCGTGGGTGCTCTGCCTGTACGGAGTCGACGGCTGGGGACTCACCGGCCGGCGCGCCGTCGACCGGCTGACCGGGAAGGCCGATCACTACATCTTTCTCAGCCAGTTGACGATGGACAGGTTCCTGCCGGTCTGGCCGGTCGACCGGACTCGCTGCACCGTCGTCTACAATGCGGTCCACATGGAAGAGTTCGGCGCCGGCCCCAAGGAGCCGACGCTCGAGGCGCGCTACGGGCTGACCGGGAAAAAGGTGATGATGACGTTCGGCCGGCTCGATCCGACCGAGCAGGCCAAGGGCTTCGACCGGGTGATCGCGCTTCTGCCCCGGCTGCGCGAGAAGGTGCCCGGCATAGCCTATCTGATCTGCGGCCAGGGCGGCGATCGAGCGCGGCTCGAGGCGCTCGCGGAAGCCAATGGCGTCCGCGAGCTCGTGGTGTTCGCGGGCATGATCGACGAAGCGGAGAAGGCCGACCATTACCGGCTCGCCGATCTCTACGTAATGCCGAGCAGGCTGGAAGGTTTCGGCTTCGTCTTCCTGGAGGCGATGGCCTGCGGCATTCCGGTGATCGCGAGCACGATCGACGGCGGCCGCGAGGCGGTGCGGCTCGGTGAGATCGGCCAGATGGTCGATCCGTTCGATCCCGAGGCGCTCGAACAGGCGATCCTGCAGGGGCTCGGCCGGCCGCGCGGCATTCCCGAGGGCCTGAGCTATTTCAGCTACGCCAATTTTCGCGAACGGATGCAGGCCGCGCTCTACCCGGTCATGCGCTAGGGTCGGACGGGCTTTTTCGCCATGGCGAAGAGCAGGCTGCCGCGCCGGCTGGCGAGCCGCCGCTGACGCTCGGCCGAAATCATCTTCAGAACCGGCCGGCGCAACTGCCGGGGCAGCGGCATCGCATCCGAATCCTGGCCGTAAAAGGCGATCCGAATGTCCTCGAAGAAGATCGAGAGAATGTCGCGGATGCTGTCGCGGGTATAATAGCGGGCGGTGAAGCCGTCCGAATCCCGCCACAGCTGCTCGTCGAGCGATTTGCCGCGCCAGAAGCCGATCATGTAGCGCCGGAGCATCGTGATATAGGCCTGGATGCCGTCGAGATTGTAGACCATCACCCGCACTTCGCCGCCGGGCTTCAGCACCCGATTTATCTCCTTGAGTACGCAGCCGGTGCGGGCGCTGTGATGGATCACGCCCCACGACCAGACGAGATCGAACTCGTCATCCGGGAAGTCGAGCTTCTCCGCGTCCATCTCCCGGATGTCGCCCTCGAGCCCCTTCATGTCGAAGCGCTTGCGGGTCGCCCCGACCGAAGTGGGCGAGATGTCGATCGACGTGACCCGCGCGCCGGCGCGGTGGAGAAGCTCGGAGTGGAAGCCCATCCCGCAGCCGATCTCCAGCACCCGTTTGCCGCGGACATGGTCGAGGCCCATCAGCTCGACGAAGGGGTTCGGCGTGTCGTCGAAGAGACGCGAGCCGTGCAGGAAACGGCGGTCGATATCGTCGAACCATTCCGGCGAGAATCGTTCGAGGCCCGACTTTTCCTTCCAGTCGTAGCTCATCGTGTTTTCGGTCCACCAGCGGCGGTTGCCCTGCTGCCGCTCCGGCGCCGCGATATCGGTGGACCCATGGTCGTCGGTCATAATATTCCTGGCCTTGAAGATGCTGAAATTGACGGAAATGCCGGCGGTCTGGCCGATCAGGCTCCATCGCGCAAGGAGGAAACGGGCCCGGTTTCAAGCTTCATCGCGCGGGCGGGCCCAACTCTGCCTGACTTGGAAACCGCGTTTCGCTCGTGCACAACACCGGCACGGTCCGATAAGCGGGCTTTGCCGAGGATCAGGTGCGGGAAAAACATGCGCTCATTTGCGGCGTCGCCGGCCAGGACGGCGCCTATCTCGCGAGGCTGCTGGCGGAACGCGGCTATCGCGTCGTCGGCACCACCCGCGGCGACCCCGCGCATGGCAGCGTCAATCTCGCGGCGCTCGGCATCGTCGACCGGGTCGCCCTCCGGCGGATGGATCCCCTCGATCGCGGCCGGGTCGAGCAGCTGATCGCGGAAAGCGATCCGGCGGAAATCTACTATCTTTCGGCGCAAAGCTCGGTCTGGCGCTCTTTCGAGCAACCGGTGGAGACGTTTCAGGCCTCCGCGATCGGCCTCATCAACGTCCTCGAGGCCGCGCGCGCGATCGCGCCGGCCGCACGATTGTTCAGCGCGGCCTCGGGCGATTGTTTCGGCGAAGCGCCGGCCGATCGCCCCGCCAACGAGCAAGCCGCCTTCGCCCCGCGAAGTCCTTATGCGGCGGCGAAATGCGCGGGTCACCACGCCTTGGCCGCAGCTCGTCTCGCATATGGGCAATATGCCTGCTCGGGTTTCCTGTTCACGCATGAATCGCCCCTCCGCCCGGATAGCTTCGCGGTCGGCAAGACCGTGGCGGCGGCCAGGCGGATCGCCGCCGGCTCGGACGAGGAGCTGACCCTCGGCAATGTCGAGATCGTTCGCGACTGGGGCTGGGCTCCGGATTATGTCGAAGCGATGTGGCGAATGCTGCAGCGGGACGAGCCTCTGGATTTCGTCATCGCCAGCGGCAGGAGCGCCAGCCTCGGCCAGCTGGTCGAGGAGATTTTCGCGGCGGTCGGGCTCGACTGGCGGCAACACGTAACCCCGGGCACCGCACCCCCGCGACCCGCGGACATCCGCTTCCAGCACGCCGATCCGTCCCGCGCGCGGCTCGAACTGGCGTGGTCCGGGGCGATCGAGGTCGCGGATCTTGCCGCCCGGCTTGTGCGCGGACCCGATAATCCGGTATGAAGGCCTCGTTCGCGGATTAATGCAGGTTGTGAATGCGGACGGGGCGGCTTTCGGGCGCGCGGGGGGTTTTCTGGGGCTTGTCGAACCTCGATTCGGTGGACGAGCCGACCCTCGGGCGGACAAGTCGCGCGCAGGAGTTTTGCTTTGATGCTATTCAGACACGCGATCGAAATGCTCGCCCGCAACCGCAAATTCTGGCGGCGTTTCCCCTCGCGTTACGGGCGCCGCCCCATCCTCGTCTCGCCCGACGCCGCGCTTCGCTGGCTCCGTCCGGGGGAGGCGGCCTTCGAAGGCTTCCTGCTCGATCTGGCCGACACCGTTCGCCGCGGCATGATCGTCTGGGATCTGGGCGCGAATGTCGGCGCCTTCGCCATCGCCGCCGCGCACCGGAGCGGGGCCAAGCTGATCGCCATCGAGCCCGATCCGTTCCTCGCCGATCTGCTCCAGCGGAGCTGCGCGGCCAACCCCGATCTCGACATCGAGCTGGTTTCGATGGCGGTCGCGGACAAAGAGGGTGAGGCCGAGCTCGCCGTCTCCGGACGCGGCCGCGCCTGCAACGCCCTCACCGCCGGCCACCTGCCCCACGATCATGGCGTCAGCCGCGGCCATATCAGGGTTCCGACCACGACCCTCGACGCGTTGCTCGACCGTTTCCCAGCGCCGGATCTGCTCAAGATCGACATCGAGGGCGCCGAGGCGCTGGCGCTCGACGGTGCCAGCCGGCTGCTGACCGATATTCGCCCGATCATCTGCATCGAGGTCAGGCGCGAGACCAAGGACGAGGTGGAGCAGCGGCTGGCGGCCTGCGGCTATCGTTGCGAAGGCGGCGAGAATCTGATCGCGATCCCGACCCTGGATCAGCCGCCGGAATATCGGCTGATGCCGCCGGCCCGCCAGCGTGCGGTCAATGACGGGAGGCTCGCGGTCGCGCCGAGCTGACGGGGATCAGGCGGCCGCGGCGGTTGCGATTCGATCGACGAATCGACGATTCCATAATTCGATCGCCATCAGGCCGAGCAGGGCGTAGCTGCCGTCGGTCCGGCCCGCCAGCGTGCCGAGCTTGAGCGCTTCCACGGCCGCCGGGTCGAACAGGCCGCGCTGGCCGACGACCCGGGGGTCCAGAAGCTCCTCCAGCATCGGCCGCAAGGTCGTGCCCAGCCAGGCGCGCAGCGGCAGCCCGAAACCGGCTTTCGGACGGTAGATGATCTCCCGGGGCAAATGCGGCTCCATCGCCTTGCGCAACACCCATTTGGTGCGCCCGCGGCGAAGCTTGGCGCCGAGCGGGAGCCGGGACGCCCAGGCGACGAGGTCGGGATCGAGATAGGGCACGCGGATCTCGACGCCGTGCGCCATGCCGGTCTTGTCGGTATAATTGAGATTATGGTCGGTCAGGAAGAATTTCTGGTCGAGCCGAAGCACCCGTTCCACCGCCGGACAGCGGCTGACCGGCTCCAGCGCGTCGAACAAGGGCCTGCGCGCCTCCTCCAGCGCGGCGGCCGGAGCGCGATGCAGGAGGGCCGCCGCCTCGGCGGCGGGCAGCCATTCGAACAATCGCACCACCCGCTCGTCGCGGTCGCCGTCCACCGAGGCGAGCAGCTTGCGGACCCGGCGGCTCAGCGTCGAGCCGGTGGGCAGCCCGCCCGCCGCGCCGCGCAGGCCGCGGCGAACCGCCGCCGGCAGCACCGACCACAGCCCGTCCCAGCGCGCCGCCTGGTGACGCCGGTAGCCGGTGAACAGGTCGTCGCCCCCCGTTCCGCTCAGCAGCACCTTGATCCCCGCGCCGCGGGCGAGGCCGGCGATGTGGAGGCTGTTGATCGCGGCGGGATCGGCCTCGGGCTCGTCGAGCTGATAGATGAGGCGTTCGAAATCCTCGGCCGCGAAGCCGTCGACCCGGATCTCGTGCAGGTCGACGTCGAGATGGGCGGCGGCGCGACGGGCATAAGGCAGATCGTCGACCAGCTCGCCGCCCTTCCCGCTCTGGCCGTGATCGATGGTGAAGCATTGCAATCGGCGCCCGCCCGCATGCTGGCGCGCGAAGGCGACGATGGCGCTCGAATCCAGACCTCCGGACAGGAAGGCGCCCACCTCCACGTCGGCGACCATCTGCCGCTCGACCGCGACCCGCAGCGCCTGCTCCGTCCCCGCGATCAGCGCCCGGTCGCCGGCATCCCGTGCCGGATCGGGGACGGGCAGCGAATAGAAACGGCCGCTCTCGCGTCGCCCGCCGGAATCGACGCGCAGCCAGCTGCCGGGCGCCAGCTTCTTCACCGACTTCAGCATGGTGCGCTCGCCGGCGGTCCACAAATAGGTGAGGTAGGAGACCACCGCCGCCTCGTCGAGCGTCCGATCGAGATCGGGCAGCGCGAGCAGCGCCTTCATCTCGCTGGCGAAAGCGAGGCCGGTCCCGGTCTCGCAAAGGTAGAGCGGCTTCACGCCCATGCCGTCGCGGGCGAGGGTCAGCGATCGTTCGCGGGCATCCCAGATGGCGAGGGCGAAGATGCCGTTGAGGCGGGCCAGCGAGGAGACCCCCTCGCGGGCGAACAAGGCGAGAATCACTTCGGTGTCGGAATTGCCGCGAAAAGTGGCTCCGCTCTGCTCCAAGCCTCGCCGCAGCTCGCGGTAATTATAGACTTCGCCATTGTAGCAGATCGTGTAGCGGCCGCTCGCGTCCGCCATCGGCTGATGGCCCGCCGGCGAGAGATCGATGATCGCGAGACGCCGGTGGACCAGCGCCAGGCCCGCCGCCTTGTCGAAGAAGAAGCCCTCGTCGTCCGGCCCGCGATGGGCGATGAAGCGGGCCATGGCCCGCGCCACATCCGGCCGATAGGCTCCGAGATAGCCGGCAATTCCGCACATGTCAGGCGCGCCGGGCGGACGCGGGCGCGCGCCGGCCGGGCCGGCGGGCGCTCATCGTCTAATGCCCGTAGCTGTAGTCGTAGCCATAGCCGTAGCCATAGCCGGACCGCTGGGTATCGAATTTCGTCAGGATGGCGCCGACGACGGGGGCGCGGATCGCGAACAGCCTGTCGAGCGCATGGCGGGCCTGGGTCGCGCGCGTGCGGCCGGCCTCCATGACGAAGACCGTGCCTTCGACCATGCTGGCGAGAAGCGGGGCGTCGGCGAGGCCGAGGATCGGCGGCCCATCGAGCACGACATGGTCGAACGCGGCCAGGGCATCGCGCAGCACCCGCTCGAAGCCGGGGCCCGACAGCAGCTCGGCCGGGTTGGGCGGAATCTGCCCCACCGGCAGCAGCGAGAGGTTCGCGGTCGGCGTCGCCTGAACCAGCGGCGCCAGCGACGCGTCGCCGATGAGCAGGCTGCTCAGCCCCTGCTCGTTGGGCAGCCCCAGCACCTTGTGCAGCGACGGATTGCGCAGGTCGGCGTCGATCAGCAGCACGCGCTCGCCCACCCGCGCCAGCGCGCGGGCGAGGGCGAGGCTCGATGTCGACTTGCCTTCGCCCGGCTGGGCGCTGGTGATCAGAAGCGTTTTCGGCATGCCGTGGCTGGTCGAGAATTGCAGGCCGGTCAGCACCGAGAAATAGGCTTCGGACAGCGGTGCCTTGGCGTCGCCCAGGACCGTCCAGGCCTGCTCGTCCTTGCCGATCTTCGGAACCGAGCCGAGCAGGGGAACGCCCAGCTTCGCCTGGAACTCCGCCGGCAGGATGGTCGATTCCTGGAGCTGTTCCAGGATCAGGGCCGCGATCGCGCCGAGCACCGCGCCGAGCACCAGCGAGATCATCAGCGTGAGCGGGATGTTCGGCCGGAACGGAGCGCCGGGGACGGAGGCGCGGTCGACGATCGAGATATTGTTCGAGCCGACGCCGCCGGCCACCCCGATCTCCTTGTAGCGTTGCAGCAGCGCGTCGTAGAGGCCGCGATTGGTATCCACCTCGCGCTGATAGATGTTGTACTGGATGGCGCGCCGGCGCTGCTCGATGAGCGAGCCCTTGAGCTGCTCCACCTGGCCGGCCAGCTGCCGCTCGGCGGCCTGCGCCAGCCGGTACTGGGATTGCAGATCCTGTCCGACGCCCTGGCTGATCCGCCCGACTTCGTTGCGGATCTGCTGGTCCAGCTCCCGGATCTGGGCGCGGTTGGCGACCACCGAGGGATATTCGGGGCCGAAGGTGTTGAGCAGCCGCTCGGTTTCGGCGCTGAGCGCGGCACGCTGCTGGCGAAGCGCGTTGACCGCGCTGTTCTGGATCGTGACCGCCGCCGCCGAGCCCTGCCGGCCCTGGCGAAACCGGGCCTCCGCCTGGATTCTCGCGGCCGTCGCCTCGGCGAGCGCCTGATTGAGCTGGGCGAGGTCCGCCGCGACGAGCGACTGCTCTTGCGCGGGAGCCTGCGGATCGCGGCTGATCGGGGCGATGTTGATGATCTGCTGCTGGGCGGCATAGCCGACCGCCTGACGTTCCGATTCCTCGAGCCGCTGGCGCATCTGGCCGAGCCGGTTCTCGAGGAACTGGCGGGCGAAGGCCGACGCCTCGAAGCGGCGGGCGAGGTTCGATTCGATATAGTTTTCCGCCAGCGAATTGGCGATCTGCGCCGCCATTTCGGGGTGGGGGCTCACGTAGCGGACGCTGACCACGCTCGACAGCCGGACCGGAATGACCTCGACATTGGCCATCACCTTGCGAACCGCGGCCTGCTCGCGCTGCTGCTGCGACATCCGGGTGATCACGTCGCCCGAATCGCCGCTATAGTCGGTCAGGAAATCGGCATTGGCCGCCAGCCGGAGATCGCGAACCACCATTTCCGCCAGCGAGCGGCTCCGCAGCAAGGCATATTGGGTCTGGTAGAATTCCTGGTCGGCGCCGACGCGCGGCTGGACGTCGTCGACCCCCTCGATGATGCGCGCGCTCTGGCGCGCGATCTCGACGGTGACGGTCGCGGCATATTGGCGCTGCGACAGCAGCGCCAGGGTAAGCCCGGCCAGCACGGCCGCCGCCATCACCAGGAGGATGACCCAGCGCCGCGTCCAGAAGACCCGCCAATAGTGGCGGATCAGCGATTCTTTCGGCGTGCCGGCGAACGGCACGCCGTCCGCGTCGTTCAGGAGAACGGGCTCGGCGTCGGCGGGCGAGGACAGGCCGGCGCGCAGGGTGGAGCCCGGAATGCTGATATCGTTCACTAGCGTTTCAACCGTTTAATTGCTGTTGAGAGTATAAGCGAGCGGCGTGAAGACTGAAAAGATCGGTGCGATCTGCGCCAGGTCCATGAACAGCCTGCGCGCCCGGCTGGTGCCGACCACGACGACGTCCTGGGAATAAATCGCCGGATCGGCATAGCGGCCTTCCCGGATGTCCTTCAGGCTGAACAAAGCCGCCATCTGCCGGCCTTCGACCGTCCTGAAAACCACGACTTCGGTGATGTCCGACTGCTCGGTAAGCCCATGGGCGCTGGCGATCGCCTGCTGAAGCGTCATCGAGCCGGGGACCGCATAGCGGCCCGGATCGCGCACGGCGCCGTCGACCGTCACCACCTGGCTGACCACTTCGGTGACGTTGACCGACACCTGTGGGTCCCGCACGTAGCGGCCCCGCAGGCCCTCGGCGACGAGCTGGGAGAATTGGGTCGTCGTCATGCCCGCCGCCTGGACCGATCCGATCAGCGGCAGGCTGAAATGGCCGGAGCCGTCGATGCGGCCTTCCCGCTTCAGCTCGGGGACGCCGAGCACTTCCACGATGATGCTGTCATAGGGGCCCAGCCTGAACTCCGGCGTGCCGGTGTTCGTCGGAGTCGGCGGCGCCAGCTGATCGACCCGCTGCACCGCCGTCGGCAGATCCGCCAATCCGCTCGACGTCGTCGTGCAGCCGGCGGTCGCCAAGCCGGCGAAAATTACGACCCAACTTAGGTTAAGCGTTTGACGCATCAGCAACTCTCTTCTCTCGGAAACCCACTCGGCGGACGATTCGCGGCCTTATCCATCATTCGGGCCGAGGCGCAACCTCCCTGATACCGGCGCCCGTTCACAATGTTAGCCGATCTCAGCGATGCTGAACAGGCAATGCGCCCTGGGCCCGTTCCAGGCTCGCCAGGATCATTTCGCGGGGCAGGCGAAGGATGACGAGCAGGATGATGGACATCACCGCAGGCGCGATCCAGGCGAGCACCAGGAAATTGTCGACCGACATGCCGATCCTGAAGACGATGAGCACGAACGGCATGAGCAGCCAGTCCCGGTTCTCGACGATCTCGCGGGCGTGCCAGGATGCCCACCAGAGAAAGGCGCCGAGCGGCATGAAGATCAGCAGGCCCGCCCAGCCGAAATTCCAATAGGCGTCGGCGAAGACGCCGACGCCGAGCGCGCTGGTCGACTGGCCGGTGATCATCTCGTTGAGATCGGTGCCGATCGCGCTGATGATCGGCTTGTCCGGCCAGAGCGCGCGGGGAATGACCGCATAGAGGCTGTTGGCGATCGTATCGCTGTTCAACCCGACATCATATTGGGTGATCACGAAGGCCGAAGGCGCGACATAGTGGAGCCGGAAGAAGGTGGAGTTGCCGAGGCTTTCCCCCGGCAAGCGGTAGCCGCCCGCATATTCGATCGGATAGCCGAGCCGCTCCGTGATCGAGCCGCCGGTCTGATCGCCGTAGATGGTGGTGTGGATGATCCGGCCCTGGGTGATGACCGGGCTGATCACCGCCAGGATGAGGCCGAGCGCGAGCGCCAGCGCCGCCATCCGCCACAGGCTCGGCCGGTTCAGCAGAAACGCGACTCCGACGAGCAGGGTCGCCATCATCACGCTGCTCTTTTCCAGCATGATCAGGCTGAGCAGCAGCTGCATGAACAGGAGGAGGGCGACCAGCAGGTAGGCGGCGCCGCGCCGCTCGACGGCCCAGAGGGTCACCAGGAAGGTGCCGACCGCGCTGAGCGCGCTGAACATGAGCATCAGCGTGCCCGGCAGGACCAGGCTGCCGCCGCCGAGCAGAATGGGAATCTGGATGAGCAAGGTGAAGCCGAAGCCGAGGAAGAGAAAGATCACGCCCAGCCGAAGCGAGGCGGCTTCCGAGAAAATGACCCTGCCGGCGCGCGACGGCCGATGATGGATCAGGCTCGCCAGCTTGACCGACAGAAAGGTGAGGAAATAGCCGGCCATGAACACCGTGTTCGTCTTGGCGCCCTCTTCCGGCGAATAAGCGTAAAGCGAGAAGATCGACTCACGGCCCGCATCGTCGCCGAACTGGGTGGTGAGGCTGCCGATCGCGAGGAAGACCACCGTCGAGGCGCGAAGCGAGAAAAGCGGCGTCCAGATCGCGGCCGGCGCCCGTCGGATCAGGCGCCACATGCCCCAGGCGCCGATCACCCCCAGGAGCAGCGGACTCAGCCAGTTGACCGCGTCATGGCTGCCAGCGCCGAGCAGCACGAAATCGAAGATCGTCGCGACGAAAAGGACAATGATTTCCGGCCATTCCGGCGCAATGGCCGAATCGGCCGGTTGCTGTGGACGTCGCGGCAGGGGGCGCCGGGAAAGCGAGTGCATCGGGAGTTCTGCTGGCTATGGGACGCCCGTCCATGGCACAGCGCGTGCCTCTGCGACAAGCGCGTTCGTCCAATCGGCGGGCAACGACGTTTCCGCCTTGCTTTCAGGCCGGACTGGGGCTTTTGTCGCCGGGCCGAGCCCCTGCGGGAGCAGCCTCTTGCCCTGCCTGGCAGGAGGATCGGACGGCTCGCCGCGCGCGCGTCGCTTTAAGTTTGTGAATCCCAGGAGAAATGCATGAGTGGTCCGAGCAGCGGAGCGGCGATTGCGCGTTCCTTCCGCTTCCTGCGCGACGTCAGGGGATGGCGTCGGATCGCCCAGCGCATCGGCGGACGCAGCGGCGCTTTCGTCGTCGAGAATGACGGCATCCGATTCGCCGGCGACATGGCCTCGTTCGTCGACCGTCAGATTTATCTGTTCGGCGATTATGAGCGGGAGAATATTCGCCTCTTCCTCCAGGCATGTCCGAAAAGAGGGGTCATTCTCGACATCGGCGCCAACGCCGGCACCCACAGCCTCGCCTTCGCACGCGCGTTCGACAAGGTTCACGCCTTCGAGCCCAATGCGCTGCTCTGGGAGCAGTTCTGCAGGAATATGGCGCTGAACGAGGCCCGGAATGTCGAGCTTCACCGGATCGGCCTGTCCGACGTCTCCGCCGAGCTCCAGCTCTACGACGTCGACAACGACAATCAGGCCCTCGGCACTTTTGCGACCATCGAGCAATATGATCTGCCGTTGACGCCGCTGGCGAAGGCGCGCGTCGAGATTTTCGACGATTACCTTCCCGACCTCGGGGTCGACGCGGTCAAGATCGACGTTCAAGGGCTCGAGCCGAACGTGCTTCGCGGCATGCGGCGCATGCTGGCGCGGGACCGGCCGGTGGTCTGGGCCGAGTTCGGCAGCGCCACTTTGTCGGAAGTCGCGACCCGCGCTCAGCTGCGGGCGCTGTTTCCCTATGAGGTGGCGATCAGACGGTTCGAGGGACACAGCGTCGGGCTGGTGCGGAAAGGCGTCACGCTCGATCCCTATGCCGGCGAAGCGATCGGCCTCGGCGACTATGTGATCAGCCCGGTTGCCTGAGGCCCGCGCCTTCTGCCATTGCCCGCCCGTCCGGCAGGCGGCCCGCTCTGCCGCCCAGTTCGAAGGCCTGAAGTGAGCGTTACCATCCGGATCGGCCGCGAATATCTGGCGCAGCTCGCCGGCATCGTCGTGCTGCTGGCCGATCGGGTGGTGCTGACCGCCATCCTGCTGCGCGCCTGGGGAGTCGAGGCGTTCGCCCAGTGGTCGGTGGCCGCCGCCGCCGCCGGCCTGGTCGCCCTCTTCGATTTCGGCCTGAACCTTTATTTCTCCAACCGCCTGACCTTCTCGGTGGAGCAGAACAAGATGCGAAGGGCGCGGCACGCCTATCGCGCCGGCAATCTGCTGGTGGCGCTGGCGGCGGTCATCGCGACTTTGGCGATCTGCGCCGGCTTCTGGCTGTTCGGCGACCGGTTCGTCGACACCGGCGTCGACGCGGAGCTGCTGTGGACCGTCGCGGCCCTCGTCCTCGCCACCGCCACCCGCTACGCGCTCGCCGTCCATTATTACCTCTACCGGGCCCATCGCCAGTTCGAGCGGCAGACCTATCTGATCGCGGCGACCGACCTCGTCCGCGTCGTCGCCGCGGGCGTGGCGGTGCTGCTCGGCGGCGGCCTGCTCGAGGCCGCCCTGGCCTATCTCGCCGGCGCCCTGATCAGCTCCTTCCCGCTCGCCCTGCTCGACGCGCGCCGACGCTTCCCCGAATTTCGTTACGGCATGGAGCTTCCCAACCGCGCCGAGCGGCGGGTGATCCCGCCGGTCGCGCTCGGCTTCTGGGCGCAGAGCGTTCCGATCACCATCGTGACCTTCCTGCCCGTCTTCGTCCTTGCCGCGATCGGCGCGGGCGCCAACGCCATCGCCCAGTTCGTCCTGATCAGGACCCTGGCCAATCTGGCCCGGATGGGGCCGCAGCTGATCGGCACCGTACTCGGCCAGGAAGCGGGACGGCGCTTCGGCCGCCGCGACCATGAGGGCATGTTCCTCGTCTATCGCGAGGGCTGCAAGATCCTGGCCGCCCAATCGGCCGGCGCCGCCGGCGTCATCCTCGCGCTCGCTCGGCCGGTGTTCGACCTGTGGACCGACAACGGCCATCTCTACAGCGATCCGCTGCTCTGGCTCGCCATCGCCCCGCTCGCTCTCGGGCCGTCGCTCGTCCTCGCCAACGCGGTGTTCGGCCATGCCAACCATCCGGCGGCGATGGTGAAAGGGCGCTTGATCCAGCTCGGCCTGACCGCCGCCGCCTATGTCGCTTTGCCGGTCGTCGATCCGGCGCTCCGGATGATGGCCGCGCTCGCGATCGGCGAGCTCATCGGCTTTGGCGTTCCCGCCTATCTCGGGGTTCGCAAGCTGATCCCGGAAGCGGGCCCGGCCTTCATGCTCGATCTCCTGATTCGGATCTCGGTCTCGGCGACGCTCTGTTACGCCGCCGCCGCGCTGACCTACGCGCTGCTGCCGCCCTCGCTGGTTTCGCTCGCCCTCGCCTGCCTTGCCGGCGGCGGCGCGATCCTGTTGATGACCTTCCTTATCGGTCTCGAGCCCGGCCGCCGCGCAATCCTGCTTTCCGCGGCGCGGCGCTTCGTTTAGGGCGCCGGACCGCCTTCATCCCGAGGATTGCGAGCGATGCCAAACCTGCTGTGGCTGTACCGGCTGATCGGCAAGCTGCCGCGGGGCGGATTCCGCCTGTTGCGGGCGCTTCGCCCTGGCGACGTCCGGCTCGACACCGAAGTGGGCCCGATGTGGTGCGATCTCGGCGAGTCGATCTGCTACCCGCTGCTTCAACACGGCACCTACCGTTACTGCCAGGCGGAAACCGACTGGCTTCGGCGGGCGGTCGGCCCCGACGATGTCGTGTTCGACGTCGGCGCGAATATCGGCTTCACCGCCTTGCTCTTCCGCCAGTCGGGCGCCCGGGTGATCGCCTTCGAGCCCTCCCCCAAGGCCTTCCGGCTCCTGGCTCGAAACCTGGAGAACAAGGGCGACGCGCGGCAGCTCGCCGTCGCCGACCGGCCCGGCCGGCTGTTCTTCGAGGAGTGCGATCAGCTCAACCTCTCCCATCTCGCCGACAGCGGCATCGAGGTCGAGGCCGTGACGATCGATTCGCTCGCCGAGCGGCCGACCTTCATCAAGATCGACGTCGAAGGCCATGAGGCGGCCGTGCTTCGCGGCGCGCGCGAGACGATGAAGAGCGGCCCGACCGTCTTCTTCGAAGCGCTCGACGCCGCCGCCCTCGCCGAAAGCTCGGCCATCATCCGCGACTCCAATCCCGCCTACCGGATCCGGGCGATCACCCCGATGAACTATGTCGCTGAAGTGGCGCGGGAAGCCGGCGGCTGATCCTATCCGCGGCGGCGAGCGGCGAGCGGCTTTACCGCGGCGCGCAAAGGCTCTAGCCGCGACCGCGTTCCCAGCGCGAAGGAAGTGAAGATGGGATTGGCGCGAACCTTATTTCGCGGCACCAACGCCCTGCTCGGCCGAGTGGGCCTCGAACTCATGCCGCTCGGCCTCGATTTCGAGAGCAGGCTCGAGAGCCCCTGGGCGCTTGCCCGGATGTTCCGCCTGCTGGCGGACGAGGTCGATGCCTGGCTGGCCCGCCAGACCTTGTTCGACGCGGAGCCGTTCGACTCCGAGCGGGCGATCGCCGATCTCTATGGCGATTATGTGCGCTCGCCGTTCCGCGGGAAGGGGGGCGGCAGCCGGTTCAACAATCTCGTCTGGCTCTATTCGGTGGCCCGCGCCTACCGGCCGACCGTGATGGTCGACAGCGGCACTTATTTCGGCGCCAGCGCCTGGGCATTGCGCAAGGCCAGCCCGGCGCCGCTCTACAGCTTCGACATCGATCTTTCGCGGCTGAAGCGGCGCGTCGACGCCACCTATGTCGAGGCGGATTGGGCGGGCTACGCGTTCGAGGAGGATCTCAGCCGGAGCCTCTGCTATTTCGACGATCATGTCGATCAGGCGAAGAGGCTGCTGGAGGCGCGCTCGGCGCATTTCTCGCTCGCCGTCTTCGACGACGACGTGCCGCTGACCAGCTGCGCCGAGATGGCCCATGGCGGCTTCGCCCTTCCCAAGGTCGAGTTCGTCCTCGACGACGAGCTGCGCAAGCAGGCCTCGGTGGAATGGTCGGAGCGCGGGCGGCGCCATTGCTGGCCGGTCGATCCGGAGTATCTGGACAAGGCCCGCGCGGCGATCGCGGCGACCGAGCGCCTTCCCAACACCTCCTTCGTGACCGGCATTCAGCAGACGCCCTATCGGGTCGTGCGGCTCGCTCCCTAGGCGCCGCCGCGAACGCCGCGGAAGGCTTCGGCCATGAAACGGGCGAGCGCATCGACGTCATAGCGGGAGTCGAGGCAACGCCGCCGCCCGGCCGCGCCGATCGCCTTGCGCCGGGCGGGATCGGCGATCAGCGCCTTCGCCTTGGCGATCATGTCGGCCTCGTCGGTAAAGCCGACATATTCCAGGCCATCGGCGAAATGCCGGTCATGCTCCTCGGTCTTTTCCGCGAGCATCGGCCGGGCCATGGCCGGCACCTCGATGCTCCGCTGAGTGATCAGGTCGCGCTGGCTCTTGCGCAGGAAGCCGAGCACGATCCTGCCGCGGTGCAGGGCCCGCACATAATCCTCGCCCCAGACCGGGGGCCGCAGCGCGATGCCGCTGCCGGCCAGGCTCGACCAGCGGCCCTGGATGGCTCCCGCGTCCGGGCCGTAGACGATCACGCTGAGGCCGGCGTCCTGGAGCCGGCGCAGGCTCAGCGCGCGCTCCTGCTCGTAGACTCCGACGAAGACCACGTCATAGGCCTCGAACTCGGGTCCCACTTCGGCCGGCGTCAACGGCCGGTGCAGCTCGGGCGAGAAGATGTTGCCGATCAGCAGCGGCCGCCGGACGCCCCTCTCCCGCAGCTCCTCGACGTTGAAGCTCTTGGTCGTGAAATAGAGGTCCCATTCGGGGAAGGCGTCCCGCTTCCACTTGATGCGGTTCTGCCGCGCCAGCGAATCGTCGGGGCAGAGATAGGCCAGCGCGGCGCCCGTTTCCTCGCGGACCTGGCGCAGCGTGCGGCGGCGGATGATCGAGCGGTTCTCGACCAGCACGACATCGGGCCGATGCCGCCGGGCCATGTCGAGCAGCTGGCGGTTCTCGCCCCAGAGGTCGGTCGGCCAGCGCGTCTTGCCGGCGATCCGCGCCAGGATGCGCTGGGCGAAGGGGCGCCGTCCGGTGTCGACGGCGCTGCGGACGACCGTCAGCCCGGGCGCCCTGGCCAGCGCCTCGGTCCGCTGGAGCGTGTGCTGACCCTCGCTCATCACCCCGTGCACGAGTATCTTCATGCCTGGTTCCGGACTGCATTCCCCGCCGTGGGCGATGGCCGGCGCTTGAGAATCACCGTCATCACCGGCGCGATCGGCGCCGAGCTGAGGAACGTGAACCGGACGAACAGCCCCACCAGGTCCTGGAGGAGATACCGAACCAGCCGGACGGCGCGGCGGGCCAGGCCCCGTCCGCGCGGCCGATGGGCGCCCCTCGCCGCGACCACCTCCAGCGGAGTCCCAAGCGACAGCTGCACCAGCTGCTCTCCGGAAAGCGGCGTCACGTGCGTCACGTCGGCATATTGCGGCGCCTGGCCGAACGGGCTTTGCGCGTTGGGGAAGCGAAGCAGCAGCGCGCCATCGGGCTTCAGCATCGCCGCGCAATGATTCAGGCCGGCGACGATCTGCGGCAGGGTCATATGCTCGAAAACATCGAAGGCGAGGATGTAATCGAACCTGTCGCGATTGGCCTCGACCGCCGCTCCGAGATCGGCCGGCAGCAGCTCGACCCCCCTGGCCGCCGCGATGTCGCGGCTTTGCGGATTTGCTTCGGCGCCGACGATCTGGGCGCCACGATCCATTGCCCAGGCGAGAAAGTTGCCGGCGCCGAAGCCGATCTCCAGCAGACACAGGCCCGACAGATCGTCCCGGCCGAGCTCGCCGCGAAAGCTATCGGCTTCGTCGGCGCCGTAGCTGAACGGGCGCCAGCCCTTCCAGTCGACGTAAAGCTCGTAGGACGACTGGCGAAAGCCGGCATTCTCGTCGATCGGCGCGGGGTCGGTCATGACCCGGCCTCGATGGCTCGCGGGGCGCCGGCGATCAACGCATTGAAGCAGTCCGCCGTGGCCTCGATCGTTCGTTCGGTCTCCAGCGCGGCCGCGCCATAGGCGCGAGCGCCCGCCCGCCAGGCTTCGCGTTGCGCCGGCCCCGCCCGCGCCACCTGGTCGACGATGGCCGCGAACGCGGCGGGGTCGTCCAGCGGCAGGTCCCAGCCGGCGCGGCGCTCGGCAAGGCCGCGCCAAGGGGTCTGGTCGCTGATCAGGATCGGCGTTCCCGCCAGGAGGGAATCGATGATCGCATGACCGTAATTCTCGCCCAGTGTCGGCAGGAAAAACAAGTCCTGCCGGGCCAGCGCCTCGATTACCTTCGAAGGCGAAACCACGCCCCGATAGTGAACCTTCACATGCGGCGGCATGCCGAGCGCCTGGGCCTGGCAGGCGCGCCAATATTCGTCGTGGCTCGACGGGCCGAAGATGCTGAATTCGGCCGGCTGCTTCACCCGGGCCAGCGCGTCCAGCGCGAAATGCAGGTTTTTCTTGCGGTCGATCCTGCTGAGGAAGGCGATCCGAAGCGGCTGCCCCGCCGCTTGCGGCTCGTGCGGCGGCAAGGGCGGCAGGGTCCGGATGTTGGGGGTGATGCAGATCCGGCCACGAAAGGAGGGCAATGCCGCCCTGGTCTCCGCCGCCTCGCTCTCCGACGTCGTCTGCAGCGCGATGCCCTTGAGCAGGCCGGCCGCCCTGACGAAGCGCAGATAGGATCGCTTGCGGCGGCGGCCGATGGTCAGCGCCCCCGGCGAGAATTCGCCGCGGGGAGCAAGCAAGGCGGGCCGTCGGGGCACCCGGCCGAGCCGGCGCATGACGAGGGCGGGAAGGCTGAATTCCTTGTCGAAGATGCTGTTGATGACGAGCAGATCGTGCGGCGTCTCCTTCATCGCCCGGCGGAGGCCGCCGACGCCGTAGCGCCGGCGCCGCAGCGGCAGGAACTCGATCCCCTCCAGCTCGGACCATCGGCCGGGCTCGTCCTCGGCCGATCCGACCCCGACCACTCGGAAGCGAAACCGGTCGGACATGCTTCGGGCCATGTTGATCAGGCTCTGGCGCGGGCCGGTCGCTTCGAGATCGCGGGAGAAGGCGCCGAGGAGCACGAGAATGACCGGGCGCCGGTCGGTCGGCGCGGTCATGGCGCCGACGGGAGCGCGGCGCCCGCCTGACCCGTGCCGCCGATCCGGATGCCGTGCCGGCTGGCCAGCATGTCGCGCAGGCCTTCGACTCCCTCTTTCTCGATCAGCCGCCGGGCCTGATCGATCTGCCAGTCGATCAGCAGAAAATACCAGAAGCCCTGCATCGAATGAAAGACGAAGCCGGTCTTTCCATCGAGGAAGCCGAGCCGAAGCACATATCGAAGGACATAATAAGCGACCGCTCGAAGATAGAGCGGCGATCGCGCGTAGAGTCCGTTCCGCAAAAAGCGACGGCCCTTGGCCGTGCCCCTGATGGCGGCGCTTTCGGCGGTTTCGCCGAGCAGCTCCGGATGCTCCAGATTGATGAACTCGATCATCTGGCGGACGCTGTAGCCGACATGCTTCTCGGTCCACCAGCCGATGTCCTTGAGATTGTCGTCGACCAGGTCCCCCCGCGAAAAGCGGACGGTCTCGCCGCGCTCGACGACGACATGCTCGTCCATCCAGCGCTGCTCGATTCGCGCCGCCCCCGCGCGCCACAATCGGGTCAGGACATTGTTGTAGAAGCCGCCCCAGCGGATCCACTTGCCCTGGAAGAAGACCTTGCGGCGAAATTCGACCGCGCCGACCGCGGCGGGGAGCGTCGCGAGCCGCTCCCGAATCTCGGCGATGGCGGCATCCTCGAAATATTCGTCGGCGTCGACCCGCAGCACCCAGCCGCCCTCGATGGCGGCGTTGTCGATGCCCCACTGGAATTGTCGGGCATGGTTGACGAACCGGTTCTGCAGCACGTCGGCGCCGAGCTCGCGGGCGATCTCGACCGTGCCGTCGTCCGAGAAGCTGTCGACGACGACGATCCGGTCGGCGAGCGGGCGAAGCCGCTCGATGCAGCGCCGGATGTGCAGCGCCTCATTATAGGTCAGGACCACCGCGGTGATGACCGGCCGGTCGGTCATCGGCCGCCATCGGCCAGAGCAAGGGTGACGGCGCTGACCCGCTCCAGCGCGCCGAGCGGAATGGGGGGCTCGCCGCCGTCGCGGACGCTGTCGAGGAAGGCGCGCACCAGCGCGGCCTGGCCCTTGTCCTGCGCCGCCTTGCGCCGCTTCGTCCTGCCGCCGCGGCTGATCGCGATGGCGCTGAAATCGTCGATCTCGACGACGATGCCGCTGCCGAAAATCTCGATCCGCTCCTTGGGCACGGCCGGATCGCCCACCGAACTGTAGAGGATCGTGCCGACCGAGCCGTCGGAGAAGCGCAGCACCGCCGCGACGCTGTCTTCGAGTCCGAGCGGGCCGGCCGCCTCGACCGCCACGGGCAAGCCCCCGGTCAGCGCCGCGAGCGTATCGACGAAATGGCAGACCTCGCCGACGATCCGCCCCCCGCCCTGAGCGCCATGGACCCAATTGTCGCGCGGGATCGGCCCGGCATTGATTCGATAGGTCATGGCGAGCGGGCCGGTGCGGGCGCTCAGCGCTTCACGGGCCTCGACGATCATCGGCGCGAACCGGCGGTTGAAGCCGACGGTGAGCAGCCCAGGCGCGGCCTCGGCGGCGGCGATCACGGCGCTCAACTCCTCGCCGGTCAGAGCGAGCGGCTTCTCGACGAAGACATGCTTGCCCGCCTCGAGCGCGCGAATGGCCAGTTCCGCGTGGCTGTCATGGCGGGTGGCGATGAACACCATCGCCACGTCCGGATCGCCGAACGCTTCCTCGGCGTCGGTCGCCGCCCGGGCGAAGCCGTGCTTTTCCGCGCCGGCATGGGCGCTGAGCCCGGTCGCGGTGACGACGGTCCGCAGCGACACCCCCCCGGCCTTGCGAACCGCCGGCAGCAGCATGCTCTTGGCGTAATTGCCGAAACCGATGAAGGCGACTCCGTCGCCCTTTGCCGCCGCCGCGGTCCCGGCCATGGCGACCGCCCTGGCTGGCGCGGCCGCCTCGTCCGGATAGGTGAGCAGGATCGCCAGATAGGGCTCGTCGCCGTCCATCAGCGCATAGGCCTTTTCCGCCTCCGCGATCGGGAAGCGGTGGGTGACCAGCCGCTGCGGGGTCACCTGGCCGGAGGCGACCAGCTCCAGAAACGCCTGCATATTGCGCTGCTCGGTCCAGCGAACGTAGGCGAGCGGATAATCGTGCCCCTCCACTTCATAAGCGGGGTCGTGCCGGCCGGGCCCGTAGGACAGGGAGAGGCGCAGATCGAGCTCGCGCTTGTAGAAAGGATCGCGGTCGATGGTCATGCCGGTCATTCCGACGAGGACGACTCGGCCCTTGAGCCGGCTGATCTCCGCCGCCTCGTTGAGCGGATCGCTCGACTTGCTGGAGGCGGTGACGATCACCGCGTCGGCGCCATGGCCGCCGGTGAAGCCGCTCACCGCCGCGGCGAGCGACTCGCTGACCGCGACGTCGGCGCCCATTTCGCGGGCGAGCGCGACCCGGGCCGGATTGGGATCGAAGCCGAGCACCCGGCAGCCATTGGCCTTGAGCAGCTGGACGGTCAGCAGGCCGATCAGGCCGAGTCCGGTCACGACGACCCGCTCGCCGAGCGTCGGCACCGCCACCCGCACCCCCTGCAGGGCGATCGCGCCGACGGTGACGAAGCTCGCCGCCTCGTCATCGACCCCCTCCGGGATCCGGACCATCAGATTCTTCGGCACCGCATTATATTCGGCATGGTTGGCGATGCCGGCGCCGGCGCAGGCGACCCGGTCGCCGACGGCGACGCCGCTGCCGGGCCCCGCCCCCGCCACTTCGCCGGCGAGGCTGTAGCCGAGCGGAAAGGGGGTATCGATCTTGGCGCGCACCTTGCGGGCCACCGCCAGCAGGCCTTCCGTCTTGACCTTGCGCAGAGTCTGCCGGACCAGATCGGGCCGGGCCATGGCCTTGCCGGCTAGCGAGGAGCGGGCGAGGTCGACGATCTGCTTCTCGGTGCCGGCGCTGATCAGCGAGACCCGGCTTCGGACGAGCGCCGCGCCGGCGCCGACGGCGGGCGCGGGGGCATCGATGACGCGCAGAACGCCGGTTCGATAATTCTGCTCAACCTGCTTCAATTGCTGCCCTTTTGTCCTGGAAGGCGGAATTCGCAGCGCACTCGCCGGTCCCCGGTCGGCAGTAGCAACCGGATCCGGCTGGTTGCAAGCTCCACGCCCATGTCCGGCCACCAGACGTCGGCTTCGATCGACGGCGCCGGATTGGCGACGAGCAGCGCCTCGACGGCGCCGCGCGCGATCAGGATCCCCCCCTCGACCGGTCTTGCCCGCGCCTCGGGGTGGAGGAGGAAGGACAGGCTGGCCGAGCGGCCGCCGCCACCCTCGAGCCAATCCTCGATCGTCAGGGTGCCGGGTCGCGCCGCGATTCGGCGGTGCGCCGTCGGCCCGCCGCGATGGGCATAGCCGTCGTGGCGGCCGTCGAGGACGAAGCCGAGGCCGTCCGGGTCGGGACGGAAGGCGGCCTCGACGCCGGGCCGGCGGCCGCAGCGGAACGCGCCGAAGAACTCCGCCTGGTCGGCGCCGTCGACCGCCAGCACATTATGGGCCGCGGCGGAGCGGGACCGGGCCCGCCGCTCGCCTTCGACATATTCGTACACGCCGGGATCGACGATCAGCCGCTCGCCGCCGACGGAAAGCTCGATGCTGCCGATGTCGCCATGGGCGTGGGCCGGCAGGTCGTCCGGTCCGATCCGGCCGAAATCGGCGACGAGATAATAGGCGTCGCCGCGCCAACCGTAATAACCGCCCTCGGGGTAATCGAACGATGCGCGCGGCGCCGGCGCCTCGCCGAACAGGGCGCGATAGGCGGAGAGGCAGTCGGCGGGCGCCGGTCCCATGTGGAGGCCGGAATCGTTGAACAGGGCCGGCGTGCCGTCGGGGTGGGTGAGATCGGCCAGCGCCCGCGCCATCGCGCCGAGCGCCCGATCGAGCGCGCCGCCAAAAGGATCGACGCCGAGCAGGTGGCGGATCTCGAGAAGATCGAGCAAGACCTGCGCGTGATAGGATGGCGAGCGCTCATAATGCACGCCGTCCGGAAGGATCTGCCGCGGCAGCTCGCGGCGCAGCAGGCCGAGCCCGAGCCGGCGCCAGCGGTCCGCGGCCCGGCCGGTGAAATAGGCCGCGCCCCAGATCAGCGCCTTGACGTTCTTGACGAGGTGGTTGCCGCCGACGTCGCGCTCGAGGTGGCGCTCGAGGAAGGCGAGCTGCTCGGCCAGCGAGGCTTCGGCCGCCGCCGCGAAGCCGGCGTCGAGCCTTCCCGCGCGCGCCGCGAGCAGCTTCATCCAGGCGACGACCCGAAGCGACAGCGCATAGGCGTTCCACGAATCGCTGGCCGAGCCCGGGGCGTAAGGCGGGTTGGCCGCGATCCAGCTTTCGATCAGCGCCTGCGTCCCGGCGTCCGGCAGCGCCTCCAGATAATCCATATAATGGAGATTCATCCGCCAGAGCTGGTCGCGCGGCCCCGGCCCCGGAGCGCGCCAGTCGACGTCGGGCGCCATGTCGACGGTCCGGCCGATGAAGGTGAATCGCCAGCCCTTCTCCGTGCGCGTCGCCTCGCCGGCGGGCGCCGGGGCGAGCGCGAGCGGCGGGCGCTCGGCGCGGATCAGCGGCCCGGGATCGAGCCGCGGCCGAAGCCGCCTCTCCAGTCGCCGCCGGAGCGCGAGCTGGCCGCGGCGCAGGATCCGGCCGGGCGGCACGTGGCGGGCGAAGTCGAATTGCCGCCGCAGCCGGAGCGCGAGCCCGGCCATCATTGCGCTCCGGGCTCGCGGCGCGCGACCCGCTCGAGGAAGGCGGCATAGCGCTCGGCCAGCCTCGTCCGGTCGAAATTGGCCTCGACGAACCGGCGGCCGGATTCTCCCATCGCCAGCCCCTCCCCGGGATTGTCGGCGAGCCTGCGGACCGCGGCGGCCAGCGCGCCGGCATCCTCGGGGACGATGCCGATCCCCGCCCCGGCCGAGTCGAGCAGGGCGCGGGCCTCGCCCTCGACGCCCAGCACCATCGGCTTGCGCATCGCCATCGCCTCGAACATCTTCGAGGGCAGCACCGTCTTGAACGTGTCGCGCCGGCGCAGCAGCACCAGGCTGGCGTCGGTCGCCTGCCAGACCGCGGGCATGTCCCCCTTGGGCCGCTGGCCGACGATCAGCACGTTGTCGAGCTTGCGCGCCTCGCGCTCGGCCAGCAGATCGGCCCGCTCGGCGCCGTCGCCGACCAGCAGGTAGACGATTCGGGGATCGGCCCGGGTCAGCTCGGCGGCGTCGAGCACCGTGCCGAGGCCCTGCGACATTCCGTGAGTGCCGACATAGGCGGCGATGAACCTGCCCTCGAGCCCAAGCTCGCGGCGGAAGGCGAGGCCCGCTTCCTCGGCCGCCGGGCCGGCCTGGTAGAAATCGAGGTCGACGCCGTTCTTGATCACCTCGATCGGCCCGGTGGCGCCGCGCTCGCGGATATGGGCGACGAAGGAATCGGTGACCGATACGATGGCGTCGGCGCTTCGATAGGCGGCCCGTTCGACGCCCTCCAGGAAGCGGATGGCGAGGCTGCGCTTCATCGCTCCCACGGCGAGAATGGTGTCGGGATAAAGATCGCGGACCTCGAAAACCCAGGGCTGGCGCCGCCGCTTCAGCAGCCAGCCGGCAAGACCGGCGAAGAATTGCGGCGAGCTCGACACCACCACGTCGGCGCGCGGGATGCTTCTGACGTGCAGAAGCACCGAGAGCGGATAGGAAAGGAAGTTCAGGATGCGCTTGCCGAACCCCTCATTGGCGGCGAGGAAGGTCCAGATCCGCAATATTTCGACCCCGTCGATCGTCTCCCGGCCGAGCCAGCGGTTGCGGTAGCCGGGAAAGACCACGCCGCGCGGGTGGGAGGGCGCCGCCGTCACCACCGTCACCCTGTGCCCCATCCTGACCCAGATCCTGGCGCACTCCGACGTCCGCGACGCGGGCGCGTTCACCTCGGGCGGGTAATAATGGCTGAGGAAGAGGATGTGCATCGGATCGCGCGCCCGGCCGTCATTCGGCCCAGGGCGCGGAGACGGCGCGGCGAAGGCCCTCTTCCATGCTGACCGGGGGAGTCCAGCCGAGCAGGTCGCGGGTCTTGCCGATGTCGACCTGGAGGCTGCCGAGGATTCGGTTGGCGACATCCCCGCGGCCGAGGGCTGTCGCCGCGGCCCGCATCAGCCCGACCGGGACCGGCAGCAGGCGGGCGTTGCGGCCCATCGCCGCGGCGAGCATGCGGATCAGCTCGCCGGTCGAGACGTCGCGGCCGTCGGCGGCGAGGAAGACCTCTCCCGGCGCCTTCGGATGGGTCAGCAGAAGCACGATCAGGTCGGTGAAATTGTCGATCGCCACCAGGCTGCGCTTGTTGCGAGTCAGTCCGAACGGCAGCGGCACGCCGCGCCGCACCCATTTCATCAGGGACAGGAAATTCGCCCGAACCTGCGGACCGTAGACCAGAGGCGGCCGAACCACCGTCACCTCCATGCCGGTGCGGCGACCGAGCTCGAACAGGCCCTGCTCGGCCTCGAGCTTGCTGATTCCGTAGGCGTTCTGCGGGGTGGGGGTCGAATCGGCGGCGAACGGGCGGCCCGGCTCGGTGGTTTCGCCGTTGACCTTGATCGTGCTGATGAAGACGAAGCGCTTCACGCCGAGACGAGCCGCGCTTTCGGCGATCTTCAGCGTTCCGAAAGTGTTGATCCGGCGATTGTCGGCGAGCGGATTTTCGGCGCGGTCGGTGACGATATGGACCCGGGCGATCAGGTGGATGACCGCCTCCGCCCCGGCGAGCAGGCTGTCCCAATCGGCCTCGTCGACGTCGGCGATCCTTTTTTCGCCGGCGATGCCGGCCGGCGTCCGGACGATCGGAATGATGTCATGTCCGTCCGCGAGCAGCCGGCGAACCAGCGGCTGCCCGACAAAGCCGCCAGCCCCAACCACAGCAATCTTCATTCTAAATGTCGCTTTTCCGTCCGGAATTTTGTGCGGCTGCTAACATAGCGGGCGGTGCCTTCCTAGTCGCCATCCCACGCGCGCGGGGGCGCTCTCGATTGACATCGCCGCCGCAATTGCGCGAAGCCGCGCAAAAGGGGAAGCAATGGCCGAGCGCAAGGTTAATCTCGTCATCGTCTCGCATCCTGACGATGAGGTCCTCGGCTTCGGCGGCACCGGCGCCGGGTTGGCCGCGGCGGGCGAGACCGTTCAGCCGGTGATCCTGTGCGGCGGCGTCGACGCCCGCACCCGGCGGCCGACCGACGACGAGCTGTTCGCCGACATGAGCGAGGCGAACCGCCGGCTCGGCTTCGACCAGCCCGTGCTCGGCGACTTTCCGAACATCAGGATGAACACGGTCGGCCATCTCGACCTCGTCCAGTTCATCGAGGCGCAGGTGCTGGAATTCCGGCCCCATCGGATCTTCACCCACCATCCGTCGGACCTCAACGACGACCACAAGCAGGTCTGCCGGGCCGCGCTCGCCGCCGCGCGCCTGTTCCAGCGCCGGACGGATCTGCGTCCGCTCGAGCAGCTGTCGCTGATGGAAATCCCGTCCGCGACCGACTGGTCGTTTCCGGCCGGCGGCGAGGCGCCATTTTCACCCAATCTGTTCGTCGGCATCGCCGACACGCTCGACCTCAAGATCGAGGCGCTCGGCTGCTACCGCAACGTCATGCGCGATTTTCCCCACCCGCGCAGCGTCGAGGCGTTGCGCGGCCTCGCCGCCGTCCGCGGCGCGCAGTCGGGGGTCGGCCTCGCCGAAGCCTTTCAGACGGTCTTCCAGACCACGCTCGCCTGAGCGCGCCATGTATCGGAACAGCCCGAAGCGGTTCCTCGACATCGTCGTCGCCGCGTTCGCTCTCGTCCTGCTCGCCTTGCCGATGCTGGCGATCGCTTTGCTCATCCGCGTCACCGATCCGGGGCCGGTCATCTTCCGCCAGCGCCGCGTCGGCGCGGGCGGCCGGACGTTCGATTTCTACAAGTTCCGGAGCATGCCGGTGAATACGGGCGACATTCCCTCCGATCGGCTCGGCGAGGTGCGGATCGGCCCGGTCGGCCGGCTGATCCGGCGCACCAACGCCGATGAGCTGCCGCAATTGTGGAACGTTCTGAAGGGCGACATGTCGATCGTCGGCCCGCGTCCCCCGATCCCCACCCAGACGGAGCTGGTCGAATTGCGCCGCGCCAACGGCTCGCTCGAGCTTCGGCCGGGCCTGACCGGCTGGGCGCAGGTCAACAGCTTCGACGGGATGAGCGTCGCCGAGAAAGCCGCGTTCGACGGCGCCTATGCGGGCGAGATCTCCTTCGGCAAGGATGTCGCGATCATCCTTCGCACCTTCGCCTATCTGCTTCGGCCGCCGCCGAAATATTGAGGAACATGATGCGCTTCGGCTTCGTAACCTGCGTCCGGCTCGGCCTGTCCTGCATGGAGGCGATCTACGAGATCGGCGGCCGGCTCGACCTCGCCATGACCCTGCCCGACGATCGCGCCGTCGGCAAATCGGGCCGGGTCTATCTCGACGGCTTCTGCGCCCGCCACGGCATCCCGCTGGTCAAGTCGCGCAACGTCAACGACGCCGAGGTGGTGGAGGCGATCCGCGCCGCCGGGCTCGACTGGCTGTTCATCGTCGGCTGGTCGCAAATCGCGCGCGAGGCGGTGCTCGCCGCGCCGCGGCTCGGCGTGCTCGGCATGCATCCGACCCTGCTCCCGATCGGCCGCGGCCGCGCCGCCATCCCCTGGGCGATCCTCAAGCGGCTGGAAAAGACCGGAGTCACCCTGTTCAAGCTCGACGGCGGCGTCGATACCGGCGACATCATCGATCAGCTGGAGATCCCGCTCTCCTCCACCGACGCGACCGAGCTCTACGCGGCCGTCGACGCCGCCCATGCCGCCCTGATCAAGACTGCGTTCCCGGCCCTCGCCGCGGGCACGATCCGGCCGCGGCCGCAGGACGATTCGGCCGCCACCGAATGGCCCGGGCGCAGGCCCGAGGACGGCCGGCTCGATCCCGCCATGAAGGTCGCCGACGCGGAATGCCTGGTGCGCGCGGTGACCCGCCCCTATCCGGGCGCCTTCACCATCCTGGACGGCCGCAGGATCGTCGTCTGGCGGGCCGCGATCGCGGCGGATCGGGCGCAATGCGGCGATGACCTCTGCCTGGCCTTCGCCGACGGCCTGCTCCGCTGCCTGGAATGGGAGGAGGCGCCGCTCTGAAGCCGAGGTGTCAGGCGGGACAGACGCTGCTGTCCTCGCGCGACCGCCGCGGCCGGGCCTGCCTGCCCGAGCCGTGGTCGAAGCGGAGCAGATCGTCGAGAATGGCGCGGACGGCGCCCGCGTCCTGCTCGCTCAGCGCCGCTTCCAGAGCCTCGATCGCCGGCTTCAGGTCGTCCATCGGCAGGCAGCGCTCGCGCGCCATCTTGATCTGCGGATGGGCGGTGTCGGTAATGCCCTCGCCGATGAACAATTCCTCGTGCAGCTTCTCGCCCGGGCGCAAGCCGACATAGGTGATCTCGATGTCGCCGCGCTGGTTGCTGCCGGTCCGCTCGGTCATTCCGGCGAGCGCGATCATCGTCTTGGCGAGATCGGCGATGCGCACAGGCTCGCCCATGTCGAGCACGAACACCTCGCCGCCCGTGGCCAGCGAATTGGCCTGGAGCACGAGCTGGGTCGCTTCCGGGATCGACATGAAGAAGCGGGTGATCTCCGGGTCGGTGACTGTCACCGGTCCGCCCCTGGCGATCTGGTCGCGGAACTGCTGGACCACCGACCCCGACGAATCGAGGACGTTGCCGAAGCGGACCATGCCGAAGCAGGTCGGCAGGCCGGGCTGCAGCGCCAGCGCCTGGATATAGAGCTCGGCGACTCGCTTGCTGGCGCCCATCACGTTGGTCGGGCGCACCGCCTTGTCGGTCGAGATCATGGTCAGCCGGGCGATGCCGGCGGCGACGCAGGCGTCGGCGAGGATCTTGGTGCCGATCACATTGTTCTCGACCCCGACCACCTCGTTCTGCTCGAGCAATGGGACGTGCTTGTAGGCGGCGGCGTGAAAGACCGCGTCGATCCGCCAGCGATCGAGTACCCGCTTCACCAGCGCCCGGTTGAGCAGCGAGCCGACCACGGGCACGATCTCGGCCTCGATCGCCTGCTCGACGCAGGTCTGGCGAAGCTCGCGCTCGATCCGATACAGGGCGAATTCCGAATGGTCGAGCAGGACCAGCCGGACCGGCCGATAGTGCGCGACCTGCCGGCAGATCTCCGAGCCGATCGAGCCGCCGGCCCCGGTGATCAGGATCGCTTTGCCCTCGATGCCCGCCTCGATCAGATGCTCGAGCGGCGGCACGATGTCGCGCTTCAGCAGCTCGTCGACGTTGATCGGGCGAACGTCCGAGATCGTGTAGCGCCCGTTCATGATCTCCTCGGCCGAAGGCATGGTCATGACCTGGACGGACATTTCCGAAAGCGCCGAGATGGTCGCCAGCCGTTCCGCCCGGGTCGCGGTCGGCTGGGCGAGCAGCACCTGGCTGACCTCGCCGGACCGGACCGCGGCGGGCAAGGCGGAAAACGGCCGGATCCGGTGCCCGACCATCTTTCGGCCGATCAGCGTCGGGCTGTCGCTGACGAAGAAGCGAAGCCTGTATTCGGGATGGCGGCGAAGCGATTCGGCGAGGCTCACGCCGGCCGGGTTGGCGCCGTAGATCACGACGCCGCTATACTCCGCTCCCGCGGCCGGCTCGCGGCCGGCGGCGGGAACCGGGCCGTAGGCGAGCGCGAGCAGGCGCGAGGCGGCGAGCCGGCCGAAGAAGAGCAGCATGAAGAGCAGACCGAAATAGATCAGGCCGACCGAGCGGGGCAGGCCCTCGATCCGCGAGAAATAGGCCATGGTGAGCCAGACTCCCGCGGCGCCGGCGGACGCGGTCGCGACCGGGGCGGCGGCACTGGCGTCGAAATAGCGGACGACCAGCCGGTAGAGGCCGAGCGCGAACATCGCCACCAGGCCGAGCAGGACGCTGGCGCCGGCGAGGTAGAGGATGCGCGGATCGGTCGGCCAGTAGAGCAATCCGAGCCGCGCCGAGAAGGCGAGCCACAGGGCGAACAGCATCACCGCACCGTCGAACGCGAAGACCGTCGCACGCTTCCGCGTCCGGTCGAATCGGGTCAGCGCCGCCGCGATCCGGCGAAGCACCGCCATCGCTCTCAGTCGCGGCCGTGCCATTCCTCCGCCCCGCTCGGCTTCAACGCTCAACGCAGTCCCGTCCCTCAGTTGCGCCCGGAGAGCCGCAAAGGCATGAATCCGGCAATAGGTCAATGGCTTGATGCCGGCGGCTTTCGAGTCCGGAGGGCGCCATCAACCGATGGGTCGACGACGTGCCGGGCCCTTCAGGCCGTTTCGAACGAGCGGGAGACGCTTTCGGCCCAATAGCGGGCGCCGAGCCGATCCTGCGCGTTGGCGGTGGCGCCGATCCATTTCGCGACCGGGATGGTAAAGCCGGTGCGGCCCCGTGCGACGCATTGCTGCGGCAGCGGCAGGGAGGGCGCGCGCGCCAAGGCGCGCTTGCCGACCCCCGGCCGGAGCCGCGAGGAAATCGGCGCGATCTTCCGCAGGGTCGGCCAGTCGACATAGGGCACCCGCAGCTCCAGCGAGTGGGCCATGCTCGCCCAGTCGGAATCGCGCAGCAGCTGGTTGCGCATGTAGAGGGAAGATTCGAGTGCGCTCACCTTGGCGACGGCGCTGGCCGGCGCGGGCGTCAACGCCTCATCGATCAGCGCCAGCGGGCGCAGTCGCTCGAGGCCCTCTTTTACCGTTTCGGCGTCGAGGCGGCGGTCGAGCTCGAACGGCAGCATCATCGCCCGCCTTAGCAGATAGGCGCCCGCCCAGCTGCCCGAATAGTCGAGCAGGCCCAGCATCTTGGGGTTACGCCGCACCAGGCCCGGCGCGAACCGGCGAAGCATCGTCTTGCCGAAGCGGCTGACGAAGGGAAGCTTGGCGAAGGCGCCGAAGCGGCGGGCTCGCGGCACGGTCCCGAAGGTCGAATAGCCGCCGAGCAATTCGTCGCCGCCAAGCCCGGAGACCACCACCTTCAGGCCGCATTCGTGCGCCGCCTTGCTGACGAACCAGGTATTCACGCCATCGACGCTCGGCTGATCCATGCTCGCCAGGATCGCCTCCGTGCTGCCGGAGAATTCGTCGCCGCTCACCCAGCGGACATAATGTTCGGCGCCATATTGCCGCGCCACGGCCATGGCCAGCGGCACCTCGTCGGCGGCGGTGCCGCGGAGCTCGTCGAAGCCCAGGGTGATGGCTCTGATCCTGCTCTGGCCGGCATCGCGCATCAGCCCGACCAGCGAGCCGGAATCGATTCCGGACGACAGGAAGGCGCCGACCTCCACGTCGGCGACGAGATGCGCCCTGACGCTGTCCAGGGCCGCCTCCGCGACGATCGCGTCGATGTCGCCGTCGCGGTCGTTCGCGGCGGCCGCCAGCGTCTCGGCGACCTTCGCGTAGCGGACCGGCTCGCCCGGCCCGTTCGAGTCGGCCCATGCGTAGCTTCCGGCCGGCAGCGCCCGGATGTCGCGGTAGAGCGTGAAGGGCTCGGGAATCGACCCGAACAGCTGAAAGCCGACCATGCCCGCCGGGTCGGGCTCCCGGGACAGAGCGGAAAAAGCGGACAGCGCTTTCACCTGGCTGGCGAAATGGAAGGCGCCGCCGGCATCGGCATAATAAAGCGGCTTGATGCCATAGGGATCGCGCGCGACGAACAGCCGGCGGCGGCGTGCGTCCCAGATGGCGAGCGCGAACATTCCGCGCAGCCGCTCCACCATCTTTTCGCCATGGGCCGCGAACAGGGCCATGATCACTTCGGTGTCGCTCTCGGTCCGCGGCCGGAATCCGGTGTCGCGGATCAATTGTGCGCGAAGTTCGCGATAATTGTAAATTTCGCCGTTGAAGACGATCGTGAGGCCATGCTCCGGCATGTGCATGGGTTGAAGCGCCCGATCGTCCAGGTCGATGATCGCCAGCCGGCGGTGGGCGAGGCCGACCCGCCCCTCCTCATCCCACCAAAGGCCGGCGCCGTCGGGCCCGCGCGTCCGCATCCGTTCGCTGGCCGCGAGCAGCGGCGCCTCGAGCGCGGCCCGATCACCCGCTTTATAGGCAAAAACTCCGGCAATCCCGCACATGCGCGTGTCAGCTCCGATCGGGGCGGTCTGTGCACCAGGACGCGGCAAAGGTCCACGATTCTCACCGCGAAGTCCTTGTTCGAAAAAGGGCGCGTCCGGTGGTCCGGGCGCGCCCTCATCGGCGGGGCCCCGGATCAGATCACCTGGAAGTCGCTCGCGCTGAGCGTGGTTCCGGCGGCGAGGGTGGCGAACTGGATTGCGGCGCCGGCGCCGTTGCCGTCGGCGTCGAAGAACAGCCGGCCGGTGGCCTGGTCGTAGACGATCCGGTCGTCGGCATCGCCCGCCGCGGTGCCGGCGCGGAA
>Ga0190274_10000132_pt1 | contig 50279 bp, 37 predicted proteins | sample Popmic531T_FD_133002 | JGI IMG/M metagenome (GOLD analysis project Ga0190274, IMG submission 133002) | Populus adjacent soil microbial communities from riparian zone of Yellowstone River, Montana, USA - 531 T | ecosystem: Environmental > Terrestrial > Soil > Riparian zone | place: USA: Montana...
CATCACATGCTGGGTATTTGGATCTGTTTGTACATTGTCTTCACCCATCAACCAGAGTGCTTTCAGTTTTCCATTAATAGATGCATCATACATCTCCGGAATTTTCATTCCTTTCCCAATAGGAATCGGCACTTTATAAAATGCGGAATACTTTTTATTTATTTCCGGATCATAGCTGTCGAGATAACCTGCACCCTGGTGTGGCTGGCAACCCATATCGGCTGCTCCCTGCACATTGTTTTGTCCGCGCAGTGGATTTACACCAACACCACGTCTTCCGATATTTCCGGTGATCATTGCCAAATCAGCAATAAGCATCACAGTATATGTTCCCTGTGAATGTTCGGTCACACCCAATCCATGGAACGACATCGCATTCGGTGCCTGGGCATAAGCCATAGCAGCTTTTCGAGCCAGGTTCTTATCAACTCCGGTTATTTTTTCGAGCTCATCGATATTCTGACTGAGTACATGATTTTTAAAATCCTCATAACCTTCCGTACGGCTTTCAATAAAATCCTTATCCTCGAGACCCTCTGAAATAATATAATACAAAAGCATGTTCAACATTGCCACATTTGTTCCTGGCTTTAATTGAAGATGGTAATGTGCAAAACGAGCCATCTCTGTCCTGCGGGGATCAATCACAATGGTGGTCTTACCCTTTAGAGCGTGCTGTTTGAGTTTAGCACCGGTTACAGGATGCGCATCAGTAGGATTTGCACCTATCACCATAATGCAATCAGTAAATTTCAGATCGACTACTGAATTGGTGGCCGCTCCAGTCCCGAATGTTCTTTGCATTCCAAGTGCTGTAGGTGAATGGCACACACGAGCACAACTGTCAATGTTATTGGTACCAATTACTGCCCTGATAAATTTCTGCATCAGGTAATTCTCTTCGTTGGTGCAGCGTGCGGAGGAAATTCCGCCTATGGCATCAGGTCCGTATTCTGCTTTTATTGAAGTCAGCTTTTCAGCAATAAAATCGTAGGCTTCATCCCATGTTGCAGGTACAAAATCTCCGTTTCGCTTAATTAACGGTGTGCGTAAACGCTCAGGGTGGTTGTAGAATGAAAATGCGAACCTCCCTTTCAGACAGGTGTGTCCCTCATTTACTTCCGCATCAATAGGAGCCTGGATCGATTTTACTTTGCCGTTGGAAACAGCTACATCCAGGTTACATCCTACTCCGCAGTATGTGCAAACAGTACGGACTTTTTTATCCACTGCAATTGATTTCGATTCGAACACATCGCTGATCGCGGAAGTAGGACAGGCTTGTGCGCATGCACCACAGCTTACACAATCGGATTCAAAAAAGTTGTTGTTGAAACTCTTGATAATGTGACTATCGAAACCACGTCCGGCCATGCTAAGCACAAATTCCCCCTGCACTTCATCACATGCCCTGACACAACGGCCGCAATTAATGCATTTTGAAAAATCGGAAGTCATATAAGGATGGCTCAGATCTTTTTTTACATGCAGGTGGTTTTTTCCATCCGGATACCTCACATCCCTGATTCCAACACGTGCGGCAACTGTTTGCAATTCGCAATTGTTATTCACTTCACACGTGAGACAATCGAGCGGGTGATCAGTTAATACCAACTCCACAATATTCTTGCGTAATCTTTTAATACGAGCCGAATCAGTGTAAATAAAAGAATCGGCCATTACCGGAGTATGACACGAAGCCTGCGCTTTCGCCGGACCATCCTTAACTAGTGCCACATCCACACTGCAGACACGACAAGCTCCAAATGGATCAAGGTTGGGTGCATCACAGAGTGTAGGCACGTAGTCTTTTCCAAAATGACGTCTCACAAAACTAAGGATGGTATCCCCATCCTTGATTGGAAACGCGGTGTCGTTTATATATGCTGTCTTCTCCATAACAATCAGGTTTACTTCGTACTCTTCTATTTTTCGAAATATGGTGTCAATTCTGTATCAAAATATTTTAACGCATTTTTAATTGGCAGTGGCAAACCACCTCCCAAAGCGCAGAGTGATCCTGTCTCCAGTGTTTCCAACAAGTCATTCATAAGCTCACGATCAAGTTTATATTCAGTGGTTCGTGCTTTATCCACCATTTCATATCCACGTGTAGAGCCTATCCTGCAAGGAAAACATTTACCACAACTTTCATGCGCTGTAAACCGGAAGAGATGCTCGATGTATGCAATCAATGGGAAATTTTCCGGAATGCAAACTACAGAAGCATGTCCTAGTAAAAATCCTTCTTTCGCGAAGGAATCAAAGTCAACAGTCAAACTGTCAATCTTACCTACCGGAACCAATCCGCCAAGCGGTCCTCCTATGTGCATGGCTTTCACCGGTGATCTAAAACCGCCTCCCAGTTCATCCACTACGGTACGTAATGGAGTCCCCATGTCTGCTTCATAAATGCCGGGGCGTTTGAAATATCCATCCAGTGAAATTAATTTGGTGCCGGTCGATTTTTGTGTCCCAATTGCAGCAAATGCCTTTCCTCCATTTTTCATGATGAAAGGAAGGTTGGCGAGTGTTTCCACATTATTCACCACAGTTGGTTTGTTAAACAATCCCTGTTGAGTAGGATAAGGTGGACGGGTTCTTACCTCAGGACGTTGTCCTTCTATTGAAGAAAGTAATGCAGTTTCTTCTCCACAGATATATGCTCCCTGTGCCTGGATCACTTTAAATTCAAAATCAAACCCAGAGCCGTTAATATTCTTTCCAATCAGGTTTTCATCCCGCAAGGCAGAAATAGCATCAGTGATTATTGTTATCGATTCAGGATATTCTCCACGGATATACACCACTCCAAAAGAAGCACCGGAAATAAATCCGGCAATCATCATTCCCATTAATAGCGAATGCGGGCGTTCTTCCATAATGTAACGATCAGAAAAAGCACCCGGATCACCTTCATCGGCATTGCATACAATAAATTTGGTGGTGCCTTTAACATTCCGGCATGACTCAAGTTTGAATGCCATCGAAAAACCTGCTCCTCCCCTTCCACGCAATCCGGAAAGTTTTAATTCATTCAATAGTTCAGTTGGATCCTTTTTAATTGATTCCGTGAAAATTGAATAGTATTCGTTTATGGCTGGATATGGCGCAGTCAGTATCGGAGTTCCTTTGCTTCCTACATTATATTTTTCAGCTGTGAATTTCGTGTGTTCTTTTATCGATTTAATTTCGTCAATATCTTTCCCGGAATAATTGTGACCGCCGATATGAAACGAGCTGTTTTCGTGACATCTCCCGAGACAACACATTTCTCCAATTTCGTTTTTCGAAAAGTGGTTATTGAGCTTAGCCAAAAGAGCAGGTTGAGTTCCTGCAGTCAAACAGGCACTTCCATTGCATACATAAACTTTTTTACCTTGATTTTCTGGTTTCAGAAAATCATAAAAAGAAACAGTTCCGTATACCGAAGATTTACCAACAAGAAATTCCTGGCGCAATTGTTCCAGATCAGCTTCTGAGGGTGTTCCGGATGCAGATGCAGCTTTCCCCAACTCCTCAAAAAGATTCCTGGCAAGTCCTTTTCGTCCTGATAAATCGCTTAAATTTTTCGACATATAATTATCTGTTGACCTGAACTGTATCCTGCTGGACAATCCGTTCAGGATGCGCATAAATAGTTAATTTGTTAGTCCTGCAAAATGCCATAATCGTCATTCCGGCTGCATCAGCATTTTCAATTGCAAGAGTGGATGGTGCTGAAACTGAAGCAAGGAATGGAATGCCAGCGGACAATGCTTTGTTTACAATTTCGTAACTGATACGTCCACTCACGGTCAGGACCTTGGCTTTACCCAATGAATTATTATTGACAAGCGCACCGATTACTTTATCCACAGCATTGTGCCTGCCAATATCTTCCTTTATATCCAGCAATTCTCCTTCAAGAGTAAAAACTGCGGAGGCATGAGTGCCTCCTGATTTTTGAAATGCTTCCTGTTGTTTACTCATACTTTCAAACATCTGAGCAATCAGCGAAGGTTCCAGTACTCCGGTTTCAGTAATTGTGTTTTTGGTAATAGTATCTTCAAAAGATGTTCTTCCGCAAAGCCCGCATGAGGAAGCTGAAATGATATTTCTCGAACCAGCAAAATCTTTCAGTATTTTATCTTCAGGAATTTTAACATTCACTGATGTCACATATCCCTTGGCGTTAGTTTCCAGAATTTCCACAAAAGGTGTGGTTTCGGTATCCCGGTAAACTTCTTCGGTGTACAATAAGCCGCGAATCAATTCTGCTTCATAACCCGGAGTTCTCATAGTCACTGTAAAAGGCTCCCCGTTTATAGCGATCGACAACGACTCCTCCACAGCCAATACATCCTCCACCCTGGAAAAAGTTCCATGGTTGTAAAAAAGGCCAGTGTGTTTATCATTTGACATTACTATTATGATAGATGATAAGTGATAAATGATAAATAAATAATTCTTAAATTAATTAATTACTTCTCCGAAGGATAAATTTCAAATTTATTAACTCAATCATTTATCATCTATCATTTATCATTACTGCTAGGACAACCCTACAATGTTTCCCTCATTATCAATATCCATTCCTTCAGATGCCGGAATAGCAGGAAGACCTGGCATGCGCATCATTTCACCAAGAATCGGAACAATGAAACCTGCTCCTGCAGCGAGTTCGAATTCACGAACATTTACTGTGAAGTTTGTTGGGCGACCAATTTTTGATTCGTTATCTGTGAATGATTTTTGTGTTTTCGCCATGCAAACCGGGAGGTTATTGAATCCGAGTTTGACAAAATCTTTGAGTTGTGACATAGCCTTAGATGTATAAGTTACATCATCGGCGCCATAAATTTCAGTCGCTATTTTTTTGATTTTTTCTTCAATTGGAAGACTCCAGTCATATAGCGGGCGGTAATTGTTCACGCCACTTTCAATCACATCCACAACTGCCTGTGCAAGTTCTTTCGTGCCTTCACCACCCTGGCCCCATCCTTTTGAAAGGACAGCCTTCACGCCCACTTTCGCACACTCTGCCATAATGAAATTAACTTCTTCGTCGGAGTCCGTATAAAAACTGTTGATAGCAACAACAGGAGTCAGACCGAATTTTTTACAATTCTCAATATGCTTAGCCAGGTTACCAAATCCTTTCTGTACATAATCCATATTCGGAGTATTGTACTCGTCTTTTTTAGCTCCGCCATGGTGACGCAGCGCCCTTACTGTTGCAACAAGCACGAGTGCTTTTGGTTTCAACCCTGCAACAGGGCATTTTATATCGAGGAATTTTTCAGCTCCAAGGTCAGCTCCGAATCCTGCTTCTGTAACCACAAAATCGCAAAGTGACAATCCGGTTTTGGTAGCAATAATGGAATTCGTTCCCTGCGCAATGTTCGCAAAAGGACCACCGTGAATAATGGCAGGATTTCCTTCAAGGGTTTGAACGAGATTTGGCTTTATTGCATCGTATAGAAGCAATGCCATTGCACCTTGTGCGTTTAGCTCACGGGCAAATACCGGTTTTTTATCGAATGTATAACCCACAAAAATATTTCCGAGTCGTTTTTTGAGATCGTCAAAATCTTTCGCGAGACAGATGATTGCCATTACTTCTGAAGCAGCGGTAATATTGAATCCATCTTCGCGAGGAATTCCATTTGCACTTCCACCCACACCAATGATGATATGACGAAGAGCACGATCGTTCATATCCATCACACGTTTCCAAACTATGGTACGTGGATCTATGTTGAGATTGCGTGTTTTACTTTGGATGTTATTATCGATTAGCGCAGCAAGTAAATTATTTGCTTTTTCAATCGCTGAAAAATCACCGGTGAAATGGAGATTGATATCAACCATTGGAATTACCTGCGAATATCCCCCGCCTGCAGCACCACCTTTAATTCCGAAAACCGGTCCAAGTGATGGCTCGCGTAAGACCACCATCGCATCTTTTCCAATTTTATTCAGTCCGTCAGTGAGGCCAATGGAAACTGTTGTTTTGCCTTCACCTGCAGGTGTAGGACTTATAGCAGAAACCAAAACTAAATTATGAGCAGCTACTTTCTTTTCATCAATAAGCGACAATGGAAGTTTCGCTTTATATTTCCCATATTGCTCTATATGTTCAGGATCAATATTCAGTTTTTTTGCAATTTGTGTAATAGGTCTTATTTCAGCCTGCGTTGCAATTTCAAGATCGGTCAAATTTTCAGTTGTGATCATAAATGATTAGTTGTTTATTTTCCAGGTGTGTGATTCGTCGTTGTAAATTTCTTTTCCCCAGACCGGAGCTTTTGATTTGATGGCTTCCACTACAAATTCGCATGCATCAATCGCTGCGGCGCGATGCTTTGACGAAGTGAAAACAAATAGTGAAATTTCTCCGGCAGCAACGCTTCCAAGACTGTGGTAAATGTGCATGCAAGATAACTGAAATTTCGAGAAAGTTTCCTCTCGTATTTCATGGATTACTGCCTCTGCCATATCAGTATAACACGTATATTCGATAGCCGTTACTTTTTTCCCATCTTTTTCATCGGCCCTGACCTGCCCCAGAAAAATGCTGTGAGCCCCGATTTCATGCATAGTGCTGTGTTTTTCAATGCTTTCTGAAATTTTGGATGGAGCAATAGGACCTTCTACAAAGACCTGTTTTTTCTTTTTTTCACTCATTTTTTATGCTTTTTGTTGCGATTGCCAGGATTTCAGGCCACCTTCAAGACTTACTACATTATGGAATCCTGCCGACTTCAATATTTTAACTGCCAATACACTACGATTTCCGGTAGTACAAACCACTACCGTTTGAATAGTTGGGTCGAGCTGGTTCATCATGTCGTTGATCGCATGTAATGGAATTGAAATAGTCGAAATACCGCCATCTTCCTCATACTCCCAATCTTCCCGTATATCAACAATCTGAACCGGATTTCCGGACTCAATAATAGCTTCAAGTACTGTGAAATCTATATGGTTTGAAGTGGATTTAATTTTACAAAACGACTCATAATCAAATAATTCCATAGCTTCCCACGATTCAGGTGCATCGTTTACAATTCCTTTTTGAGAAGGAATTTCCAGCAGGTTAAATTCGGGTTTCAGCGCATCAATCAACATCAATTTCCCCGCAAGGGTACTACCAATTCCAACAATCAATTTAAGGGTCTCAGTGGCCTGGATGGTACCCACGATTCCCGCGACTGATCCTAACACACCAACTTCGGCGCAATCTGCCACTGTACCGGGAGAGGGTGGTTCCGGAAAAACAGTCCTGTAATTTGCTGACCTCGAACCATCGGGTAACAACTGATTGAACACAGCGACCTGTCCGCTGAATTTGTAAAGAGATCCAAAAACATATGGCTTTTGCAACAACATACATGCATCGTTAATGAGGTAACGCGTTATGAAATTATCAGTGCCATCCACAACAATATCATACTCCGAAAATATTTTTCGTATATTCTTAACCGTGAGTTTTTCCTCAATTGCTTTTACAAGGATGTGCGAATTTGAAAGTATCAGTTTTTCTGCAACACAGGAAGCTTTGGATTTTCCGATATCGGATTCGTTAAATAAAATCTGGCGGTGAAGATTGGACGCGGAAACCGTATCAAAATCCATTACACCCATTATGCCTACTCCTGAAGCAGCAAGGTATTGCAAAACTGGACATCCAAGTCCTCCGGCTCCAACTACAAGCACACGGGCTGATTTCAGTTTTTCCTGTCCGGCAACTCCAATTTCCTTCAATAACAGATGCCGGCTGTAACGTTTCTGCTCCGGCAATGAAAGGTTCATGATTTCTTAAGCTTAAGCAACTCCTCCATGGTATTTATATTCAGGAAAGGATTGGATTCTGATAAAAATTCCTGAGTGAAATCAACTTCTTTAACCCTGAGTAATGGATACAAGTCTTGTAACTTATATTTTTCCAATGCCAATTGCTTTTCAACAACCGTCAAACACGATTTGTTATACAAGGCACACATTGGTTCCGGTGATTGGTTATGGACTGCAACTACAATATCACAATCAGTCATGTGCATCAGCAATTTTTCAATCACATGAGTGGTCATAAAAGGCATGTCGCATGCGATAAAAAAATTCCATGGTGTGGTTGAAAAAGTCAGGCCGGTATATATTCCTCCAAGCGGACCTCTGTCAGCTAACAGATCCTCATAAACAGGCAATTCGAATACTCCATATGAAGGGTCGTTAGCAATTATAAGAGTTTCACAAAAAAGCGGCGACAATAAATCAATGGCATACTGCGTCATTGGTTTTTCATTGAGAAGGGTAAGACCCTTATCAGTCCCCATGCGGGAACTTTTACCTCCTGAGAGGATGATAGCGGTTATAGGGTTGCAGGCTTCCATAATTTGATTACTAAATTACCAATTTTATTTCTGAAAAACCGGTTTTCCGGGGAGAATAAAAATACAATAAATAGCTTAGGTTTTTCAAAAAATCATCAGTTTCAGTCCGGCAATTACCAACACCATCCCGAGTACCCTCCTCAGTGTTTGTGTAGAAAATTTAGTGCTTCCTACCCACGATCCCAATGCACCTCCGGCAATAGCTACCACAATCCACATATAAGCTTCTGGCTGGATTTCAATACCATGCGTTACGAGCCCTGCCATCCCCGAAAGGGAATTCACAAAAATAAACAGTGCCGAAATCAATGCAGTTTGCTTGATGTCGGTCCACCCAAGCATCAGCAATAGTGGGCTTAAAATAATTCCACCACCAATTCCAATTACTCCCGATAATAATCCGATACCAATTCCGATTATTACTGCAGGGAAAAACGAAGGTTCTTTTTCATTCTGAGGTGCTGTTTTAAAAAATCCCAGCAATCTGAATGCAGGCAATAACAACAATCCTCCGAGCAACTGTTTGTACAATGTGGCATCAATAGTAATTAATGCACCAACAAAAGCTGCAGGAATACTTCCGGCAATCAGCCATAAAAATAATTTTTTGTTCAGAACTATACGCCGTGAATATTGCGCCCATGCAATTAATGAAACAAAAAGATTTAGCATCAGTGCGGTTGGACGCATTACTTCCGGAGCAAAATGAAACAAGCCCATCAATGCCAGGTAACCACTCGCACCACCATGGCCAACGCTGGAGTAAAGAGTGGCTATGATGAAGAGGAGGAGGAGGAAGATTAATGATTCGGTAGTCAATTGATGATTTCGTTTAAGCGGCAGTCGGCAGTCGGCAGTCGGCAGTCGGCAGTCGGTCTCGCTTCGCTCGACTTTAGGAATTATAAATTTTTAATTTTCAATTACAATAAATGTACATCGACAAACTCTCCTGCATTTATAATTTCGGTTGCTTCATTTAATACAATAAAACAATTTGCTTCGACAAATGATTTCATGATGTAGGATTCTTGTCCGGGTAAGGGAGTTACAGATTTGAAATCGGTGAATGCTTTCAGGAAATGAGTGAGGCCGGGTTTTTTATTTAATGTTGCAGTAAGCGGAAGCTGTAAAGTATTGGTATTTTTTTGAGAATGGTTTTGAAAACATCGGATTGCCGGTCGTACATATTCATAATAGCATGTCAATACAGAAGCAGGATTTCCGGGAAGGCCAAAAATATATTTTCTTCCTTTTCTTCCAAAATACAATGGCTTACCAGGTTTTTGTTTCACTTTGTAAAAAACAGTTTTCACTTTTTCAGCAGTCAGCACTTTCCCTACAAAATCGTAATCTCCCTCTGAAATTCCACCTGAAAAAAGCACAATATCAAACGAAGCAAATGCTTTTTGAAACACTTTCCTGGTTGCTTCAAAAGTGTCTTTGGTTCTGAATATTTTTATGTTCGTGAGAATATCCGTTTGCAAAACAGATTTCAAAGTAGCTCCGTTTGATTCGAAAATTTGTCCGGGCAATAATTTTCTTCCGGGTGCAATTAATTCGTCTCCGGTAACAATTATTGCGACACTTGGCAAACTGAATACTTTGACTGAAGCAATTCCCAATGCCGAAAGATATCCAATAGCTCCGGAGTTTAAAAAAGTTCCTTTATCAATAGCAACTGCACCTTTTTTTAACTGCGAACCGGCTTTACGGATGTTGGCTCCTCTAAATATTTTTTCATCACGGATCAGCAACCTGTCTTCTTTCAAAAAAATCCGTTCCTGCATAACCACACTATCAGCTCCATCCGGAACTGCAGCTCCTGTAAATATTCTGACAGCCTCTCCGCTTTTCAATTTTCTTTTGAATTTTTTACCGGCAGGCACTTCCCCAACAATTAAAATCGGCTTGCCTTTCACATGATCATCAAAACGAAATGCATATCCATCCATCGCTGAATTATCAAACGGAGGTGAAAGGTATGGCGACTTAACGGTCTGCGCCAAAACGTAACCGGATGCATCCTCAGTCACAACCGAAATCACCGGCCCCGCTTTCACAGTACGCAAAACCGCATCAAGAGCTTCTGATACAGGAATTAAATGGTTATCGGACACGAAATTTTTATGTATTATGATTTGCGTCAGGACGGCAGGCATGCCGTCCCTACATGTTTGGTTTTAAATCCTGTGCAACACCGTCAGGATACTGCCGACTGGCAACTGCTTACTGCCAACTTTTTTACCCGCCGATTCCCATCATGCTTCGTTTACCTGATTCCGTTTCAGTCAATCCCCAATCGGCATCGGTATTTCCGCCTAGCTTAAAATGTTTTGCGTTCAGATTTTCGCGGATCAGTGATACCAAATCTCGGTCTTCGCGCAAAGCGGTTAACAAATCCATTTCAGTTTTTGCAAATAAACAATTTCTCATTTTACCATCTGATGTCAGGCGTAAACGATTGCAACCGCTGCAGAATGGCTCACTCATGGTGCTGATTACTGCAAAAGTTCCGGCATGTCCTGCAACCTGGTATTTTTTTGTAGTGTCATTAGGATGATCGTCCAGTTTGTTCACATCCGGGAAACGTTCATGAATATTATGAAGAATTTCCTCGTAGGTAATCAGTTTTTCCGGACGCCAGTGATTGCCTGGAAATGGCATGAATTCAATGAACCGCACATGCACCGGGAAGTGTCTTGTCCATTCCACAAAATCATTTATTTCATTCTCATTATATCCATTCATCACTACCACATTCACCTTCACATGGTAATTATTGTGCAGCAATAAATTGATGTTCGAAAAAACTTTTTCAAATTCATCACGGTGAGTAAGCTTGAAAAAAGTTTCCTGTTGAAGAGAATCAAGACTCACATTCACTGACCGTATTCCTGCACGATTAAAATTTTCCAGAAAATGATCAATGCGTGATCCGTTGGTTGTGATGGCAAGCTTTACAGGAAATGCACCCAGACGTTCAATAATTTCACCGGCATCTTTTCGTACCAGCGGTTCGCCACCGGTGATGCGAATTTTTTTCACACCAAGCCTGACAAACACCGCTGCCAGATGCACAATTTCATCGGCTGTCATTTGATCCCCACTTGAAGAATGACACCCTGCTGCAAATTCAGGCTCGGGTAAACAATAGAGACAGCGGTAGTTACACCTGTCGGTAAGACTGATCCTCAGGTAATCATGAATGCGGCCAAAAGTGTCTTTAAGCATTACAAATTGATATTCCTTCAAAGTTAAGGAATAATTGCTAAATTTTGATTCCGGCATCTCAAAATCATTCCGAAAAAAGTTGATGAGTTGCTGAGTTGAAGAGTTGTCGTAATGATAAAGAAAACCCCCATCAACCCACCAACTCAACAACTCATCAACTCAAGTTATCACCCTCCCGAAAAAGGTGGCAATAAAGCAACTTCATCAGTTTCAACAATCGATAAATTTCCCTGAACAATTTTTTTATTTACTGCCATTGAAAAATTCAATCCTGCAATTGCAGGAAATTTTTTATTCAGAAATTGTTTCAATTCCTCAAGGGTTTTGATATCTTGAACAACCAATTCACTTTCACCTGTAATTTCAGCAATAGAGGCAAAAAATAATACTTTCATAATATCCGGCAATTTTCTTTTTTCTCTGTTACAAGATACTGAATTATTTTTGTCGTAAAAATCAATTCTCTCCTTCAAAATATTTTTTAATCAAACAGTGTGAATTCGGGCATTAAATAGATTTTGTTAAATTTGAATCCGGATCACCCTAATTTGAACAGGTATGACAGCTGTTAAAAGCATTATCAGGAATTCACCTGCAATTGACCAGACGGGAGTTGAAGAACGCGTTTCCCGCATGACCAAACGCAGCATTAAAACAGGATCCAAAATCCATGCTTTAAAGCTGGCAATCAGTATGATGGATCTCACCACGCTAGAAGCAAAAGATACTCCCGGTAAAGTCCGTCAGCTATGCGCCAAAGCCATCAGGCCACATGAATCCTTACCCGACATTCCTTCCGCTGCAGCTGTTTGTGTGTATCCAAACATGGTTGCTGAAGCAAAAAAAGCCCTTACCGGGACGAAAATTAAAGTCGCTTCAGTGGCGACCGCTTTCCCAAGTGGTATGTCGACTCGTGATGTAAAAATTCGCGAGACAAAATTCGCAGTGAACCAGGGAGCCGATGAAATTGATATGGTGATTTCAAGAGGTCACTTTTTAGCAGGTGAATATAATTTTGTGTTTGATGAAATTGCTGCAGTGAAAGAAGCTTGCGGAAATGCGCATTTGAAAGTCATTCTTGAAACAGGTGAACTAAGCACACTCGATAATGTTAGAAAAGCCAGCGACCTTGCCATGTATGCAGGTGCTGATTTTATAAAAACTTCCACAGGAAAAGTACAGCCGGCTGCTACTTTACCTGTTACACTAGTGATGCTGGAAGCTATTCGCGATTTTTATTACAGCGAAGGAAAAATGATTGGCATGAAACCTGCCGGTGGAATTTCGACGGCAAAATTGGCATTGCAATATTTAGTAATGGTCCGCGAAACGTTAGGTGAAGACTGGCTCACTCCAGATTATTTTCGCTTTGGAGCAAGTTCACTCGCAAATGATTTGCTGATGCAAATCCAAAAACAACTCACCGGGGTTTATCAGTCAGGCGATTATTTTTCGAAAGACTGAAAAAGCGGCAGTTGGCAGTTGCAGTAGGCAGTAGTTTTGCCTCACCCCCGCCCGCTCCAAAGGAGAGGGGTTAAATATCAGATGAATTTCATTCATCCTTATTCTTTAGTTACCCAGTTGACTCAACAAATTCGTAACTTGCACTTCCTATATTACACTTTACACTTTACACTTTACACTTTACACTTTACACTTGTCACTTGTCACTTGTCACTTGTCACTTTTTCTTTTCAAACAACCAATAAGAAGGCTTTACCGGTGCCTTGTAATAATTTTCACGGAGGTATTTTTGAATATGATCCAGGCCCTCGTTTACATCATCCGTAAACAAAACAAGTTTCATATCATCGGCTGCGATAGTTTTTTCAGATATCATTTTTTCAAAAAAAGCAAGCAGCGGTGCATGATATGATGTGCCGTAAACAACAATTGGAAAATTGCGAATGGTTTTTGTCTGTATCAGTGTGCAGGTTTCAAACAATTCATCCATGGTTCCGAAACCTCCGGGCATTACAACAAAGCCATAGGAATATTTTAACAACAACACTTTCCTGACAAAGAAATAACGGATCATCACCCATTTATGCATGTAAGGATTTGGCTTTTGTTCGAAGGGTAAAAAAATATTGCAGCCAACCGACCTGCCGCCGTTTTCAAAAGCTCCGCGATTTGCAGCTTCCATTACACCCGGTCCTCCTCCTGTCATAATGGTGCCGCCCATTTTTGCTATGCCCGAACCAAACTGATATGCTTTTTTGTAATAGTCATGATTTTCGCCAAAACGTGCCGACCCAAAAATCGTAATGCAGGGACCTACAAAATGCAGTGTCCTGAATCCTTTCATGAATTCCCTGAAAACACGAAGGGCAAATTTTAAATTATGCCACCTGGTTAGTGGCTCCTGCAAAAATTGAGACTCGTCCTTTGGCCGGAGTTCGAAATCCGGAAAAATATGAGCGCCATTGTTGCCGTGTTCCATTTCAATGAATGTATTGTTTGAATATTTTTTTAAACAACCACACTCCTAAAAAAGTACCTACACAGTTGGCAAACAGATCAAGCCAGTCGCCATGCCGGTCAATCAAAATATATTCCTGAAAAAGCTCAATGAGTCCGCCATAAATAATACTTGAAATTACAGCGATACGGGCGGCATTGTGCCGGAGCATCCAGTTTGCAAATTGTCGGACACAGGCTTTCATTACCTGGAACGACAAAATGGTATACATTGCTACGTGTACTACTTTATCAAAGCTTAAAAATTTCAAAAATGAAAATTCAGGCAGTTCCTTTGAAGGCACACTGCTGAGAAACAGTATTGTAACAGCCCAAAATAAGGGTGTGAGAAAATAACGAAGCATTCGTGGCTTCCGGTATATCAACCACCCACGAGGGCACGGTAATCGTCAGCTGATAATAATCCGCTAACTTGTCCCGGATCGGTCATTCTGATTTTCACCATCCAGCCTTCTCCGTAAGGATCCTTGTTCACCATTTCAGGTTGTTTTTCAAGAACTGCATTCAGTTCAACAATCTCTCCAGATAAAGGCATGAACAGGTCAGAAACAGTTTTCACTGCTTCCACTGTACCAAACACCTTCTCTTGCTCAATGGTATCACCTACGGTGTCGATATCAACGTAAACAATATCACCCAATTCGCCCTGTGCAAAATCAGTAATGCCCACAACGGCATCGTTACCTGACACCCTGATCCATTCGTGATCTTTGGTGTATTTTAATTCCTGTGGAAAGTTCATAATAATAGGTTTTGCTTAAATATCCTCCAATTGAAGGGGCACAAATTTATAATATTAGTTGAATTATTGTGCAAGTGTGAATCGAATACTGATTCCGGCTGAAGTATTGGCTGTTGGGAAGGATGTTGAAATCAATGGATTGTTTACAGTCCTGTCGAAGAAGAACCTGATGTTAAATCGTTCATTGATCACGTAATCCGCGGCAAATTTGTACGATATAATTGTGAGTCCTGCCGTCGGTTGATCAATATTCTCAAGTACCCTTCTTATAATGGTACTGTTTTCCCTTATGGAGAAATCACCCGTCAGGTTCAGGTCATTACCCGATTGCCCGGCCTTCTTTTTCCCGCTAAGGCCGAAAGGCATCTTAAAGTTTCGGAACCGGTAACCGAGCCCTACCACAAATTCCTGTCCTTTGATTTCAGATATCTGCACATCGGCAAATGACAACGCTACATTTCTGTCGCGTTTATACTCAAACCGTGAGGTGAATTTATTGTTCTTCCAGTTAATGTCGATTCCAATCAAAGGACTGAATTGTTCACTGATGGTAACCTGTCCGAATTCTTCCTTCGGAATAAAGTTGTTGCTTAGGTCACGTGCCGACTGGTCATCCTTAAAGAGCAAACTTGTACTGAATGAATTTACACTGTATGAACTTCGATAACCGTGAGAAATATTTACACTGCTGAATAATTTTTTTGCGAACTTAAGTTTTGACAAACCGTCATAAGTAATACGCCAGTTTATTTTTGGAATATTCGGGAATGGCGACAGTTTAAATTTGCTGGCCGATTTACCGGTGTATGCAGCCAGGAATGAATATGTAAGTACCTCTTGTGAATTGGCTCCATATCCGTCGGCATAACCAGCTGTATCAAGACCATTAGATAATGGATTGAGTTCTGCCAATCGCAACGAAATAATTTGCCTGTTAGATGCAAATTCTTCGAATACTTCTGAACTGTAATCTTTCCTGTCTTTCGCAAAAGAAGTATTGATCGTATTATAAGACATACTGAAGTTTCCGGTTTCAATATGTGAAAATGCATCGTATGCACCTTCAGTATCAGCCCTGTAATTTTCAGAAGTGCTTCGTGCATAGTTTCTGTTAAAATTCAACTCAACCCTGAATCCCTGTGTAGGTTCAATGGTGGCCCGTCCTGTTACATTTTCGGTATACGTTTGCGCAAATACTGAATTGAAAACCGTATCTGTTGTCAGCCATCGGTTGATTGCAGCGGTGTTTCGAATGTCTTTCTGACTACCAAAAGCAAATGGGAAACCGGGAGCCATTCGGGTAGTACCATCTTCATCCTTATAGAAATTTTGACCCAGCAATTCTGTGGTGCGATTGAAACCGGGAAGCAAAGTTCCGTTCGTCTGACTGTAATTCATTGACGCATTTTTGAGACTCAGAATTACTTTAGCTACTGAACGCATCACATCACCATATACACGCTCCTTTTTCACCACAGGAGGTTTTTTACCTCCAACGGTATCTGTAGGTGAAGGTTTAGGAGTCGGCTTTACAACAGGCTTCGGCGGTTTCGGACCAAGAAGCTTTTTCAAGAATATGCTCTTATTGTAAAGTGTGGTGAAAGTGAAAGTCGCATTCAGCTGTTTGGTGTTGGAGTTCTGAATGGTATTTCCAATCGCAGGATTGATTCCGAGCTGATTCGTAGTACCCTGGAATGCCAACGGACCCGACTGCCAGTGGTAATCAAATAAATATTTTGCGTTGAGTGATATCCAGTCTGTAATCGGGAATTTGTTGAGAGGAACAGTATAACTCAACGAACCACCATGACGGTAATCGGTATTTCTTCCAAGTGTCCAGAAATTATTACGTACAGTATCCTTCTTTTCTTCTGTATCTATCTTGCCATAAGGTTCATCAATATTTGCCAGGTTGTTTGCTGTAAAATCAAATTTCAATGAACGTGTAATGTCATAAGTCAGCGAATATTGTCGCGTAGTGAGGAACGATTTATTGAATGTAGGCTGTTGTTGAATTGGGAACTCCTCCGACAAATCACGGACTTGTGTTTCACCATAATGCCGCGTAATGTCTGTCCGGAAATTGAAGCTGTTTGGAATTAGATTAAAATTAAAATCTTTTATGGGTTTCATCCATTTCGATTTCTGAGCCGGCCCCCATTTGCTGAACGGACTTATATATTTAACCTGCGTGTTGTAATTGTAACCAAGTGAACCCAGGTAATCTTTTTGATTGTCGTATTCGAGATTTATGTTTCTACGATAAATCTGGGAGTATCCAAGTGAAACGTTGAAGTTTTCAATGTCATAAATTCTTGGCTTTTTACCCTGACCAACCCGGTTCTTTTTGATGTTTGTAAAATTGAGACTCTGTCGCTTTGTGTAATCCTGCGCTATTCGTTTAAGTTCCGATCGCTGCGAGGCATCTTCCATTGAATTCAACGCGTCCTCAAATGGCACGTCGGGATCAAGAGGGTTGTATTGCGGGTTGGAGAATGTTTCGGAATAACCAAAATATAATGGAAGAGAAACTCCGGTGCGTTGCGGGAAAAATTTACCAAACTCAAGTGATGTGGAAATATCATACTGAGTGATATTTTCTTTTTGCCTGTCGTTAAGTTTACTTTCAAGTGATCCGAATCCGTCGGTACTACGTGCTCCAGATAAAGTAAGTGTACCAAGATCTGCGAGTTTTGTGGTTACCCTCGCATTCGCAGCCCATCCTCCATTGTTATCAAAGTCGTTCATTCGGAGTTCGTTCACCCAGAGCACCACGCACTTTGAAGTTCCATTATCATTAGGATTCAGTTCCTTTTTAGGATTCCGGATTCCGACCATGATCGTTTTCACTTCACTGAGCGTTGGATTACCAACGATGGTTATTTTCCGATCACCATCACTGAAGGTATAAGGCACAGTGTTGGCATTACCATTTGCGGAGTAAACATTATTTCGGGTTAGCTTGCCTTTGATCAACGCCTCCACATCAATCTCCATGTTATTATCAAGAGGCCAGATGTCAGCTGGATTTGAAGCTCCAAAACGTGTTACTTTCAGAGGGATTTCGTATTCATAAAAATTGTTTGTAAAATCTGATCCCAGTCGGATGAATGCGGTAACCTCACCATCGAGAAGTTCATCACTCAAACCTCCATCTTCTGCATGCAGGTACATTTTCACCTTCTTGTAATTCCGCACATCGAACATGGTGTTTTTATATGCTGCACGGGCATCGCCATCTTCAAGGTTACAAACTTTCAAACTCAACGACTGTTCATTCAATTCCTGAAGATTGGTTGAGCCCACGTTCACCTCACGCTCAATTCCCGGAGGCAATACATATTTTATCGGAGTGCGATCACCGTTTTCTTCAAGGTTAACTACAGTTACATCAAAAGGAGTGGCACTTGGATCAACAGGAATATATTCACCTGGCGACAACAAGGAATATTCATATTTTCTCCACTCACCGCGCAACAATTCCAGTTTTGCAAAACGAAGTACCATCGTATCCTGGAATCCTGTCATAAACATCCTGATAAAGTTCACCGACTTCAAATCAGCTCCTGTACCAACTACATCATTAGGTGAATTCACCGGAATTTTAAACTGGTACCAACTGATGTTCTTTACGGAATTGTCTTTCGTTTGCACGGATGTGGTCACTTTGTCCACAATATAATTGGTACCTACCTGCAATCCTTGGGGAGAAATAACTACTTTATATTGAAAATAATTTTCAAAATCATTCATTGTATTATCCCTGTTGATGTCTTCCCCGTCAGGGATGATGGTCGCGGACGTGGAATATGCTTCAGGTGATTGTTCGGAAGTTTTGGAATTGCTTTCAGTATTGTTATAGTACTTATAACGTTCGAGGATATCTGCTTGCGCATTATCAAGATCACCGCCTCTGAAATAATGAAAATCATCGGCGGCTGGATCAGTGAGTGAATTCTGATATACTACTGAACCTGCGCCATATTGAGCTACCAGGGAATCAAGATATTTTGCCTTGTAAAAATCGCGCTCATTGTTGGTCGACAATCCATCCAATCCCACATCCTGCTGTGCACGTGCATCTGGATCGTTATCGAATGCGTTCACAATACTCTGTGCGCGCGGAACCAATCCCCAGTTTGTAGTGTCTGTAGTAAGGTTATTAAAGCCAACTGCTGGAAGTCCGTTTTCAAATGAGCGTCGTGAATCTTTTAGGATGTCTTCTGAAATATCTCCAAGGTTAAAATACAGTTCACCTCCAAGATTCGGCAGGTTGTTTTTACTGTCGGAGTTGAACGGATCCATCACCCAGAACTGAATGAACTCTACGTTGGCAGCTTCAAAATCATAAGTTTCAATTCTGCGCATCACACCAGCCCACCTTGATTGCGGATCATTTAAAACTCCGTCGGTAGTAATACCTGCAGAAGTAGTAGATCCTAAAGGCAAATCAAAATTGTACGGACCACGCTCGCTTGGATAATAAGCAAGATTTAAAATATTCAGGTTTGTAGATTGTCCTGTTGTGTTTTGTTTATAAGGAAACAATTCCGTTTCGAGTACTTCCCTGACGTTGTGATCGGAAAGATCTTGATCAGTCACATTGGGAGGAAGTAAACTGTTATTGCTTCTGTAAAATACTGTCGGGTCAATTGTGTACCATGCCAGTCGCGACCGATTAAATCCTGATATCAAAGAGTCGCTGTATACTGCTTCCGGAAACAACGTCGGTTGTCCTTGTGGTACCGATGCAAGGAACCAGCTGCCCGGATTTTTAAGGTCAATTGTTGATTGGCTGCCTTCGAAATCATCGATGTATGCGTTACCATCTTTACCAATTGCTTTCGAAGTTCCGGGAATAAGGTTTGCAAATTCTCCGGTAACCGTTACTTGTGACTCAGCCTTGGTTTCAATGAATGGTAATTTATCAATCATCCTTGTAATAAACCTGGAATTGGTGGAATACGTTCCATCAACTCCCCAGATAATATTCTGAATTGGCTCATCACCGATGTTCACTTTACGTGTGATAGGTCGTTCATTCAGGTAAAGAAATGTACCACCCACATTAAAATCTTTGTTAATCAGGTAATCCAGTCTTGCACCATACAATGATTTCGATTGAATACTGAAAAGCGAATTACTTTCAAGTGAAATTTTGATTGGTGTAGCGGATGCCAAAATTCCCGCATTGATAATTTTTACACGGCCCAGGTTGTAATCCACTGTGTAATCGACGTTCTCAGTCAAAGGAATTCCACCTGCAGTAACCACAACTGAACCTTGCGGAATGTTGATGGCATTCAGGAAAATTTCAGAGCTTGAAGAACTCTGATAACTTCCCATCAGTGTGTACCTGTTTAATTCCGGAAGTTGTTGTGCCGATGTTCTCGTGGAATCATAAAGTTGTTCGTATACGAATGCATTTGCAATAGTAGGATTGTTGAACTTGCTTCGCAAATAACTTCCGAAAGGTTCCCTTACGGGGAAAATAATTCTTCCGGTATTCGCATTGATGGTTACCCCATCCACAAAGTCGAAAACTCCATCAGCATATGGATCATTTCTTCCATCAAGCCGGTCGAGGCCCAGCACCTGGATGAGAGGCACTCCGTTCAAATTGGTTTCCGTTTGTGGTACCGGAAGGTAATTCACTTTTTTCAATCCATTTGTGTTATCGTTGTAGATAACATTCATGCGGAAATTTTCACCCTGCACCTGGAATGAACCAATTGAATAAACGTTTTTCATCATCAGATCCCATGTTGGAAGTTTAGGATTGATGTTTGTACTTTTCAACAATTTCACAAAAAGTGCTTTCGGCGGATTGATACCGCTTGTGGTAAGATCACCGACACGCAGCACTGTATTTCCAACAGTATATTCGAACGCCACCGCAAGCACCTCGTTTGAATTCAATGCCTGGTTCAGAGAGATGTAACCAAGTCGTGCATTGTACACATATTCATTCGGATTCAGTTTACGTGCACCAACCAATCTCACATAATCCTGTTGTGGTGAGAAATTATTCGGAGGACCTGCAAGTGGATCGAGTGCTTGAGAAACAGAATTGACATCCCTTGTTGGGAGGTATTGATTGTTCATCATTTTGTACAGGTTGTTCGAAAGACTGTCGGATGGAAAAACCGAAGTACCCTGTGCGATGAAAGAATTACTGTAAATGTTGTATTCACCAAGATCCATGAACGCGACGATATCGCGAGTGTTTTCAGTGCTGTAATTTTTATTCGTGATCCAGACTTCCAGTTTGGTAATATTCACCGGTGAGTTGATGATTGGAAGATTTTTTAATGCGTTATCGTAGTTGTCCTTGAAATATCCTGCTAAGAAATAGTGTTTGTTAGCTTCATACTGATCTACCGGAATTTCAAATTTCGAAATTTGTCCTCCACCTGGTGGTACATCAATTGTAGATGATTGACCTTCCTGTTGCGACACAACAGTTGTCACTTTCAATCTTCCGAATTGCAACTGTGCTTTGATACCGAATAAACTCTGACTTCCCTGAATAAGTGATCCTGTAAGTGGCAATGAAACGTTACCGGCTTCAATTTTTTTGATGATCTCATCTTCATACCCGGTATATTCCAGTTTCATTTTGTTTTCAAAATCGAAGCTGGCTTCTGTATTGTAATTGGTAGTGAGTTTCATTTTCTCACCAATATTTCCAACCACATTCATTTGAATTTTTTCCTTGAAATCGAAAGTGGTGTTACGACGTTGTTTCTCCGGAATTGATGGATTGTCGTTTCTGTATGTATTGATTCCAAAAGTCAACTCTGCAGATCCCTGCGGGCGGATGTCGATTGTGTTACCACCGAAAATTCTGTCGAATGCCTGACCACCAATATAAATTTTAGGAATGATGCTTCGCTTTGCATCTTCTGAACTTGTTCCGGAAATTTCTTTCCAGTAATTGTTGGTCGACTTGCTGTATTCGCTTCTTATAAATTCATCAAAAGTGAGATAGGTTGGATTACGATAAAACCGGTCACCCATTTTCTCATTGATGTTGTATTGATTTTCTTCAGGGTCATATGTTACATCCGTGGTGATGTTGGAAGGATCACCCATGTACATCGGACTCTGACTTGGAGGATTTGAAAAAGGATCCGTCAGGTTATCTTGCCAGGGATAAGGTAATGGAACAGTATCCTTTTTACCGGTGTCGGGATCCACTACTACCGGAGCAGTAGGATTATCAAAAAAGGAATCGGAATTTATTTGGGGTGAGGTGCCAAAAACCATACCCATCACAGGTAAAGCCAACCCGGCAGCAAACCCAAACTTTACCAATTTTTTCAAATACACTTTCGACTCAAAATTAACGTGGGTGACAAATAAAGCAACCGGTTGTATTTAGGCTGCTTTAGCTACTTTTTAAATATTGGTTACCAAGCAATTGAAACAATGCATTGCCAACCGGTTTTTTTAAATTAACAGGTGGCTAAAATAATATAAAATTTTAAACCGGAAGCCTCCGGACAACCTCATCAAAGATATTCAGGATCAGGATGACAGATAACCCAGGGCTGCTTTAATGATTAATTCCACTGTTGCACCGGTTGAATGTTCCCGGATAGACCTTTCAACTGCTTTTTCGGCAGGTATCCTGGAAAATCCCAGCGTCAGTAAGGCACTTAACGATTCCTCACGAACTGTATTGCCTTCGAAAACAGGAATTTTAAAATCTCCTGCTGATTTTCCCATTTTATCCTTCAAATCAATGATGATCCGCTGTGCTGTTTTTGATCCGATTCCTTTCACTTTTTGAAGTGCGGCCACATCACCTGTTGCAATAGATTGCACAAGCTTCTGAGGTTCAAATGACGAAAGGATAAGCTGAGCAGTATTATTTCCGACTCCTGAAACGCTAATCAAGTCCATAAAGAGGGATCTTTCCTGCTCATCGGCAAAGCCATAAATGCCGAACATGGAAACAGCCTGGCTCTCCGTTTTGATTATGCAATGCGTGTACAATTGCACTTCGTTCAAATCCTTAATTGCTGAATAGGTATGCAATGAAATTTGCACGAGAAACCCTATTCCCTGATTGTCGATGAGCACCGAAGTAGGCGTTACTGCCCTGATTTTACCACAGATATAGAAATACATACACTCAGATTTGAGAGGCTTTACGTGCCTGGGCATCCACCACGGCAATAGTCACCATGTTTACAATTTCACGTACCGAACTGCCGAGCTGAAGTATATGCACAGGTTTTTTCATCCCCAGCAAAACAGGTCCTATTGCTTCGGCTCCTCCCATTTCCTGGATCAGTTTATATGCAATATTTCCGGCATCCAGGTTTGGAAAAATCAGAGTATTTGCGCCTTCTTTTGCCAATTCGCTAAATGGGAAATTATCCTTTAGCATTTGCGTGTTGAATGCGAAGTTGGCCTGCATTTCACCATCTACAATCAGTCCCGGAAATTTATCATGGAGTTTTTTCACTGCTGCTTTAACCTTACGGGCTTGTGGATCCTTTGAGGATCCGAAATTCGAAAATGAAATCATTGCAATCCTTGGTTTCATATTATATTGCTGCACAGCCTTCGCGGTAAGCAACGCGATTTCTACCAGTTCATCCGCAGTTGGATTCACATTAATAGTAGTATCAGCAAAAAAGATGGGCCACGTTTGGTAATCATGATATACATTCCTGCAACGGAAGAAACTTCCTCTTGTGTACCGATGATATAAATAGCAGGCCTGAGAATATCGGCATACTTGCGGGTCTGACCGGAAATCAACGCATCTGCCTGTCCGGTTTCCACCATCATAGCGCCATAATAATTGCGCTCCTTCATTATTTTTCTCGCCTCGTGATAATTAAATCCGTTGCGTGCCCTTTTCTTAAAAAATATTTCGCCGAACTCATCCAGGTTGTCTGAATCTTCACGGGGATCAATAATCGGAATATCACCCAGTTCAAGCTGATGTTCTTCAATGAGCTTTTTAATTTTAGCTTTATTTCCGAGCAGGATTGGTTTAGCAATACCTTCATCCCTGACGATCTGGGCTGATTTTAAAATTTTGTAAGTGTCGGCTTCTGCAAATACTACGCGTTGAGGATTTTGCTTTGCCTTGCTGGTGATAACTTTAATCAGCTTATTATCATTCCCTAACCTTTTAGCCAGTTCTTCCTCATAAACTTCCCAGTTCAGAATCGGTTCTCTTGCAACTCCGGATTCCATAGCTGCCTTTGCTACTGCGGGAGCTACTATAGTGATCAAACGAGGATCAAGTGGTTTTGGGATGATGTAATCCTTCCCGAAAAGGATATTTGTTTTATTATAGGCAAGATTCACAATTTCAGGCACCGGTTGTTTTGCCAGATCGGCAATTGCCCTGACCGCAGCCAGTTTCATTGCTTCATTTATCTGAGTGGCTTTCACATCCAATGCTCCTCTGAAAATAAATGGAAATCCGATCACATTATTCACCTGGTTGGGATAATCGGAACGGCCTGTTGCAAGTATGATGTCATGCCGTGAAGCGTGTGCATCTTCGTAACTGATTTCCGGATCAGGGTTGGCCATTGCAAACACAATCGGCGCATCTGCCATCGATCTCAGGTGATCACCGTTGAGAATATTTCCCTTCGACAAACCTATAAATACATCGGATCCAACCATTGCTTCTTCAAGTGTATTGAGGTCGCGATCGGTGGCAAAAAAACTTTTCTGCTCATCCATTGATTCACGGTCAGTGCGAATCACACCTGTACTATCAACCATCACAATATTCGACTTTTGTGCTCCCATAGAGAGGAAAAGGTGGGTACAGGAAATGGCTGCGGCACCTGCACCATTCACTACAATTTTAACTTCTGAAATTAGTTTGCCTGCAATTTCAAGAGCATTGATCAGGGCTGCTGCAGAAATAATTGCAGTACCATGCTGATCGTCGTGCATTACCGGAATTGAAAGTTCTGCCTTCAGTCGTTTCTCGATTTCGAAACATTCCGGTGCTTTAATATCTTCAAGATTGATTCCACCAAAAGTGGGAGAAATGGCCTTCACTGCGCTCACAAAACCTTCCACATCCTGCCTGTTAATTTCGATATCAAAAACATCGATGTCGGCAAAAATCTTAAACAACAGGCCTTTTCCTTCCATCACAGGTTTTGAAGCTTCGGCTCCTATGTTACCAAGTCCTAAAACTGCAGTGCCATTTGATATAACCGCTACAAGATTTCCTTTTGCTGTGTATTTGTAAACTTCTTCGGGAAATTCCTGAATTCGCAGACAAGGTTCTGCCACTCCCGGAGAATATGCCAACGACAAATCCCGTTGAGTACTATATGGTTTAGAGGGTACAACTTCTATTTTCCCGGGTCTTCCCTGGGAATGGTAATCCAATGCTTCTTGTTTCTTCGTCATAAACTGCGTTCAAAAGAGAGGCTAAAATTACTTATAAATGCGTTAGCAGCATCAAAAAAAAAGTCCCGCCGAAGCGGGACTTGTCACATGAGTATTACCCCGGCCTTAGTTTTTGGTAACCATTAATTTGCCGGTGGAAGTGCTTTTGCCATCAATCCATAATGAGTAAAAATAAATACCGGCTTTCAGATCCGATACATTTACTTTGATTGAATTCTTTGCGTTATTAATATTTACTTCTTTCACTTGTGATCCAAGCATGTTGAAGAATTTCAACTGTGCATTCTTGCTGCTCTTATCGACATTCACATAAAAATTAGCTACATCAGAAGCAGGATTTGGATACGCTTTAGAAATAAAGTTTTTGTTTGCGATATCAGCCAAACCAACAAATGTAGGATAGTTGAACTCTACACATACTGAATCAGCAATATTATTGCCATCATAAAAGCAATAAGTTACATGACTGTTTCCTGAAATTGCATTTGCTTCAAGATCTCCACGAAATACATCTGTAGTCGTACCTGGTAGAATTGTCATGAAATCAGGTGAAGTGTCAACTGCAGAAGCATAACATTGTACCCAGCAAAAATAACTGTCGTGACCAGGAAACAAATCATTTTGTGTTCTTACCACATATACATCTTTAGCAGTAGAACTGTTGTTCGCCAATGTAATGTGACCTTCACTAAAATACATTGGGTTGCCGCTATAGAATAGGTTTGATAATGAAAAACTCTGTGCGTTTACACCAAGACTTGCGATAACCAGGGAAAGAATAAAGTATAATTTTTTCATTTTTTAAGTATTGTTATTATCAATAGTACTGTTATGATCGGTAAAGGTATAAATTATTCTATTAATAAACCAGTAAAACCTTGAATTCTTTCAGGCCCGAAAACAGGCCCGTCCTTTTTTACGTTCCCGTTACTTTACTTGGATTTTTCTAAGGTGCTTTGGGGGCTGTTTTGGACTTTCGCGATCTCAATTAAAGCGACTGATTATTAGTCATTTAATGGCCAAATGCCTCTAATTTAAAATAATAAACCGGGGGAATCCATAAAAATTTAGTCTGAGGCATCCTGAGTTAAGAATTTATTTTTAAATTTGTGATATAATGCTACCCCAATTGCATTCCGAAAACTAAATTATCTCAACAAATCAACTTAATCCAAATTCCCAATCAAATGAAAAAAATCTTTACGGTGTCATTACTTGCAATGGCTTCCTTTACTGCCAGTGCGCAATTGCCGGTCAGCACACAACCGCAATTAAAAAATGCAATTATTGAAGAGTACACAGGTATTCACTGTCAATATTGCCCGGACGGACATAAAATTTCTGCACAAATTGTTGCTGCAAACCCAAACAGAGCTTTTGCTGTAAACATTCATACAGGAGGATACGCAACTCCAGGAGCTGGTGAGCCGGATTTAAGAACTCCGGATGGAACAGCAATCGCTGCAATCCCTGGAACAGGTATTACGGGTTACCCACAAGGTTCCGTTAACCGTCGTTTATTCGGTTCTGCTACGGTTACTGCGCAAGGAAGAAACTTATGGGTTGGTTCAGTTGCTAACGTGTTAGCACAAAGTGCATATGTGAACGTTGCCGGAGAAGCTACTCTTGACGCTTCTACGAATGTGTTGACTGTTAACCTGGAAGAATATTATACAGCTAACAGCCCTGCATCAACTAACAAACTTACAGTTATGTTATTGCAGAATAACATCAACGGTCCTCAAACAGGCGCTGCTACATGGTATCCAGCCATGATCAATCCTGATGGAACTTACCGTCACATGCACGCTTTGAGGGATGTTCTTACAACAGGAGCAACCGGACAGGACATCACTCCTACCACTACCGGAACTTTGTTGTCACAAACAATCACTTATACTGTTCCTGCTGTTTATGGAAACGTACCGGTTGATTTATCAAATCTTTCGATTCTTGTTTTTGTAGCTGAAGGCACGCAACAAATCATTAACGTAGCTGAAGTTCCTATCACTGTTACAGGTTTGACTACCACTAACAATGCATCTGTAAATACACTCATCACTGAAGCTGAAGTTTGTGCTACTTCAATTGCACCTACTTTCAACTTGAAAAATGAAGGTAATGCAACTTTGACTTCTGCTAATATCTCTTATTCAATCAACGGTGGAACTCCAAACATTTATGCATGGAGTGGTTCTGTTAGCCCACTTGGTACAACAACTGTTACTTTACCTGGTGTTGCTTATACACTTGCTCCAACTAACGGGATCGATATCGTTGTATTAAGCGTTAACGGTGGCAATGATGATGATCCATCAAATAACGCCCTTGCCGGAAACTTTAACCAAACTACTGCTGCAAGTGCTACCCTGAACTTAACATTGAATGTTACACAGGATCAGTACGGAACTGAAATCACCTGGAAATTCTTCAACGAAGCTGGTGCTATCATGGCAAGCGGTGGTCCTTATGCTGACCTTGCTAACCCAGGAATTTTGTTGCACACTCACAACGTAACATTACCTGCTACAGGTTGCTACCGTTTTGAAATCTATGACGCTTATGGTGATGGAATCAACGCTGGTTTTGGTGCAGGTTCTGTAAACATTAAAGATGGTAACAACACTACTTTCTATACTAACAATGGAACATACAGCACTGGAGCTTATCGTAACTTCTCTGCTGGAACAACCGGAATCGAAGAAAATTCTGCTGTGAATAATGTGAGCGTTTATCCTAACCCTATCCAGGAAAGTGCAGTAGTTAACTTCAATTTAACAGAAGCTAATGCAGTTATTGTGAATGTTACTAATGCTCTCGGTCAAACTTTGGTTTCTGAAAACCTTGGTAAACTTGCTTCCGGAGTTCAGAACTGGACTTTGGATGCTACTCAGTTAGGAAATGGAATCTATTTCGTTGAACTTAAAGTTGGAAACAGCAGCCTTATTCAAAAGGTGTCTGTCAACAAATAAAATCAACATTACTGTTTCCGGTTAACCGGTACAGTTGAAAAAGGAGCTACCCAATCGGGTGGCTCTTTTTTTTATCGGTATCCCTCAATAATAGTTTTGCCATCTTCATCCAAATAACCGAATTTTGCAGTCCCTGAAACAAATGGGAATTTTCAAATGAAAAGAGCACTTATCAAACAAATTCTGCAGGAGACTCCTCAGAACCAGGAAGTAATCATCAAGGGTTGGGTACGCACCCGGAGGGGAAATAAGAACGTAATCTTCATAGCTGTGAATGATGGCAGCACTATACATAATATCCAGGTTGTAGCTGATCCAAATGCATTTGACGAGGAATTGATAAAGAAAATCAATACCGGGTCATCTTTAATGGTGACTGGAAAACTGGTCCAATCACAAGGATCCGGACAGCCGGTTGAAATTCAGGCTTCCGCAATACAGGTTTATGGAACCGCTGATCCCGAAACTTATCCTTTGCAGAAAAAAGGACACTCTCTCGAATTTCTGCGTGAAATAGCCCACCTCCGTCCTAGAACCAACACATTTGGAGCTGTTTTCAGAATCCGTCACGCGATGGCATTTGCCATTCACAAGTATTTCAACGACCGTAATTTTTTCTACCTCCACACTCCTATCATTACAGGTTCTGATGCTGAAGGAGCCGGTGCTATGTTTCGTGTCACTACACTTGATCTGAACAATGTTCCGAAAAAAGAAGATGGAACCGTTAACCTTGAAGCTGATTTCTTTGGTAAGGAAACCAACCTGACTGTCAGCGGCCAGCTTGAAGGTGAACTGGGAGCAATGGCGTTAGGACAAGTATATACTTTCGGACCTACTTTCAGAGCTGAAAACTCCAACACGGCACGACATCTTGCTGAATTCTGGATGATAGAACCTGAAATGGCATTTTATGAACTGGGTGATAATATGGACCTGGTAGAGGACATGTTAAAATATCTTGTCACCTATGCACTCGATAATTGTGCAGACGATCTGGAATTCCTCAATAAAATGTATGACAACGAACTGCTTGCACGTTTAAAAAGTGTGCAAACAGATGCATTCGTAAGGCTTTCTTATACCGAAGCTGTTGAAATTCTGAAAAAAGTTACGGATAAATTTGAATTTAAAGTGGATTGGGGCACTGATCTTCAGTCGGAACATGAAAGATACCTGGTTGAAAAACATTTCAAAAAACCGGTGATCCTGTTCGATTATCCAAAACAAATCAAGGCATTTTACATGAAGCAAAATGAGGATGGGAAAACTGTTAGAGCCATGGATGTGCTGTTTCCCGGTATTGGTGAAATTGTGGGTGGCTCGCAACGGGAAGAAGACTATGATAAACTGAAGCAAAGAATACTTGATATGGGAATCCACGAAGAAAGCCTTTGGTGGTACCTTGAAACAAGGAAGTTTGGAACAGTACCGCATTCCGGATTTGGACTTGGTTTTGAACGATTGATTCTATTCATCACCGGTATGAGCAATATCAGGGATGTAATTCCTTTCCCTCGCACACCTTTGAATGCAGAATTTTAATTTGCCTGTAAATTTATCTTCACAAATTAATTTTACTGCTTAACTTTACTTTATAATCAAAGCCTGGCTGTTTCAACCGAATTTTTTTTATGCTTAAGCAATCATTACAACATAAACTGCTGCAGAAGCTGTCACCACAGCAAATTCAATTAATGAAATTGCTCCAGGTGCCTACTATTGCCCTGGAACAACGAATTAAAGAAGAACTCGAAATCAATCCTGCCCTTGAAGAAGGTCCGGAAACTGAAGATGGTGAAACCGCTGAGGAAACATCAGAGGAAATCAATGACACCGAAAATGAGTTTGATGAAAATGGTGAACCTGCAGAGAAAGAAAGGGATAATGATGATTTTGATATTTCAGAATACATTCAGGATGATGAACCGTATTACAAAACGAATGTAAATAATACTTCTCCGGACGAAGAACGCAATGAAATTCCGTTAAGCGTTGGGAACACTTTTCATGAATTGTTGCTGGGCCAGCTCGGACTTTGCGATTTCGACGATCAGCAATACCTGATTGCCACACATCTCATCGGAAGCCTTGATGACGACGGATATCTTCGTCGTGAAATCAAAGCACTTGTAGATGATCTTGCTTTTTCACAGAACGTAATGACCACCGAAGCTGAAATTACCGAAGTATTGAAAGTCATTCAAACTTTCGATCCTCCGGGAGTTGGTGCCCGCGATTTGCAGGAATGTTTGCTTATTCAGCTTGACAGAAAAATAGCAGCAGGACCGGATGTGTTAATGGCCCGGAGAATTATTCATGAACACATGGATGAATTTTCAAAAAAACATTATGAAAAAATTGAGAAGTCACTCAACCTCGCTCCTGATGAATTGAAAAAAGCAGTTCATGAAATTTTACATCTGAATCCAAGGCCGGGTGGAAGTTATTCCGATGAACCAAGATCTTCACAGCACGTAGTTCCGGATTTCTTAATTTATAACAGCGATGGAATTCTTGAATTGACTTTGAATTCAAGAAACGCTCCTGATTTGCGGATCAGCAGACAATACAATGAAATGCTGGAAGCTTATTCCAAAGATTCCAAAACTAATAAATCGAACCGCGATGCCATCATGTTTGTAAAACAGAAACTGGATGCGGCCAAGTGGTTTATTGATGCAATTCGTCAGCGACAAATTACCCTGATAAGAACCATGGATGCCATCATGAATTATCAGAAAGAATATTTTTTAGAAGGAGATGAAAAAAAATTGCGGCCAATGATCCTGAAAGATATTGCCGACATAGTAGGACTTGACATTTCCACCATTTCGCGGGTGGCAAACAGTAAATATGTGCAGACTCCATTCGGTACGTTCCTCTTAAAAAGTTTTTTCTCGGAAGCGCTTTCTACCGACAGCGGTGAAGAAGTTTCCAGCAGGGAAGTGAAAAAAATACTGAGTGATTATATTGGAGGGGAAAATAAAAACAAGCCTCTTACCGATGAAAAACTGATGAAACTGCTGAATGATAAGGGATACAATATTGCCCGTCGTACAATTGCAAAATACCGCGAACAGCTCGGCATTCCGGTAGCACGACTCAGAAAAGAATTATAAGTCTTTCCCTTCCATCTATTTTGATTCACTAATCAGTAATGTTCAATTCAATAAGCAGGTTTTTATCATATATCCTGCATCCGTTACTGATGCCTTTTTTCGCGATTGTACTGGTGATGAATCTTAACACCTATATTGCTTACAGCATTTCCCCGCATCTTCAACGCATCCTTATCAGTCTGGTATTTGTAACAACCATTGTAATGCCGGTAATGACCACACTTATTTTACGGCAAAAGGGTATGATTCGCTCGCTGGAGATGGAAAGCATTTCAGAAAGAAGAATTCCTTTTATTTCGACCGCACTCTTTTATTTGATTTGTTATTACCTGTTGCTGCGTTTACCTGTACCAAGAATGCTAAGTCTTGTTGTACTGGGTGCTACCATTTCAATTTTTATTGCCTGGCTGCTCAGTTTTAAATGGAAAGTCAGCATTCACATGATTGGAATTGGCGGGCTCACAGGAATGCTTTTTGGTTTGTCGCAGGTATTGAATGCAGGACTGATTACAATGATACTTACCGCTATCATGATTTCAGGTTTGCTGGGCGCTGCCAGGTTGTATCTGGGAGCACATACACAATCCCAGGTTTATACCGGATTTTTTATCGGCCTCTTTACAGAATGGTGGATTATAACTTTGTTCACCAACTTTTAAAAATAGCAAAGAAAAATTTGAGATTTATCCAGATTATTCCTCAGTTGGAATTTCCTTCAGCTTGTGCAGTTTTTTTGTGCCACGATACATTTCATATTTTACAAAGCGGCATTCCAAAGGGCCATTGAATATTTTTATTTTTCGTGACGGACGTAATCCTACATGTTTCAATGCTTCCATGTTGGATGTAATCAACCAGCAATCATAGCCGGTAAAATGTTGCTTAAATGCATCCCCGATTTTTTTATAAAGCAATGAAATGTCATCCTTATCCATTCTTTCTCCGTAAGGAGGATTCATAATTACCACTCCACCACCTTCAGGAGGAATAAAATCGGAAATGTCCGATTCTTTTATCTGCACCAGGTCTTCTACTCTTGCAAGTTTCACATTTTCTTTTGCCTTCCTCGCTACGTTGTGTGAAAGTTCTCCGCCAATAATACTTGCAGGTTCCGAGGAAATCCGGTTTATTATTGCTTCGTAAATAGTTGAATACAATGATTCATCAAAAGCCAGAAATTTTTTCCATTGCATAAATCCAAACTCGGCTCTGTAATATCCGGGGGGAATTCCTGCCGTATACATGGCCGCTTCAGTAAGTATGGTTCCAGAACCGCACATAGGATCAACCAGGTTCCGCGCACGGTCCCAACCGGTAAGTAATACCAATCCTGCAGCCAACACTTCATTTAAAGGCGCCAGGTTGGTTTGATCGCGGTAACCACGTTTGTGAAGGCTGTCGCCAGAACTATCCAAAGCAACACTACAGGTATTTTCAAAAATATGCAAGTTGATCCTCAATACAGGGCGATCAAGTTTTACATCAGGACGCTTGTCATATTTTTCACGGAACTGATCAACGATTGCATCCTTTGCTTTTTGAGAAATAAACTGTGTGTGGGTGAATAAATCGGTATTCAATACAGTGTCTATCGCAAGTGTATCGTCTACATTCAAATAATCTTCCCAGTTAATATTACGCATTCCTTCATAAAAGCTTTTCTCATCGCTCACTTCAAACTGTGCAATGGGAACGAGCACACGCAATGCGGTACGAAGACAAATATTCGCTTTATACATCATCCCTTTGTCACCCGTAAATTTCACAGCCCGGTTTAAAAGCTCCACATCCCTTGCACCTAACCTGCGCAGTTCAGTTGCAAGGATTTCTTCAAGCCCAAAAATTGTTTTGGCTATCAGCTGGAAATCGGATTCGTTGAAAGGTTTCGCGTTTTGCATATTGCGCTCAAAATTACGCAAATTAACAACCAAAAAGGCGGTCCTGCAGGAGATTACATGCAGGACCGCTGTATAAGCATTAGAATGGCATACTCAGGTGAAACCCGATGTTCCTGCCCATATCCTTAACCTCAATGTTCTTTACAAGCGACAAATGGCTGTAATAGCCTTCATCAAGAATATTTGTAGCAAACAGTCTTAAACTACATACCTTGTTTCCGATATTGAAATTGCCTCCCAACATTAAATCCAAAAGCATGTAATCGTCAGTGGCTAATTCATATGGAGCTACGTGAGTTTGTTCCAGGTAATTACTCATTGTAAGACTCACAAATGGTTGTCTTAAAAGAATTTTCTTGTTTGATTTAAATGATAAAGTAGTCACGATTTTTGGTGCAGGAATGTATGGAAGGTCAAAATCTTCCCTGGCTCCCCGGGTATATGAAAAATCGGAACTCAACTCTATGAAAGGCATTTTCACAGGATGAATTATAAATCCTGCCGCACCACCACTAAGCACAGCATCATCCTGAAGATAATTGTAAACCGGAAGTGAATCCATAAACGTTCCTGAATTCTGAAGATAGATGTAGTTACTTATTGCATTGTAATATCCTTCGGCATGCAATGAAAAACCTGGTTGATCGTACGAAATGCCGGCATCCGCTTCCACATTTTGTTCCATATCAAGGTCAGGGTTTCCGATTTCAAAACGGTAAGCTCCTTCATGACGACCGTACGTCCCAAGCTCAGCATAATTCGGTGCACTGAATCCTGAGGCAACGTTCAGTTTTACAGTGATGGTTTTTACAGGATGCCATGCAAGTCCTGCAGATCCTGTAACAGGAGAATAAGTCATGTTTGCATCACTTGAAGGAAAATAAAATGCCTGACCTTCCGGGATACGTTTCTGGATTGTAATTTCCCTGAGATCGCTGCGGACTCCAACCAGGAAATTCCATTTTTCGAGATCATAACGGCCAGTGATATACGCAGCAAAATTACTTACATCAGCATCAGGAACCAGTGAAATTTTGCCATGATTCCTGTTTTGCTGGGTCATACCCTGGCTTCCAACTATCAATCCTGCCTTTTTTGATGGATTGGAAATCCATTTAATATCATATGTAAAAACATTCAGTTTTAATCCAATTGATTCATATTTTGCTTTTTTGATTCCATTGTTCAGTGGCTCATATTCCAATCTGTCATTGAGCTGATAAGCAATGTCCAGATTGATTTTTCCTTTCTTCACATTCAGTGAATTCTGCCATGACAAAATATGAGTTGTTACATCCTGGTAAGGTGCTTCCACTTCCCAAACTTGTTGTTCGTGTTCGGATTCAACTATGCTATCGGGTTCCAATTCCACAATTCCAATAAGTTGTTTGTAATAACTGTAATTGATACGGCTGGTTCCCCATGATTTTGAAATTCCTAACGTTGCTTTACCGGTTCCATCAATGAATTTGGAATTCGCGGCATACTTTCCAATCTGGCTTCCTTCCGGTGCATCCCCTCCCTGCTGATAACTTGCATCAAGGTTAGTAGCAACACGTGCTATATAAAACAAACCATTGGTATAGGTGTGCTTGTATCCGAATTCGAATTTGATACCCCTGTTATTCAGATTGTACCCGAGACTCACATCACCTTCCGATTTTCCCTGCATCGCAGGTTTCTCATCCACAAAAATTAAAGCACCACCCAACGCATCGGCACCATACATAAGTGCAGCCGCGCCCTGCACAACCTCCACACGATCAATTCCCGCCTCTGAAATACCCAGATCATGGCGATCATCCCATTGCTGATTTTCAATTCTTGTACCCATTGCCTGAAGTACAATTCTGTTAAATGAATTTCCCCGAATTACAGGTTTTCCAATTCCAATTCCTGTGGAAATTCTGTCGACACCCGGTTGGTATGCCAGTTGCGACATCAGTGTAAGTCCTCCGGTATTTTGTAACATTTCACGGGAATAAACCTGGATAGAATAAGGATGATTTTCTGTGAGCTTCGCTTCAGGAGCAGTGATTACAATTTCCTGAACTTCCATCATCGATACTTCCAATTTTACATTAATGACTTCTTCACCTGCAACAGGAACGAGAATAGTTTTGTATCCTACATGACTGACCTGCATGGTCACCTGTTGTTGTCCGGGAATCGTAATTTGAAAATTTCCTGACGTATCAGTTTCTGTTCCTGACAGCAGGGAGGGGAAATAAATACCAGCAGCTGTGATTACCTTTCCTGATTCATCAGTAATAGTTCCCTTAATCGTACGCTGCGAATATGAAATAAATGAGCACGCACAAAGCATGATCACCAACATGATTTTTTTCATTTGTTGAATTTTATAAAATGTGAATACTGATAGTCCGGTCCTGGTAACCGGCTTTAAAAACTAATCAGCATTGCTCCGGAGGCCGGGTTTGTAATCCCGGAATAAACTGACCGGTCCTTAAAAATAAATCCGAACACTTTGAAAAAGTATTTTGCTCATAAAACAATTTGTCAACGCACGCAAAAATTACATCTGAAAATCCTGCATTCTGCAATTTTAAATTCTTACCCTTATGCCTTGTGGCATTGTTATTTTTAGAATGTGCTCCCAGTTGATGCAGTAAATTTTTTTCATTTACATCCTTGTAGCAAAATATTTTCAGAGAGCTGCCAGAGTGTTCAACTAAAGTTATATCATAAAGTTCATTGTGATAAAAAATTTCATCGTCTTCTTCAGCCATCAAAACTGCAGCTTCATCTTCTGAAATTAACAACATTTCAAGTGGTGCTTCATGATGATGAATCATTTCTGCAACTGAAGCCCGAATAACATGCTGTTGTACCAAAAAATATAAAAAATGTCCTGAAACATTGTAAAAAATAACTGCGGCTAGTAACATTGAAATTAAACTATGGAAACGGTTCCGCATAAGGCAAATATATATAAATCCAAATCACAAAAAAAAGCCCCGGAATTAATCTCCGGGGCTTCGTTATAATTATGCATCATATCAGCTTCCGCAAGCCAGGCAATCATCCGGATTGTCGAGACTGCAACTGATTTCAGCCATGGCCACTTCGTTGCTTACAATCTTAGGCATACTGTTAGCGGCTTCTTTACCATTTGCTTGATCAAGGTAAGCACTATCAACAGTAAATTTAATAGCATCCACAGCTGATTTTGTGCGGAGATAGTACATACCTGTTTTGAGTCCTTTTTTCCAGGCGTAGAAGTGCATGGAGCTAAGTTTTGCAAAATTCGCGTTTGGTATGAATACATTCAACGACTGGCTTTGGCAGATGAATGCTCCGCGGTCAGCTGCCATATCGATGATGGCGCGTTGTTTAATTTCCCAAACAGTTTTGTAAAGTTCCTTGATATCATCAGGAATTTCATTGATTGTTTGTACAGAACCATTGCTGGCAATAATTTTATTTTTCAGATCATTATTCCACAAGCCCATGTTTACCAGGTCGAGCAGGAGGTGTTTGTTCACCACTACGAATTCACCTGATAATACACGACGGGTATAGATGTTAGAAGTATATGCTTCAAAACATTCGTTGTTGCCAAGAATTTGTGATGTAGATGCAGTTGGCATTGGGGCAAGAAGCAGACTGTTACGAGCTCCGTGTTTAACCACTTCTTCTTTCAGCACATCCCACTCCCAGCGTGAAGATGGAGTTACATTCCACATGTCGAACTGGAAGATACCTTGTGAAAGCGGAGAGCCCGGGAAGGTTTCATATGCTCCGTCAATTTTAGCAAGGTCTTTTGAAGCAGTCATTGCTGCATAGTAGATCGTTTCAAAAATCTCACGGTTGAGTGTACGTGCTTCTTCAGAATCAAAAGGAAGACGCATCAGGATAAATGCATCGGCAAGCCCCTGCACACCTATTCCGATCGGACGATGACGCATGTTTGAATTACGCGCTTCAGGTACCGGGTAATAGTTTACATCAATAATTTTGTTCAGGTTTTTAGTCACCACATAAGTGATGTCGAACAAACGCTGGTGATCAAATTGTCCGCCTGTTACAAAACGTGGCAATGAGATTGAAGCCAGGTTACAAACCGCAACCTCATCAGGAGCTGTATATTCTACGATCTCTGTACAGAGGTTGGAACTCTTGATTGTACCAAGGTTTTTCTGATTAGATTTCTCGTTGCATGCATCTTTATAAAGCATGTATGGAGTTCCAGTTTCAATTTGTGATTCAAGAATTGCAGTCCATAGTTCGCGGGCCTTAATCACTTTACGTGCTTTGCCTTCGTTTTCGTAACGCTCATATAACGCTTCAAATTCTTTTCCATAGCAATCAGCGAGTCCTGGTGATTCGTTCGGACAGAACAATGACCAATCGCCTTCTTCTTCCACACGTTTCATAAATAAATCTGAAACCCACAGTGCATAGAACAGATCGCGTGCGCGTAGTTCTTCTTTACCATGATTCTTTTTCAGCTCGAGAAATTCAAAGATATCGGCATGCCATGGCTCGAGGTAAATTGCGAAAGAACCTTTACGCTTTCCTCCACCCTGATCCACATAACGCGCAGTGTCGTTGAACACGCGCAGCATCGGAACAATACCGTTGCTGGTTCCGTTTGTACCACGGATATATGAACCGGTTGCCCGGACGTTGTGAATGCTTAGACCGATACCACCGGCAGATTGTGAAATCTGCGCACACTGTTTAAGTGTATCATAAATTCCATCGATGCTGTCGTTTTTCATTGTCAGCAAAAAGCATGAAGACAATTGTGGCTTTGGAGTACCGGCGTTGAACAATGTAGGAGTTGCGTGAGTAAACCAGCGCTCACTCATCAGGTTGTAGGTTTCAATAGCAGCTTCTACATCTTCTTTGTGAATGCCGATTGAAACACGCATGAGCATGTGTTGCGGACGTTCCACAACCTGTCCGTTCAATTTCAGCAGGTATGATTTTTCCAGTGTTTTAAAACCGAAATAATCATAACCGAAATCGCGGTCATATATAATTGTAGAATCAAGCAATTCTGCATTTTCAGAAATTACTTTATATACATCATCCGCGATAAGCGATGCTTTCAATCCTGTGCGCGGATCTACATACTCGTACAAATCGAGCATGGTATCCGAAAACGATTTCTTCGTATTCTTATGCAGGTTTGAAATTGCGATACGTGATGCAAGCAATGCATAATCGGGATGTTTGGTCGTCAACGCTGCCGCTGTTTCCGCTGCCAGGTTATCCAACTGGCTTGTGGTTACGCCATCGAAGATTCCTTCGATAACTTTAATAGCGACCTGAACCGGCTCCACGTGATGTGACAGACCGTAGCAAAGGCGTTGAATGCGGGAAGTGATTTTGTCGAACTTAACAGTTTCTTTCTTTCCGTCTCTTTTGAATACAAACATAGTATGTAAAAATTATAAGGTTATTATAAAAAAATATAGTGGTAAATGGTAAGTAATAAGTTGTAGGTGGTAAGTGGTAATCGGTATTCGTTTGAAGTGGGCTTCGCCCTCCGTAACAATTTTGTGAAGTGTTTTTACAGTGTTGTTGTTGTTGAAGGAGGGCAGTAGGAGGCGCAGCTTATGCGTAATCCGGGGATCCGTATAAATTAGTGATTGGTAATATTAAGTTGTAATGTGTATCCGAAGAAAGTAAATAATAGTGCTGACAAAACAGGGAGGGAAATGTAGTTATCAACTTAATTTTTAACAACCGCCCCGCCCGGGTGCTCTGTCATGAGCACCGGATTATCTAGAAATCTTCGTCGAGTTTAAATTCCTGCTGCTCTTTGGTGTTCATTACACCAGCCTTCTGGTATTCGGCCACCCGCTTTTCAAAGAAATTCGTTTTGCCTTGCAGCGAAATTGTTTCCATGAAATCAAAGGGGTTGGTAGCGTTGTAAATTTTTGGATAACCTAAAGCGACCAATAATCTGTCGGCTACAAATTCAATATACTGACACATCAGTTTTGCATTCATACCGATAAGTGAAACCGGCAATGCATCTGTTACAAAGTCGTGTTCGTTTTCAACAGCATCTCTGATAATTTCATACACACGTTCCTGTGTCAGTTTTTCTTCAAGCATACCGTACAACAGGCATGCGAAATCACAATGTAATCCTTCGTCTCTTGAAATTAATTCATTCGAGAAACTAAGTCCCGGCATCAGGCCACGTTTCTTAAGCCAGAAGATAGAGCAAAAACTTCCTGAAAAGAAAATTCCTTCTACAGCTGCAAAAGCAATAAGACGTTCCGCGAAACTGCCGTTGTTGATCCACTTCAATGCCCACTGCGCTTTCTTTTGTACACACGGTACAGTTTCAATCGCATTGAACAACCGCGCCTTTTCAATTGGATCCTTTATATATGTATCGATCAGTAACGAATACGTTTCTGAATGGATGTTCTCAATCATAATTTGAAAACCATAGAAGCAACGTGCTTCAGGTAGTTGTACTTCTTTCATGAAGTTAACTGCAAGGTTTTCGTTAACTATCCCATCGCTGGCTGCAAAAAATGCAAGTACATGTTTTATAAAATGCTGTTCATCGCTGGTAATACGTTCCCAGTCCTTCAAATCAGGTGATAAATCAATTTCTTCTGCTGTCCAAAAAGAAGCCTCATGGCTTTTGTACATTTTCCATATTTCAGGATACTTAATAGGTAGTAAAACGAACCTTTCTTTGTTTTCCTGAAGTAAAACTTCCATATATCTTTAGTTTTTAAATAGTTGACAATTCCTCCTCCCGGTTCGTTCCTGAACCAGGCTACTTTTACTCTTTACTAATTTAATTTTTGATTGAAAATCAGTGGGTTTAACTATCAAAGATCCCGTTCCCGATTCCTTTGCAAACTTTCATAAAATTAACATCGAAAACAATTCATTTTTTTAAACAATCACTTGTATTTTTCAACAAAAAGGTGGTTAATAAAAAAATAAGTCTGAATGCTTTGTTTTTCATTAATATTTGTTAACTAAACAAGACAAACCGAGTAGTACCAACGGTTTGCAGGTTTTAGCGAAAAATCGTGGAAATATTATTTTTCCAAATGTTTCACGGCAAGTTCCAGTTCTTCGAACCACTTTTCCCCATATTTCCGGATCAAAGGATTCTTCAGGAATTGGTATACAGGCACATCCAGTTTTTTCCCCAAAGTGCATGCCGCTTTACAAAGATCCCATTTGTGATAATTGAGTGCTTCGGCACCGGTTTTCATTTTTGTGATCCTTATCGGATAGAGATGACAGGAAATAGGTTTCTTAAACCCAATGTCACCGGCTATGTATGCTTTTTCAATTCCACACTTGGCAACTCCATTTTCAAACACTGTATAAGCACACTCGAGATCACCGTTTACCAGTGGAGTAACATAGTCACCATCACTGTCAACCAGGTACTTCCCATACTTTTTGATAGAAGCTTTGCCATCTTCAGTCAGATAAGGCTCCACCTTGTCGTAAATCTCTTCCAGGATGCCCAGTTCCTCTTCATCCAGTGGCGCACCGCTGTCACCACCTACGCAACAGGCTCCCCGGCATTTCTCCAGGTCACACACGAATTTCTTCGCTATTACGTCATCCGACACCAATATATTTCCAATCTGGATCATGCTTCTTTTAGGAAGCGCAAAGATAGGTAAAATGCCGGTTACAGAGGGGAAATCCTGTAAGTTTCACTAGTTGTATATACCGGGAGGGAGATGAAGTATTTATGAATACCAAACAGGCATTTTCAGAGGTCAGAAATTAATCAAACCGTGTTCTTTATCTTTACCGCGGAAAAATTTAGCATAAAGTGGGAATGGAATCGATAATCACAGTCAACAACCTGGTAAAAAAATACGATTCACTTACTGCTGTTGATGGAATCAGTTTTGATGTGGCCAGAGGTGAAATTTTTGGATTGCTCGGACCAAACGGTGCCGGAAAAACTACCACACTTGAAATTATGGAAACTCTCCGCGAACAAACTTCCGGAGATGTTGTGATCAATGGACTCAACACACGCACTCATGCCAATGAAATAAAACAAATTATCGGTGTACAATTACAGGCTGCAGGATATTATCCAAATCTCAAACTGACAGAACTTATCGATCTCTTTTCAGGCCTGTACAATCGTGCTGTCGATAAAAATGCAGTATTGAAAACAGTTGCGCTGGAAGAAAAAGCGAAAGCGAAATATAAAGAATTATCAGGAGGACAAAAACAACGTTTCTCCATTGCAACTACACTGATCAATCAGCCGGAAATTATTTTTTTGGATGAGCCGACTACCGGACTTGATCCGCAGGCAAGAAGAAATTTATGGGATCTCATTCGTGAAATACGAAGTAAAGGAACTACTGTGGTGCTCACTACACATTACATGGAAGAAGCTGAAAATTTGTGCGACCGTGTGGCGATTGTCGACAAAGGAAAAATAATTGCAATGAACACACCTGATCTTCTCATCGATGAACTCGTCGCTACAGGATTTGAAAGAAAAAAGGAAGTGAAGAAAGCAAACCTGGAAGATGTGTTCTTAAAATTGACAGGACAAGAGTGGCGTTCTGAGTGATGATTCGTGAAAGTGAATACGAATTACCGGTTCATATAGAAAAATGAAGATTTCGAAAAAGGATTACGAATTACGAATTTTAAACGAATATACTAATTACGAATTCAATATTAAAACACATAATTCACTAAAACAAAATATACGTAATTTGTATATACGTTCACATTCGTAATTTGTAATCCTTTTACAAAAAACATGAATAAATATTCTCAACTTCACGCGATGCTTGCGGTTTCAAAAGCAAGTTTTCGTTCGATTACACGCAGTCCTTCGGCGGTGGTTTTTACTTTGTTGTTTCCACTGATTTTTATTCTTGTTTTCGGATTTCTTGAAAACTCAGGAGTACAACTTGATCTTGGGATTCATTCGGCTACTGAAAAAAATAATGAAGTATTTCAACTCCTGAAAAATGCTCCGGGAATTCATTTGATTGATGATGAACCGGATGCCGATTTGTACAGTGACCTGGAAAAAGGACGTATCGATGCAGTACTTACCATTCGTATGAATCCTGATACAACCGGTCCGAAATATTTTCTTGAAATGCAAACTTCTGCTGCAAGCATGGATAACGGTGCAGTGCTCCGCTCGGTGATGGAAAATATGGTAAACAAACTTAACCTGAAAGAAATGAAGCCATCCGGAAGAACCGCAGAACTTCGTCAGTCGCAGGTGAGCGGAAGAAAATATTCAAGCATCGATTTTATTTTACCGGGCCAGCTGGGATTTTCACTTTTGAGCACAGGTGTATTCGGAACCGCGTTTGTTTTTTATAACCTCCGTCAAACATTGGTGATAAAACGTTTCTTCGCCACTCCAATTCGTAAACCGTTTATTATTGTTGGTGAAGCACTCAGCAGACTGGTATTCGCAATACTAGGTGCCATTGTGCTGATCGCAATCGGTTATTTCGCTTTTGGTTTTACATTGATACACGGCTTTCAAACAGCATTAGTCATGTTGCTTCTATCAGCAATGGGATTAATTGTGTTCATGGGTTTTGGATTTGTAATCTCAGGCCTGGCAAAAAATGAATCCATGATTCCTCCACTTGCGAACATTATTACTCTTCCTCAATTTTTACTTTCAGGAACATTCTTCCCGATCGATGCCTTTCCGAATTGGCTTCAGCCAATCTGCCACATACTCCCGCTGACATACCTCAACGATGCTTTGAGGAAGGTTGCTTTCGAAGGCGCCGGCCTTTTTGACATTTCCAATCATCTTTTTGTCATATTCATCTGGGGCGTAGTCGTGTACTCTTTGGCAGTCAGGTTTTTTAAGTGGGAATAGATAGTAATCGTATCTTACTGATTTACTGTTAGATACAAATGGTGAATTGTTATTCTATTTTTCAAATAACTGACAAACAGCATCCTTGTAAACATTAAGGAATATAATTTGTTGAATCAACAAGCCGCAATTCAGGTATCCACCCCATACAAACAATGGATATGTATGAAATCACCGGCGAATCATTAATTTTGCAACTCAAATAATCACCACAAAATATGATAATGTACATTATTATGATTGCGTTTATGCTGATAGGCTGGCTTATCAGTATGCAATTGAAGCGAAAATTCAAACAGTATTCTGAAGTCACAATCGGATCTGGATTAACAGGAAAAGAAATTGCTGAAAAAATGCTGAGCGATAACGGCATCAACGATGTGAAAGTTATTTCAGTGGAAGGTCAGTTAACCGACCATTACAATCCTGCCGACAGAACAGTAAACCTTAGCCATGATGTATATTATGGAAGAAGTGCCGCCTCTGCAGCTGTGTCTGCACACGAATGTGGTCACGCAGTACAGCATGCCCGTGCTTATACCTGGCTTCAGATGCGTTCAGCATTAGTTCCGGTAGTAAGTTTTGGTTCGAAATACGTGCAATGGATTTTGTTAGGAGGTATCCTTATGGTCAACACCTTCCCTGCTTTATTACTCATCGGAATTGTGATGTTTGCAGCAATAACACTCTTCAGCTTTGTAACATTACCTGTGGAATTCGATGCAAGCCGACGCGCAATGGTATGGCTTGAAACAAGTCGCACTGCTAATACACAGGAATTAGGTATGGCGAAAGAAGCACTCTCATGGGCAGCAATGACATATGTTGTAGCAGCACTTTCTGCTCTTGCCACACTTGCATATTATGTAATGGTTTATATGGGCCGCAGAAATTAATGCACCTGACAACTCTGTGACGAGTAACGAGTTTCGAGTAACGAGTAAAAAATATTTTAAAACAAAAAAAGGCGGGAAAATTCCCGCCTTTTTTTGTTGCATTCTGACATGATTATTTAATTTTTTGCGAATCAAATTTGAACTTTTCAGCGCCTTAAGACTTTGTTTATGAAAAATTATCTTGCTGATTATCTGTGTCTTACACTTCATATTCATATTATAATTTGGTTTATGTTATAAACTAGTTTACATTTGTCAAATAATTTACAAAACAATAATTCATCTAAAAAAAGGAAAAAATGGAACAGGAAAAACAATTGACAGGGCAGGAAAGTCTGGATGTCATCAGCAGAATGATTCGTACCGCTCAGCACGACATTCATGACAGCAGTTTCTATTACCTCGTTTGGGGTTGGCTGGTATTCATTGCAAGTACTTCCAACTTTATATTAATGAAATCGGGATTTGAAAATCCTTTCATTCCCTGGGCGATACTAATGCCACTAGGCGGAATAGTTACCGGAATTTATTCTTACAAACAAAAGCGTCAGCAACGTGTGAAGACTTACATTGATGATGTAATGAAATATGTTTTGATTGCTTTCTTGGTTTCATTGTTCACAGTATTGCTTTTTATGTCGAAACTGGAACTCGCAACCTACCCGATGGTGATGATGATATATGGCATTTGGTTATTTATTTCAGGAGGCGCACTTCGTTTCAATCCTTTAATTTATGGTGGTATCATTAACTGGGCATTAGGTATTGCGTCCTTCTTCGTGGGTTTTGAAATGCAGCTTCTTCTACTGGCTCTTGCTGTGCTGTTAGGGTATATCATTCCGGGACATTTATTGAAAAATAAATTCCGTAACCAGTCTGTATCAACTGCAGCAATATAAATATACTCACCATTTTACAATCCCATACCATGTTCAAAGAACTGGATCCTCTTTTACATTCCCAATTACGGTTGTCGATAGTGTCATTACTTGTAGGAGTAAAAGAGGCCGAATTCGCATTCCTTAAAGACAAAACAAATTCAACTGCCGGTAACCTGAGTGTTCAAATTTCAAAACTTGCCGAAGCAGGTTATGTGGAAGTGGTAAAAACTTTCCGCGACAACTACCCATTAACCACATGTCGGATTACTAAAAAAGGTATTAAGGCTTTTGAAGTATATGTTGACAATTTGAAGCAGTACATACAACCTGGGAAATAAAAATGAGTTGTTGGGTTGTTGAGTTGATGGGTTGAAAATTAATCTTAACCCACTAACTCTTCAACTCTAAAACCCAACAACCAAGTAACTCTTCAACTCAATTTGTAACAATTAACATCTTCATGTCGTCTCAGAAAGGAATTGCCAATTCAAAAGCAATTCCTTTCTTTGTATTTATATCTATCCCTTCACTATGGAATTAATCATCAACAACCTTTGCAAGACTTACCCGAACGGGGTAAAAGCTCTCGACGATGTAACTTTTACTATTCCTACCGGCATGTTCGGATTGCTTGGCCCTAACGGGGCCGGCAAATCAACACTTATGCGCACAATAGCTACTTTACAGGAGGCCGACAGCGGTTCGGTATTCCTGGGTGATTTGAATGTGCTTAAAGAAAAACAAAAGGTAAGGCAACTGTTGGGTTATCTACCACAGGAATTCGGCGTATATCCCCGGGTTACTGCTTTTGAAATGCTCGATCACATTGCGGTTTTAAAAGGAATTGTGAATGGGAAAGAAAGAAAGTCACTTGTAGATGCATTGCTTGAAAGGGTAAACCTTCACCAGCACCGTAAGAAATCCATCAGCGGTTTTTCAGGTGGTATGAAACAGCGTTTTGGCATCGCACAGTCGTTGATTGGAAATCCGAAACTGATAATTGTGGATGAGCCCACTGCAGGACTTGATCCCGGTGAACGCAATCGTTTTTACAACCTGCTTTCAGAAATTGGCGAACAGGTAATCGTGATTCTCTCCACACATATTGTTCAGGATGTTCGTGAATTGTGTCCGAACATGGCCATTATCGATAAAGGCAAATTACTTTTTTCCGGGAAACCTGAAGCGGCACTTGATACACTGAAAGGAAAAATCTGGGAGAAATCAATTTCCAAAGATGAAATAGAAAATCATAATAAGAGTTTCCGAATGATATCAAGCAAACTGGTTTCCGGAAAACCACTTATACATATTTTCAGTGAAACCGATCCCGGATCAGGATTCAAACAGGCGGAAGCAGATCTTGAAGATGTATTTTTTAAAACCATCCACGCATGAACTTCTTCATATTTGAAATAAAATATTGGCTGCGTCAGCCAATGGTATATATTTTCTTTGCCATTAATGCACTCCTGGTATTCGGCGCTACTTACAGCGACAACATACAAATCGGAGGTTCGTTTGGTAACATTGCCAAGAATGCACCCTTCGTAATCCAGAAATATTATTCCATCATGTCGTTCATCACTTTGCTGATGACTACTTCATTTATCCTGGCTTCTACAATCCGTGATTTCGCAAACAACACGTACCAGATTCTTTTTACCACTCCTTTAAAGCGAGCAAGCTATCTGCTCGGCCGTTTCTTTGGCGCCATCACTATTGCAGTGATTCCGCTCCTTGGTGTTTCTCTCGGGATAATTATCGGATGTCTCATGCCCGATATGGATCCTGAAAAAATAGGTCCGATTTATTGGGAAGCACACCTTGCCGCAATTTATCAGCTCGCCATACCAAATACTTTATTCAGCGGTGCAGTTGTATTTATGATTGCGGCGCTTACGCGAAATACCATAGCAGCATTCATTGGTTCCCTGATATTGTTGTTAGTTACCGGAATTGCCGGAGCATTCGCACGCGATCTGAACCAGGAATGGCTTGCAATTCTTATGGATCCTTACGGCACTTCCACTTTTACAATATTGACGAAATACTGGACTGTCAGTCAGAAAAATAATTTAGTGCTCCCACTCGTCAGTTTGTATTTGTATAACCGTTTGCTGTGGCTGGGAATAAGTTCCATATTGGTTTTTATAACTGTAAAATTATTTTCCTTTACGGAGAAGGCTTCTTCCCCAAAGAAAAAGCAAATCATTGATGAAACAGTTTCCGTAACCACTCATCACCATCAGCCACTGCCGGCTGTGAATGCTTCCTTTACCGCGTCTGCTACAAGAATCATGTTGTGGAAAAGGATACGTTATGAAATAAGTGGCATCATAAAAAGTCCGGCTTTCATTGTGCTTTTAATTGCAGGACTGATGAATTTTCTCCCAAGTCTTATTATCAGCAGGGGCGGTTATGGGTTGTCGACACATCCTGTGACGTACGATATGATTGATACCATTAACGGATCATTCTACATATTTCTTATTGCCATCATTATCATATATTCCGGACAGTTAGTATGGAGGGAGCGTGAAAGTAAATTTGATGAAATATACGATACCACTCCTCACCCAACCTGGATCACTTATTTGTCAAAATTTGTGGCCATGGCTTTAGTGATTTTTATTGTACAACTGGTTTGCATTCTCACCAGCATCACGGTTCAGCTTTCAAAAGGGTTCACCGATATCCGTCCGGAAGTATATATTGATTCAATTTTGATAATCGATTTCAGTGGTTTCCTATTACTGGTAGTAATTGCAATGTTCCTGCATTCACTCATCAACAATAAATACCTTGCATTTTTTGCGTTTGTGATTTTCCTTGTGCTGAACAGTTTAATCTGGAGTCTCATGGAAGTGGAATCAAACATGGTGCAGTATGGCTCCGAACCTTCCTACACTTATTCCGACATGAATGGATTTGGTCCGTTTATAAAAGGAATTTTCTGGTTCAGGATGTATTGGGCCTTGTTCGCAGTAGTGCTTGCACTAATTTCAATTTTTGCCTGGGCAAGAGGAAAAGAACTCTCTCTGAAATCCAAACTTGGTTTTATTTTTACCGGTATCAGGAGCCGAACCGGAAAATTAGTTGGCACTTTTAGTGTGCTTTGGATTATAACAGCCGGCTTTGTGTATTACAATACTCAATTCCTGAATACCTATAAAACGAGTGATGAATATGAAAAATTACAGGTGTTTTATGAAAAGAGTTTTAAAAAGTATGAAGGAATAAATCAGCCACGAGCAACTGGTTTTGTGTACAACATAGATTTGTTTCCTGAGGAACGCCGTGTGGCTATTAAAGGAAGTTACTGGGCACAAAATAAAGGCACCACTCCAATTGATTCAGTGCATTTCAGCCTGTTGCCCGATTTCGAAAGCACCATCAGGATTCGTGGTGCACGGAGAGTTGAGAACCACAGGGATGTGTATCGGATTTATAAATTACGAGATCCATTGTTACCTGGTGACAGTATTGAAATAGAATTCACTGCCGATTACATCGCAAGAGGATTTGAAAATGAAGTACGTTTTACTTCTATTGTGGATAACGGTTCGTTTTTCAATAACATCGATTTCACTCCTCAGATCGGATATCAGCCTTCGCAGGAACTCCAGGATCGCGACAAACGAAAGAAAAACGGGTTGAAGGAAATTCAGAGGATGCCTGCATTGGAACGTGACTGTAACGCGCATTGCAAAAACAATTACCTGAGTAACAATGCCGATTGGGTGAATGTGGAAACTTATTTCAGCACATCAGGCGATCAGCTTGCAATAGCACCCGGCTCACTAGTAAAAGAGTGGAAAAAAGACGGCCGCAATTATTACCATTACAAACTCGATCACAAATCAGTTAACTTTTATTCTTTCATTTCCGCACGATTCAATGTTTTAAAAACACGACATAACGGAATTGATGTGGAAGTGTATTATGATTCAAAACACACTTACAACATAGATAAGATGGAAAAGTCGATGCAGAAATCCCTCGATTACTACATCACGAATTATGGACCATACTATCACAAGCAGGTCAGAATTATAGAATTTCCGCGGTATGCTTCTTTTGCCCAAGCCTTTCCGGGAACGATGCCCTATTCAGAAGGTATAGGATTCATTGCTAAAATTGAAGATGAAGAAGATATTGACATGGTATTTTATGTGGTAGCACATGAGATGGGACATCAGTATTGGGCACACCAGGTAATGTCGGCAGAAATGCAGGGCGCTACGATGCTCACTGAAACATTTGCACAGTATTCCGCGCTTATGGTGATGGAGAAAGAATATGGAAGGAATGCGATGAAAAAATTCCTGAAATATGAAATGGATAATTACCTGAGAGCACGGGGAACCGAACGTCTCAAAGAATTACCGTTAATGAAAGTAGAGAACCAGGGTTACATCCATTACCGGAAAGGAAGTCTTGTAATGTATTACCTGCGGGAAATGATTGGAGAAGAAAATGTAAACAAATCATTGAGGAAAATAATTACAGAATATGCATACCAGGAACCACCGTATCCTGTATCGCATGTAGCTGTGGATGCTTTCCGCGAAAACACACCCGATTCACTCAAATACATAATCGCCGATTTGTTTGAAACAATCACTCTCTATAACAATCGGACTAAAAATGTTACCAGTAAGGAATTGAAATCCGGCAAATATGAATTGACAATTGAATTCAGTTCCCAAAAGTTCCGTGCCGATTCATTAGGAAAGGAAACCGAAATTCCGGTTAACGACTGGATTGAAGTCGGTGTGTTTGGAAAACCGGAAGGAAATAAAAAAACCGGCCCCGTACTTTACAGGCAAAAACACCACATCACCCGCACCGAAAACACCATCAAACTCCTGCTCGACAAAAAACCTTTTGAAGCAGGTATTGACCCCATGAATTTAATGGTAGATGTTGTTAGTGATGATAACATCAAGGAAGTTGTTGGTGATTAGTAGTCGCGCAGGATCTAAGCTCGAAGAGCTGTAATCCTGCGCAATTAAATACGTGGATATCCCTGATCCATTGAGCTGCATGAATAACTGGATCATTACAAGGGGCCGGGGATTACAGATACAACTTCGCAGCGGAGGGATGTGATTACAGATACAGCACGATAACATCGTGCATAGATCCCGCACAGCAACTCGTCACCCCAACGAAGCTTCGCTTGTCGGGGTCTAAGAACTCGTCACTCGCAACTCGCCACTCGTCACTTTTTTGCGTTTTATGGAATTTACTTTTTTTCTCATCAAGAGTAAGTAATTTCTAAAAAATCAAAAAACATGAAAGCGCAACAATTAATCTTTGGTGGCATGCTTGCTACCGCGATAACCATTTCGGTTGTATCTCAAATCCCCCCTTCCTCTCTTGCAGTGAAACAACAATCTTCCATGG
>Ga0190274_10000133_pt1 | contig 50077 bp, 41 predicted proteins | sample Popmic531T_FD_133002 | JGI IMG/M metagenome (GOLD analysis project Ga0190274, IMG submission 133002) | Populus adjacent soil microbial communities from riparian zone of Yellowstone River, Montana, USA - 531 T | ecosystem: Environmental > Terrestrial > Soil > Riparian zone | place: USA: Montana...
CGTCGACGCCGCGCACGTCGACCACCTGCACCCCGACTCCGGCATCGCGATCGCGACCGCCGCGGACGGCGAGCAGCTCACCACCACGATCTTCGGCGACAAGGTCGTCTGGGTCCCGTGGCGTCGTCCCGGCTTCCAGCTCGGCCTCGACATCGCCGAGATCAAGGCCAAGAACCCGAAGGCGATCGGCTGCATCCTCGGCGGCCACGGCATCACCGCGTGGGGCGACACCAGCGAGGAGGCCGAGGCCAGCTCGCTGTGGATCATCGACACCGCCGCGGCGTACATCGCCGAGCACAGCAAGGCAGAGGCCTTCGGTCCCGCCCTCGACGGGTACGGCGCGCTGCCCGAGGCGGAGCGCCTTGCCAAGGCCGCCGCACTCGCGCCGACGATCCGCGGCATCGCCTCGGCCGATCGGCCGATGGTCGGCCACTTCGCCGACACCGACGTGGTGCTCGACTTCCTGGCCGCCGCCGAGCACCCGCGGCTGGCCGAGCTCGGTACGTCGTGCCCCGACCACTTCCTGCGTACCAAGGTGAAGCCGCTGGTCCTCGACCTGCCGGCCGACGCCTCCGTCGAGGACTCGATCGCGCGGCTCAAGGAGCTCGCGGTCGCCTACCGCGAGGACTACCAGGGCTACTACGACCGCAACGCGACCCCCGAGTCGCCGGCCATCCGCGGGGCAGACCCGTTGATCGTGCTGGTGCCCGGCGTCGGCATGTTCAGCTACGGCAAGGACAAGCAGACCGCCCGCGTCGCCGGTGAGTTCTACACCAACGCGATCAACGTGATGCGCGGCGCCGAGGGGCTGTCGACGTACGCGCCGATCGACGAGGCGGAGAAGTTCCGCATCGAGTACTGGGCGCTCGAGGAGGCCAAGCTCCAGCGGATGCCGAAGCCCAAGCCGCTCGCGACCCGGGTCGCGCTGGTCACCGGTGCCGCCTCCGGCATCGGCAAGGCCACGGCCGAGAAGCTCGCGGCCGAGGGAGCCTGCGTCGTCATCGCCGACCTGTCGCTCGAGAAGGCCGTCGCCGCCGCCGCCGAGATCGGTACGACCGACATCGCGGTCGGCGTGCAGGTCGACGTCTCCAACGGCGACGCCGTGCAGGCCATGGTCGACGCGGCCGTGCTCGCCTTCGGCGGTGTCGACCTCGTCGTCAACAACGCCGGCCTGTCGCTCTCTCGCTCGCTCCTGGAGACCACCGAGAAGGACTGGGACCTCCAGCACGACGTGATGGCCAAGGGCTCGTTCCTGGTCTCGAAGGCCTCGGCCAAGGTGATGATCGAGCAGGAGCTGGGCGGCGACATCGTCTACATCTCCTCGAAGAACTCGATCTTCGCCGGCCCCAACAACGTCGCGTACGGGGCCGCGAAGGCCGACCAAGCCCACCAGGTCCGGCTGCTCGCGGCCGAGCTCGGCGAGCACGGCATCAAGGTCAACGGCGTCAACCCCGACGGGGTCGTCCAGGGATCCGGCATCTTCGCCAGCGGCTGGGGCGCCAACCGCGCCGCCGTGTACGGCGTCGAGGAGCAGGACCTCGGCAAGTTCTACGCGCAGCGCACGATCCTCAAGCGCGAGGTGCTGCCGGCCAACATCGCCAATGCCGTCTACGTGCTCTGCACCGCAGAGCTCAGCCACACCACCGGCCTGCACATCCCGGTCGACGCCGGCGTGGCGGCGGCCTTCCTGCGATGAGCGAACCGATCCGCGTCGCAGCGGTCGACCTGGGTGCCACCAGCGGCCGGGTGATGGCCTGCCGGGTCGGCGCCCGCACGCTGCACCTGGAGGAGCTGCACCGCTTCGGGAACGGAGCGGTGCCGGTCCGCGGCGACCTCTACTGGGACGTCCTCGGCATCCACCGCGAGGTGCTGGTCGGGATCCGAGAGGTCGCCCGTACCGGGCGGCTGCAGGGCATCGGCATCGACTCGTGGGCGGTCGACTACGGCCTCCTCGACTGCGACGACCGGCTGCTCGGCAACCCGCGCAGCCACCGCGACCCGCGCACCGCCGGCGTACCCGCTCAGGTGCGCAAGACCGTCACCGACGCCGAGCTGTACGACGTCACCGGGCTGCAGCAGCTGCCGTTCAACACCGTTTACCAGCTGGTGTCCGAGCTCGGCACGCCGGCGTTGGAGGCGGCCGAACGGTTGCTGCTCCTGCCCGACCTGCTGAGCTTCTGGCTCACCGGGCAGGCCGGCGCCGAGCGCACGAACGCGTCGACGACCGGGCTGTACGACGTACGCACCCGCGAGTGGGCGATCGACCTGGCCAAGCGGCTGGGACTGCCCTGGGCGATCCTGCCGCCGCTGCGCGACCCCGGCTCCGTGGTCGGCCAGCTGCTGCCCGAGGTGGGGGAGTACGTCGGCCTGCCGGACGTCCCGGTCATCGCTGTCGGCTCCCACGACACCGCCTCGGCCGTGGTCGGGGTGCCCGCGGGCGAGGAGAGCTTCGCCTACATCTCGTCGGGCACCTGGTCGCTGGTCGGCCTCGAGCTCGAGACCCCGGTGCTGTCGGAGGAGGCCCGCGCGGCCGACTTCACCAACGAGGGCGGCGTGGACGACACCATCCGCTTCCTCAAGAACGTGATGGGCCTCTGGGTCCTCTCGGAGTCGGTGCGCACCTGGGCCGACAAGCGACTGTCCGACGCGACGCTGCCGGCGCTGCTTGCCGGCGCAGCGGACGCTCCGGCGTTGCGAACGGTCGTCGACATCAACGACTCGCGACTGCTCACGCCCGGCGATATGCCCACCCGCATCCAGGACCTCGCCCGAGAGGCCGGGGAGCCGATCCCGCGCACGCCGGTCGCGATCACGCGCACGATCCTGGACAGCCTGGCGCTGGCCTACCGCCGCAACGTCCGCCTGGCCGCCTCGCTCGCCGGCCGTGACGTCGACGTGGTGCACCTGGTCGGCGGCGGTTCGCAGAACGAGCTCCTCTGCCAGCTCACCGCCGACGCCCTCGGCGTACCCGTGCTGGCCGGGCCGGCCGAGGCGGCCGCACTCGGCAACGGCCTGGTGCAGGCGCGCGCCCTCGGTGCCGACCTGCCCGACCTGGCCGCGATGCGCGCGCTGATCCGGCGCACGCACGACGTACGACGCTTCGAGCCGCGCACCGGCATCGACTGGGATGCTGCGGCATCTCGCTTGGGGTGATGATGAACCAATGCGGGTAGCGCTGATGGTCACGTGCATCAACGATGCGCTGTACCCGGGCACGGGACAGGCCGTCGTGACGCTCCTGCGACGGCTCGGGGTCGACGTGGAGTTCCCGGAGTCGCAGACCTGCTGCGCCCAGCCGATGGTCAACACCGGCTACCTCGACGAGGCGGTGCCCGTCGTACGCAACTTCGTTGACACCTTCGCGGGGTACGACGCGGTCGTGACGCCGTCCGGGTCGTGCGCGGGCTGCGCCCGGCACCAGCACTCGATCGTCGCGCGGCGCTCGGGTGACGCCGGGCTGGCCGCCGCCGTCGCCGAGACGTCACCGAAGGTCTACGAGCTGTCGGAGTTCCTCGTCGACGTGCTGGGCGTGACCGATGTCGGCGCCTACTACCCGCACACCGTCACCTACCACCCGACCTGCCACTCGTTGCGCATGCTCGGCGTGGGGGAGCGGCCGCGGCAGCTGCTCGAGAAGGTCCGCGGGATCACCCTCCTCGAGCTCGAGGGCGCCGACCAGTGCTGCGGCTTCGGCGGCACCTTCGCGGTCAAGAACGCCGACACCTCGGTGGCGATGGGGACCGACAAGGCCCGGCACGTGCAGGACACCGGCGCCGAGGTGCTGACCGCCGGCGACAACTCCTGCCTGACCCACATCGGTGGCCTGATGACGCGGCAGCAGTCCGGCGTACGAAGCGTGCACCTGGCCGAGATCCTGGCGGCCACAGAATGACGGGCACCTTCGTCGGGATGCCTGCCTTCCCCAAGGCTGCGCACGAGGCACTCGGCAATGCCCAGCTGCGGCACAACCTCGCGCACGCCACCGGCACCATCCGCGCCAAGCGGCAGCGCCTGGTCGACGAGGTCAACGAGAACAGCGACTGGGAGGAGCTGCGCCTCGCCGGCGCCGGCGTCAAGGAGGCCGCGCTTCGTGACCTCGGCACCCAGCTCGAGCTGCTTGAGTCGACCCTGACCGCCAACGGCGCGACGGTGCACTGGGCCCGCGACGCGGCCGAGGCCAACGCGATCGTCGCCTCGATCGCCAAGGGCCACGGGGTCGACGAGGTCGTCAAGGTCAAGTCGATGGTCACCCAGGAGATCGGCCTCAACGAGGCGCTCGAGGCCGAAGGCATCGCCGCGTGGGAGACCGACCTCGCCGAGCTGATCGTCCAGCTGGGACACGACCTGCCGTCGCACATTCTGGTGCCCGCGATCCACCGCAACCGCTCGGAGATCCGCGAGATCTTCCTGACGGAGATGGGGGCGGTCGGCCGCCCTGCTCCCGACGACCTGACCGACGAGCCGGCCGTGCTCGCGGCTGCTGCCCGGGCGCACCTGCGCGAGAAGTTCCTGCGTGCGAAGGTCGGTGTCTCGGGCGCGAACTTCGCCGTCGCCGACACCGGCACCCTGGTGGTGGTCGAGTCCGAGGGCAACGGCCGGATGTGCCTCACCCTGCCCGAGGTGCTGATCTCCGTGGTCGGCATCGAGAAGGTCGTGCCGACGTGGGACGGCTTGGATCCCTTGCTGCGCCTGCTTCCTCGCTCCTCGACGGGCGAGCGGATGAACCCGTACACGTCGACGTGGTCCGGGGTCACGCCCGGCGACGGGCCGCAGGAGGTGCACGTCGTACTGCTCGACAACGGCCGCACCAACGCCCTGGCCGACGAGGTCGGCCGTCAGGCACTGCGCTGCATCCGCTGCTCGGCCTGCCTCAACGTCTGCCCGGTCTACGAGCGCACCGGCGGCCACGCCTACGGCTCGGTCTACCCGGGCCCGATCGGCGCCATCCTCAACCCGTTGCTGAAGGGTCCGGGCAGCGACGAGCAGGTCGACTCGCTGCCCTACGCGTCCTCGCTCTGCGGCGCGTGCTTCGAGGTCTGCCCGGTGCTCATCGACATCCCGTCGGTGCTCGTCGACCTGCGCGCCCAGGTCGTGGACGCGCACCGCGGCGGTGTGCCGAAGGTCGAGGCGCTGGCCTTCAAGGGTGCCGCCGTCGCGTTGTCGGACTCTCGCAAGCTCGCCTTCGGCGAGCGCTTCACCAAGATCGGGCTCCGCCTCGCCCGCCGTGTCGGCGCCTCGAAGTGGACCTCGGCCCGAGACCTGCCGCCCGCGCCGCGTGAGTCCTTCCGGACCTGGTGGAAGCGGACCGACGGAGGGCGACGATGAACGCCCGCGACGAGATCCTGAGCCGCGTCCGCCGAGCGCTCGACGGCGTCGAGCCCGGGTACGCCGTACCGCCCGCTCCCCGGATCGCGCCCCTCGCCGACGTCGTGGGGCACTTCGCCGAGCGGGTCGCGGACTACAAGGCGATCGTCGAGCGGTGCCCGGCCGACGAGCTGGCTGCTCGGGTCGCCGCAGCGCTCCCCGAAGGAGCCCGAGTCGTCGTACCTGCCGGGCTGTCGGTCGACCTGCCCGGTGCCGACGAGGACGGTGCAGGTGGTCGGGTCTTCGACGCCTACGAGCTCGATGCGTACGACGCCGTGGTGACCGAGGCCCGCGTCGGCATCGCCGAGACCGGCACGATCGTGCTGGACCACGGCCCGGGCCAGGGCCGTCGCGCCATCTCGCTCGTGCCGGACCTGCACGTCTGCATCGTGCGCGCCGACCAGGTCGTCCCCGACGTGCCGGACGCGATGCCGTTGCTGGATCCGGCCCGCCCGCACACCTGGATCAGCGGACCCTCGGCCACCAGCGACATCGAGCTCGATCGGGTGGAGGGAGTGCACGGCCCGCGCACGTTGCACGTGCTCCTCGTCGATCCGTAACCCCGCGTTACAAGTTCTCGTTGGTTCGGTGTGATCCCGACCCGCAGCCTCGCCCTCGCCCTGACCTCCGCCCTGGTGCTGACCGGGCTGGTGGTGGTTGCCGCCCCCGCCGACGCGGCACCCGCTCGTGCGTGGAAGCCGCGGCCGGCGACCTATCCGGGCACGGTCACGCAGCAGGACCTGGCGATCCCGATGTCGGACGGCACCGTGCTGCGCGGCGACCTGGTGCTCCCGGCCGTGGCCGACGGGACCGCGGTCGACAAGCGGCTTCCGGTGATCGTCACGATCACGGCGTACAACAAGTCGTCGGGGAGCCTCAGCGGTGGCCTGACCGGCTCCGCACCCGACTACCTCGTCGAGCGTGGCTACGCGCACCTCACCGTTGACGCCCGCGGCACCGGCAGCTCCGAGGGCTCGTGGGCCGCCTTCAGCCGCCGCGAGGACAAGGACGCCGGCGAGATCGTCGAGTGGGCGCACTCGCGCAAGCGCCCGTGGAGCAACGGCCGGATCGGCATGAACGGGCCGTCGTACCTCGGCATCAGCCAGATCTTCGCCGCCGGCGCGCACCCCAAGGGCCTCAGGGCGATCTTCCCGCAGGTCCCGGCCGCCGACGTCTACCGCGATGTCGTCGCCTCCGGCGGCCAGGTCGACGTCGGCTTCATCCCGCTGTGGCTCGGACTGGTGACCGGCACCGGGGTCATCCCGCCGGCCGTGACCGCCACGGACCCGCAGTCGGGCTTCGGCGCGCTGGTCGACCACCTCGGTGCGGCGGCGACCTTCACCCTGCCGCTGCTGCTCGACGCGGTCACGGGCGGCGACTCGGCGTACGACGGGAAGTTCTACCGCGACCGCTCACCGGCCCGCGTGATCAACCGGGTGCAGGTGCCGACCTTCCTGGTCGGCGGCGAGTTCGACATCTTCCAGCGCGGCACCCCGCTGCTCTTCGAGAACCTCCAGCGGCGCGGTGTCCCCACCAAGCTGGTCATCGGCCCGTGGGACCACCTCGAGGGCTCCTCGGCCGCTGACATCGACGAGGCCGGGCACGGCACCCTCGACGAGCTGCAGCTGCGCTGGTTCGACCGCTACGTCCGCGGCGTGAAGGACCCGCGCCTCGACAAGGACATCCCGCCGATCACGTACTACGAGCAGGGCAGCGGTCGATGGACCAAGGCGCGCCGCTGGATGGGCAGGCAGCACGCCGAGACGTTCCGGCTTTCCGGCGCCGCGACAGCCGGTGGCGGCCACGGTCTGCTGACCCAGGGCGCGGCGAAGGACGGTACGGCGTACGTCCCGCCGGTCCCGGTCTCCGGCCTCTGTACCCGCTCCACCAACCAGTGGACCGCCGGGCTCCCGGAGGCGGCGCTGGCCGACCTGCCGTGCTTCCACGACAATGCGGCCAACGACCAGACCGGCGTCGTCTACGAGACGGCGCCGCTGACGAAGGCGACCCGGCTCCGTGGGCCGATCAACGCGCGCCTCTACACCTCCAGCGTCAGTGGCGACGGCCTGCTGTCCGTGTCGGTCTCCGACGTCGCGCCCGACGGGACCGTCAGCCGGCTCACCGGTGGTTGGCAGACCGTGGCGCAGCGAGCGCTCGACCAGGCGCGCACCCGTTACCTGGACGGGCAGGTGCTCCAGCCGTTCCACCCGTTCACCCGGGCGTCCAAGAAGCCGCTGTCCAGCGGCGAGGTCGCGCCCGTCGACGTCGAGGTGTTCCCGACGGCGGCCAAGATCGGGAAGGGCCACCGGCTGCGGATCGCGATCCAGGCGTTCGACGTACCGCACCTGCTGCCGACAGTGCCCGACCTGCCGGGCACCCTGACCGGGCTGACGGTCCACAGCTCGGCGACCTACCCGTCGGTGCTCACGATCCCGGCGTTCGGCTGACCCTCCGGAGCAGGGTCAGCAGCCGCTCGCGGTCGCGGGCGGACAGGAGTTGCACGAGGTGACGGCGTACGGCGTCCGCGTGCACCGGACGCGCGCGTACGGCGGCCGCCCGGCCCATCGTCGTGAGCCGCACCTCGACGCCGCCGGGCACCTCGGACCGGTTGACGAGTCCACGCTCCTCCATCCGCCGCAGGTGGTGGGAGAGCCGGCTCCGATGCCACCCGGTGGTCGCCGCGAGGTCGCTCTGCCGCAACCGCGATCCGGCGGACTCTTGTAGACACGTCAACACCGTGACGTCCGGCTCGGACAGCCCGGTCGCAGCGGCGACGTCGGCGCTCACCTGCGCCAACGCCTCACTTGCGGCGAGCCAGGCCGCCCAGAGCTCGGCTTCGTCGTCGGTCAGCGGGTCCACGCGCTCAGCCTAGGGTGACGTGTTGTCGTGTCAACATCACGATGACTCTTGCGTGCCGCGCTGGTCACCATGCTCATGGACACGATCGACTTCGGACCCGCGACCCGTGCCGTTGCAGCTGTGCTCGACGGCATCCGTGACGACCAACTCGCCGGGCGCACGCCCTGCCCGGACTACTCGGTCGCCGACCTGCTCGACCACGTAAGCGGGCTGGCGCTGGCGTTCACGCTCGCGGCGCGCAAGGAGCCGCTCCCCGGGGACGGTCAGCCGGTCGTCGACGGTGCGGCGCTGTCGCCGGCCTGGCGCCAGGCGATCCCGGCCGCCCTCGAGGGGCTCGCGGCCGCCTGGACCGAGCCGTCGGCGTACGACGGGCTCACCATGGCCGGCCCGATCGAGATGCCCGCCGACATCGCCGCGCTGGTCGCCCTCGACGAGGTGGTCGTCCACGGGTGGGACCTCGCCCGCGCCACCGGGCAGCCGTACGACCCCGACGAGGCGGCGGTGCTGGCCTGCCTGGGCTTCGCGTCGAGCTTCGAGCCGCCGCCCGAGGCAGGTGCGGGGCCGTTCGGCCCGCCCGTCGCCGTACCCGACTCGGCGCCCGCCCTCGACCGCCTCGCCGGTGCCACCGGCCGGGACCCGGGGTGGGCACCGTGACCATCGGGTCGTGCTGCTGAGGGTGCGTCCGGGCGCACTCTCAGCAGCACGACCGGCCTGATTTCGTCGCGACGGAAGCCCTCCGGTAATCTCTCCCGCGGTGGCGTGTCCGAGCGGCCGAAGGTGCAACACTCGAAATGTTGTGTGGGGTCAAACCCACCGTGGGTTCAAATCCCACCGCCACCGCCATGTGATGTCTCAAGACATCAAGGACACCCGGACCTACGCAGACGTGGGTCCGGGTGTTCGGCATTTCGGGGGTTCGCGGTGCCGAGGGCAGGACCAAGGAGGGTTATTCAGCCCGTCGCCCTGAATAACGATAGCGTGTTAACGTTATCCGGCGTGCCCGGGGAGATAGCGAACGGAGCCGACGCGATGCCGAGTCATCCCGACCTCGCCCTCGCCTGGGACGAACACGAGTGGCAACCGAAGGGCCCGCCCGTGGCCACGTCACGGGGATCCGCCAGTCTGGCCGGCAAGCCGTACCGCGCCGCTGTCACGCCCCGCATCAGCCAGATTCCGTTCCACCTGGACCCAGGCGTCGCAGCGGCCGCCGAAGACGCCCGCGCCGAGATCACCCGGTTCGACGCCGAACTCTCCAACACCTTCTCAGAAGAGTTCGCACCCTTCGCCGCCGTCCTCCTGCGGACCGAATCCTCCTCGTCCTCCCAGATCGAGAACATCACCGCTGGATCACGAGCACTAGCACTCGCAGAGCTGGGACTCACCCGTTACGGATCCAATGCCCAGCTCGTCGTCGCCAATGTCGATGCAATGCAACGAGCCATCGACCTCGCCGGCGATGTCACCCCAGAAGCCATCGGCGCCATCCACGAGGCACTCATGCGAGGTCAGGGCCACGCCGACCCCGGCATCTTCCGCTCCGAGCAGGTCTGGATCGGCGGTGGCGATGCGTCTCCGCACAACGCCACCTTCGTGCCACCCCACCACGACCGCGTACGCGCAGCACTCGACGACCTCTGCGTTTTCGTCACCCGAACCGACCTGCCCCTGATCGCACAAGCAGCCATCGCCCACGCCCAGTTCGAAACCATCCACCCGTTCAACGACGGCACCGGACGCACCGGACGCGCCCTCGTGCATGCGATGCTCAAGCACGGCCGGGCGACAACCCGCACCACCGTCCCGATCTCAGCAGGACTCCTGTCGAACACCGACACCTACTTCGACGCCCTGACCGCCTACCGCAACGGCGACCCCAACCCCATCATCGCCCGATTCAGTGACGCCTCGTTTGCCGCTGTCAACAACGGACGCGAACTCGCGGACGACCTCACTGCCATCTACGACGGCTGGAGGAAGAAGCTCACCGCCCGCAGCGACTCCGTCGCCTGGCGCATCCTCCCCATCCTCATCTCCCAGCCAGCGGTCACCTCCAAGCTGATCCAGGAACGGACTGGAGTCTCCCAACCCGCGGTCGACCGAGCACTGCGGCAACTCGTCAGCGACGGGATCGCGACTTCCAAGAACGAACACGGCCAAGACCAGAAGCGCGACATCGTCTGGCGCAGCGACGAAGCCATCGCCGCACTCGACGGTTTCGCAGACCGCGCTCGCCGACGACGCAACAACTGAGCACGCGGCTCGGTCGCTCGGGATTGCCGGTACGCCGGGTCCGGCGACGACTGTCCTACCCCGCGGCAATGATGCCGTTAGACAACCCGACGGAACCAGATGAGCCAGAGCCTGGGTCGCTGCCGTACGGCGGGATGTCCCGGACCTAGACTCTTGCTCCGAAGGAGCCGCACCCATGACTCTCGCACCGCCCGATCGGAGTGCCGATCGCGTCTCGTCGCTCGCGGCGCGACCGGAAGACGTGTGGCGCCCGGTGCAGTACCTGGGGTCCAAGCTGCGGGCGCTGCCCGCGGTCACCTCCCAGATCGCGGAGCTCACATCCGAGGGCGTGGTGTGGGACGCGTTCACCGGCTCATCGGTCGTCGCCCAGGCGGTTGCGGGCGCCGGACTCGATGTCTGGGCGACCGACACCCAGCGGTCGTCGGCCATCTTCGCGGAGGCATTGCTCGGCGTGGACGCGTCGCCGGGAGCCGCCGTCGGCCTGGCTCAGGCGGTGGCCGGCCTGTTCACGGCGGCGCATCCCGACGAGGCCCGATGGGCCAGATACCTCTCCGCTGAGGACGAGCTGCTCGCCGAACGCGACTACGACGGCCTCGTGGCGTTGTACGGCGGGCTCCCGCAACGCTGGCGGTCGGCGGAGAGGTGGAGTGAGTGCGCGCCGCTCGCGTCGACCTTCGCCGGCACCTACCTGTCCCTGCGCCAGGCCATGGCCCTGGACGCGGCCCGCCACGAGCTGCGCGAACGGAGAGTCGCAGGCGAGGTCGACCGGTGGACGTACGCCGCCGCGCTGACGTCGCTGTGCCACGCGGCGTCGGAGGCCGTCCACAGCGCAGGGAAGCACTTTGCCCAGCCGATTCAGCCCGCCTTCGAGGGTGCGGCGAACTACGGGTTCGTGCGCGGGCGCTCGCTTCGCGACCGCGCGGTCGTGATCGAGACGAAGGCGGTCGACGCCGCCGCCAACATCGCGCAGGCCGTCCACCTCGATGGCAACCACGCTGCCGGGGCAACCGACGTCCTCACCGTCGATGCCAGCCAGCTCCAAGCGCAGGGCGTCACCGTCGTGTACGCCGATCCGCCCTACACCGCACAGCAGTACTCGCGCTTCTACCACGTGCTGGAGACGCTGGTCGACGGGTTCAGCGCGCCGATCCAGTCCGTCCGGGGCTCGACTCCTAAGGGTCTCTACCCCGCCGAGCGGTACCTGTCGCCGTTCTGTTCGCGCCGCCAAGCGCCGGCGGCGTTCGAGCAGCTCATCCGGACCTCGCGCGAAGCAGGCGCGCACCTGATGCTCAGCTACTCGACCACCGGGTCGGAGTCCGGCAACCAGCGGACGGTCGGCGAGGCCGAGCTGCTGAGCATGGTCGCGGCCGGGTACGGACGTGAGAACGTCTCGATCGTCGACCTGGACTACGGCTACCGCCAGTTCAACCACGAGTCGCGAAGGACCGAGACCTCTGGCACCAACGAGATCCTGATCGTGGGAACTGCCTCGTGATCCAGCGATACCTCGGCAACAAGGGAAAGGTCATCGGGCCGCTCCTCGACGTCTTCGCTCAGCATGCCGAGCCTGGTGACCACGTCGTCGACCTGTTCTCCGGGAGCCTCACGGTCTCGTTGGCGATGAAGAGGGCGGGCTACCGCGTCTCCGCCAACGACGCGAACCTGCTCTCCAACGTCATCGGACAGGCGTTCCTCGTCCCGTCGACGGTCCCGGACGCCGACATCGGCCTCCTGCCGAGGCTGCACCGGGACCGGCTCCTCCAGGACGCGCGTGGACACGTCATGGACACCCAAGGGTTCGACGTCAGCGTCGCTGCGGGGATGACCGACGCCGCGGCGTCGCTCGTCGCGCTGACCGCCTGGCTGGACGAGGTCGCCGAGGCGGATCTGCCGCCCGGCGCCGCCAGGTCCGACTTCTTCGACACGTACGCCGAGGAGGGCGCGAAGTCGGCCTTCACCTCGACTCGCGGCACCACCGGACGTCGCCGGTTCTTCTCCGGCGACAACGCCCGCCGCATCGACCTGGCGCTCGCCCAGATCCGGCACTGGGACACTGACGGGCTCCTGTCCGAGCCGGTCAAGGCGTACCTGCTCGCCTCGCTCATGCGCGCCGTCGAGAAGGTCGCCAACACCCAAGGCACCTTCCACGACTTCCCGCGCAACAAGATCGACCAGCGCGCCCTCAACCCCATCCGCATCACCGGGCTTCCGACCGACCCGATGCTGTCCGAAGCGACCGGCCATCTGGTCGGAAAGGCCGAAGACTCACGCGAGTTCGTCAAGACCCTCGACGCGCACAAGATCCTGTACCTGGACCCGCCGTACAACTTCCGTCAGTACTCGGCCTACTACTTCCTGCTGAACCTGCTCTGCCGGTACCCGGACATCCCCGACCTCGACGAGTACTTCTCCAAGGTCACCTACGTCCGGGGGCAGAACCCGGAGGACGACTTCGTGTCGACCTTCTGCAAGGCCTCGACCTTCATCGCCGACATGGGCGCCGTCATGCGGGACGCGGACGCGGAGACCATCGTGGTCTCCTACTACACCGGCCGGAACCACTGGAGCGCCTTCGACAGCGACCGCGACGACACCGGCCTGCACCTCCTGCGTGACCTGATGACCGGCAGTATCTTCCACCCCGACACGTTCCAGGCGTTCGAGGTGGACCGCCGCAACTACGCCAGCTACGGCGGCTACAAGGCCCGTACGGTCCAGGAGCTGATCCTGGTCGCGAAGAAGCGGACGGACCACGCTCTCACCCGAGACGCTGCCGATGGCAGCGTCTCGGAGGTCGCGTGAGGACACTGTCTCGTGTACGACGTCCGAACTCGTGATGGTTGCCCGGAGGCGTGACACTAACCGCCATGTCCCCGGACCTCGTTCTGACTGACGGCTTCCACCAGTGGCTGCTCGCCCGCCCCCCGGAGCCGCCGCACGCTCCCCTCGACCCGTGGGGGACCTCGCTGCGCAACACCCAGCGGACGGTGTCATGGATGGCAGCGATACGCGCCGGCGACGACATACCCCTCGGCGCCGACCGATCACGAAACCAGGCGGTGTCGGACCTGCGGACCCTCGCAAGTCTGGTGTCCGGGAATCGGTCGACGCACGATGTCGCGCTCACGGCAGTCGGGCAGTCCCTGTTGAGCGTCTGGGAGGCCGAAGGGCTGACTGGCGACAGCGAAGGCGCCGAGGTCGCTCGGTGCATCCACCTGATTCGGCAGGTCTTCCTGCACGAGACCACGCGGGCGACCGACCTCGGCGGCGAGGACAGCGACGCAGCCTGGTACCGGGCCGTCTACCAGCGATGGCTCCGGCTGCGACGACTGCAGCCGGCCGAGTACTGGTGGCGGAGCGTCGAGCACGCCCAGCTGCCCTGCTACCTGGACTGGACGGACCCGGACGGGTACAACCCCTGGGTCACCCTGGTCGAGGCGACCGGAGGTGACATCGGCGACCTCTCGGAGTGGCGAGCCTGGGCCAGCAGTGACGCTCCGGAAGCCGAGCCGCTGGCGGACCTGCTCAGGCGCATCCGCGGCAACCACCGCGCGGGCGGCAGTAAGGCATTCCGGCAGGCACTGGAATGCATCTACCTCGCGGAGTTCGACCCCGCCTCACTTCCCGAAACCTTGACTCGATGGGACGTCCCCGCGTGAACTTCAATGACCCCAACGCACACGAGCTCATCATGCGGGCGGCCGGCGCCGACTCCTCCTTCCTGTGGACCCGACCGCTGACCGGTATCGCACTGTCGGACACCGATGTCGACGGCCTGGTCGCGAGAGCCACGGCCTACCTTGACCAGAACCACATCACCTATCCCGACCAAGAGACGCTGGTCCGGCGATGCGTCACCGGGCTCCTCGTCGGCCATCTCATCCTTCAGGGCCCGCCAGGGACAGGGAAGACCACGCTCGCTCGCGCGCTCGCCGAAGCCTTCAACGTCCACCTGTTCCCCTCGACTGCCACCAGCGAGTGGTCGCCGTTCCACGTCGTCGGGGGCCTGCGGCCCAAGAAGGATGGTGGGCTGGCCTCGGCTCTGGGTGTGGTGCCGCAGGCCGTCCTGGACTGCGCCGAACGAGTTCGCACCGCTCAGGACGACAGCGACGGCGACGGCCCGGACGCAACCTGGCTGCTCATCGACGAGTTCAATCGAGCGGACATCGACAAGGCCATCGGGTCGCTCTACACGCTGCTGTCATCGTGCGAACCGTCCCACCTGGACCAGACCCCCATCGACCTCTGGTTCGAGGACGCCCCGTCCGACCGCAGCCTGTGGGTGCCCGCCCGATTCCGCATCCTCGGCACCATGAACGACCTCGACACCAGCTACGTCTCGACCATGTCCCAGGGGCTGCGCCGCCGCTTCCAGTTCATCACTGTCGGTGTGCCGAGCGAAGGCGCAACGGCCGGCAACCCGGTCGCCGTCGAGCTCACGACGGCGCTCGAAGGGGCGCGTGCGAGTCTCGCCGAGACGTACGCCCTCAGCGTCGAGGACTCTGCGGACCTGACGAGCGGGCTCGCCAGCCTGCAAAGGCTGGTCGACGGACTCCGGCGGCCTACCAACAACGACGGCTGGCCGGTCGGAACCGCGCAGGTCGTCGATGTCCTCAAGTCCTACCTGCTCATCGGACCACAGCACGCGTACGCGTTGGACGAGTCCGTCGCCCAACGGCTCATCGGCCAGATGACCATGCTCAGCCAAGGTCAGTACGACACCTTCAAGACGCTTCTGCAAGGCGAGTCGCTGTCGTTGTCGGTCCGCGAGCTCGTACATGTCTACCGTCCCTACGCGGTCATGTGAGCAGCACGGCAGATGGCACCGTCGTGACGAACGACGACGCCGACTACATCGACCTCACCTACGCCCCGGGTGGGGCGCTCAGCCCAGCGGGGCGGGCACACGCGATCAAGGAAGCTCTGCCGGTTCTGGGACGGCACTTCCAGAAGGTCGGTACCCCGGACCGCCTGGGCACCTACCAGTCGCTCGGCGTCGCCGCCACACCGAGCGACGAGCTCGACCGCCGGCTCATCGCCGGGCTGCGGCTGCGTGCGGCACTGGCGGCAGCCGTCCCCGTCCTCGACGCGATCGCGGCCATCAGCAGACAGCCCTCGTTCCGGTACGCACTGACCAGCAGTGAATCGGTCGGGCACCTCGGCGGCACCCTCGACATCCCCGCGTACGTCACGCGCCGCTTCGTCGACGGCGGGCCGCCGGTCTATCCGATCTCCGAGGTCAGCAGGTCCGTGCTGACGCCGGAGAACCACCTGGCCGCCTACGCGTCGCTGTGGATGCTGCAGGAGCTTCAAGAGACGCTCATCGAATCACGGGCGCCGAAGGAGTCCCCTGAGGCCGTCCAGGCGTCGCGGCTCCGCCATCAGCTCATCGCCGCGGTCGCCCAACCTGCCCTCGCTCCGTGCCGCACCGGTGCCCTCGACGTCCTGCAACGGGGACGGTCCAAGACTCTGCTGCAACAGGTCGAAGTCCGGCTGCGGCGCGGCGAGATCAGCCACCGTGACCGGTATCAACGCCTCTACGACCTGGTGGTGCAGCTCCAGACGAACGGCCCGACAGGTCACGCGGGCGAGGCCACCTGGTCGTTCTACGACCGGGCATTCGACACGCGGTTGTTCGAGATGTGGTGCCTGTTCGTCACCGCGAAGGAGCTGTCGAAGGCCATGGCGACCGACCTGCCAGCACTTGAGGAGTCCTGGGCCGGGAGCGGTCTGGCGTTCCGCTGGGAGCGTCCCGCCGGAACCCTCGAGATGTACACGCAGAAGTCGCTGCCTCGGATCAACGCTGAGAGGCAGGCGAGGTGGGTTCGGCGAGGGACCCAACAGGCGATGCGCGGCATCCCCGACATCGTCGTCCAAGCCAACCACCGCTACACCGGCGAGACCAGGTTCGCGCTGCTGGATGCCAAGCTTCGACAGCGGTCATCGCCACCGACCGAAGAGCTGTACAAGCTGCTCGGCTACTTCGACAACTTCGGGCTCACCAACGACCCCCAGGGCGCCATCCTCTTCCACGACCCGAACTCGACGAACCTGGAGGTGGCCCTCTTCGACCCCGCCGTGGACACCGAACACGGCCAGCTCATCGCTGCTCCACTCAACCCAGCGAACCAAGCGCAAACCCAGAGCGCCCTCGTCGACGTCACCGACATGCTCCTGGGCCTACTCGACCTGCCGCCCGCAACCAGGAACAACGCCGAGGGCGACGAGGGAACCGACAGTGCTGGCGGCGACCCCAGCGACGCGCACGTTCGCCGGATGCTCGATGAAGTCCGTGCCATCAAGGTGCAGCTGCTGCCGGAGACCTTGGAGGCATCACGGCGGCGAATGAAGGCCGCGCTCGGGCAACGGGTCTGGGAATGTCTCACCGACGACACGCAGGACATGCTCGCCACGGCTGAGAACATCGGGTTCACCATGCCGAGTGACGCCGACTTCTCCGGGCCGGTCCTGGGGGCGATCTGTCCGCTGGAGGTGCTCCTCGACGCCGAGCTCATAGCGCCGGCGAAGGAGCGCCTGACCGCATCTGGGGCCAACAAGATCGGCAAGATGCTGGGTCAGCAGCTCGAAGCCACGCTGCGAGCCATCGACGGCTCGAGCGAAGACCACCACCGAGCCATTCGTGACGAGGCGGTCGCGCGCAACATGAGACTGCCCGACCTGAGAGTGGCTCTGCTAGGAGTCGCCGACCTGAACAGAGACTATCGACGGCGCGCCGCACACAAAGAGAAGCTGAGCAGTGGCGACTGGACGGCCGTCTACCAAAAGGTGGTGTCCGGCGAGACCCTGCTGCCTCTCCTGACGAGGGCCCTCAATCTGCACAGGGTGGCCCCCTGACGGCGGAGGGCGGGGCGATGGTTCGTCCGACCGGGCCGTTGGCTCAGCGACGCAGCTTCACGACGACGGTCCGCACGGTCGCTCGGGAAGGTCGCACACTGCTGCTGCCTTCGTACGCCGTACGCAGCCGGTAGCGCCCGTTGCTCAGCGACGGGAGGCGGAGCGAGGCCTGACCGTGCCGAAGCCGGGCGGTGAGCTTCCGCTTGCCGATCGTGACGGACACCCGTCCGGTCGCGGTCTGGCCGGTGGCTGCGGACACCTGTACGCGGATCCGGCCGGGCCGGCCGGCCCGGATGCGCGCCGCCTTCAGGAGCGTGGTCGACGTCGTCGACGTGCTGCGCTCGACGCGCACCGACGACTTGCTGCTGGTGAAGGTCACCCGACGCACCTGGCGCCCGATCCGTACGTCGACCGCGCCGCCGTTCGCGTCGAGCCGCGACCAGAGCACCTCGACGTCGGTCGGCAGGACGCCACTGGGCCGCGGCACGATGACCGCGGTCATCCGAGCCGTGAAGCCGGAGGCCCGGGCGACCAGCGTCGGAGTGGGCACGAACTCGTTTACGTGCGGGCTGCGCCAGCCGAGCATCGGAGAGGTCTGCCCCTTGACGACCGACAGCTCCGGGCAGCCGCCGATCCAGAGGAACGTCGCGTTCGATCCGGGACCGCCGGTGTCGGCCCGGCCGCACGAGGACGCGGTGACCGTGCGGTCCGCGCCGAGGTGCCAGCGCTGGGTCACGGTGCGTTTGGCCAGCTGGCTGACGCGGTCGTCGACGACCAGGAGCTCGGGCTCCTTCACGTGGACCATCGTCCGGCGCCAGGCGGCACCCTCCAGCGCGGAGCTGTCGACGGTCACGACGTCGGCGGCCGGGCTGGTGGTCGCAGCGACGAGCGGCGTGTGGGCAGTCGGGTCGTACGCCGCGCCCGCGATGTCGATCGTGTTGTGAGCCTGGTTGCTGATGACGTAGCGCCGCTCGGGCCCACCGGCGCCTCCCCACAGACCCGGCTGCCAGAGCACCTGGCGACCGTAGGCGTAGTAGCCGAGGGCGCCGCTGTCCTCGTGGCCGTGCGCCTGCTCCGACTTCGGTGCGCCGAAGCGGATCGAGGCCAGCGACTGGCGGGAGGCGGGCTGCGTGTCGAACCAGCCTGAGCGCGAGAACGCGTAGCCGCGCGGGTAGACCGCGAAGGTGCGGTCCGGCTTGGGCCCGGAGCGGCCTTCGGTCATCGCGTACTCGGCTCCGGTGCCGGGGATGCTCACGCCGCGGTCGATCGCGGAGGTGTCGCCCCAGGCGACCAGGTTGCCGTCGGGCTGGGTCGCCTGGGCGAGGAACTCGGGCATCAGGTCGACGCGGTCGAGCCGGTCGATGCGGGGGAGATCACAGCGGCGGAGCCGCTCGGCGAGCTGGAGGTACCAGCTGTAGTTGCTCGCCTGGTACTCGACCGAGCCCTCGTTGGTGACGCCTTGCTCGTCGACGGCGTAGTCGAGCATGGCCGTGGCCCGTCGTACGGCGAGCTCGCGCCACGCGGCCACGTCGCGCGAGCAGCCGAGGGCCAGGAGGCCGAGGTTCTGGTAGAGGCCGTGGTTGTTCTTGCTGGCGAACCGGGCCGGGTCGGACAGCATGTCCGCGTGCGTCTCGATCGCGTCGGCGAGCCACTGCGGGTCGTCGGGGAGAGCGGCGGCGAGGCACACCAGGGCGATGGCCCGGAAGCCGTCCGCCATGTCGTACCAGGCGAACTTCGACCGCGGAGCGTCTACCGGGTTGTCCTGCACCCAGTCGTGGATGAGGTCCCGATAGCGGTCCAGCATCGCGTGGTCGTCTTCGGCCAGTCCGACCCGGCGTAGCGGGTCGGCCCAGCTCAGCAGGTTGTACTGGAAGACCCAGTTGCTATCCGAGAACGGGTCCTCGGTCCATTGCGGGTCGTCGGGCAGCTGCCAGGTCGAGAAGTTCGCGAGCTTCACCCGGCCGGCCATCAGGTCGTCGGCCACTTCCCGGTCGCGCGAGGTCGCGGTGAAGCCGTCACCGGTGCACTGGGGGTCGGACCGCACCGGTGTCGGCGCAGCGGCCGACGCGGTCACCTCGACCGACGGCACCATCAGACACAGCAACGTCGCGAGCGCGACGATCCCCCAACGCACGATACTTCCCCCGTGATAGCACGCCCGGGGTCAACCGCCCCCGAGACAGTGCAGGGACTCTAACCCCGGACTCGCCGAATCGACGGATTTCCGAGAGGTGTGGAATGTCCCCATGCCGATCTTCGAGTTCGAGGGCAAGCGCCCCTCCGTGCACCCCGACGCCTTCGTCGCGCCGACCGCGACCCTGATCGGCGACGTGACCGTCGAGAAGGGCGCGAGCGTCTGGTACGGCGTCGTCATCCGCGCCGACATCTGCACGATCGTGGTCGGCGAGGGGGCCAACATCCAGGACAACTCGGTGCTGCACGCCGCGCCCGGCACCAGCCTGGTGGTCGGCGCCAACTCCACCGTGGGCCACGGCTGCGTCGTGCACTGTGCCGAGGTCGGCGAGCAGGCTCTGATCGGCAACGGCTCGACGCTGCTCGACGGCGCGAGGATCGGGGCCCGCACCCTGGTCGCCGCCGGCTCCGTCGTCACCCCCGGCACCGAGATCCCGGGCGGCATGGTCGCGGCCGGGATCCCCGCCAAGCCGACGAAGCCGATCGAGGGCACCTCGTCGGAGTTCTGGGTCGAGCAGAACCCGCCGTACTACCAGGAGCTGGCGCAGCGGCACGCCGCCGGAGCGGTCGAGGTCGACTTGTAAGCCCCGAGGACGTCATACGAATCGTGGTCTCCAGGCCACTCTTCGTATGACGTCCCGTGGACCGGCGGCTGGTCCAGGCAGACGGCGACCACGCTGCCGGCCCGGGCCAGCGTGAAGAGGCCACGCTCGAACGCGACCAGCCGCAGCCGTCCGTCGGGCCCGCGGACCAGCGCCGACAGCGGGGTTGTGGCCTCGAAGCCGGTGGTCGAGCAGTCGTGGCGGTCGATCAACCGCTGCACCTGGCCGGGCTGCTCGCCTGCGACCGCGGCCGAACCGCTGCCCTCGTCGTACGCCGGCGCCCAGAGACCGGCCAGCACGACGAGGGACAGCGCCCCCGTCCGTAACACGAGGAGGGCCGCTCGCAGCGTGCGCGGCGGTGGTGGGAGCCGGTGGGGCATCGGAACCTCCTCGTACGGTGCCTCCCGCGTCCGTCCCCCCAGAGCGGACGCGGTCCTCCCACTTCGGTCAACGACGGACTCTGCCCGGGGGTATGGCCCGGGGGTACGGAAGGATGGGGACATGCCTCAGCCGAGCTCCTGGTTCTCCTCTCCCGCCGACGCCGCCACCCGGTTGGCGGAGGCCGGCTACCTCGCCGACCCGACGACCGCGACCACGGCGTACCTCGCCGGTGCGCTGGAGAAGCCGCTGCTCGTCGAAGGTCCCGCCGGCGTCGGCAAGACCGAGCTGGCCAAGGCCGTCGCCAAGGTCACGAACGCCGAGCTGGTGCGGCTGCAGTGCTACGAGGGCCTCGACGAGGCGCGCGCGCTCTACGAGTGGAACTACAAGAAGCAGCTGCTCCGGATCCAGTCCTCGCAGGGCTCCGACCAGGAGTGGTCGGCGACGCACGACGACATCTTCACGGACGAGTTCCTGCTGACCCGGCCGCTGCTCACGGCGATCCGGCGCGAGGAGCCGACGGTGCTGCTCATCGACGAGGTCGACAAGACCGACGTCGAGGTCGAGGGGCTGCTGCTGGAGGTGCTGTCCGACTTCCAGGTGACGATCCCGGAGCTGGGCACGGTGTCCGCCGTACGGCGCCCCTTCGTGGTGCTCACGTCCAACGCGACCCGGGAGTTGTCGGAGGCGGTCAAGCGGCGCTGCCTCTACCTGCACCTCGACTACCCGGACGCCGAGCGCGAGCGGGAGATCGTGACGTCGCAGGTGCCCGACCTCGAGGAGCGGGTCGCCGTACGGCTCGTGGAGACGATCACGCGGCTGCGCGAGCTCGAGCTCAAGAAGGCGCCGTCGATCGCGGAGTCGGTCGACTGGGCGCGCACCCTGGTGGCGCTGGAGATCGGCGAGCTCGACGACAAGGCGATCGCCGACACGCTGGGTGTCGTGCTCAAGCACGCGTCCGACCAGACCAAGGCCGTGAAGGAGCTCCGACTCCGGTCATGAGCGGCTTGGTCGATCGCCACATCTCCTTCCTGGAGGCGCTGCGCGCCGCCGGGCTGTCGGTGTCGCTCGCCGAGGACCTCGACGCGATCGCCGCGCTGCAGGCACTGCCGTGGGACGACCGCTCCGTCGTGCAGGCGGGGTACGCCGCCACGCTGGTCAAGAAGCAGACCCAGCGGCCGACGTTCGACGCGCTCTTCGACGTCTACTTCCCGCGGATGGTGGGGGACGGGGTCGCCGGGCAGCGGGACGACGACGATCCGGCCGACGGCGGCGTCCGTGACAACGCCGAGGCGCTGGCCGCCTTCCGCGACGAGCTAGCCGACGCTCTTGCCGAGGGCGACCAGCAGGCGATGCTGGAGATGGCCGCGGAGATGATCGCCCGGTTCGGTGCGATGCCCGGCCGGGGCCCGGGGCTGTCGTCGTGGTCGGCGTACACGGCGATGCAGCGGGTCGCGCCGTCCGAGCTGGTCGACAAGATCGTCCAGGCGCTGATGGCCGAGGGCCGGCTCGACGACGAGGCCCGCCGCGAGGCCGGGCGCCGGATGGGCGGCTTCACGGCGATGGTCGAGGCCGACGCTCGGCGCCGGATCGCGGAGGAGAAGGGCCCCGAGCACGTCGCCAACGTCGCGATCAAGCCCTCGATCGACCGGCTCGACTTCACCGCCGCGCGTCGCTCCGACCTCGAGCAGATGCGGCGCGAGATCTACCCGCTCGCCCGCCGGCTCGCGACCCGGCTCACCCAGGAGCACCACGCTCGGCGCCGCGGACCGCTGGACTTCCGGCGCACCGTCCGGGCCTCGATGTCCACCGGCGGCGTACCTCTCACGACCCACCACAAGCCGAAGCGCCCGCACCGCACCGAGCTCGTGGTGCTCTGCGACGTGAGCGGCTCGGTCGCCAACTTCGCGCAGTTCACGCTGCTGCTCGTCTACGCCCTGCGCGACCAGTTCGAGAAGGTCCGGGCCTTCACCTTTATCGACCACGTCCACGAGGTCACCGAGCACTTCGTGCCCGGCGCCGACCCCGCCGACGTACTGACCGAGCTGGCGGCCGCCACGTCCCACGCGGCGCTGTGGGGCCGCACCAACTACGGCCGGGCGCTGGTGAAGTTCGAGGAGAACCACGCCGACGCGCTCGGCCCCAAGTCCTCGCTGCTGATCCTCGGCGACGCCCGCTCCAACTACAGCGACCTGCACCTCGACGTGCTCAAGCGCCTGGCCGGGTCGGCGCGCCACGCGTGGTGGCTCAACCCCGAACACCGACGGCACTGGGACACCGGTGACTCCGCGGCGACGAAGTACGGCGAGGTCGTGCCGATGGTGGAGTGCCGCAACCTCACCCAGCTCGGGGAGTTCGTGCACGACATCCTCTGAGGACCCGGGCGGCGGGCAGCGGTGAGCACGCAACCGTTTGCCTCATCATTCCGGTGCGAAACGGTTGCTGACTCACCGCTGCCCGTGTCACTGCCCCCGGGCCACCTGGAACAGGTGGCTGTCGACGACAGTCGCGGTCCCGCCGAGGAACCCCCGGTCGTGCAGGCCGTCCACCGCTGCCCTCAACGACGGGTCGGCGGAGGCGTCGACGGCGGCCGCGCCGGCGACGTAGTGGCCGTAGCCGTGCTTGGCCTCGATCTCGGGCCGGCCGCCGTCGTCGAAGGTGACGGTCGTCTGCTCGACGGTGTCGCGGTTGTCGGCCCCATCGAGCAGGGGTACGACGTCGCCGCGGTGCTCCAGCGACAGCACGTGGACGCCGTCGGGGAACCCGTCGACCTGCGCGGTTGGCGACCCGGCCGTGACGATGTCGGTGATCGCGAACCCGGTGTCGCGGCTGGCCAGTGCGGCCGCCTCCATGCCGCCGAGGGAGTGGCCGACGAGCAGCACTGGTTCGTGCGGTCCGATCCCGGCTTGGCGCATCGCGTCGAGGATGCCGCGCTGGTACGCCGTCGGCTCACCCGCCGCCGATCGCAGGTCGCCGCCGAGGTCGCGGATGTCGTCGTCCTGCGTCCAGGGGAGGGTGGCGAGGTCGTCGGTGCCGGGGAGGTAGACGACGTGGCGGGCGTGGCCCGTGCCCGGGTCGAGCGACTGCACCTCGATGGTGCCGTTGGCCGGTGACTCCGGACCCGGCGACAGGGCGGCCACCTCGGCCAGGTGCCCGACCAGGCCCCGCACCGAGTCCGGCTGGTGCCTGCTGGCGGCGACGCCGAGATCGGGCCGCCGGGTGACGACAGGCGTGCCGTCGTCGTACGCCGTCGCGAGCAGCGCCGTGGCCGCCCGGTTGTCGGGCACCGGCATGCCGCTCAGGCCGGAGAGGAGACCACCGCCGCCGTTGACCGCGTGCTGCGCCAGGCTCGGGTGCCGCACGGCCCACCCCTGCACGGCGCCACCGAGCCGCGAGCGGACGTCGGGCGGCAGTGCCCACAGGCCGCCGACGATCGCCGGTCCGGCGACTCTCAGCGCGCCGCCGGCAGCTCGCCCGAGCTGCCAGTCGAGCGCCTCGACGGCGAGGTGGGCCGCCTCGTCGCTGGCCGCGAGCATCCCGAGCGCTGCCCGGACCAGCACGGCGTCCGCCTCCCACCCGACCGACCCCGGCAGGAGCCCGGCGGTCGCCGCCAGCAGGGCGCCCTCGGCGAGCGCGAACGTGGGCGGTGACAGGGGAGCGGACGAGACCAGGTCGGGGTCGGCCAGGGCGCGGAGCCCGTCGCCGGCCCACGCGCGCAGCTGGTCGCCGGTCGCGTCGAACAGGTCGGCGAGCGCGCGCACGGCGTCGTACGTCGCCTCGACCCCGGCCGCGCCGCCGGTGACCTCGGTGATGTCCGCGCCGCTCACAGCAGGCTGCCCAGCTCGTGGACCGCGCTGCTGACGGCTCCGGCCACCCCGGTCAGGGACTCGACCGCGCGGGCATGCCGCTCGAGCGCCTCGGCCGCGTCCTCGTGCAGGTCCGCCGTCGCGGCCAGGGTGGTGAGCCGGACCGCGACCTGGGTGCGCATCGCGTCCGCGGCCCGGCCCCGCCAGGGCACGTCGTCGGCGCGGCGCCGTACGAGCGCGGCCTCGGCGCGGATCTCGTCGGCGCGCTCGCGCATCCGGCGAGCCAGGTGTCGGATGCCGGTGGTGTCGGTGAGCATGTGGTCCCCCTTCGTCACGAGGGAGGCTCGCCGGGGTCCGGCTGTGGAGAAACGTCAGCGATCGAGGACTGTGGAGAGCCGCTCGAGAGCCTCCTCGATCTCGCTCCCCGGGCCGGCGAAGCTGAGCCGGACGAACCGGCCGCCGTCGACGGTGTCGAAGTCGATCCCGGGCGCGACCGCGACGCCGGCGGTCCGCAGGAGGTGGTGGGAGAAGGCCATCGTGTCGTCGGTGAGGTGGCCGACGTCGGCGTACACGTAGAACGCGCCGTCGGCCGGAGCCAGCTCGGTGATGCCGAGCTTCGGGAGGCCGTCGAGCAGGATCCGGCGGTTGTCGGCGTAGCGGGCGACGTGGCCGTCGAGCTCGGCGTACGACGCGTCGTCGAAGGCGGCGAGGCAGGCACGCTGCGCGATGACCGGCGGGCAGATCGTGAAGTTGCCCGTGAGCACGTCGACCGCGCGCTGCAGCCGCCCGGGGACGAGCATCCAGCCGATCCGCCAGCCGGTCATGGAGAAGTACTTGGAGAAGCTGGCGAAGACGACCGCCTCGCGGCTGGTCTCCCAGGCGCTGCGCGCGATGTGCGCTCCGTCGTTTGTGAGGGGGGCGTACTCGATGCCGTGGTAGATCTCGTCGGAGATCAGCTGGATCCGCTGCTCCTCGCAGTACGACGCGAGGGCGGCCAGCTCGCTCGGAAGCAGCATGGTGCCGGTGGGGTTGGCCGGGCTGGCGACGACGAGCCCCTTGATGTCATCGAGCTCCGCCAGCTGCTCGACGGTCGGCTGGAACCGGGTCTCCGGACCCGTCGGGATCTCGACCACCTCGCAGCCGAGGGCGGTCAGGACGTTGCGGTAGCAGGGGTAGCCGGGCCGCGCCATCGCCACCCGGTCGCCGACCTCGAACGCCGCCAGGAACGCCAGCAGGAACCCGCCGCTGCTGCCGGTGGTCACCACGACCTCGTCGGCTGTGACCTCGATCCCGTGCGCCCGTTGGTGGTGGCGTGCGATCGCCTCGCGCAGCTCGAGGATGCCAGCCGCCGGCGTGTAGCCCAGCGGGTCACCCGAGTCGAGCAGCCGCTTGGCCTCCTCGCGCACCGGCACCGGTGCCCCCGTCATCGGCTGCCCCGCCAGCAGGTTGAGCATGTCGCCGTGGGTCCGCTGCCGCGCCGCCGACGCCGCCAGCAGGTCCATCACGTGGAACGGCGGCACGTTGGCCCTGCTCGCCACCTGGAACCGGTCGGTCATGGGGCGAGCGTACGGCGGCGGGTTTCCCCGGTCGCCCGGGGAAACCCGCCGACACGCCGGGGGCGCCACGGCGCGTCGGCAGTTTTCCCCGGTCAGCCGGGGAAACCCGCCGCGTGCCGCCCAGCCCGCCGCCCGAAGAACGACCCCTCACCCAGCTGGGTGCCGGAGCAGTAGCCCTTGCCGTCCTGGGCGAGGTTGGAGGCGCAGGCGCCGGCGGCGTACAGGCCGGGGATAACCGAGCCGTCCGCGCGCAGGGCTTCGCCGTCGACCGAGACCCGGATGCCGCCGAGGGTGAATCCGGCGTAGATCGCCTTGCCGAGCCGCAGGTCGAAGACCGCCCACGGGCCGGTGCTCTGCGGCGCCAGCCACTCGGCACCCTTGTGGAAGTCGAGGTCCTCGCCGGCCTCGGCCATCTTGTTGTAGCGCTCCAGCGTGGCCGCCACCGAGCCGGAGGGCAGCCCCAGCGACGTCTCCAGCTCCGCGATCGTCTCGAAGCCGTCGATCAGCGGCACCAGCGGGAACTTGGGGTACTCGACGTGCTCGCTGTCGACGATCAGGTACGCCGTGTGGTCCGTCTGCTCCATCACGAACTGCGACGTCCGCGAGTGGTAGCAGTCCTCGGCCACGAACCGCTCGCCCTGCGCGTTCACGAGGAACCCGGTCATCAGCGCCGACGGCGGGTAGAACGGCGCGGTGATGAACGGCTCCTCCATGTGCTTGAGCTCGGCCCCCACCGACTCGCCGAGGCGGATGCCCAGCCCGTCGTCGTACGTCGAGCCGAGCGTGAAGGGCTTCTCCGCGAGCGAGGGTGTGTACGCCGCGACCATGTCGGGGTTCATCACGAAGCCACCGGCGGCGACCACCACGGCCGACGCGGCGATCGCGCCGTGCTCGTCGAAGGACCGCCAGCCCACGCCGACGACGTCTCCGGACGGGGAGACGACCAGGTTGGTGGCGCCGGTCTCGTAGCGCACCTCGACCCCGGCCTCCTCGACGCGGGCGCGCAGCAGGTCCATCACCATCTTGGTGCCCTCGGTGTCGCCGGGCACCGGCACCTTGTGGCCGCGCGGGGCGGGCACCGCCTGCTGCTTGAAGGGCCACACCTTCTCGTTGCCGGTGAACATCAGCCCCTCGGTGCCGGGCTGGATCACCGCCTTCTCCGGGTAGTAGGAGCGCTCGAACTCGAAGCCCAGCGCCTCCAGCCAGTCGAAGTGCTCGACGGAGCCGTCGCAGTAGGCGCGGATCTTGTCGTGCTCGGGCTCCTTGGAGACGGAGACGAGGTACTTGTACATCTCGTCCGCCGAGTCCTCCCACCCCGTCGCCTGCTGCACCGCGGTGCCGCCGCCCAGGTAGAAGTGGCCACCGGACATCGACGACGTGCCGCCGTGGATCGCGGCCCGCTCCAGCAGCAGCACCCGGGCACCTGCCCGAGCCGCCTCGAGGGCCGCGCAGCCACCGGCGATGCCGAAGCCGACCACCACGACGTCGTACCGCTCGGCATCCGCAGGCAGAGCAGCGGCAGGGAGTACGTCGGGGATCGCGGTGCCGCTGGCGGTGGGGGAGCTCATGGGGCAAATCTAGAACATGTTCCACCAGCATGGGATGCTGTCCGGTGTGCTGACCCTGATCGATCTCGACGGTCGCGAGCACCCGATCGCGACCTGGGCGGGGTACGTCGACGCGACGGACCTCACCGCCGCGACCGGGTGGCGGCTGCGCACGTCCGGCCTGTGCAAGGGCGACGTGTGCGTGCCGCTCTTCGGACGTGCGGTGACGGCCCCGGAGGATCCCGAGCTGATCGACCTCGACGCGTGGGCGACCGTGCTCGGCATGCTGGTCGCCCACGACGACGAGCACGACGTCGTCGCGCTCGCGCCGTCGGCCGCCAGCCACCAACGTGAGACCGTGGCGGGCAAGGCGCCACGCCTCACCCTCGACGACGTCGACGGCAACCCCGTCGCCTTCCACGACCTCACCGGCCACAAGCGCGTCATCGTCACCTGGGCGTCCTGGTGCGGATGCCGCCACGAGCTCGGCGGCTGGCAGCGGCTGCAGGACGAGCTCGCCGACGCCGGCCTCAAGATCTTCTCGGTCGCGCTCGACGCCGACCCCGAGGACGCGCGGCCGTGGATCGAGGCCGCCGCGCCGTCGTACCCGGTCGCCGTCGACACCGCGCACGTCACGGCGGAGCGCCTCGGCATCACCAACGTCCCCTCGGTCGTCTGGGTGGACGAGGACGACAACATCGTGAAGCCGCCGACGATCGCACCCGGCGACAACCAGTTCGTCGACTTCACGCTGATCGACGCCGAGCAGCACCACGACCTGCTCCGCGCCTGGGTGCGCGACGGCGTACTGCCCGAGAGCGCCGGCGCCGACGCTCCGCAACGGTCCGACGACGAACTGCTGGCGCTGGCGCACCGCCGGATCGCCGGGCATCACCAGGCGGCCGGTCGCACCGAGGTCGCGCAGCGCCGGCTCGCGATCGCCCAGGAGCTCGCCCCCTGGGACTGGACCGTACGGCGGGGCGGGATCGCGATGACCGGAGGCGATCCGTTCCTCGGTGAGGAGTTCACGTCGTTCTGGGAGGAGTGGGACGCATCGGGGCGTCCCGGCTACATCCCGACCACCTGAGCGTGGGTCCGGGCTGGCTCGGCCGCCGGTAGACTGCGGTTCCGCCGCCCCGACGAACGCCGAGGTGACCTTTGTCTTTCGACGTCCACGAGCTCGACACGTTCGTTCTCGTGGGGTCCGCTGTCACGCTGTTGGCGATCCTCGCGGTCCGGCTCTCGTCTCGCGCCGGGCTTCCCAGCCTGCTGATCTACCTGTTGATGGGCGTCGCGCTGGGCGAGAAGGGCCTCGGCATCCACTTCGAGGACGCCGAGCTGGCGCACGCGCTCGGGTTCGCGGCGCTGGCGATCATCCTCGCCGAGGGTGGTCTGACGACCAGCTGGCGGGAGATGCGGCCCTCGATCCGGCTCGGCGTCTCGCTGGCGACCATCGGGGTCGCGGTGTCGGTGACGGTCGTCGCGCTCGGTGCGCACTTCGTCCTCGGGCTCCCCTGGGAGCTCGCCCTGCTGCTCGGCGCGGTGACGTCGCCGACCGACGCCGCGGCCGTCTTCTCGGTGCTCCGGGTAGTGCCGCTGCCCAAGAAGCTCACCGGCTCGCTCGAGGCGGAGTCCGGCCTCAACGACGCGCCCACCGTCGTGCTCGTGACGCTCGTGGCGTCCGGTGCCGTCGATGAGCACGGACCGCTGGCCCTGCTCGGCATCATCAGCTACGAGCTGGCGGCGGGCACCGCCATCGGCCTGGCCGCCGGCTTCGGCGGCGCCTGGGTCATGCGCCGGGCCGCGCTGCCGTCGTCCGGTCTCTACCCGCTGGCCGTGCTCTCGCTCGCCTTCCTCGGGTACGGCGTCGCGACGTCGGTCCACGCCTCCGGGTTCGCCGCCGTCTACGTGTCGGCCCTGGTGCTCGGCAACATGGAGCTGCCGCACCGGGCGGCCACCCGCTCCTTCGCCGAGGGCGTCGCCTGGCTGGCCCAGATCGGGCTCTTCGTGATGCTCGGTCTGCTGCTCTCACCGGGCCGGATCACCTGGGAGACCGTCGGGCTCGCCGTGCTCGCCGGCCTGATCCTGACCTTCATCGCCCGCCCGCTCTCGGTGCTGTTCAGCGCCGTCGTGCAGCCGATGCCCTGGCGCGAGCTGGGCTTCATCTCCTGGGCCGGGCTGCGCGGCGCGGTGCCGATCGTGCTGATGACCATCCCACTGGCCGAGGGCATCGACCAGTCGGAGCGGCTCTTCGACATCGTCTTCGTGATGGTGGTCATCTACACCCTGCTGACCGGTCCTACGCTGCCCGTCGTCGCGCGGGTGCTCAAGGTCGCGCGCCGCTCCGAGCCGCGCGGGCTCGAGGTCGAGGCGGCACCGCTCGAGCGGATCGCCGCCGACCTGCTCCAGGTGACGATCAGCCCGGTGTCGAAGATGCACGGCGTCGAGGTGGGCGAGCTGCGACTGCCGCAGGGATCGTCGGTGACGATGGTGATCCGTGACGGCAAGACGATCATCCCCGAGCACCGCACGGTGCTGCGGCACGGCGACGACCTGCTCGTGGTCACGCCGCGCAAGCTGCGCGAGCAGACCGAGGAGCGGCTCCGCCAGGTGAGTGCGCACGGTCGACTGGCGCAGTGGCTCGGTGGCCGGGAGCGCCGTACGCCGCGGTGACCCGTCAGGTCACCGGCGGGCTGCAGATGGCGGCATCGGCCTGGGCGACGACCGAGCGCTGTCCCTCGCTCAGCTCCTTGAACTTGTCGCCGACGACGACGGTGACGCCGAGCCCAGGTCCGTCGCGACGCTCGACGTCGATGTCGCCGAAGTAGCTGGCGACCAGCTGGACGTCCGGGTTCTCGGGGGTCGTGCTCCAGATCTGGACCGTGCTCACCTTGGCGGTCGCCGCGTTGCCGGCCTGTCCCTTCGTGAACCCGGCGTCCTTCAGCAGCTGCATCGTCCGGCCCGCGAGACCCTCCCGCTGGCTGGCGTTGTAGACGCTGACGGTGACCTGCTGGGGGTAGACCTTGTCGCCGGCGCTCACCGGGGTGTCCACGCAGATCGGGCTGTCGACCTTGGCCGGCAGCGGCTTCATCGTCGCGTGCCACCCCCACACGGCCGCGACCACCAGCAGCGCGCCCAGCGCGAGGAGGGTGACCGTGGTCCGTGCCGCCTGGGTCATCAACCCTCCATCGAGTGCACGCGGGCGTGCAGGATGTTGCGCTGCTGGAGGGCGGCGCGGAGGGCCCGGTGCAGGCCGTCCTCGAGGTAGTACTCGCCCTGCCACTCGACGACGTGGGCGAACAGGTCGCCGTAGAACGTCGAGTCCTCGTCGAGGAGCGCCGCGAGCTGGAGGGTGTCCTTGGTGGTGACCAGCTGGTCGAGGCGGATCTGGCGCGGCGGCACGGCGGCCCAGCCCCGGGACGACAGCCCGTGGTCCGGGTAGGGCCTTCCGACGCCGACGCGCTTGAAGATCACGTCGCGACTATAACGACGGGCCCAGCGCGCGAGCGGCGCGTGCGCCGGGGCCGGCCATGAACCGGCCGGTCCCCGGCATCGCGGAGGTCGGGCTCAGGCCGTCCAGCGGACCGCGTCGTCGATGGTGTCGGCCAGCGCGTGTACGCCGCGCAGGTCCGCCCGCTCGACCATCAGGCTGGTGAGTGCGGCCGAGTGGCGCAGCCGGAGCAGGGCGCGCTGCTCGGCGACGCGGTCGATCGGGGTCTCGGGGGTGCTCTGCTCGTCCATCGGTGCCTCCGGATCAGGTGTGGTGACCAGTTCGTCGTCGGGTCGTCGGTGGATGGAACGACCGCTCGAGGACAAGGTTGGATCGTTCAGATCGCCGGGAGATTGACCCTGCGTTACGAGCAGGTCAAACGTTTCGGGGGCTTCGCCTGTCGTCGCGGTCAAAACTGGAATACGTTCTAGTTTTGTGGACGACATCACCGCCATCAGCCAGCTGAAGTACCGCTACCTGCGCACCCTGGACACCAAGCTGTGGGACGAGTTCGCCGACTGCTTCCTCCCGGACGCCACCGGCGACTACAACGGTCTGCTCTTCGACGACCGGGACGCGCTGGTCGCCTACATGAAGGAGAACCTCCCCGAGGGCTTCCTGACCATGCACCAGGTGCACCACCCGGAGATCGAGGTCGACGGCGACACCGCGACCGCCCGCTGGTACCTCCAGGACAAGGTGATCGTCCCCGCCTTCCAGTTCATGCTCGAGGGGGCGGCGTTCTACTCCGACCGCTACGTGCGTACGCCGGAGGGCTGGCGGGTCGCCCACACCGGCTACCGCCGTACGTTCGAGGTCACCTACAACCTCGCCGACCTGCCCGGCACCAAGGTCAACGGCCCCGGCGAGCACACGCATGTCTAGCGGGTCGTGCTGCTGAGAGTGCGCTGGAGCGCTCGCTCAGCAGCACGACCCGACTACAGCGTCGGTTCCGACCAGGCCATCTGCACGACCTCGACACCCCGGTCCCGCGACACCAGTCGGCCGCGGCCCGGCGGCGCCGGCTGCGGCTTCTGGTTGCCGAAGAGCGGACCCTCCTCGGGACTGCCGGAGAGCAGCAGGCCCGGCATGGCCAGGTCGCGCAGCGACTGGATGACCGGCTCGTAGAGCGCGCGTGAGGCGCCACCCGACCGCCGCGCCACGACGACGTGCAGCCCGACGTCGCGGGCCTGGGCCAGCAGCGGCGCCAAGGCGTGCAGCGGCGAGCCCTGCTGGGTCGCCACCAGGTCGTAGTCGTCGACCAGCACGTACACCTCGGCGCCGGTCCACCACGAGCGGCTGCGCAGCTGCTCGGGCGTGACGTCGGGACCGGGGATGCGGCTCTCCAGGTACGTCGCGAGGTCGCGAAGCCCGGGCTGCGCCTGGGTGTTGGACGTGAGGTAGTCGAGCAGGTACTCGTCCGGCACCTCGCCCAGCAGCGAGCGCCGGTAGTCGACGACCACCAGCTGGGCCTCGGCCGGGGTCCGGGTCCGCATGATCTCCTGCGCATACGCGCGCAGTACGGCGCTCTTGCCGGACTGCCCGTCGCCGAAGATCAGCAGGTGCGGCTCGCTGTCGACATCGAGCCCGATCGGTCCGAGGTCCTTCTCGTTGATCCCGAGCAGCAGCCGGTCGGCGCCCACGGACTCCGCTCCCAGGGCGCGTACGTCGTCGAGCGAGATCCGCTCCGGCAGCAGCCGGAGCTTCGGCCCGGCCGGCCCGGCCCAGGCGGCGTTGACCTGCTTGATCAGGCTCTCGACGCCGTCGCCGAGCGTGTCGGCGTCCCCGACCCCGTCGATGCGGGGCAGCGCCGCGAGGAAGTGCAGCTTGCCCTGCATCAACCCGCGCCCGGGCCGCCCGGCGGGCACCAGCGCGGCCACCTTGCGGTCGATCTCGGAGTCCATCGGGTCGCCCAGCCGCAGCTCGAGGCGGGTGCCGAAGAGGTCGCGCATCGCCGCCCGGAAGTCCGCCCAGCGTGCCGCACCGACGATCACGTGCAGGCCGAAGGTCAGGCCCCGGCTCGCGAGCTGCTGGATCTCGGCCTCGAGGTCGTCGAAGTCCGCGCGCAGGGTGCTCCAGCCGTCGACGACGAGGAACACGTCGCCGTACCCGTCGTCGGCCCGCCCGGCCGCGCGGCGGGCGCGGTAGGTCTCGATGGAGTCGATCCCGTTCGCGCGGAAGTACGCCTCGCGTCGGTCGACGATGCCGTGCACCTCGGCGAAGATCCGGCGTACGACGTCGGGCTCGGCGCGGGTGCCGACGCCCGCGACGTGCGGCAGGTTCACGAACGGCGAGAAGGTGCCGCCGCCGAAGTCGAGGACGAAGAACTGCGACTCCTGCGGCGTCGTGGTCAGCGAGATGCTGGCGACGATCGTGCGCAGCAGCGTGCTCTTGCCGCTGCGGGGCCCGCCGACGACCGCCGCGTGCCCGCCCGCGCCGCCGAGGTCGATGGTGAGCGTGTCCCGGCGCTGCTCGCGCGGCCGGTCCACGGTGCCGAGCGGGACGACGAGACCGCCGAGCGCCCGCCACTGCCCCGAGACGAGGCCGAGCCGCCCGTCGGTGGTGAGGTCGGCCATCAGGTCGTCGAGCGTGTCGGGCTCGCCGAGCGGCGGCAGCCAGACCTGGTGGGCGGCAGGTCCCTGACCCTCCATGTGTCGTACGGCGATCGAGAACAGCGACTCGCTGTCGCCCGCGGCCGGGTCGACCGCGGCCGGCTCCAGGTCCGGCTCGGGCAGGTCGAGGCTCTGCACCTCGGAGATCGTGAAGGGCAGGATGCCGCGGACGTGGCCGCCCTCGTCGCGGCGTACCTGCAGCCGGGACGGCGGCCCGGAGACGTACGCCGCCTTGAACCGCAGCATCGTCGCGGGGTCGGGCTTGAGGTAGCCGAGACCGGGGTCGGCCGGGAGCTCGTAGGCATCCGGTACGCCGAGCACGGAGCGGGACTCGGTGGCGCTGAAGGTCCGTAGGCCGACCCGGTAGGAGAGGTGCGACTCGAGGCCGCGCAGCCGGCCCTCCTCGAGCCGTTGCGAGGCGAGCAGCAGGTGCAGACCGAGCGACCGGCCGAGCCGGCCGATCGCGACGAACAGGTCGATGAACTCCGGCTTCGCCGACAGCATCTCCGAGAACTCGTCGACCACGACGAAGAGCGACGGCAGCGGCGCGAGGTCCTCGCCGGACGCCCGAGCCTTCTCGTAGTCACGGACCGAGGCGAAGTTGCCGGCGTCGCGCAGCAGCTCCTGGCGGCGCACCATCTCACCCGACAGTGCGTCCTGCATGCGGTCCACCAGGGTGAGCTCCTGCTCCAGGTTGGTGATCACCGCCGAGACGTGCGGCATCGTGGTCATCCCGGCGAAGGTCGCGCCGCCCTTGAAGTCGACGAGCACCATGTTGAGCTGCTCGGGGGAGTGCGTCATCGCGAGGCCGAGCACCAGCGTGCGCAGGAACTCCGACTTGCCGGAGCCGGTCGCGCCGATGCACAGGCCGTGCGGGCCCATCCCCTGCTGGGCCGACTCCTTGATGTCGAGGTGGACGACCGAGCCGCCCTCGCCGAGCCCGATCGGCACCCGCAGCCGGTCTCGCGCGGGCCGCGGTCGCCAGGCACGGGCCGGGTCAAAGGTGTGTACGTCGCCGAGCGCGAGCAGGTCCATGAAGTCCGTCGGCCCGGCGATCTCGCCGCTGGACTCCACGGCTCCGGCGACGGTGTGCAACGGGGTGAGCCGGCGGGCGAAGGCCTCGGCGGTCGCGACCGGGCAGGCGTCGGCACGGGCCCGGATCGGCTCCTCACGCAGCCGCAGCGCGTGGATCTGGTGGCGGCCCTGCGCGTCCGGGGCGACCTCCTCGTCGAACTGGATGCGCAGGCGCGTCGAGTCCTCGAGCTCGTCCCAGCGAGCCGGCAGGTCGATCAGGGTGACGCCGTGCAGGCCGTCCGGGGGTACGACGTGGTTGCCGGGCGGCAGCTCTCCGCCGTCGATCACCAGCAGCAGGTGCGGGGTCGCCGGACGCTCGTCGGCGCCGAACCGGGGCCGCTCGGCCAGGTCCGCCGGGAGCAGCCCGGCGAGGTCGGCCAGCGACGTCGACACCATCCGCATCGGCCCGACGGCGTCGGACTGCCGGGCGCTCTGCGCGTGCGGGAGCCACTTCACCCAGTCCCAGTGGGCGAGGTTCTGTTCGGAGCTGAGCACCGCGACGACGAGGTGCTCGGGTGCGTGGAAGGCCGTTGCCGAGCAGATCAGCGACCGCGCGAGCGATCGGGCCGGCTCCTCCGGCCCGCAGACCTCGACCCGGTCGAAGGCGCGCAGGTCGATCGAGGCGGGCAGGTCCGGCTGGAGCCGGTGCACGACGAGCAGCCGGTGCAGCGCCGACGCGGCCGCCGGGTCGACCTGGTCGATCGGGGTGCTCTCCGGCGGCACCAGCTCGAGCGCGAGCGGCTGCGCGCACACGCCGTACCGGGCATGCAGGAAGCCGGGGTCCGTCGTGCCGTGCTCCCAGACGCGGGACCGCTCGTCGGCGAGGGCCGGCAGGGCGGTCGGGTCCGGGTGGTGCCAGGTCAGCGCGCGGCGCTGCTGGTCGGCGGCCTCACGGGCGACCTTGCGGACGTTGGCGAGGTAGCGCAGGTACTCGGTGCGCGAGCCGGTCACCTGCTGCGCCCGCTGCTTACGCTGCCGGTCCAGCTGCACGATGATGAAGCCGAGGGTCGCGAAGAGGAACATGCCGGCGGCGATCAGGCCGCGGCCGCCGTTCGTCTTGCCCATGGTCGCGACCAGCACGATCGACCCGAGGCTGCCCAGCATCGGGATCGCGTTCATGAGCACGCCGCTGGCGCCCTCGTTGGGCTCGATCTGTGGCGGCGGCTGGAGCACGAGCTGCCCGGTCGGCATCTCCGGTGCGTCCATCCGCGTGCCGCGCAGCGTCGTCGTCAACGCAATCCCCTCATGCAGTCCGGCAGTCCCGAGGGGGAACTACCCCTCCCGGGCACGGTTGACGCCTCCCGTCGCTGGGGAAGGTGGACGACGTGACGACGAACGCGACCGCCGACCTGGCGCTGAGCGTGCACGGACCGGTCGGGGTGCTCGACCTGGTCGTGCCCTCCGGTGCCGCGGCCGTCGACGTCGCCGAGGCGTACGCCCGCCAGGCCGGGCTGAGCACCGTGCCGGTGCTGTGCACCAGGATCGGGGCGGTGCTGCCGCCCGACCTCGCGCTCGCCCGGGCGGGGGTCCGGCCCGGAGACGTGCTCGTCGCCACCACCTCACCGGTCCCGGCCACCGGCCGTGGGCACGGGTCCGTGGCGTCGGCTCCGGCGGACGGTCCCACCGATACCTCCGCGACGCTCGTCGCGATCCTCGCCGCCGCCTGTGCCGTGACGGCGGGCTGGCTGGCCGCCACGACCGGCGACGACCGGCTCCGGTTCGCCACCGTCGCGGTGCTGGTCGCCGCGAGCGTCCTCGGCGTACTGCCGGTGGGCAGGTACGCCGCGCAGCGCGCCACCGCTGCTCCGGCGTTCGCCGGCGCCGCCGCCCTCGCGGTCGCCTGGGACCCGCATGTCGAGCGGCTCCCGATGATCCTCGGGCTGTGTGGGCTGGTCGCCGCGCTCGCCGCCGCGACCGCGAGGTCGCTGGGTCGCGAGGCGGACGAGGCGCTCCAGGCGTGGATCGTCGCCGGCGGCCTGCTCTTCGGGCTCACCTGGATGTGCACCCTGGCCGGCGCGCCGCCACGGCTGACCTGGTCGCTGCTGCTGGTGCTCGCCGTCCTCGCCGCCCGGATCGTGCCGGGACTCGTGGTCGACGTGCCGGACCAGTACCTGATCGACCTCGAGCGGCTCGCGGTCACGGCGTGGTCGGCCCGGGAGCCCACGACGGGCAAGCGTGGCCGCTCGGTCGTCCCGCGCGGTGCCGTCGCCGTGGTCTCCGGCCGCGGGACCCGCCTGCTCACCGCGGCCGCGGCCGCCCTCGCCGTCGTCGCAGTCGTCTCCGCGCCGTTGCTGCTCTCCACCGCGACCCTGCGGGTCGACCGGATCGGGGCGCGCTGCCTGGTCGGATTCGCCGGGGCCGCGCTGCTGCTCGCGGCCCGCAGCTATCGCCACCGCGGCGCCGGTGCGATGCTGCGTACGGCGGGTCTCGGTTGCTGGTTGGTGCTGCTGGTCGTGCTGCTGCAGCTGATGGGCGAGACATCCCTGCGCGGCCTGGCGATCGGCGTGGTGCTGCTGGGTGGCGCGCTCGTGGTCGTGGCCGTGGCCACCGGGCGTGGCTGGCGCTCGGCCTGGTGGTCGCGGCGCGCGGAGGTGGCCGAGGGACTGTGCGGCGCACTCGTCGTCGCGTCCCTCTTCGTGGCGGCCGGATGGTTCCGTGAGGTGTGGGAGATGGCGAGCCTGTGGAACCTCGGGTCGTGAGCTGTGGATTCAGGTTTAGCCCACAAGGCCCCGGGTAATCGACGTCTGTCCGGCTCGGGATCACGGACCGAGCTGATGTTCATCCGAACAAAATCAGTCTCGCGCGGCCGATCGCCGCTACGGGGGAAGGAGTTGGCGCTATGTCTGGCGCAGCAGAGATGGGACAGGGTGAGGGCACACTCACCCGAGCCGCCGGCCTCGTGGCCGAGGCCAAGCAGGACTTCGACAGCCTGAGCAAGACGCTGGAGGGGCAGATCGCCGGCGTCCAGGGCAAGTGGGCCGGTGCCGGGGGCACCGCGTTCTTCGCACTCCACCAGGCGTGGAACGAGAAGCAGCGCGTGATCACCAACGCCCTCAACGAGTTCCAGGCCTCCCTGACCTCGACCGAGAAGGACAACGTCAACACCGACGAGACGCAGTCCGCCAACTACAGCCGCGTCGCCGGCCGCCTCGGCTGACCGAGCACCGGACACCGGACAAGGAAGTGAATGAGATGTCTCTCGACGGACTCCGCGTCAACCACGCCGGCCTCGACATGGCCGCCCAGGACCTCAGTGACTCGGTCAAGAAGATCGACGACCGGCTCAACCGCCTCGAGTCGGAGCTCGCTCCGCTGCGCAGCGACTGGACCGGTAACGCCCAGCAGTCCTACCAGGTCGCCAAGACCAAGTGGGACACCGCGATGCAGGAGATGCGCGACCTGCTGCAGGAGACCAGCACGACCGTGCACCAGTCGAACGCCGACTACCGCGCCGCCGACCAGCGCGGCGCCGCGTCGTTCGAGATCTGACGACAACCAGGGAGAGGGGTCGGCGCGCTGCGTCGGCCCCTTCTTCGACGGCGGGCCCGACGGCGGCGATGACGGGAGAGGGAGTGCGATGAGCCAAGCACCTGTGGTCTCTGGGCTGGTGCGCGTGACTGTCGCGTCCGGCACCCGTCGGGTCGACCTCGTGCTCCCCGGCGCCGTACCTGTTGCCGAGCTGGTGCCCGAGCTGGCCCGCAGCGTGGGGCTCCTCGACCCCGGCACCGTCTACGGCGGCTACCGGCTCGTCACGGCCGAGGGTCGCGAGCTCGCGACCGACGCGGGACTGGTGGCCCAGGGCATCGAGGACGGCGGCCTGATCACCGTCTCCGCCGGCGTCGACGACGCGCCGCCGCGCGTGTACGACGACGTCGTGGAGGCGATGACCGACATCGTCGAGCACGACCTCCGCCCGTGGTCCCCGGCCGCCGGCCGGCGTACTGCCCTGTGGGCGGCCGGCCTCTTCATGGCGCTCGGCGCGGTGGCCCTCCTCATCCAGCGGGACTCGCTGCTGGCCGGCGTCGCCGCGGTCGTCGTCTCCGCAGCGCTGGTCACCGGCGCCATTGTCCTCTCCCGCGCCCAGAGCGAGCCCGAGGCGGCGGTCGCCGTCGCGTGGATGGGCGCCCTGTACGCCGCGGTCGCGGGGCTGATGCTCGTCACCGACGAGCAGCTCTTCGGCCCTCCTGTCGCTGCCGCTGGCGGGGCGGCGATGACCGCCGGGCTGATCTGTCTGGTCGGCCTCGGCCAGGGCCGCACGCTGGTGCTGCCGACGGTGGTCGCCGGCGCCGTGTTCCTGCTGACCGGCATGCTGATGCAGTCCGCCGACTTCGACCCCGCCGTCGTGCTCACCGTGGCCCTGGTGCTGGTCGTGATCGTCGGCAGCGTCTTCCCGTGGCTCGCGCTCGGGGCGACCGGCACCTCGGTCGACCAGCTCTACAACGTCGCCGACATCACCGCGGAGCCGCGGCCGGTCGATCCCGCGCGCGTGGGCGCCGACGCCCGGATGGCCCACGAGATCCTGGTGGCCGTCTCCGCGACGGTCGGCCTGCTGCTCGTCCTGATCGCGCCGCTCGCGGTCTCGCTCGGCCTGTCCGGCGCGATCCTCGCGGTCTTGTGCTGCGCCGTCGTGATGCTGCGGACCCGGCAGTACCGCACCGGCCCGGAGGTGCTCGTCGGTCTGGTGTCCGGCATCGTCGGCCTGGTGTCGGCCGCCGTCGCCGCGCTCTGGGTGCACCCGGACTGGCGCCCGACGATCGCGGTCGTGCTCGCCGCGTCCGGCGCCGCGCTCCTCGCGGTCACGCTGCTCCCGGCCACTCCGTCCGTACGCCGTGGGCGCCTCGGCGACGTCGCGGAGAGCGTCGCGCTGCTCGCGCTGATCCCGGTGACGGTGGTCGCGGTGGGCGTGTTCTCGGCCATCCGGAACTAGGGCTCAGGCGATGGCAACCAAGAAGGACCTGGTCGAGGCGTACTCGTTCAGCCGCCGCCGCCTGGTCACGGCGTTCGTGTCCGGCGCTCCCGGTGGTCGCGAGGTCGAGCCGGCCCGACCCGGTCGCACGATCGTGGGCGGGCTCGCGCTCGCCGTGCTCCTCGGGGCGGGCGCCGCGATCGCCGGCGTCTTCTCGCCGACGGCGCCCGACGACTGGAAGAAGCAGGGCCTGATCATCTCGAAGGACACGGGTTCGGCGTACGTCATCGTCGACGACAGCAGTGACCCGGAGCTCCGGCCGGTCATCAACTCCACGAGCGCCAAGCTGATCCTGGGTGCCGACGCGAAGCCGACGCTGATCGCCCAGGACACCATTGACGAGCAGCGCATCGGCGACGACATCGGGATCCTGGGCGCGCCCGCGAGCGTGCCGACCTCGTCGCTGCTGATCAACTCCGGTTGGACCGCCTGCACCGCCGCTGACGCCGGCATCCGGGTGCGGATCGCCGAGTCGTCGGACGTCACGCTCGTCCCGGACACCGGCGTCACGGTCTCCAGCGGAGGTGAGTACTTCGTGGTCGTGCCGACCGGGGGCGCCACGCCCGGCGCTCGCGACCCCGGTGCGTACGTCTTCCCGGTCCCCGCGCAGGGCACCAACGGCAACCAGACCGACAACCTGCTCTCCGCGCTCAACGTGCAGACGACCGGCAACGCGATCCCGGTCAGCCGGGAGTGGATCAACCTCTTCCCGACCGGTGCGCCGCTGGACTGGAGCAGCTTCGAGATCAAGGCGTTCGGGCAGCGGCCGGACTACGCCGACGCGGACGAGACCGGAGTCCTCGACGACAAGTCGGTCGGCGACCTGCTGGTGGTGGGCAACGAGCAGCTGCTGCTCACCGACACCGGGCCACGCCAGCTCTCGGACTTCGCCGCACTCGTCTACCGCAACGTCATCGCCCCGGGTGATGCGGTCGTGAGGCCGGAGGACGTGGCCGCGCCGCCGCAGGTGCCGCGTGACTCCGACCGGAAGGACGACACCCACTGGCCACTGGCCGCACCGACCCAAGAAGCGATCGGGGAGCCGTGCGCGCAGCTGACCGCGAAGGCCGGCGAGCCGCCGGTCGTCCGGCTCGCGGCGCCGGGCACCGAGCTGGACGACGAGTCCAGCGGCGCCGACGTGGCAGCGGGTGAGAAGGACCCGGTGGTCGCGGCCGGCCGCGGTGCCTACGTGCTCTCCGGTGGCTGGTCCGACACCGACCAGGGATCGCCGTTCGTCGTCGACTCCAAGGGCCGCGCCAACCCGCTCGTCGGTGACGACGCCGCCGAGCTGCTGGGGTACGGCGGCTATCCGGTGCCGGTGGTCCCGGACACCTGGGTGAAGCTCTTCGACTGCGGGGTCAACCTCTCCCGCGACGCTGCGTTGTCACCCCCACGCGAGGCGGACGAGGACTCGTGCGCCTGAGGTCCGCACTAGCCGCGGTCGTCGCCACGGCAGCCGCCGGAGTGGTGACGGCGGCCGCCCCGGCGTACGCCATCGACAACGTGTGCCGCGACGTCGATGCGACCACGCCACCGGGCGACACCGGGAAGCCGAGCGCGCCGTACGCCCTGCTGGGGATCGCCGCCGCGCAAGACCAGGTCGAACGCTTCGCCCTGAAGGCCGATCCGGTGCGGGTCGCGGTGCTCAGCTCCGGCGTGCTCGGCGGCGGCTCGATCCCGGTCAGCACCAGCGCCGACCTGAGCGCGTTCGGCGGCGAGATCGCGGACCCGCAGGGCACCGAGGCGGCCGGCCTGGTCGCCGGCGCGGCACGTGCGGACCAGCAGCCGGTCGGGATCGCCCCGGGCGCCCAGGTCGTGGACGTGCGCGTCTACGTCGACCGCGACTCCAACGAGCCCCACGAGCAGCCGTCGACGCCGGCCCTCGCCAGTGGCCTCACCTGGGTCTCCGACCAGGCGAAGGACCTGAACATCAAGGTCGCCGTCGTCCCGTTCGCCGTCCGCGAGAGCGACCAGCTGCGCCGGGCGGTCAAGGCCGCGCAGGACCGGGGTGTCGTCGTGGTCGCGGCCAGCGGTGACCGGCCGGCGGACGGCACGACCTTCGCCGGAGACTTCGCAGACCCGCCGTCGAGGAGCGAGGACGCGGCCGCGCTGTTCTTCCCCGCCGGCTACCCCGGGGTGGTGGCGGTCAACGCGACCGGCACCGGCGACCCGGCCGGTGCGATCGAGTCGGTGGTCAAGAACTCGCGCACGACGGTCGCCGCGCCGACGTACGACGGCGTGTCCTACGGCCTCAACGGACGCACCTGCCTGGTCCAGGAGACCTCCACCGGTGCCGCCGCGGCCGAGGTCGCCGGCGTGCTCGCGCTGCTGTGGCAGCGCTTCCCGGAGGACCGGCCGGCCCAGGTCGTGGCTCGGCTGGTCAACACGGCCGACGGCACCACCGACGACCCCACCCCGCTGACGGGCGCGGGCGTCGTCCAGCCCTACGAGGCGCTCACCCGCCCACTCGCCCCCTCGAGGTCGGGGAAGGTGGAGCGGACCGTCGTGCACGCCGACGCCGTGACCCGGGCGACGGCGCCCGAACCTGCGGACGACCTCCTCGCCGGCACCCGCGAGAACGCCGTGTGGTGGGGACTGATCGGCGGCGGCCTGCTGGTGGTCGCGCTGATGCTGCGGCCGGTGCTCGCCCGGCGTCGGCGCTGACGGCTCCGAAATCGCCAACGGCCGCTTCGATGTACGGCGAATCGTCGGGTAGGAACGAGTTGACGCAACAAGTGCCGTGTCGCGACATCTGCCATCACTTGTCGGACGTCACCACTACGCTGCCCACGTGCCTGACGACATCCTGACGCCAACTTACGTCTTGACGACGCGCGCTGTTCGCTGGGGCATCGACACACTTGGTGCACGGAACATCCACCCGACGTTCTTGATGTACCTCTACGTGCGGGCGCAGTTCCGTGCAGGTCGGATCGACCAGGTGAGCGCTTCTGCGCCCGAGCTTCGAGCACTCATGGAACTTCCGGGGCACCCAGACAAGCCCTTTTTCTATCCCTTCATGGATGAGGGCGACAGGTCATCGGGCGAGCCGTTGGCGAGCTTCTGGCGCACGAAGAGCGCTGCCGGCCCTGGTAGCTGGGCGCTCTCGTCCATTCGCAGCGGCGCGGGCCTAATGCTTAAGGATGCCGCCGGAACGGGCTACGCCCTCGGGCAGAACCATGCGGACGAAGCGCTGGAGAAGATGCTCTACGGCACCCGGACCTCAGCCCTCGCGATGGGCACGTTCTTCCTGCGCAACGACGGGTTTGTGCTTTCAGGAGAGCCGAGAGCCACGGATATCATCGCCGGTTTCCGAGCCAAGTTCGACTACCCGGCCGACACCGATGACGAGTTCGATCGGTTATTCACCACGGAGGTGCCAGACGACGGGCCTGTCTGGTTTGAGCAGCTCTCGCAGCCCGGCGACTACGCGGCGGACGAGGGCTGAGCGCGATGCTTGAGCAGTTGGTACCGGGAGTGCGGACGGTCACGGCCGACGAGCTTGGCTTTGGGGCTACGCAACGTGCACGGCAGGGTCGCGGGTCCTCACTGCCAGACGCGCCGGTGGTGACCGCAGATGATCCTCAGGTCGCTGAGATCATGCGGCTTGCCTTGCAGTTCAAGGGCGTGATCCTCACGGGCCCTCCGGGAACATCGAAGTCCTACTACGCCGAGATCGCGGCAAACATCTTGGCCGGCGCAAAGGAACGCCGCGAGTTCATCCAATTCCACGCGAGCTACCAGTACGAGGACTTCATGGTCGGCTTCGCGCCGACGGAGACCCACTTCAGGACGAAGGAAGGTTCATTTCTTCGCTTGGTCAAAAATGCCGCGCTATTCCCAGAGCATACATACGTGCTGGTGATTGACGAGCTATCCCGGGCAGACGTCGGGCGGGTGTTCGGTGAGGCCTTGACCTATATCGACCGGACGAAGCGAGAGGAGGTGTTCCTGATCGCCAACGGCGAGGAGATCAAGGTTCCGTCGAACTTCATCATCATCGCCACCATGAATCCGTTCGACCGGGGCGTGGACGAGGTTGACGCAGCCTTTGAGAGGCGCTTCGCCAAGATCACGATGGACCCCAAAGTCGAGTTCCTTGACAGCATCCTCACGCGGGCTCGCATGGAGGATGGCCTCAAGCAGCGCGTCCTGACCTGGTTTCGAGACATCAATCGCGAGGCCGAGAACACCCCGGCGGCCGCTGTCGGCCATGCCTACTTCACGAGTGCGAGCGACCAAGACTCCCTTCGTGACCTCTGGAACTACCAACTCCGGTACCTGGTTGAGCGGGCGTTCCGGCGTGAGCCCGACCGGCGCCGGCACTTCACCGATCGCTGGGAGCAGGCGCTTGTGACCCCTGAGCCTGTCGAGGAGGCAGAGTTGGCTCCCTTGGATCAATCGCAGGAGCCTGAGGCGCAGTCGTGACCGGGGGGCTTCCCAACGAGGTCGAGGTCGTCGAGTGCGTCGAGTACGGGCACATCAACGTCGATCCGTTGATCTGGGTCTCAGACAACCACCGTGCGGTCTTTAGCTCCGAGATTGACGGCCGAAGGGTTCTCCAGGCGACAGTCCACGAGGGGCAACTCCGGCTTCAGGCCACCTCGTACGTCGGTGTCATACCACTCAACGATCAGGTCATCGTTAGAGTCCGCCCTCGATTTCCCATCGCCAACCTCACGCGAATGGTGACCGACACGGGACACCAGCACATTGAAGCGCTAACGGCGTTTCGCGACTACTCGACGCAGGGCACTGCGGACGACTGGACGATGGACTTGTACGCCGATGCGCTCCTCGACTACGTCGACGACCTGCTCGACAAGGGGCTTCACCGCGTCTACGTGCATCGTGAAGACGAGGGACACTTCCCGCACGGCCGTATCGACGTCAACCGGACGGTGCAGCGCTTTGCAGCGCGGGGCATCCCGAACAAGGCGGCCTACTCGTGGTTCGAGCGCACCGTCGACACGCCAGCCAATCGCTGTGTGAAGGCAGCGATGGAGGTGGTGTACGGCCATCTGACGAAGAAGCGGCCCCAACAGAGGAAGGGCGGAGCCAAGCGGCTGGCCAGACTCGTAGGCCAGATGGCAGCCCTCGAAGAGGTTAATAACGATCCCGACTGGCGATTCATGGATGATCCCCAGGTGCTGGGACTTGATCCCTTGCCTGACCCCCGGGCCTACTACCGCGCAGCGTTGGACCTCTCGGTCGCAATTCTGCGCGGTGCTGGCATCACGCTCGACGTCAGTGGTCGAGACGTGCAACTCGCCTCGCAGTTGATCGACACCAACAAGCTCTTTGAGCGCTTCGTCCGCGTCAGCCTGGAGAAGTACGGCAAGCGGCATGGGTGGCCGGTCAAGGTGCTGGACGGCAATACGGACGGCTCCGTCACCTTCTATGACGTACCGAATCCACTTCCGGCGCCCTTTGGCGAACCACTGGAGGCGTTAGCGTCCCGGGATCCGGGTAGGGCTCAGCCTGACGTCGTCTTTCGCGCCGCTGACGGCACGTTCCCGCTAGTTGCGGAGGTCAAAAACAAGCGCTCATCCGATGATGCGTTGCCGGACCGCGACGATGTGGAACAAGCAGTGACATACGCATTGCGCTATGGCCTAACTACAGCGCTTCTGATCCACCCCTGGTCAAGGGGACGAGCAGGCTTGGTGTACGTCGGGCGTGTCCGAAACGTCGACGTCTACGACTATCGACTCGATTTATCGCTACACGACGACCTGGACGAAGCCCTCGCAGACATGGGCCGTACGGTTGCTCGGCTCGCTGGGCTCAGTTAGACCTGCTGGCTGATCGTTGGCTGATCCATCCAGTTCACGAGGTCGACGCCGATTGCATCGCGACCTTCCTTGATGGCGGTCTTGAGGGTGGTGCCAGTCCCGGCGAACGGATCGAGCACGACTCCCCGAGCGGGTGCGTTGTGGCCGCAGTCGGTCCAACCCACGGTGCGCTTCTTGGCGAAGGTGAACTCGCGGAAGTAGCCGCCGAGGGCTAGCTTCGCCTCAGCGGCGAGGCGCTGCACCTCGAGGCTGTTTCGACCAGTACCGTTCTGAAACTTGGTGGCCTTGCCGACATCGGAGACGCCGAACGCCTGCACCGCACGGATGTGCTCGGGAGTCAGGCCCTTCTCCTTGGCCAATTCCATCGCACGCTTCGCCTGGGGACGGCTTGGGTCCAACTGGGCTGTGCGCTCGATGATGCGCTTGCGGGGGACGCCGCACTCGGCGCAGATCTGCGCCGGTGCGGCCAGGGTGATGGCTCGCCGAACGAGCTCGCGCGGGTAGGGAGCGAGGTGGGCGCCCATGTTGCGCTCCGGATTGATCGTCCACACGTCGCCAGGGTTGGCGCCGTTGCCGAACTCCTCGGAGTAGCCAACGAGGTCGTAGTAGTAAGTCGGCTTGTAGGTCAGGTGGATGACGTACTCGTGGCGGTTGGCCAGGCGGTTCTTCACCGGGTCAGGCATGCCCGATTCCTTGGCCCAGATGATGCGGTTGCGGATCAGCCAGTCGCCCTTGGCTGCTTGCCACTCGATCTGGCCCGGGATGCCGAGAAGAGACTTGTTGAAGTAGGTATCGCCAACGTTGAGGAAGACGGAGCCGTGAGGACGCAGCACTCGCTTCCACTCCGTCAGGCACTCCATGATCGACGCGACGTAAGCATCGGCAGTGGGCTCCAAGCCGATTTGGTCGGTGTGGCCGTAGTCCCGCTTGTTCCAGTAGGGAGGCGAAGTGACGATGAGGTCGACCGAGTGGTCGGCCAAGCCGGTCTTCCGAGCGTCGCCAGGCGTGAACGTCAGGTTCGGCTCGAGCAGATCGTGCTCCCAGTCGGAGAGCTGGCTGACTGAGGCAGCTCCGAGCTTTGCGCGACCTGCTGCAGGCTCCGAGTCTGCGGGCTGGGCGTCTGCGGGGCTGCTCATCGGGAGTGGCTTCCCTTCGTTGTACGACGTCTAGTGCTTGTGAGCGGGACGGTATGGGGCTGCGCCGACATTCGCGTATTCGTGCAGGTCAGAGGCGTACAGGACCATGTATATCGAGAAAAACTTCGTTCGTCGAGCACCGCCGCGGTGCGTCGCACGACAGAACGCGAGGCTCACGCCGCCGAGGCTCGACCGGATCAGAGCCGGTCGATCCAGGTGTCTTCGTCGCGCTCGTCCCACGCGGACGCGGCGCTCGACCTTGCGGACGAAGATCCGCCGAGCTCGCTTAGCGCGCGAATTGCCTCGTCATTCGTCATAGCGCGAAGCGACTCAACCGGCCGGCCGATCGCGCTCTCGATGGCCGCTTGGCGCTCGGTCATCGTGGTGAGGCCCTGGCCGTCCAGGGCCTTTCGCAAGAGGTCGATCTGCCAGTTCGCTGCGGGCGTGATGGCCGGCGGTGTTGGCGTCATCGGCTCATCTCGCTCGTCATCGTCGAAGAGAGAAAGGTCGCCAGTCACCCCGGAACTCTATGAGGCGCCCGTGCGTAGCCACACCCGAGGTCTGTCCGCCCGGCCCTGCGTCACCGTGCCACGTAGTAGCAGTGGCGGGTGGCCTTGATGAACTCCGTGAGGATCCTCCGGAAGATCAACTGGGATCCATTGAAGGACCTCGAGTTCGTGTGGGTTCAGGCGACGACTGCACCACTTCGACATCGGCAGGGCCCGCCGCCGAAACCGAGTCATTGGGCTCGTGGTGACCTCCACGTCCGAGTGGTTGACGCCGCACCGGCGAAGCCTTCTGCGAGCTCACCACCGGCCCACCCGCGACTACCAGCCCACCGGCCCAGACCCGAGGAACAGAAGACCCGGACCCCGACTGGGGTCCGGGTAGTCCGGCATCTCCTGAGAGATCACATGGCGGAGGATAGGGGATTCGAACCCCTGAGGGCGTTAACCCAACCCGCTTTCCAAGCGAGCGCCATAGGCCACTAGGCGAATCCTCCGCGCAGGAGCGTACCCGTCGGCGTACGGCGCCGCGAAATCGCCCGGCCGGTGGCATCTGCCGCCATCGCGAGCCCCGTCTTGGAGGCGCGCGCCGGCCTCACCTACACTCGGGGCCAACCCCCCGCGTGGCGGCATCTTGCCTAATCCCCCAGGGCCGGAAGGCAGCAAGGGTCAGCGAGCTCTGTCGGGTACGCGGGGGGCCTCTTCTTGTCCGGATGTTGCCTGGCCGGCGTCGCTTGTAACGCGGTGTTATGGGTTCTGGTCACCCCGTTCTAGCGGGCTCATAGATGTCCTAACACCGCGTTACAAGGGCGATCGCGCCGCCAGTCCCCGGCCGCCCACCCGCCCGCCTACCCCCTGTCGGCACCGGTGGTTAGGGTTCATGCGTGGAGTCACCCCTCGCGCTGTACCGCCGCTACCGGCCGGAGACCTTCGCCGAGGTCATCGGCCAGGATCACGTCACCGAGCCCCTGCGTGCCGCGCTCGCGAACAACCGGGTCAACCACGCCTACCTCTTCTCCGGCCCGCGCGGCTGCGGCAAGACGACCAGCGCCCGCATCCTGGCCCGCGCGCTCAACTGCGAGCAGGCGCCGATCGCCGATCCCTGCGGCGAGTGCGACAGCTGCAAGGACCTCGCCCGGGGCGGGCCGGGGTCCATCGACGTCATCGAGATCGACGCGGCCTCGCACGGCGGTGTCGACGACGCCCGCGACCTGCGCGAGAAGGCGTTCTTCGCGCCGGTGCGCAGCCGCTACAAGGTCTACATCATCGACGAGGCCCACATGGTCACGACGCAGGGCTTCAACGCCCTGCTCAAGCTCGTCGAGGAGCCGCCGCCGCACCTGCGCTTCATCTTCGCGACCACCGAGCCCGACAAGGTGCTGCCGACGATCCGGTCGCGTACCCACCACTACCCGTTCCGGCTGATCCCGCCGCGGCTGCTCTCGGCGTACCTCTCCGAGCTCTGCACCAAGGAGGGCGTGACGATCGACGCGGCGGCGCTGCCGCTGGTCGTACGCGCGGGCGCCGGCTCGGCCCGCGACACCTTGTCCGTCCTCGACCAGCTCCTCGGTGGTGCCGGTCCGGCGGGCGTGACCTACGAGCTGGCGACCGGACTGCTCGGGTACACCCCGGACACGCTGCTCGACGACGTCGTGGAGGCGTTCGCCGGCGGCGACGGCGCGGCCGTGTTCGGAGTGGTCGACAAGGTCATCGAGACCGGGCAGGACCCGCGCCGGTTCACCGAGGACCTGCTGCGCCGGCTCCGCGACCTGGTCATCGTCGCCGCCGTCCCCGACGCCCCGGCCACCGGGCTGATCGACTGCTCCGAGGACCAGGGCGAGCGCCTGGTCGCACAGGCCGCCCGGTTCGGTCCCGCCGAGCTCAGCCGTGCCGCCGACATCGTGGCCTCCGGCCTGACCGAGATGCGCGGCGCCACGGCGCCGCGGCTGCTGCTCGAGCTGCTCTGCGCCCGGGTGCTGCTGCCCGGCTCCGACGACGCCGCCAACGGCGTCCTGGCGCGTCTCGACCGGCTCGAGAAGCGGATGTCGATCAGCGGTGGGGCGCCCACGCCGACCGTCGCCGCACCGACCCCGCCGGCCCAGGACCGGCCGGCCCCGACCGTCGACCGGCCGGCCGCGCCGGACCCGGCCCGGCCGGTGCTCGAGACGCCCGTGCCGGAGCTCGTGTCGGAGCCCGTGTCGGAGCCTGTGTCGGAGCGAGTGCCGGAGCCAGTGCCGGTTGCCGAACCCGAGTCGGCACCGGTGGTCGAGCAGCCCGCGCCGGCGAGCGTCATCGAGACCCCGGCACCGGAGGCACCTCCCGCTGCGTCCGGCAGCCTCACCCTGGTCGACGTACGTCGCCTGTGGCCCGACATCGTCGAGGCCACCAAGGGCATGCGTCGGCTCGCGTGGATGCACCTCACCCAGAACTGCCAGGTCATCGCGGTCGACGGAGACACCCTGACGCTCGGCTTCGCCAACTCCGGGGCCCGCGACTCGTTCGTGAGCGGCGGGTGCGACGGCGTGCTGCGCCAGGCGGCGGTCGACGTGGTCGGCGCGAACTGGAAGATCGACACGATCGTCGACCCCAGCGCACAGGCGGAGGGCACGCCCACGGTGACCAAGGCCGCGACGGCCGCCCCGGAGCCCGCCGCGCCCCAGGCACCGGCCGCGGCACCAGCGGCGGCGCCCTCTGACACCGACGCGCCGTGGGACCCGCAGCCGGAGTCGACGGCCAGCGCCGCTGCTCGCGAGGCGATCCAGCAGACCCGCTCGGCCGACCAGGCGCCGACGCAGACCGGCCCGGACTGGGCGAAGGCCGATGCCGACGCCCACCCCGACGACCTCGACGCCGAGCACCAGGGCGTCAGCGCCGCCGAGCTGCTCCAGCGCGAGCTCGGCGCCTCGATGATCGAGGAGATTCCCCACCAGTGACCAGTCAGACGATCGGCCACGACCGAGAGGTGAAGAGATGAGCCAGAACCCCTTTGAAGCGCTGGGCGGTGGCGGGTTCGACATGAACGCCCTGCTCCAGCAGGCCCAGCAGATGCAGGAGCAGCTGGCCAGCGCGCAGGCCCAGCTGGCGGACA
>Ga0190274_10000134_pt1 | contig 49831 bp, 35 predicted proteins | sample Popmic531T_FD_133002 | JGI IMG/M metagenome (GOLD analysis project Ga0190274, IMG submission 133002) | Populus adjacent soil microbial communities from riparian zone of Yellowstone River, Montana, USA - 531 T | ecosystem: Environmental > Terrestrial > Soil > Riparian zone | place: USA: Montana...
AAATGATAGGAAGGTTTTTTGAAAGCATTGGCAATTCCAGAGAAGTAGTTTCTTCAATTGATTTCTGGATAGTAAGAATCTTGTGTTCTTTATCAGTGTCTTTATCCAAATGCATTTGCTCATAAGTATTCAAACCAGCACTGATCACATTCGCGATAGAACCTTTTTGGTTGTCGCACGCTTTTCTGGCCTGATCAATTTGTCCTGCTGCAAGCATTGAGCGGATTTCACTAAGGAAAGTATCAACAGCTTTGTTGCCTCTTGATTTTCTGATTGTCACAAACCTTTCCACGCAAAAAGTAATTACGATAAGCAACATCGATAACAAAATAGGTACGATGACTCCACCTTTGTAAATAATTCCAAGGTAGTTGCCCGGAAGCGGGTTGTTCTCCGGATTTCCTTCAATAAAATTAGAGGGATTTCCCAAAAGGAATTTGAAAATCAAAATCGACAATACAATTGCCACCGGAATAACTGAATAGGTAAATACCGGATTAATGTTTTTGTTGGTTGGTTTAGTGCTTGCCATAATTAAATGATTATAAGTTTCAGTTTTTAATGCTTTTTGTTTGTTCCAAACAGCAACCGGAATGTGTTTATTGTTAACCGGCGAGGTTTAAGAAGTGAATTTATTTATTATTTAGGTAAATTGTGAATTAATATTGATGAGGTTGTTGTTGGAAATGTTCTGGTTATAAAGATCCAGATGCAATTTAAGAGCGCTTTCCACATGCCCGTTTTTTGGGGATGGGAGGTGCAAATTTATACAAAAAATGTTCCCTTGGCGGGTTTTATTGTGTTAATCAGGGTTTTTACGCTCCTGTGACAGGATTGAGGTCGATTTTTAATGTTAACTGAATCCAAAGGGCGCTGATTATAAGGATGTTGCTACGCTTATTAATCCTTCTTGCGAAGACCTTTTATTTCCTTCAAATGCGCTTTCATTGCCAGGATAATTTCATCCTTAAGGCGAAGCTCGTTTTTGAGTCGGTCGACTTCCGATTTAAGCACTTGTATTTCAGTAACTGTTCCCGAAGTATAGTTTGCAAATGGTTCATCCGAAGCGAACTCCAATTGTTCAGGCGACACCTTTAAAGCTTTGCAAATCAGAAGAAAAGTCTGGTGATGGATCTTGCCCGTCCGCTCAATGTGCGAAATGAGCGGACGCTCCTTGTGAATTTTCTCCGATAACTGCTGCTGGGTCATGCCCTGGCTAACCCGTAGCAACCTTATTTTTTGTCCGATATGCATTACTATGCGAAAGTCCTTCTAATTGAATTGTCAAAAAGATGATTATATTTACATTTTGATAATTTTGCTAATGAGCCACTTTCAGGCCTTTGAACCTTTTTAAAATGATTTTCATGGACTTCGCCTCAAAATTTCCATTTACTTTCCCTCACTCCTGCTTTCCTAATTGTGCCGTAAATAGCGACGATCAACTGGTTTTACTGCGGGAAATTCTCCCTGGTGAGCAGCTGACTATTGATTATTCCACCTTTTATGTTGGTTCCGAAGTGGCATTAGAATGCCGGTGTAGTCATGTCGGGTGCAGGGGTAAAATACTGGGATTTAATTTTTTACCTGTAATATTTCAGGATTATTACCTTGAAAAGAATGCTGTTTCACAGAAGGTGATGGTGGAGTGGAGTCCTCTTTCAGTCAGTCATTCCCGCTGATAAGGGTGCGATGCATTTTTAGCAAGGAATCAGAAGGTGATTTTGAAACTAAAATTTTCATTTTGTGGATTTCCGGGAGGATCGATTACGGGTAGCTTTTACTAGTATAGGACTGATTTTTTCCGTATCTTCGCACATTCTTTTTTGGAAATGAAATACCCTGAATACAAGAAGCTGGATCTGCCTGAGGTGAACCGCAGGATACTGGAACAATGGGTCCGGGAGGATGTCTTTGCAAAAAGCATTTCTTCCCGCGAAGGGAAACCTGCGTTTACTTTTTATGAAGGACCTCCTTCTGCAAACGGATTGCCCGGAATACATCACGTGATGTCGCGTGCGATCAAGGATATTTTTTGCAGGTACAAAACACTTAAAGGTTTCCAGGTAAAACGTAAAGGCGGTTGGGATACTCACGGACTGCCGATTGAATTGAGCGTTGAGAAAACTTTAGGAATTACAAAAGAAGATATCGGCAAAACCATATCGATTGAAGATTACAACAAAGCCTGCCGAAAAGAGGTGATGAAGTACAAGGAAGTGTGGGATGACCTTACCCGTAAAATGGGATACTGGGTAGATCTTGATCATCCTTACATCACTTTTGAAAATAATTATATTGAAAGTGTTTGGAATCTATTGAAGAAGTTATACGAGAAAAATCTTCTTTATAAAGGTTATACAATCCAGCCATATTCACCTGCTGCAGGAACCGGATTGAGTTCACACGAACTTAATCAACCCGGCACATACCGGAATGTGAAAGACACTTCCGTTGTCGCGCAATTCAAAGTGAAAAGAGAAAGCAATTCTGAATTTCTTTTCAAAGGAGTTGATACTGATTTGTATTTCCTTGCCTGGACTACAACTCCATGGACCCTTCCTGCAAATTGCGCTTTAGCTGTTGGTGATAAAATCACTTACTCACGGGTAAGCACGTTTAATATTTACACCGGCCACCCTGTTACAGTAATTCTTGCAAGCGACCTGGTGTCAAAATATTTTTCTGAAAAAGGGAATGAAAAATCCTTTGAAGAATTCAAAGTCGGAGATAAGTTTGCACCATTTAAGGTGCTTGGAGAATTTAAAGGAAATCAGCTGACCGGAGTGAACTACGAACAGCTGATGCCTTATGTGAAGCCTGAAGGAAAGTCGATGACTGTAATTACAGGTGACTTCGTGACCACAGAAGATGGAACCGGAATTGTACATACTGCTTCAGTTTTTGGTGCTGATGATTTTCGTGTAGCGAATGCAAATGGTATAGTATCCATTTTGGTAAAAGATGAAGACGGTAACAAAGTTCCTCTTGTTAACAAGCAGGGACGATTTGTAAAAGAAGTGACTGATTTCGCATTGGAATATGTGAAAGAAGAATACCTCACCGATGCGGAGAAAGAAGCAGAAAGGATTAAACAGGGGCGTGATAAATACCTTTCGGTAGATGAGCGCATCGCTATCAAATTAAAAACAGAGAACAAGGCTTTCAAGGTAGAGAGATACGAACACTCTTACCCGCATTGCTGGAGAACCGACAAGCCCATTTTATATTACCCGCTTGATTCCTGGTTTGTAAAAACCACTGCTGTCAAGGATCGTTTGATCGAACTGAATAAAACCATCAACTGGAAACCTGAATCAACCGGTACCGGACGATTTGGAAACTGGCTTGAAAATCTTGTTGACTGGAATCTCAGCCGTTCACGCTTCTGGGGAATTCCACTACCGGTATGGACATCGGAAGATAGAACTGAACAGCTTTGTATTGGTTCTGTAGAAGAACTCAAAGACCATCTCGCGAAAGCGAAAGAAGCCGGCATCGAAAACAAATTTGTTACCGAAGGCGAAGCATTTGATTTGCACCGTCCGTATGTAGATGATATAATACTGGTTTCTGAATCAGGAAAAAAATTATACCGCGAATCAGATCTCATTGATGTTTGGTTCGATAGCGGCGCCATGCCTTATGCGCAATGGCATTACCCTTTTGAAAATCTTGAGGAGTTTAAAAATTCTTATCCTGCCGACTTTATCGCCGAAGGAGTTGATCAAACCCGCGGATGGTTTTTTACATTGCATACCATTGCAGTAATGTTATTTGATTCTGTTGCTTTCAAGAATGTAGTCTCTAACGGACTGGTGCTTGATAAGAATGGAAATAAAATGTCGAAACGTTTGGGTAATGCAGCCGATCCATTTGCAACACTCGACCAGTTTGGTGCCGATGCCACACGTTGGTATCTAATTTCAAATGCACAACCCTGGGATAACCTTCGTTTTAACGCGGATGGTATTGGGGAAGTACAACGTAAATTTTTTGGAACACTTTATAATACCTATTCGTTTTTTACATTGTATGCAAACATCGATGGTTTCAATTATAGTGAGCACGACATCCCTGTAAAGGACCGTCCTGAAATAGACCGGTGGATTATTTCAGAACTGAACACACTCATAAAACTTGTGGATTCATGTTACAGTGACTACGAACCCACAAAAGCAACGAGAGCAATTCAGTCGTTTGTAGATGAGCATTTAAGTAATTGGTATGTTCGTTTGTGTCGCCGCCGTTTCTGGAAAGGTGATTACACTCCTGATAAAATTTCCGCATATCAAACCTTGTATCATTGCCTGGAAGTGATAGCGCAACTCATGTCGCCGGTTGCGCCATTTTATTCAGATCAATTGTTTGGTGATTTGAATGCAGTCACTAAAAAACAGACTGCCTCTTCAGTGCATCTTTCTGAATTTCCAGTTGCAAATGAAGAATACATCGACAAAGCACTTGAGGAACGGATGGAACTTGCTCAGTCGGTTTCTTCAATGGTTCTGGCATTAAGAAAAAAAGTAAATATCAGGGTTCGTCAACCGTTACAAAGGATCATGATACCCGCACTTGAGCCCGGACTTGTTGAAAAACTTGAGATGGTTCGCAACCTGATTCTCGCCGAAGTGAATGTGAAAGAGATTGAATACATCACCGATACGGCAGGAATATTGGTGAAGAAAGTGCGTCCTAATTTCAAAGTGCTCGGTAAAAAAGCAGGGGCTGCAATGAAAGCACTTTCTGATGCGGTTACTGCTATGAATCAACAAGACATTGCCGCATTTGAAGCTGATGGAAAAATTACCTTAATGGCTTCTGGCCAGCCTTTTGAGATTATTTCAGAGGATGTGGAAGTAATTTCGGAAGACATTCCGGGATGGGAAGTAAATACCCTCGGTAAACTTACAGTGGCCCTGGATGTTACACTATCCGATACCCTGAAAGAAGAAGGAATTGCCCGCGAACTGGTAAACAGAATTCAGAACATCCGCAAGGAGAAGGGATTCGAGGTCACTGATAGGATCGCAGTTCGTATCCAAAACAAGGAATTGATAATAAAACCTGTAAAAAACAATTTAAACTATATTTGCAACGAGATCCTTGCCGAATCCCTCAACCTGGTCGATGACCTTGATGAAACCGATAGCATACTGATCGAAGTTGATGAGCACATCCAAGTATTAACCACTATTAACAAGTTTACAAATGGCAGCTGAGAAAACAGAAAAGACCCACTACAGCGACAAAGAACTAGCAGAGTTCAAAGCAATTATTATTCAAAAACTCGAAGACGCCCGCAAGGAACTGGTGAATTTACAGGCTGCGTTAAACAGTGCCAATGAACATGGCACCGATGATACGGCTAACACCTTTAAAGTTTTGGAAGACGGTTCGGATACCCTTGCTAAAGAAGAAGCAGGACAATTGGCTGCACGTCAGAAAAAATTCATTGAGCAGCTGGAAAACGCACTTATACGTATTGAAAATAAATCATACGGAATTTGCCGCGTTACCGGAAAGCTTATCCCAAAAGAAAGGCTTCGTGCAGTGCCGCACACTACTCAGAGTATTGAAGCGAAACTGCAACAATATAAAGACTAATCAAAAAAAGTGTAAAGTGTAAAGTGTAAAGTGCAAAGTGTAAAGTGACGAGTTGATTGAAGCTGGTCACTTTGCACTTTACACTTGTTACTTTTTACTTGTTTTATTATTACGAATTCAGACTTTTGAAACGGCCCCTTCTCATTATTTTTTTGGTATTGCTAATTGACCAGGCTGTTAAGTTCTGGATCAAAACCAATATGTATCTCGGGCAGGAATTTCATGTTGCCGGCGATTGGTTCATCATTCATTTCACTGAAAATAATGGAATGGCTTTCGGGATGGAATTTGCCGGCGAGTTCGGGAAATTATTTTTAAGCCTTTTCCGTATTGTTGCAGTGGCAGGAATTGGCTGGTACCTCAACACACTTGTAAAGGAGAAAGCTCATTACATGCTTATCACCAGTATCGCGCTTATTTTTGCAGGTGCTATGGGAAATATCATCGACAGTACTTTTTACGGAATGATATTTTCATCAAGCGAATTTCAATTAGCTACTTTGTTTCCTGCCGAAGGGGGATACTCTTCATTTCTTCACGGAAAAGTAGTCGACATGTTTTATTTCCCTGTGTGGAGAGGCGTATTCCCTGATTGGCTTCCTGTTTGGGGAGGTGAGTATTTTATTTTCTTCCGCCCTGTGTTTAACGTAGCGGATTCCTCAATAAGCATTGGTGTGGCATTGATACTTTTATTCCAGGCAGTGATTTTTAAGAAGGATTCCAAATCGTCAAAAGAGGAATCGACTGAATCTTCAACAGCAGTGTAATTCCAAAAGTTTCTTGTTATAGTCGCGCAGGATTACAGCCCGACTTCGTCGTGCTTAGTTCCCGCACGGCGGTCACTGATTTGGAAACTGATAAATATTTAAAGGATCAGCCAGCTCGTCTGTAAATTCATTATTGAATCTCAAGTCATTAAAATAATTCTGTTCCGGCAAAAAATATATTTTATTTCCGGAAGCAATTGAATCTTTTAGTTGCGACTGATCTGCATAATAGAGATAAGACACTAATGGATTTGGATTTTTAATCGCAAAATAATTCAATTCATTCTGCCACCAGCCTGCAATGATTACAGTTTTTTCTGTTGAATGATGCAATTGATCTACTAATCCGGAAGCATAATTCATTTTTTGAATCCGCTTTGAATTATCGGCCAACACTAATCCTGAAAGTGCATCGATAGCAACCGGAGCATTTCCGATTTCGGTTCTGATTGATAGCGGCGTGGCCTTGCTTCCCCGCAAAGGGTCATCGAGATTAATGCCCAGGAAAAAACAGGAAACAATAAGCGACAATGCAAAATATTTCATTTGCTTTTCACTTAAGACCAATGCGAATAATAAAATGATGAATGGAACCATCGGCAAAACAAAAGCAGTTTTCTGTGGAATTTTTAAATAGGAGTATGAGTACAATCCAATTGTCAAAACACATAATAATACTGCCGGCAAAATTGATTTTTTAAACTCTGCAGAAATTTTTATCCACCTGAAAACAAAAACTGCCACTGCTGCTGCCACTGCCGTTATTCCCAAAACCCCCCAAGCACCAACTGTTCCTTTGTAAATATTCTTCAGCATCGGAGGGTATGGGAAATATTCGTAGTATGTAAAAAAGCTGGTTCCATAAATATTGAAAGCAGGAATAAAACAAATTATTGCAGTGATCAAAGTCAACATCCCTGAAATAAAAACTGATTTAAAGGATTTGTGATTCAGGTAATGCCAGGCAGCGAATGGAATCACCATGGCGCCGGCAGTGACTCTGAATCCGCAGGCAATTCCGAGAACTATGCCTGCTGTCAGATATTTTCCACTGACTGTTAAATAGCAAGCAAATAATACAAGGGATAGCGCCCAGCTATAATCCATGATGTCGGTGGAATGAATATAAAACACCGGAGTAAATGCCAATGCGATTCCAGATAATCCGGGAATTGATAAGCCGTATTTTGATTGAGGGAAAAGAGAAGAAGCATTTGCAATTTCAGTATTTGACTGATTATTCAAAAGCAGTTTCACTGTGAGCATAAAAAAGTAAACTCCTGCGGAACTCACAACAGCAGTTATTAAATTCAGACACCATGCCGGCCATTGCCAGATAAGGGAATAAATGTATTCCTGAACCGGATGGCCCGGCATACGTGAAACTTCGTATATGCCAGAGAGGTGAATGTTTCGTGCAATGAGAATGAGTCCCCAGGCATCTTCTTCAGACCCATAACCTGAAAACAGAAAGGGAATCCTTGTCAGTAAAACCACAAAAGCAACAACTAACAATGATTTGTTGTCTTCCCGGTTTATAGTCATCAGCTGGCTGGTTTTTTGGAAATCTCTTCCAGTGCCCGTTGAAATGTTTTATCCACTTTTAAAAGCACAGGATAAAATCCATCGTTCTTGAAAACCTGTCGGGAAATAAAAGCCTTCAACTGATTTTTAAGATAAGGAGCAGCATCATTGATATCTTTTTCATTGCGTTTGATATCCTTTGCTAATGCTGATTTTACAAACGCTGCATATATCTGATCGTCGACAACAAAATTGTTTTCGAAATCTTTATAGGTAGCATATTTTTTCAATTGCACCCTATTTTCGTCCACATAATCGTAGGAGAACTGGCTGATGAGTCCGGCATTAATGACTTCGATTAAGAAGTTGTTATTTCTTCCACTTGTATCAATGGGAACAAAAACATCGGGCATAATTCCTCCGCCTCCGTACACAATTTTTCCTCCAGGTGTTGTAAATTTTAACGAATCAGGGAAATGAATTGAATCGGCAGAAAGAAGTTCGTTGTGATCGAATCTGTTCAGGAGTTCGTTATTATATTCATCATAACCATCTTTATATGGCTTTTGAATACTTCTTCCTGTTGGTGTATAATAACGTGCAATGGTCAAACGCAATGCAGAGCCGTCGGGCAGCACAGTTTGTTCCTGCACAAGTCCTTTCCCGAAAGTTCTTCTTCCCACAATAGTGGCACGATCCCAATCCTGCAATGCTCCGGCAAGAATTTCAGATGCCGATGCGGAGCCTTCATCAACCATCACTACTACTTTTGCATTTTCAAACTCGCCTGTTGAGGTAGCTTCGTAATTCGTACGTGGCCGCGATTTACCTTCGGTATAAACCACAGTCTTTTTATCACTCAAAAATTCATCGGCAAGTTTTGTGGCTGCATCCAGGTAGCCACCCGGATTGCCACGAAGGTCGATGATCATTTGTTTCATGCCTTTGTTTTTCAGATTCATCGAGGCCTGCATGAACTCATCATAAGTAGTTGCTGCAAAGCGACTGATTTTGAAATAACCGGTTGAATCATTAATCAGGAAAGAAGCATCGAGCGAATAAATAGGAATTTTACCGCGCTTAATTGTAAACTCAAGAAGCTTTGGAACTCCACGGCGTGCAATTTTAACAATCACTTTGGTGCCACCCGGACCGCGCAGTTTCTGCATGACTTCAGTGTTGGAAATATTTACTCCTGCAACAACAGTATCATCAACCATCACAATACGATCACCGGCACGTAAGCCTACACTTTCCGAAGGCCCACCGGAGATTGCACTCACTACCATAATTGTATCAGACTGAATATGAAATTCAATCCCGATACCTTCAAAATTTCCTTCAAGCGGTTCGTTTGCTTCTTTCAGATCTTCGGCCGGAATGTATGAGGAGTGCGGATCAAGTGACTGCAACATTTTTTCAATCGAAAGATTTACGAGCGCATCTCTGTCAACAGTATCTACATATTCCTGTTGTATGTAACCAAGTACATCTGAAAATTTATTGAACTTATTTTCGGTTGAAAAAATAGATCGTTCCCTAATGAAAGGAACATTCAATCGGGAGCCTAAATACAATCCTGCGCCCAGCACTACTGCAAAAGCAATTGGAAGTATGTAATTTTTTTTCGGTGGGGTTTGTGATTCCATATATTTCGGAAGTAACCGTTCCTAACGGTCAGGGCCTGGGGTGGTATTGTTCAACATTCACTTTAAATCGTCTCAGAAAATCAACACCTTCATCACTGTCAATTCCCTTATACTCGGCATACGATTTCAGGTAGATTACTTTTTTAATTCCGGTTGTGAAAATAATTCGGGCACAGGAAAGACAAGGGGAGAGTGTAACATATAGAGTTGCACCTTCAATAACCGAATTGTTTTTTGCTGCGTACAGAATAGCATTTGCCTCCGCATGGATTGCAAGGGAACAGCCGCCTTTTCTGTCGCGCGGACAACCATGGTCGGCCCATTCCTCGTCACAGTTATGAGTGCCTGCAGGAGGTCCGTTATAACCCAGTGAAATGATGCGGGTATCCTGTGTGAGTACCGCGCCCACTTTGATTTTTACACAATGGGACTTTTCAGCCAATTTTTGGGCAAGTTCAATATAAATGTCGTCGAAGGAGGGTCTGCTCATATAGGATTGGAGTTAGCAAAGATAATAACCTAAATGGTTGAAAACAGGCAAAGAGGGCAATTTCGTCGGGTGTTTGGAAAGAAACCATTACCTTGCTTTTTTATGAATGTAACCGGGAGGACACGGGCAAGGTTTTTGCATAGGACTTTGACTGAATGCATAGGCTAAAATCTAACAAGGCAATCTGTTAGCAATCTGTGTAGTAACTTTGTATATGAGGCGATTTCTTGTAATCATTATACTTACAGTTTTCCCTGCGGTACTTTTCGGACAACAGCAACCGACAGATACAGCCTCCTTTTACAGGGATATGTACCATTATTCCAAGGATCATAAGTTGTTGTATGTTTTGTACCGTGCTGTGTTTAATGTACCTCCGGATCCGCTGCATCCTGTTAAAGATAAAAACAAGCGACTCAAAAAGAGTATCCCGGATTCGCTTGCGGGACGCACAATCCGTAATATCTCTGTCTATGCATTTGAGCCTTTCGGTACTAAAATCACGGATACACTCACATTTCCGCACAGCTTTGTGCAAAAGGTTGGAAATGGAATTCATATCAAAACTCAGGATCGGATCATAAGAAACTACCTGCTTTTCAGTGAAGGCCAGACGCTCGATTTATTTACAATCTCAGAATCGGAAAGGTTGCTCAGGCAATCTGATTTTATCAGGAATGCAATTATAATGGTGGATCCTGTAGAGGGTTCATCCGACTCGGTAGATGTGAAAGTGTTTGCTCAGGATAAATGGACCCTGGCTGCTACCGTTACAGCTTCCACATCCATGACCAGGGTTCGTTTTACGGAATACAACTTTCTTGGACTGGGTCATCGCTTCCGAAACAAAGTGGAATACCAATATCGTGGAGATGATAACAGTCCTTTGTTGTGGGAAGGATCGTACCTGGTTCCAAACATTCAAAACACATATATTTCAACAGGCGTCACCTACCAATTTTCACCTAATGACGACAAGTGGGGTGTATTTGTAGAACGACCTTTTTATTCTGCGCTTGCAAATTGGGCAGGAGGAATTTCATACGATGGACGAAGCCTCAAAGACTCGATCAAATTTTTTGATCAACCCTATAGCCAATATAAATATATTTCAACCAGTTCGAATGTCTGGGCAGGAAGAAGTTTTCGTTTAAGACAAGGGCCTACACCAGAAGAAAAAAGCACACGCCTTGTTTTATCCGGAGGATATACGCGCACCCGTTATAATGATCTGACATCAGAATCGTCCGAAGTGATTTCATATTTTAAACCGGTGGATTTGTATCTTGCTTCGTTGGGGTTTTCAAACAGAAGGTATTATACCGACAGATATATTTTTGATTTTGGTGAACTGGAAGATGTGCCTACAGGAAGAATCGCCCAGGTGACTGCAGGCTATGAAACAAAAGGAGAAACGGGCAGGATTTATACCGGGTTCACATTGGGTGCTTCAGAATATGTAGGTCATCATGGATATTTGCTCGGGCAATTAAGTTTCGGTAGCTTTTATGATCAACACAGATTTACACAGGGTGTATCTAAAGCTGAAGTGTTTGCATTTTCAAGGTTGTTTAAATTAGGTAGCTGGCGCATACGATGGTTCGGATACACTTCACTCACATATGGGTTGCATAGGTTAGGTAACGAAACAATTTCATTAGTGAAAAATGAAGGAGTGCCGGGTTATAAGTATGGAGATCCTTCAGGAGTATCGCGGTTCACGGCGAGTATGCGAATCATGTTCTTCAATCCGTTTGAAGTAATAGGTTTCAAATTCACGCCATTGCTTTTTGGTGGAATTGGAATGATAGGTGGAACCAATGCCGCATTGTTTACATCCAAAGTGTATCCTGGTTTTGGAGCCGGTTTCGCTATAAGCAATGTGTACCTGGTAGATGCCGACTTCGAATTGCTGATTGGTTTTTATCCGACAATTCCAGGAACAGAAAATACAGGGATCCGGTTGAATCCAATTAATATCTGGAACTTTTCATTCAGAGATTATGAGTTTGGGAGACCTTCGGTGTTGCCTTTTGATTGATAGTGGGCAGGGGATTACAGATTCGCGGTCGCAGAACAGGGATGTGATTACAGATGGTGAGGCAGGTCGCTTTGAATTTTATTTACATCTTAGAGCTTCACCGAATTGCAATATTTGTAACATATTAAAAACAAGCAACTTACAGCGACATTCAAATTTTGAAGCCAGTCAGGATACCCGTATCTTGGTGAAAATTTCAGAGGTATGAAACGCACTATAAGCTGCCTGTTGGCGACATTGTTTTTTCTTTGTTTTTATTCCGGCGAAAGTCGTGCACAATGCCTCATAGATTCCACACAAACAGGCGCAGGGATTTATCCTGACACACTTCCTGTTGCAACAGCAGGGCAGCCTTACGACATCGACATCACATTTGTGATGATCACCGATACGATGGGACTTACCATTAATAATTATCAAATTGTAAGTGTGGTAGGAATGCCTGTTGGATTGGCATGGCAATGCAACAATGCAGGAAATGGATGCAATTATGATCCTGCAGTTTCACTTTTCGGATGTGTGGATATCAGCGGAACTCCGATTGTACCCGGAAATTACATTCTTACAGTAACAGTGATTGCTGATGTGCAATTGGTCGGTGCACAAACAATTCCATTTGATGTACCCATGACAGTATTACCGGGAACGGTTACCAATCCAGGTTTCACGATGGTGAATTCAGCAGGATGCGGACCTCTGACTGTGGATTTCATCAATAACAATCCGGGGCAATTATCTTATAACTGGGATTTCGGAAATGGAAATCAAAGCAACCTGGAAAACCCCGGATCACAAACTTTCACAACACCCGGAACCTATGTGGTTACACAAACGGTTACTCCAAATACTACCCCGGCATGGTATCTTACTGATATAACGGTTACGGCTATACCAAATAACTACGGAGGGTTTATTGATGATCCTGATATGTACTTTATACTTACTGATCCATTGGGTGCCGTGGTCTATGATTCACATCCTTCCATCGACAATACTTTTCCTCCTGTAAGCTGGGGGGTGCCAAATATTCCGCTTCAGAGTGGTAATTACACTGTGCATGTATGGGATGAGGATGGTGGTTTGTTCGGTGCTGATGATGACCTTGGAGCTATCACATTCGACGGAAATGGAGTTTCAGGATCGGCATCAGGTTCAGTTGGTGGTGCGACAGGATTGCTGATTGTAGATTATACTATTTTCCAGACACCCGTAGTGCCACTGGTTGCTACAGATACAGTATATGTGTATGCAGCACCTGCTGTTCCGGTGATAGCAGCATCAGGTCCGCTCATTTTTTGTGAAGGGGATTCTGTAACACTGAATGTTAACGATTCCATCAATTCAATCCAGTGGTATGAAAGCAATATTCTCATGATGGGTGTAACGGGTCAGGCATATACGCCTGTTGCAAGCGGAAGCTATAGTGTGATTGTTTCCTCTACTCAGGGATGTACTTCTGAATCGTCATCAATGGTTGTAACCATTAACCCAACTCCGCCCAAACCTACATTTTTTGTGAATGGCAATACATTTACTACAGGGGTTTCCGGTTTGAGCCTTCAGTGGTATTTTAACGGAACAGCTATTCCGGGAGCAACAGGAAGTACACATATCGCACAATTCAGCGGAACATACCAGTTATGTGGGACAGATTTGAACGGGTGTGTAAACTGTTCAGACACTCTGGTCTATCTCGGATTGGGTTTGACGGATATACAGCAAATAAATTTCCGGATTTACCCGAATCCATCTGATGGACGTTTCACTCTTTTATTTGAAAACGTTGCGGACAAAAACAGAATACTTAAAATCAATGATGCTGCAGGCAGACTCGTTTCTTCAACTGATATCACAGGAAGCTTACGATATTCCCATGCGGAGAAACTTGCTCCAGGAATGTATGTTGTCATAATTGAAGAGGATGGTAAAAACTCCCATCAAAAATTAATAGTGAAATAATTTCAATACCAATACTATCTATAAAAACCATTATCTAAATCCAATGAACGTAAATTCAAAATCGTTAAAGTGGTTATTTGTCTGCCTTCTTTATGTAACTAAAGCTTTTTCAAGCGGGCATCCACAACATCATGTTGATCCTTTAACAAAAAACTTTATTTCAAATCCAAGGCAGCTTCCAAATCAGGAATACCAACAGGAGCTCACAAATCAGGCTTTCTGGCAAAATTATCAGGCACAACACAAGACCTGGAAAGTAATTTTTAATGAACAAAGTGCAATGCCTCACAGGGCTTTTGGTACGCCAATTTCAGTTCCCGGATTTGATGCCAAAAGCACAGCAGAGAATTTTATTGCAGACCAGTTAAGGGAATTCCAGATTCCATTCAGCGAGTTGCAATTTCGTTCGGCAAGTACAAATGAGAAGTACCACTATGTGAATTATCTTCAGTATTTCCAGGGACTGGAAGTATTGTTTGCCAATGTGCAGGTAAGGATGACACATGATTATCGCGTGAATCAGTTCGCGCTCGATTGTTATAAAAATATTCCTTTGAATATTACCCCTTCGATTAATCAGACTTCTGCAATTCAATTTGCAAGTAACAATGTCGCGGGCATTCAGCAAGTGACTGTCAGTCCTGATTTAAAAGTGCTTCCCATTCCCGGAAACCGTTCTTATAAATTTTACCTGGTGTACGAAATGGTTGTTGAGAATATGGATGATGATGGCATTCCCGGACAATATTACACCCTGGTTGATGCATCGAATGGTGATATCCTCTATCGTGCAAATAAGGTGAGTCATTTTGCAAATACCGACGTGAATGTTTCAGGAACATTATATGTCACTAACCTTTACAGTCCTTCCACTGTTGAGCCAATGAAAAATATGCGTATTGTACAGGGCAGTAATGTGTTCTTTACGGATGACACCGGTTATATCGGATTTCCAAATACCACTTCTTCTATAATTACAGCTTCTCTTCAGGGAAGATGGGTTAAAATCCGCACTAACAGTGTTACGCCTTCATGGACGGTTACTCTGAATCCGGGAGCAAACAATTTGAACATTGACGCCAATGGAACTGATATAAAGCAGCGCACCACTTACAATGCAATCAATACGGTGCACGACTATATGAAAACAAAGTATCCTGCATTCACCGGACTTGATTTTCCGTTGCCGGCGAACATTGATGTTTCTGGAACGTGTAATGCTTTTTATAATGGATCCTCTGTAAATTTTTTCGATGAAGGTGGTGGATGCAATGCGACTTCACTCGTTTCGGATGTCGGTTTTCATGAATACGGTCATGGTATCAATGATAAATTTTATCAGTCGCAGGGATTCTCTTTCAGCAATGGATCGATGGGTGAAGGCTATGCTGATTTATGGGCTCTTGGTATTACTGCATCTCCTATTCTCGGTGTTGGTTTTTTCGACAGCAACCTTTCAGGAATCAGAAGATATGACATTGGCAAAAAAGTATATCCACAGGATCTCATTGGTGAGGTGCATGCAGATGGCGAAATAATAGCCGGTTGTTTCTGGGACACTTATCTGAATCTTGGAAACCTTCAGCAAATGATGGATCTTTTCAAGGAAACATATTATGCAGGAATTACAGGACCAAACGGAACTGAAGGTACACTGTACCCCGACATTCTATTGGAAACTCTTGCCCAGGATGATAATGATGGCGATCTTTCAAATGGCACCCCAAATTATTGTCCGATAGTTGCCGCTTTTGCAATTCACGGAATTGATCTTGGAACTGTGCTGATCGCATGCGTACCAACTGCTAACTTTACTTTCGAACCAGGTTTTGCTTGTGAAGGATCCAATTTTACATTTACTGATGCTTCCTTTTTTGCAGATACATGGAACTGGAGTTTCCCCGGAGGAACACCATCCACTTCTAATGATCAGAATCCCGTTGTCAATTATCCTGCAGCTGGAGTTTATGATGTGACTCTTTCCGTGAACAATGGAGCCGGTACCGATATGGAAACCAAAACCGGAATCATTACAATACTTCCCGGAATCGGGCAAAACGCAATACCTTTTTATGAAAGTTTTGAAGCGATTGCATTTCCTGGAACGGAATGGGGGATTGAAAATGGAGGAGGTAATACCTGGCAGCAAAATACCATTGCGGCAAAAACAGGAAGCAATTCCGTGTATATAAACAATTTCAGCGGCAACCCCGCAAGTGCCTCTGATGTCTTTATCACCCCATCCTATAACCTGATTGGATCGGTAAGTAATGTGATGACTTTCGAGCTGGCTTATGCTAACCGCGATTCGGTATCCAACGACAGGTTAAAGGTGTTTGCATCCACTACCTGCGGACAATTGTGGAACATTCGTTATACTAAATTTGGTTCAAATCTTGCCACATCAGGTATAGTAACCGGTTCGTATGTGCCAGGACCGGGAGACTGGGAAACACAGTCGGTGAATATTTCCTCAGTTTCCTATAACAACCAACCAAATGTTCGTTTCAAATTTGAATACTCCCACGATTCAGGAAATGATATTTTTATTGATGATATCAATATCAGTGGTACAGTGGGCATGAGCGAACTTGATGAATCTGCATTTGATTTTAACGTATATCCAAACCCTGTTAGTTCATCGGCTACTATCAGTTTCATAATGGGGGAACCCGGTGATGTATTAATTGATGTGGTGGATGTATTGGGACGTGAAGTCAACACAATTGCAGAAACCAGACTTGATGCAGGCGAATACCAGTTTGAACTTCCGGCGGATCTTGCAAACGGACTTTACAATGTCAGGATTATTGTGGATGGCAGTGTGCTTTCGAGAAAGGTGTTGATTAACCGATAAAAAAACGGAATATAATTTATTTAAAAAGGGAAAACCCAAAGTGCTTTACTTTGGGTTTTCCCTTTTTATGCAAAAAAGCGGATCATTTTTCAATGATCCGCTTTGAGTTGTACCCGGAGCCGGAGTCGAACCGGCATGCCAGTGAAGGCACAGGTGTTTGAGACCAGCGCGTCTACCAATTCCGCCATCCGGGCAATAAATAAAACTTACTATTAAATTAAAGAACAAATAAACCAATCTATCAGCTATACCGTGGCCGTAAAAGCGCGCCTGCCTGCCGTTTGGCTTCGATTAATAATTTTGGTAGGGTATAGCAACATTCTTTTAATCAACTTTAAAGAACCCATACGGCAGGCAGGTCTACCAATTCCGCCATCCGGGCAATTCCCAATCGATATTGGGGTTGCAAAAGTATTAATTTTTGATCAATATGAAAGCATCCGGGAATAATGTTTGGCAGTTTGGTCCATCATTTAAAGGCCGGATTGGTCTATTGCGCCTCCGAAACGTTCTAAAATATTTTTCAACAAATCCCCTGATTTACGTGATTTTGAGCCAAATTTTTTTTACCTTTCTTAAATATACATAGCCACAGCAAATAACCACTTAGATTAAGACAGCGCATTGAATTTAATGCCGGCATGAATTACTAGTAGTAGCGGAAAAGAGATTTTTACTTTTTAATTCTATTCCACATGCGGAAACCCATACCAGGAAGTTGCTTCCTTATCCAGTTTTTTATCTGGATTTCTTATGGAAGTATTGCACAAACGACACTCATTAGTGCCACCGGAGACGGAGGTTTTGAGTTGGGAACAACATACGCAGCTAATGGCTGGACCGAAGTAAATGGACCTCCTGCCCAAACCAATCAATGGTATTGCGGAACTGCGGCCACAGGTTTTACAGGAACACGCGGGGCATATATTGGAACAGCACCTTCCAATAATACCTACAACATTGGAATAACTTCTGTGGTTCATTTTTACAGGGATGTCACCTTTCCGGCAGGACAACCTAACATTACCCTTACTTTTAACTGGAAAGGCTACGGTGAAAGCGGATACGATTACATCAGGGTTTTCCTGGTTCCAACTTCCACCACCATTTCTGCAGGATCGCTTTTGTTTACTGGACAAATCGGCAGCGATTACAATCTGAATACAACCTGGCAATCGGCAACACTTACTATCCCGTGCAGTGCAGTAGGTACTACACAGCGATTGGTGTTTTCATGGAGGAATGATGTCAGCATTGGGAACGATCCCGCAGGAGCAATCGATAATATCAATCTTGTTTCATCTGCCGGATGGACTTGCGCAACAGCCCTTGGATCGGGTGTGGTCACAGTCCCTGCATTGCCTTATAACTCCGGAGCGGGTACTACTTGTGGCCAGGGAGATGATCTTACCATTGCAAATACCACTATCTGCGGAAGCACCAATTACCTTACAGGTGAGGACAGGGTTTTTGTGTTTACACCAACTACTTCCGGACAGGTCACAATTTCCCTCAACGCACCTACTGCTTCCTGGACCGGCCTGATGCTTTTTGATGGTTGCCCTGTGGGTGGATGCGGACCAGGTACAGGAAACTGTATCGCATACGCACAGGATTTTCTCGGATCCAAATCATTTTGTGCACCCGTTACTGCCGGCACCACGTATTACCTGATCCTGGATTCCTATGCGTTTCCAACCTGCAATGCATATACGGCGCTTACTATTTCCGCAGTAGCGACAGGCAGTCTTGGAAACACGTGTGCTACAGCCGTTAGTATACCTTCACTGCCATTTGCAGTTGCCGGACAATCGACATCCTGTAAAGGGAATGAATATTCGGGTGCTACACCCGGAATCTGCAATGCCGGATTTTCTTTCGGGGAAGACATCGTTTATGCATTCACCGTTAGTAGCGCGCAGTGTGTGGGAATTTCACTTACAGGTGCCACATCCAACGATATCAGTTTCGCAATTTACCAGGGAGGATGTCCCGGAGCAGGTGGTACATGTATAGGAAGCGGGGGCGGAGCGACTTCAGGTTCCTTAACGGGATCGGTGAATTTACCGGGTGCAGGAACTTATTATTTGATCATTGATACGCAGAGCCCATCTAACAATGTAAGTTTTAATCTTGCAATGAATTCATTCGGTGCAGGTGCCGCGAATGATCTTCCTTACCTCGCACAATCGTTGCCTTTTAATATTCCTGTTGGCGGAAATAACAGTTGCAGTGGCACTGCCGATGAACCAATTGCACAACCTTCGTGTTTTGCTCCTGCAGGAAGTAATCCAATGAACACAGTATGGTATTCATTTATTTCACCTTCATCAGGATGTGTAAAAATCAGAACCACACTGGGTACTTTATCAAATACTCAGATTGCAGTTTATGGCCCTGTTATCGGTGTGGTTGCTGCCGGTGCAGGAAATACGCTTAGCCCTATTGGATGCAATCAGGATATTCCACCATGCGGTTTCAATTCATATCCTAATTCCGAGTTGAGCCTTACCGGCCTTGCACCGGGATCAACTTATTACATCATGGTTGATGGTTATGGAAGTATGACAGGATCATTTACGATTTTCTTAATGGACGCAGGCGCAGGATGCAATTTACCTTTTCCTCCGGTACCCGGTCAGGATTGCAGTCTTGCTTTTCCTGTTTGTAAAACAAATATCAATGTTCCGAATCCCGGTCCGCAGGCAGTGGGATCAAACTGTGAATTTACTTCGGGTGTGAATTGTCTTGCTTCCGGTGAAAGAGGTTCTTTCTGGTATACTGTAAATATTGTTGCAAATGGATTTTTGGAATTTGATATAGTTCCGAACGACTGGCCGGGAGCACCTTCCCTGGCTGCAACGGATTATGATTTTGCGGTTTGGAAAACAAAAACTGCAGGCACACCGGGTCCTGCAAATTGCAGCAACCTTGGAACTGTAGCACCAATCACATGCAACTACAGTTCATTGGGAGTGACTGGGTGCAACAGTGCAACAGTCGGAAATTCACCTGGAGCATATCCCGGATTTGGTGGTGCATATATGTCGCGAATTGCAGTGAATGCAGGTGATCAGTATATAATTTGTGTCAGCAATTTTTCAAATAGTACTTCCGGCTTCGCACTTAATTTTCCTGCAGGAGCTCCTCTGGCAACAGCTCCTCCGGCAGGTGGTTCACTTGTGTGGACGGGCACACTGAACACCGACTGGTACAATCCTGAAAACTGGGGTGGATGCACTGCGCCAAATTGTGTTTTGAATGTTTCAATTTCCGGAGCACCTGTGAATCAACCCGCGGTTACAGGACTAACTGCAGTATGCGGCAATCTGGATGTTTCTCTTGGCGCTACACTTACACTTCAGGCAAATTCACAATTGAAAATCTGTAATAATTTTATCAATAACGGTACAGTGAATGCGCTTGCTAATTCTACTCTCATTATGCAAAGTGATTCTGTTGTGCAGAATCAATCGATGACTGGTGTAATGACAGGCACTAATAAACTCTGGAACCTCACCATTAACAAACCTGCAACTGCAGGAGGCAACACTGTTACATTGAATAACAACCTCGATAACGCAGGTAATTTTGTGTTGGGTACTGCGCCTTCATGGACAGGCGGCACCTTCAACATAAATGGCATGATTCATAAAGTCGCAGGAAATTTCACTGTGTATTATACAGCTATTCCATATTCCATTTATGCTGCCTCTTCAGGAACAACAGAGTTTAATGGTGCTGTTGCGCAATCATATTTTAACAGGGGAAGTTTGTACAATGTAGTGATGAACAATACAAGTACAGGACTTACTTTAGGAAATAGTGGAGCTACTGACTGGATGGTCCTCACAGGAACTCTTACAATGAATCAAGGGAAAATAATTACTGGCGCTAACCGTGTAAATATTCTTAACACTGCTCCTGCTGCATCAGGTCCCGGTAATACAACAAGCTTTGTAGATGGTTTTCTGAAACGGTCATTTGCTGCAACTGGTGGCTCTTACGATTTTCCTGTTGGCACTGCGCTGAAAGGATATCAAAGAATCAATTTCAATTTTGGAACATCGAATGACAGAACAAATGCACTGGTTTCTTTTAACAACACAGCACCGGTGGTAGTGTTGCCTTTCCTCGGACCTGAATGTGTATCGGCTGTATATGATCAGGCACCATTGAATAATGGTTATTGGCAAGTCTCACCAATTCCTTCTTCAGGAGTTGCGCCTTATTCGGTGACGGCATACAACACTAATTATACAAATGCACAAAGTGGATTTACATTAATGACAAATTATGCACCAGGCTCATGGGCACTCATTGGCAGTTGTGTTGCAGCAGCACCAATCACTGCAGTTTCGAGAACCGGTTTGACCGCACTTGTGAATTTCACACAATTTGCCACAGCACAATCATTGTCACCACTACCAGTTGAATTGATTTATTTCGATGCAAAACCTGCAGTAAAAAGTATTCAGCTGAAATGGATCACTTCATCCGAACTCAGCAACCGCGGATTCGAAATATGGAGGGCTACCACACCGCCCGATTATGATTACATCGGATGGAGAGATGGAAATGGCACTACCAGTTCTACCAACATTTATGAATTTGATGACAAGGAAGTATCCGACAACATCAACTACTATTATATTTTGAAACAGGTTGATTATGATGGATTATACGATTTCTCGAATGTGGCTATGGCCAGATTGTCGTCAGATGGTTTTGCGATGACAGCCATGCCAAATCCATATTCTGGGGCGACCCGGCTTACTATCCTGCTGGATCAGGATGCAGATGTCAACTTTACAATTTTATCGTCTCTGGGCCAGGAAGTTATGGTATTGAAGAAGGGATTTCTGGAAGCCGGAACCCATCATTTTGAATTCAGTGCCGCCGGTTCCGGGTTTGGAAATGGGGTTTATACTGCCAGGATCTTTGTGGATGGGGATGCACATTTCTTAAGACTCATGGAAATTGAGTAAAAAGTGACGAGTGGCGAGTGACGAGTGGCGAGTTTTTAGGGGAGTACGAATTACGAATTCTTTGAAGGGCCACCCCGAATCTACTAATTACGAATAAGTTATGTTTGGTCCCTAATAAAATCTGCCTACCGCTGACTGATGACCGTTGACTTTGCCAAATCGTTGATATTAAGAGGGTTGTTGAAAATTGCACGAATTTCGATGATCACTCCCAACAATCCACGTGAAACCTGATATTTTAAGGTGTTCTTATTTTGAGTTGAGAGGGAATTTTTGTTACTTTGCACTCCCTTTTAAAAATCAGCATGGCTAGGCAAGTAAAAATATTCTCAGGAACTACGTCCAGATATCTGGCGGAGCAAATAGCTGAATGCTATGGATCGCCGCTTGGTGATGTAACGGTCAGTCGTTTTGCCGATGGAGAATTCTCGCCTTATTTCGATGAGAGTGTTCGTGGTTGTGATGTGTTTATTATTCAATCCACATTTGCACCTGTCGACAATATGTTTGAAATGTTGTTGCTGATCGATGCTGCTAAAAGAGCATCTGCACATTACATCACTGCAGTAATTCCATATTTTGGATATGCCAGAAGTGATCGTAAGGACAAACCAAGGGTTGCTATCGGATCGAAACTTGTTGCAAATCTGCTCACAGCTGCTGGTGTTACCAGGGTAATGACAATGGATTTGCATGCACCTCAGATACAAGGTTTCTTTGATGTTCCGGTGGATCACATGGATGCATCAACCATTTTCGTTCCTTACCTGAAGAGTCTGAATCTTGACAACCTGATTTTTGCAGCTCCTGATATGGGCGGTGTGCACAGAGCAAGGGAATATGCGAAGTTTTTCAGTGCGGATATGGTTATCTGCGACAAGCACCGTAAACGTGCGAATGAAATTGAAAGCATGCAGATTATCGGTGATGTAGAAGGAAAAGATGTAGTACTTGTAGATGATATCGTAGATACTGCAGGAACACTTGCCAAAGCATCACAACTCATCATGGATAAAGGTGCGAAAAGCGTAAGAGCTTTTTGTACACATCCTGTTTTATCAGGTCGTGCTTACGAACGTGTGGAAGAATCACATCTTACCGAACTTGTAGTTTGCGATACTATCCCATTAAAAAGAACTTCTCCAAAAATTACCGTGTTGCCAACTGCCGATTTGTTTGCAAAAGCAATTCATAAAGTTTATGCATACGAATCAATCAGTCCATTATTTGTTAAAGCTTAATAATTAAATCAGTCATGAAATCATTTGAACTTACAGGAACAAAAAGAGAAAACCTAACTAAACAAGGTACAAAACAACTGCGTGATGCAGGTATGATTCCTTGTGTAATTTATGGTGGCAGCGAAAACGTTCACTTCTCAGCACCGATACTCGACTTTCGTCACCTGGTGTATTCACCCGATGCACACACTGTAAAAATTACTGTTGGTGGCAGCACACATGAAGCTATCATCCAGGAAATACAGTTTCACCCTGTATCTGATAAAGTATTACACATCGACTTTTTGGCTATCCATGCCGATAAAAATGTAGTAATGGATATTCCTGTAAAAATTTCAGGAACTGCAGAAGGACAGAAACAAGGTGGAAAGCTTCTTACCAAAGTAAGAAAACTGAAAATCAGCTCACTTCCAAAGCATCTTCCTGATGCAATTGAAATTGATGTGACTCCACTTGGAATCGGACAGTCAGTTCGCGTTGGCGACCTCAAATTAGAGGGCGTTGAATTCCTGGATTCTGCAAATAACATAATCGTGGGTATCCGTACTACACGTAACGTTGTGGAAACTCCTGCTGCTGCCGCTAAAGCTGCCAAATAATTTCTGACGCTTGAAATACCTGGTGGCCGGCCTCGGGAATCCCGGTGCTGAGTACATTCACACACGACACAATATCGGCTTCGACGTGCTTGACCATATGGCCATGCACGCCGAAGTTTTTTTTTCTACTGAACGCTATGGTGATATTGCACGCCTGAAAATCAGAGGGCGACAAGTCATACTTTTAAAGCCAAATACTTTTATGAACCTTAGCGGGAAAGCGGTGAACTACTGGATGCAGATGGAACACATTTCCCGTGAAAATCTTTTGGTTGTCACCGATGATCTTGCTTTGCCTACTGGAACTCTTCGCATCCGCTTGAAAGGAAGTGATGGTGGACACAACGGATTGAAAAGCATCAATGAAATCCTGAATACCACAGATTATGCCCGTCTCCGTTTTGGAGTGGGTAATGAATTCGCCAAAGGGCGCCAGGTTAATTATGTTCTTGGGCGTTGGCCGGAAGAAGAAGAAACACTGGTGCAGGAACGAATTAAAATTTCTGCGGAAGCCATCCGTACTTTTATTGCCGCCGGACCAGTGCTGGCGATGAATCAGTTCAATACAAAAGGAAATTAGTCATTAGTCATTGGTCATTGGTGGGTTGACTGCCAACTGCCAACTGGCGACTGCCTACTTTTTTTAAAGTCCGGTGGAAAGTATTTCGCGGAAACTTACTTTCTCATCCATAATTTTTCTGACCGTGTCAACTGCAATTCGTTCCTGGATCATAGTATCGCGGTAACGGATTGTAACGGTGTTGTCTTCCAGTGTTTGATGATCCACTGTAATACAGAAAGGTGTTCCAATTGCATCCTGGCGACGGTAGCGCTTTCCAATAGAATCTTTTTCATCGTACTGACAGAGGTGGTCGAATTTTAATCCGTCCATAATTTCCCTTGCTTTTTCAGGAAGGCCGTCCTTTTTTACAAGAGGCAACACTGCTGCTTTAACCGGTGCAAGGAAAGAAGGGATTCGTAACACTACGCGTTCAGAACCGTCTTCCAGTTTTTCTTCGATGTAGGAAGAAGATATAACGGCAAGGAACATACGATCTAATCCCACGGAAGTTTCAACTACATACGGGACATAACTTTCATTCAGTTCCGGATCAAAATATTGTAATTTTTTTCCTGAAAAAGTTTCATGCGATTTCAAATCAAAATCGGTGCGGGAGTGTATGCCTTCAAGTTCCTTAAAGCCGAATGGGAATTCAAATTCAATATCACTTGCAGCATTTGCATAATGCGCAAGTTTAATATGATCGTGAAAACGGTATTTTCCTTCCGGGAAACCGAGAGCGCGGTGCCATTTTATACGAGTGGATTTCCAGTACTCATACCATTCCATTTCTGTTCCGGGTTTCACAAAAAACTGCATTTCCATTTGTTCAAATTCACGCATGCGGAAAATAAACTGGCGGGCAACAATTTCATTACGGAATGCTTTTCCTGTTTGTGCAATACCAAAAGGAATTTTCATCCTTCCTGTTTTCTGCACGTTGAGGAAATTTACAAATATACCCTGTGCTGTTTCAGGTCGTAAATAAAGAGTGCTTGCATCTTCACTCACTGATCCCATTTGCGTGGAAAACATAAGGTTGAACTGACGCACGTCGGTCCAGTTGCGCGTTCCTGAAACAGGACAGACAATTTCGAGATCAATGATTATTTGCTTGATGGCATCCATGTCATTCGCTTCCATTCCGTTTTTGAACGACTCGTTGATGGCATCAATCTTTTTCTGATTTTCAACTACCCTGGGGTTAGTAGAAACGAATTGCGCTTCGTCAAAAGTTGCACCAAAACGCTCACGGGCTTTGTTGACTTCTTTAGCAATCTTACCTTCAATTTTTGCAATGTGATCTTCAATCAGCACATCTGCACGATAACGTTTCTTAGAATCTTTGTTATCAATCAACGGATCATTGAACGCATCTACGTGTCCGGATGCTTTCCAGATAGTAGGATGCATGAAAATTGCAGTATCGATGCCAACGATATTTTCATTCATCTGCACCATCGACTTCCACCAGTATTCGCGGATATTTTTTTTCAGTTCAGTACCGTACTGACCGTAATCATATACCGCACTTAGTCCATCGTAAATTTCGCTCGATGGAAATATAAAACCGTATTCTTTACAATGTGAGATGAGGTTCTTAAAGAGATCTTCGTTAGTTGTTGCCATAGGGGCGCAAAGATACGAATGCGAAAGGAATGGGGAAATGGGAGAATGAGGGAATGAGAGAATTGGAGAATGAGGAAATGGGGGAATGAGAAAATGGACTTTGCTGAGTGAATAGAAAAGGCTGAAAAAATTAGTGCAATTAATTAAAATTCAATTAATTGCACCAATAGTTCTACTTATAATCTAAATAAGACTTACATATAAATCATGCCCCGAACCTGGAAGATATTTGAGGTGCCTTGTTTTCCGTAGCGATCCAGGACGCAATATCCGTAGGCTACGAACAGGCGGAAATTGTCGGAAGGGTACCAGTTGAATGCCGGAGTGATTCTCCAGAAATCACCTCCTTCAAGATTGCCATCAGTTAGTTCGAGATTTGTGAATCGAAGCATACCTTCAAATGCACCCCATCCTCCATTATAAATAGATTTTTTCACTTTGATGAAACCGAAAATCCCAGTACTGGAATAATATGGCTTGACTTCTCCTGTAAACATATAGGCAACAAAAGCTTCTCCTCCAAAGAATACAGGATTGGCAGCGCTGGCTGATGCAAATTTATGCGCATGATATTCGGTCCCTAATAATAATTTGCCGGATCTGAAATAAATTTCACCGCCTAAACTGTTGTTATAGTCTGCAGAAAAACTTCCTGTTTCAACAAAATTTGGCGAACCTGATACTTCCGGTTTTGATTTAACATTGATCTTCCCGTCTTTAACTTTACCATACCTGTAGCTTGCGCCGATATGTAATACAGGTTTATTCACATCAGTATAAATTGGAAGCCATGCAACACGTGTCACAAAGTGATATTGAAATGTGGCGAAGCTTTGTTCTTTGGCTGTCCAATTAGCAAAGGCTCCGAGGTTCCAAAAAATATGAGGCTTTTTAAAATACCCCATGTATTTGATACCATCCGAAAGAATTGGAATCACATCAATGGCGGCCATACGTTCCAGATTCCATATGGAGTAACCATTCATTATTTTACTCATGGAATACCCTTCCTTGGTACGTCCAATAAAAATATGACCTTTGATTTTAGGCAGTCCGAACATCACTCCGGTCTCGCGCATGAACCATGATTTTTCATTGCCATCATACATGAATCCAATTTTCCAGGAAATATCCCTTTTAGTTTTGAATTTTCCTGAAATCACAAAGCGAAGGTCCCTGACTTTAAAATTATTTTCTGTGGTAACTTGTTCCTTGCTTATTTCATCTTGTGTGAATCCTGCGAATTCGTATAAAAATCCTCCACTGAATCTTAATGTAGATAGTGGACCATCAAATTCATTCAATTGCATTTTGTGAGTTGATGCACCTGTGGAATCAACAGTTTCAGCTCGCACTACTTCACCTTCGGTGCCATCAAGAACAGGTGGTTTTGTCTCTTGAGAAAAGCCCCAAAGAGGAGCAAAAAGCAGGCAACTAAAAAATAAATATTTAAAGTATTTCATAACATTTGTATTAATAGAAATTCAAATTTGCAAAAATTAATTGGAAACCGCAATTCAACTAATCAACGAGGTGATCAGTAATCCAGCTATTACTGCAGCCGCTGCAGTAATAATTCCCGGCAACATAAAACTGTGATTGAGCACATATTTTCCAATACGTGTAGTGCCGGTACGATCGAATTGTATTGCAGTAAGCAAAGTCGGATACCCGGGAATAAAGAAATGTCCATTCACTGATGGGAAAATCGCTATCAGGTAAGCAGGAGACAAGCCCAATGCCAGTCCGAGTGGCATAAGTGCTTTTGCGGTAGCTGCCTGGCTGAAGAGTAAAATACTTAGCGCAAACAATGCAAGTGCAAACAACCAGGGGTATGATGATACTATAGAACCGAGTGTGCTTTCTATCAACGCAAAATTATGATTCATAAATGTACCGCTCATCCATACCACCCCAAAAACAGAAATGGTTGCTTGTCCGCCTGAGCTGAACAAACTTGCCTTGGTGACATCACTTGCTTTTGTATTTGCGAACATGATTATCAATGCCACAACGGCAAGCATCACAATCATAATCATCGAAGGCATTTGCACTTTTCCTGAAGGGCCGACAGTGAATCCGGGTGTGAAATTTTCAGCTCCTGAGAAATCGGGTAATATTTGCGGGAATGATCCCATTGCAACTACTGCAGCAACTCCTAATCCAAAAAACAAAACAGATTTCACGGCACCTTTTTTCTGAACGACTTCAGACTTTCCCCCATCACCTGTGATTGCTGCCGCGAATGCAGGGTCCTTCATTTTCTCAAGAAACTCAGGATCTTTATCAAGATCTTTTCCGTGTTTCATCACAAACAAAACGCCGACAATTACTCCAATTAATGTGGAAGGAATGCAGACCATCAGAATATCCGACAATCCAACACCTTTAACTGCAAGTACTGTAAGCAATGCTGCGGAAGCTGCTGAAACCGGGCTTGCAGTAATTCCCATATGCGCAGCCGTGACACTCATGCTTAATGCTCTTTCAGGACGAATTCTTGCTTTGGTTGAAACTTCGGCGATGATTGGCATTATCGAATAAGAGATGTGCGCGGTTCCGGCAAACAAAGTAAAAAGATAAGTTACGAGCGGACCAAGAATCGTAATTTGCCCGGGATGTTTTCGCAACAATTCTCCTGCTATTCCAACCAGGTAATCCATTCCTCCTGCGGCTTGTAACGCGGCAGCGGATGTTACCACACTCAGAATAATCAACATCACTTCAAGAGGAGGATCGGCAGGTTGCATGCCAAAGACAAAAATCTGAATCAGCAATCCTATCATTCCCATCACGCCAAGTCCGATTCCAGACATGCGAGCACCTATGAAAATACAAACCAGCAACACAATAAATTGGAGGGCAAACATCATAAGGCTAATTTTTTAGATGGGATGAACCAGTGATCCGGGATGTAAAAATAATATAACAGTGTTAACTCACAAATAAAATCCATAACACCACAAGCAATGGACCCAGGATTCCGGAAAGCAAGCCTCCCAGCCGGAAGTCCTTTAGTTCAAGCAAGCCGGTACTGAATGCAATTGCATTTGGTGGAGTAGAAACCGGAAGCATCATCGCTGTGGATGCCGCGAGCCCGATTATCATTGCTATTTCCATTTTAACTTCGGGCATCATTGCCATGCTTAATGGAATTAACACGGTAGCAGTAGCAGTATGACTCATAATATTTGAGAAAGCCATGGTTGCAAAAGCAAATACGATCATTAAGGTAAGTTGATTCACATTCAAAGCGGTCATCTTATCGGCATAATGATGGAGAAGACCGTTATATTGAAGCGCCACTCCTAACGATAATCCACCTGCCACAAGGAACAATGTATCCCATGGCAGTGTCCGCACATCTTTCCCTGTCAAAATTCCTGTAAGTGTTAAGAAGACAATTGGTATTGCAGAAACACCTGCTACACTTATACCATGAAGTTCACCTGTCAGCCACATGATTATAGTAACAGTAATTACCACAAGTACGATTCTTCTTTGTGATTTCAATTCTTTTGTCATTTCAGTCTCCTCTGCTTTTAGAAAATCAAGTGAGATCGGGGTCTGATCTTTTACGTATACCATCAGTAAAGCAATACAACAAAGGGCGGTTAGGACAATTGCAACGGGTGCGCCATAAATCATCCACTCCAGGAAACTGATATTAATCCCTGCATTTTCCAGCGCACCGGCTGCAATTACGTTCGGTGGTGAACCAATAATTGTTGCCATGCCTCCGGTGGATGCAGCAACTGGTACACCAAGCAAAACTGCCTTACCCAAACCTGATTTTTTCCCCAATGAAGTTAGTAATGGAGTAACAGCTGCGATCACCATAGCCGTACAGGCAGTGTTCGACATCAGCATGGATGCTATCATCGTAGTAGCCATTAGTCCGATTACCAGGTTTCTTGGTTTGGTACCTGAAAAGCGAACGGTAAAACTGAATAGGGAGGCATCAAGTTTTGTTTTACTCATCGCGGAAGCAAGAAAAAAGCCACCCAGCATGAGCCATATTACACCACTTGAAAAAGTGTTTGCATAACGAGCGACATCTTGTGGTTCAGGATTGAAATTAGGATTTCCAAGAGAGAAAACCAGGAATGCAATTATAAGTAATCCTGTTGCGAAAGGTGGAATTACTTCAGTAATCCAAAGTCCTATTGCAAAAAATAGAATAAACAGAACATATAGCTGGGAGGTGGTAAATTCCGGAACCCTGATGAACCACACCAGCCCACCAGCTGCTGCAAAGCAAAGAAGAAATTTGAAAAAGGACAGGTATCGTGCCTTATTACCGGTGACAGTTTTTGCTTCCATTCCCCTCAATTGTTAAATAGAATTCAATTAAAAGTAGCAGTAATTAATCACTATAAAAAGCAAACTACTAAAACTTATGTAATAAATTAAAATAACGCAATTAAGGTTGGCAGCCTGATGTCTACCCGTGTGGATATGTATAAATAATCATCTCGTGAATTTTAGGCTTCTCATTCAATTACGCTATGGTCATATGTAGTTTTGAAATGCCTTGTGAAGATTATTTGTGTGACTATGCTTTTTCAATGCACAAATATGGCATTTAATCATTTTCAATTAGTTGATTTTCAATATTATAATAAAAACGAAAGCCTTCGCGTTACCTCAACATTAATTTATTTTCATATCAAACACTTCTTAAAAAGATTTCTTTCTTTTACATTTGTTATGTAATCATTGATCTTTTAACACTTTTAGCTCGGATGAGTTGTTTTTATAAAATTGAGAATTATCATGGTGATAGTATTACTCCTCTTCTAAATTTGATCCCAAACACCAAAAACTAAATTTATATCCTATGAAAAACAAACTACTTCTATTCTTGACAGTCTGCTTGCCTGTTTTTGCCTTTGGGCAGGAACAAACCCCTGTGATTCCTGAAACGACATTTGATATTTACGGGTTTGTGATGACTGATATCATTTACAACGCAGACCAGGAGCATCCGGACTGGCAGGATGGTTTAAGGCCGACTAAATTACCTACAATGGAAAATGATCCGAGTTACACTGCCGGTGGTACGATGTATTTTGGCGTCAGACAATCCAGGTTAGGTTTCAAAAGCAGTACCCAAACTAAGTATGGGGAATTAAAAACTCAGTTTGAATGGGAGTTATTCGGTACAGGCGGCGATGCCGGCCAGACCACACCACGTTTACGTCATGCATACGGACAATTAGGCAAATGGGGAGTAGGACAAACATGGAGCCCATTCATGGACATTGATGTTTTCCCAAATTCTGTGGAATACTGGGGACCTACAGGAATGGTATTTTACAGAAACGTACAGATTCGCTACATGCCGATCCAAGGTCCTACATTCATGACAATTGCTTTGGAAAGGCCAGGTGGAAGTGCTGACGGTACCAACTATTCACAAATTGAAGATCTGGACAACACCAGAGCTAAACTTTCAATTCCTGATTTATCGGCAGAATATCGCAAGGCAACCAAATGGGGTTATATCGAAATTGCAGGTATTGCACGTTACCTGGCATGGGAAGATATGGATACCGATGACGGAACGGATCTTACTGACAATACACTCGGATGGGGATTACACCTTTCATCCAACATCAAGTTTGCAAAAATTGCAACTGCACGCCTTGGATTTGTGTACGGAGAAGGTATTCAAAACTACATGAATGATGCTACAACTGATCTTGCTGTTCAATACAATCCAACCAATCTTTCAAAACCTTATTCCGGTGAAGTGCTTCCTATGTACGGTGTAAGTGCTTTCGTAGACTTGCAGTGGAATGAGCGTTTCAGCAGTACAGTTGGTTATTCAATGATTCAGATCGACAATATTGAAGACCAGCCATACAGTACTTTTGAAACAGGTACATATGGACTTGCGAACCTCATGTATTATCCTGTAAAGAATGTGATGATGGGTGTGGAAGTGCAGTACGGAGCACGTGAAAACAAAAATGAAGGCGTAGGTTATGCTTCAGCACCTGATTCATATCTTGATGATGCATCTGCAATGCGCGTTCAGTTTTCATTCAAATATAATTTCAGCCAGACTTTCAAAACACCTGCTGCCGCAAAATAACAACACGAGCAATTCAAAATTAATGTTGTCATTGTTGGTGTAGAATCATAATGCGATTTATGTTTCTATACCAACAAGACAAATTTTTATTCGATCTACTGCTCATTTTAACATTTGTATATTAAACTTTTTAAAAAATAAGTATCATGAAAAACAGCATTAGTAATAATCAACAAACCAGTTCATGTCATGGAAAAAATATCAAAGTGGGTTTGATTGCCGCTTTATTATTTTCTACTGCGGGTAGCTTTGCGCAGACAAGAACAGAAAAGGATCTCCTTGGTGAAAAACAAATTCCCAGTGAAGCCTATTATGGAGTTCAGACAGCCCGCGCTCTTGAAAATTTTCCAGTGAGTGGAGTCAAGACAAACTTCTATCCCGATTATGTGAAAGCATATGCAATGGTAAAGCTTGCTGCCGCCCGTGCGAATACCGAAATCGGAAGAATGAAAAAAGACCGGTTTGATGCCATTGAAAAAGCATGTCTTGCTGTAATGGATGGAAAATACCACGATCAGTTTTTAACGGATCTTTATCAAGGTGGTGCCGGAACATCAGCAAATATGAATGCCAACGAAGTGCTGGCAAACATTGCTCTTGAAATGATGGGCAAGAAAAAAGGAGAATATCAATTCATCGAACCGCATGATGATCTTAACATGGGTCAGTCGACAAACGACGTGTATCCAACTACAATTCACGTGGCCATTTTGTTGCACAACGACAAAGTGATCAAAGAAGCACAAGCATTGTCTGCTGCTTTCCATAAAAAAGGGGATGAGTACAGTAAGATCCTGAAAATGGGTCGTACCGAAGGCCAGGATGCAGTGCCAATGACTGTAGGACAGGAATTTCATGGTTTCGGTTATCAGATTGACGGTGCAATTGAAGCACTCAAAAAATCAGAGGAATATCTCTATGAAGAAAACATGGGAGCTACTGCAATTGGAACAGGTATCACGGCATCGCCGGGTTATGCGGAGAAATGCGCTGTTCACCTCGCAAAAATTACAGGAAAGCCAATGCATTTGAGTACAAATCTTGTAGGTGCTACATCAAGTATGCAGGGATTTGTTATGTATTCTGCAGCATTGAAAAATCTTGCAATCACTATTTCAAAAATCAGCAGTGATCTTATCTTTCTTGCATCAGGACCTCGTGCCGGAATCTTTGAAATTAATCTTCCTGCCATGCAGCCGGGATCTTCAATTATGCCGGGAAAAGTTAATCCCGTTATGCCTGAATTGATGAACCTGATTTGCTTCAAAGTAATAGGTAATGATGGAACTGTTACAATTGCTTCACAAGACGGATTGCTTCAGCTCAATGCATATGAGCCGGTAGTGGCAGTAGCTATTTTTGAATCACAGGGATTGTTATTTAAAGGAATGCCATTGTTCCGTTCAAAATGTATCGAAGGAATTACAGTGAACCAGGCAGTGCTTACTCATTATATGGAGCGCAGCATCGGTTTGGTTACCGCACTCAATCCTATTCTGGGATATGAGAAAACTACAGAGTTGGCCAAAGAAGCCCTGGCAACTAACAAAGGAATTCTGGAACTGATCCGTGAGAAAAAACTTCTCACCGAGCAACAGATAAAAGATCTTATGGATCCTGCTAAAATGACAAGCCCTCAATAAATTAACTAATCAACCAATCAATCCCATAATAACGAAGACTATGAAAAAGAGCACATTTTATTTCAGGAGCGTTTTAATTGCGATGTTCCTTTCTGTTAGCGTACTAGGATACGGACAGAAATTACCAAATATAGTTGTACTGGCTACTGGTGGTACCATTGCAGGTGCCGGAGTAAGTTCTACCGGTTCCGCATATACGTCGGGTCAGGTGAAAATTGATGCTATGATTGATGCAGTGCCAAACATCAGGAAATTAGCCAACCTTAAAGGTGAACAGGTAGCAAACGTAGGTTCACAGGACATGAGTGTGAAAGTATGGCTTGATCTGGCAAACAGAATCAATACACTTTTGGCAAGTGCTGATTGTGATGGTATCGTTATTACTCACGGAACGGACACTCAGGAAGAGACTGCTTATTTCCTGAATCTTACAGTTAAAAGTGACAAACCGGTTGTGCTTACAGGTTCTATGCGTCCTTCTACAGCATTGAGTGCTGAAGGACCATTGAATTTATACAATGCAGTTGCACTTGCTGCGAATCCTAACGCTAAAGGATATGGTGTAATGGTTGTTATGAATGATGAAATTCATGCAGCTAAGGATGTGAAGAAAATGATCACAACGCCTGTTCAGACTTTCCAGTCACCACAGGAAGGAATGATAGGAACCGTGATTTTCGGAGACGTTTTGTTCTTCCACAAACCAAGCGGGCGTCATACCACAAACAGCGAATTCAATGTTTCAGGTGTTACTGCTTTACCACGTGTTGATATTGTTTATGCTTGCGCAGATATGTCAATTGATTTAATTGATATGATGGTGAAAGCAGGAGCTAAAGGAATTGTAATTGCTGGTGTAGGTGATGGAAATATGAATGCAGGTACACTGGAAGCATGCAAGAGAGCTACCAAAGCAGGTGTGGCTGTAGTAAGAGCATCACGTGTTCCTATAGGAGCTGTACTTATCAAAGGCGAAATTGTAGATGCGGATTACGGAACAGTTTCTTCTGATGAACTCAATCCACAAAAAGCAAGAGTACTCCTGATGCTGGCTTTACAGAAAAACAGAAGCAGGGATGACTTGCAAAAACTATTTATTGAATATTAAAAACCCGCAGAGGTTTTTATTCATTAAGTAATAAAATTTTTAAAGAGAGCAGCCGATCCGGTTGCTCTCTTTATTTATAGTAGCAATAAATTTTGAATGAGACTAAAATTCAAAAGCAACACTGATCACTGTACCAAAGTCAGTATTGGCAGTTTCCTGTCCCGGAGGTTTGCTGTCGTATTCAGAGTAGAAACTTAATTTCAAATCCAGGTCCTCCACCATTTCCCAGGTAATACTAATGTCTCCGGCATAACGTATCCTGTCCTGCATCAGACTGAAATATCCAAATTGTGTGGTTTGAATATCCAGTTCTGGTTTTTCAAAACGGAATACATTAAAACGAATTCCCACTACTCCTTCAGTCAGAATGCCGCTGTATTTATTTTCAAGACTTGTTTCCTGGTTGAGCACCAATCCTGAAAAAGCCATAAGTCTCACGTATTTGGTAAGTAGTAATTTATTTCCCACACCGCCTCCTTCCTGGAACCTGCTTTTGATCCCCAGCTCAATATTTCGCTGATAGCTGGCTCCAAACCATGAAAACCATCGTTGGTGAAAATAAAAATTCAAACTCAGTGCAGCATCTTCGTTATCCCGGCTGAAATATCCGGTATCAATAGTGGTGATTGAAGAAGCGCTTGCGGAATATTCAATTTTCTTTGTAGCATACCTTGCAGCGAAATCGAGATTTAACCTTCCCAGTCTGCTCGAGCGGGTATAGCTGTAGCCGGCGCCTGCATTACCGGTGAGTCTTTCCTTGAAGCTTTTTTCTACCGCATACAAGTTAGAAATATAACTAAGCGGAAGGCTGGCAGTATCGTTGCCAAATGTTACATTCACATATCCCGGTTTAACTCCCCTGTTCAGTTTGCCAAAAATTACCCTGTGATCTACGGTCTCAATCCGGTAATATTTATTGTTTGCAACAATGGTCTCAAGCTTACGAAGCTGGACGGTGATGTCGTTGGCATCGTCAGGGTCGAATGTAATGACACCGAGCTGGATTTTAATCACCTCACCGACAATTATGGACCCATTCCTGAAAAGTAGAGTGTCCTTTTGGGCAAGGGCGATCTGGGACAAAAACAAAAGCCATAAAAAAACAACCAGCGATCTCATAAGGACATTTCTGAAATATGGTATAAAAGTAAGTGACAGTAGTGATTGATTGCAAATTTAAAGGAAATTTACAGAAATTCGTTTTGCCTCACCCCGGCCCTCTCCAAAGGAGAGGGGGAATGTTTCCAGGAAGCATTTAGATTTTTTGTGCTCATGGTCGCTTCGACGAGCTCAGCGACCGGGCGTTTAGTAATTGAAATTCATATTCATTTGGTCGTCGAGAAAACTTGTCGGGTAGACCGGGTCGCGGTTTTGCCCCTGCCCTAAAGGGAGTAGATTTTTTGAAACAAATTATTTTTCTAATTGCAACTAAATTATCTAATGCAAGAATTCTATTCTCAGTCGCTGCGGAATTGTCGGGTCGGCCTGGTCGCGGTTTTGCCCCGGCCCTAAAGGGAGTAGATTTTAGGAAACATATTATTTTTTTAATTGCAATTAAATTATCTAATGAAAGAATTCTGTTCCCGGTCGCTGCGGAATTGTCGGGTAGGCCTGGTCGCGGTGTTGCCCCGGCCCTAAAGGGAGTAGATTTTAGGAAATATATTATTTTTTTAATTGCAATTAAATTATCTAATGAAAGAATTCTATTCTCAGTCGCTGCGGAATTGTCGGGTCTGCCTGGTCGCAGTGTTGCACCTTCCATAAAGGAAATATGCACTTATTTCACAATTACAACTTTGTTGCGGATGGGTTTGAGGTAGTTACCTTCTTCGATAAAAGCGGAGTAAATTCCACTATTGAGTTGAGGTGCTGAAATCGATTCGTTCCCTATTCGAGAACTGAATACACGTCTTCCTAATTGGTCGACAAGAACTATTATTGTTTCTATTTCAGGATTGATTCCTGCGATTGAAAAATTACCGTCTGAAGGATTTGGGTAAAAATTGATGTCATTATCATTTTCAGTTTCTCCTATGGAAAGAGTTCCGCAAAATACATCATTCAACTTTGCCCAGAGTTCATTATCGAAAGAGGAGATTGCAAGAAATGGAAAATTTCCTGAATTGTCACCCATTCTAACAACCACCAAATTTTGGGACGGCACGATGTAAATTTTCTGATCGTTTTTCCCGAGTGCAGCAAACATATCTGCGGGGGCGTTAGGGACCAGATCGCCCGGAAATAAAAATTGAGATTGCGGAACCATGAATGATCCTTTTCCATTGAGCCACCACAAATAACCATATGAAGGATTGATGGATTGACTTGAATTTATCATTTGCTGATAATAATTCTGATCATGCAAAATGGTGTCGTTATTCCATATTCCGTGTGCAAGTGTCAGCAATCCGAACCGAGCCATTGCCCTGGTTTTACTGTAAAATATATGATCGATCCAGGCGCCGGTGATGCCGGTCTGAATTCCCAACGTACCGAAAGTGTACAAATTCAAACTGGTACCAGATGAAGTTTCAAGCACATCATGCACGAGGTGATAAGGCGCGTTATGATAAGCCCATCGTGAACCTGCAGGTGCAACGCAAACCAGGCAAGTGTCATCAGTGCAATCAGGATCAGGGACGCTGTCGTTAAATCCTGTTGTCATTGATAATTGGTTCCTGATTGTAATTTTTTGTTCATCTGCGGGAGCACAGGAAGTCCAACCCGGACCGAGATAATTCGCAACAGTATCGTTTATATTAAACAGCCCCTGTTCCTGTGCAACACCTGCAAGAAAAGCGGTAAGCGATTTTCCTGCTGATGCCCAATACCAGATGCTGTCCTGCGTAAATGTTCCGAAATAACTTTCAATAACAATTTTACCATCCTTCAGAACAATAAATGATTTTGTGTTTTTGTCCTGCAAATATTGATTTAACGTATCAATTTTATCGGGGCACCACCCGAGTGAAACCGGTGAGATTGTATCCCATGATGTACCGGTAACAGGAGGAAAATATAAAGATTGTGCATTCACATATCCTGCAGATAAAAAAAATAAAAGTGAAGCAACTAAAATCTTTAATTTCATTTATAGATTGTGATTGGAGATGTACAAAATGCAATCAGGCTGAATAGACCTTCACAAATGTGTTAGGTTTAATTCAGCCTGATGAATTAATATTGTCAGGTTTACCTTCTTCCCCAGAGTTTTGGGATACCTTTTCTAAATTCAAATTTGTAGGCCAGTTCAAGGTTGATGTAACTAAAGCCATCATTTTTACCGGGGTTTCCTCTTGGACTGGTAGCAGGACCCGGGTAGCCACTGTTTCCAAAACCGGTAGGATCTGCAATGTATTGTGCCAGTGCCTGTTTTTCGGGATCGTTCGGGAAATTGGCATTAATCTCAGAATAGGTTGGGTATGCATCACTGACATCATCCAGGAAATCGGTGAAGAACATGTAGTATCCAAATTCAGTAGAAAGAGTCAATTTTTTACTGATACCATACCGGATACCAACACCCATTGGAACGCCGGCATTGATAAAATTGTAAGCCGATTTTTTGGAGGATTCTCCTTTGTAGCTGTTGCCTTCAGTATACCAATCGGCAAGGTTTGTTTCATACTCACCATCTTTTTCAATAATATTTCCTGCAGAACCAATTCCTTCGTATGGTGCATCACGTACCGTTCCATCATTCCAGAAATAGTAACGGTTGTTGATATCAACATCTCCTCTGAATAAATCAGCTTTTGGTTTTCCATAATATGCACCAATGCCGGTGAACACAAAGAATGCTGCATGTTGTTTGTGAAGTGGTAACCTGGAGTTGGAATAAAGTGTGTAGGTTACGTGTACTGCAGTTCCGAATACATCGTTGCGGAAACTTAATCCACGACCATAATTACGAAGTTCCCATCCCTGCCTGCCATCAATTGGTGCTGTTTCATCGTACTGAAGACGGTTCCAGGAGAATCGTACTTCAACCGATAAAGGTCTGTAGAGATTTCCCGAATAGGCTGAACTCCCTAGAAAATTACGGAGAGTTATTGCAGCGCCGGGTTGAGAAGAAGCAGATTGAAACCAGGCTTCATTACCAAGGTCACCGAAATAATTTGTTAAACCGCCTGAAACGCCAATTTCAAAGGATTTTTGAGATAGAACCGGTGTAAAGCCAAGTGAAATCAGGGCAAAGGAGAGTAGTAGTCTTTTCATGCGGAGGGTGGTTAATAAGAAGACAGTACTAAATTAAGAAAAATTCAGATTTATCCAAATTTTAATTGATTTATTTTGGCGAACAGCAAAATAGGATGGTGAACTCATGATTTTCATCCTATTTTGCTGTTTTCCTGTGGAAGGGATGTGATTACAGATGGTAGGCAGGGGATTACAGATTCAAAATCGCAGTTGAGGGATGTGATTACAGATGTCATAGTCGCGACACCACGACGGCGAATCTGTAATCATATCATTTGGTGCGTGTCCGCGAATCTGTAATCCCCTGCCCACCTGAAACTATAATCTCCAGCCACTAAATTATCCATTCGTTATAATTCCCACACTTTACTGGGTCCTGATGAGCTTTCGGTAGACCGAACCCGACTCGAATTTCAGAGCTACGAGGTAGGCTCCCGAATCCAATCGGTCGGTTTTCAGAGGAGTTTCATTCTTTCCCTGGCTGAGTGTCATATTTTGTGAAAACAACATTTTTCCACTAATGTCAAACAGCTGCAATTCCACATTAGCATTCCTGTTCGCTTCTATATACAATGTTGCAGGTTCAGATGAAGGGTTCGGGAAGATTTTTACGTCACTGAGTAATCCGTTTTCATCGAGTGATCCGCAAATATTGAAGTAGTTGCAGGAGTCAGTATACAGAAAACAACTGTTGTTCACAGCTTGTGAATGAGCGCACGAATCAAAAAATACTTTTTGAGTGTAATGCTCAAAGCAACTCAGTGATTGGTAAAAATCCCTGATCAGGAAATCAGTACACAATCCAAATATACCACTTCCTATAAGTTGATTGCCGGAATGAGTCAGCACCACGTGCCCGGGATGCCCTACACTTTCGATCCACTCCATTGGATACTGCAATTGAAACGGAGCAGCATAATTTCTCAGATAAAAAATTCTGCGGGGACCTGCTTGTATATTCACTGTGCTAATGCTGTCGACTTTGTAATACCCGTTGATATAGTAAAACGATTGTATCGCAAAATCATAGTAAATACTATCACCGACCTGCAAAGAAAAATCATACAACAGAATTTCAGGATTCAGAAGGTTGTCCATGAAATAGATTCGTTGCGTGGCAGAATCTTCCCTCAAATAACCAAAGAAACAATCGGAACCGGGAACCATGAGTTGTTCCTGATCCAGTTTTTTGTAGGTGACGCTGTTGATGGTGGTGTCGCCCGATGTGAACATTTTACATGCTGAATAATTGAATGAAGCAGAGAGGTAATCACAATCAGGTGCGCTGGAAGTTGTTCGAACCGGAATTATTGTTGCAACATAATACCAGTTGTTTGAGATGCTGTCGAGCATAGGGAAATAACCCTGGGCGTTGAGATTGGACATGCAAATCAAAAGTAAAATTGATGAGTAGAGTTTTTTCATAGGCGGAAGGAATGATAAGTGATAAATTATAGATGAGAAATAATTGAAATGTGTAATGATGAAATTTAAGTTTCACTTTGCAATTCGGTTGGTGAGATTTTAAATATTTGAGAAGAAACAATTAGTTCGGTTTGTGCGGAAAAGCCAAGTGAACTTAAAGTTAATAAGAAAAAAGGGGATTAAGAAATGCCGAGGGTGATTTTGTCTTTTTTGGGTAATTTCTTTACAACTTCATCATAGGAATGATCGATCCATTCGGAGATAATATTATTACTGACTGTGCCATCTAAAACCACTGTGTTCCACATCGATTTATTCATGTGCCAACCCGGAAGGACGCAGTTATATTCTTCGCGCAAAGCTATCGCCTTTTCAGGATCGCATTTCAGGTTGATCCTGTCGGGTTCACTCAGGCTGGTCAGACAAAACATCTTACCCATGACTTTAAAAACAAGGGTGTCTTCATCGAAGGGAAAAGATTCGGTGGTGGCTTTTTTTGAGAGACAGTATTCTCTTATTGATTCAATATTCATTATTAAAAAAGTGACGAGTGGCGAGTTGCGGGTGACGAGTTTGAAGTTGAAAGCTTATTAGTGACAAGTGATCCGCCGTCCGGTGTGACAAGTGACAAGTGACAAGAGGGGATGCAAATTACGAATTTTTTAAGTCCAATTTTTGTTTGACTTCCCTTCGACAAGCTCAGGACCACCAATGACTAATGACTAATGACCAATGACAATTTACCACAGTGTACCAAAAGCCAACCTACCCACCAACATCTACCAAATGATAGAGTACTGGCTTCGAGGGGCTGGCGTCATTTTCGAGGGCTGTTATTTGGATGTTGAGGAGATAGAGTCCGTCAGCGATTTGATCGTGTACGTAAATGAGTTCGGTGATGGTGCAATCAAGACGAGTGGTGTGCGGATATTGCCAGAAAGCATGGTGCGCTAAAAGTTTACCGTCATCTTTTTCGCGGTCAACAGAAGGAAGGTCGAGCAGCAAATGTTTGATTCCATTTTCGACCATCCAGGTTGCTGCTTCATGGTGCAGGTAAGCCGGGTTTGTATTCGAGTAATGATGAGTCAGTTTTTCAGCCTTGTTTGGAACAGTGCGGATAATGAGTGCTTCAGTATTCGAATGCCTGCAGCTTTTTTCAATCTGTTGCTTTGTAATGATCAGATCTCCATCCACTTTTTCGGGAGCAATTGTGATTACTTCAGCAAGAAAGAAAAAAGTTTTGAGGTGTTGATTGAGTGTGTAATTTTCTTTGCTGATATGTCCCACACATTCAGTATGTGTACCGTTTCCATGTGGATTTAAAAATACATTTCTGAAGTTTACACTGCCACCTCTTTTCACATCTCCAACCCAATCACCCATCACAACAGGTTCAATCCGAACAGGAGGAGAATACCATGCATTTACATTATGAGTGCCTGTAGTTAATGGAATTGAAAGATCCAGTGGTTCATTCAGGTTGGTGCTGTATGTTTTTCCTTTGTGTTGAATTGTAATAATCATGGGTTAAAAATAATAAAAAATAAATCATTTAACCCCTGCGTACACAGAAAAATGGTTTAAACCATGAATGCTTTGGATGCAATCCGATCGGCGATTAGTTTCCCATTTTCAGAGAGAGAATAAGTGCTTTTGTGAATAACAAGATCGCCAGATTCAATGTAAGGATTTAATTGCACGAGAAAATCGGATTCAAAAGTTTCTCCAAAATGTTCACGGATATAATTCAAATCTACTCCCCATTTTGTACGAAGGCCTGTCATGAGATATTCGTTGTAGCGGTTTTCTTTTGTAAGCAATTCTTCCTCTGCAGGAATTTCATTCTTGTTGATTGCAATCACATAAGCAGCATTACTTGCTATATTCCACTGTCGTGTGATGCCGTTGTAAGAATGTGCTGATGGACCAATTCCAATGTAAGGCACATCTTTCCAATAGCTGCTGTTGTGCCTGGAATAATAACCGGGTTTTGCAAAGTTGGAAATTTCATAATGCTCGAATCCGTGTTTGGCAGATTCTGTCATCAGAATTTTAAAATGACCTGCTGATACATCATCGTCAGTGGGTTTTACTTTACCATCACGTATCATTTTTTCCAATGCCGTTTTTTTCTCGACGGTCAAGCTGTAACATGATAAATGGTTTACCGGAAGTGAAAATGCAATATCAAGATTTTGTTTCCATCTTTCATCACTCATTTCAGGCATTCCGTAAATGAGATCAATAGTAAGATTGTCGAAACCCGCTTCAGCGGCATCCAGCACACTTTGTTTCGCCATTTCCGCAGTATGCGCCCTGTTCATGATTTGTAAATCGGATTCGAAAAACGACTGCACACCAATACTAAGTCTGTTGACCGGAGTTTGTTTCAATTCAGCCAACTTCTCCTTTGTGAGATCATCCGGGTTTGCTTCGAGCGTAATTTCTGCATTGGGAGCAACCCGGTAATGAGTATTTATTGCTTCGAAAATCCGGAGGAGTTGTTCTTTGCTCAGCAATGAAGGAGTACCGCCGCCGAAGTAAATTGTTTCAAGTAATGGTTTTGTATCAGTTGTCTTCAGATAATCTTTTCGCAAACCAATTTCCTTAATCAAAGCAGCCACCAAATCATCCATCCGATCGTGATTCACAGAAAAATGAAAATCACAATAGGAACATGCTTTGCGGCAGAAGGGAATGTGAATGTAGATTGACAAAGCTGTTATGATAGGTGATAAATGATAAATGATAAATATTGGGGTAGTAATTTGATGTTTTTGTTTTCAGATTAAAAAAAAGTGCCTGGTGGCAAACTTACTTAATATTTGATGAATTAGACTTTTGGTTTACAGAATGACAATCGAAGATTTTCAGTGAGATTTAAATTTTATTTTTTAGTGTAAATTCAATCTTTCAATTTAGAAAAATAAATGAATTAAAATTAAATAACACGAGGAATGAATTTAGACGAAAAAATTATTTATCATCTATCATTTATCACTTATCATTTCATTTATTTCGGCAGGACGATTCTGAACACCGTTCCTTTGCTTGCGTCGGAACTTTTCACAAAAATGTGTCCGTCGTGATATTCTTCCACTATTCTTTTCGAGAGTGAGAGACCTAGTCCCCAGCCACGTGATTTGGATGTGTAACCGGGTTTGAATACGGTTTTGAATTTTGATTTTGGAATACCTTTTCCGGTGTCACAGATATCGATGTACACAAATTGCTGCTGATCGGTGATGCTTACTGTAATTGCTCCTTCGCCCGACATCGCATCCACTGCATTCTTGAAAATATTTTCGAGTACCCATTCAAAAAGCGGGACATTCATCGGCGCGTATACGTCGTGGCTGGCAAGGTTTGTTGATTTGAATGCAACTCTCGACGACGAACGTGAACTGATATAATTGATGGAGGTCTGGACTACTTCGTTTACGTTTTCTTTTTTCAGAGAAGGTGCAGAACCAATTTTTGAGAAACGTTCAGTGATGGTGTTGAGTCGCGAAATATCTTTTTCAATTTCGTCGAGATGCCCATCCTTGTTTCCATGCATCTTCAAGTATTCCACCCACGCCATCAGCGACGATAACGGTGTGCCTAATTGATGCGCAGTTTCTTTCGCCATTCCCACCCAAACCTGGTTTTGTTCTGCTTTGCGAGATGTGCTGAAGGCAAGGTAAGAGACAAGCAAAAACAAACTGATTACTGCAAGCTGGAAATATGGATAGTATCGCAGCTGACGAATCAACATGGAGTCGCGGTAATAAACGTAATTTTTTTCACCTTCCTTACCAAACACAATTTCAATAGGTGTTTGCTCGGCTTTCATTTCGGCAACCTGCTGCTGCATCCACACATCGTCTTGCGATTTCAGGGAGTCGAGATTACGGGAGGAGTTGATGTTTCCTTTTGCGTCGGTCAGCACCATTGGGATGGTGTTGTTACTGCGAAGTACTTCAAGCGCAAAACTCACATCACCTGCTTCGACTTCCACCTGCGAGAGTTGTTTCACTGCGGAAGCCCACAGCTCTACATTTTTTTTCTCCTGCTCCGAAAGTTGTTTAACCAGGTAATTGGTATACCACAACGAGGCAATGCCAATACACATAGCCACCACAAGCAGAGCCAGCTTCCATCGTTGTTTTCGGGTGTAAATGTTCACTTTATCGGGGTCCGATTAAAATAGTTTGCAATGTTACGGCAAAATTATTTACTGATTGCCATCTTCCTCATATTCAATTTGTAACTCTTCAGTTTTTTTCTTCGATGGAGGCTTACTGGCGATAGTATCTTTTTTGCCAAACTCTTCTTTCAATAAGCTTTTGAGTGTTTTGGACTCATTGCGGATACTGTTAGTGATTTTATCTTCAGTCCCCTGACGATCCCATGTAAATTTAGGATCTGCGGCAGGTCCTTTCATAGTCAGGAATAGCATTGGTCGACCCAGGCCATCATCCTCAATAGTTCCAAACTCGGTGTTTTGAGCCTTTACCTTGCGACCCATTATCTGGGAAAGATACAATCCTAATTTGTAATCGACCATATTGTCGAATGTATGAACCCCGCTGGCAGTAATATCTACAGCGCTGCTTTTTACCTCCATTGCCGGGATGTGTATTTTCCGGTTCTTAATTTCAATGGTGTTGGTGAGTGTGGAGAATTTAATGGTTTTTAAGTCTGCACCCTTGAGATACTTTGACAAAGCAAGCATTGATTGCAAATTAATCAACTCCCCGTTTTCCACAGTGGTGTTGCACTTCATGTAGATACTGTTTTCATTCACTTCCAGTTGATTGCTCCATACTGAACGGAATTCAACAAATGCAGAAATCCTTCCTCGTAGGTTTTTATCGACAACCACTTCCTGGCCAAAGTTCTCCATTTCATAGAACAATTTGTTGATATCCAGGTTATTAAATATCGCATTACAGGCAATAATCATATTGTCGGAGGGCCGGTCGTCGATGGAGCCATTCATGCTCACATTTCCATCCACAGTATTAAATTCCAGTTTCCGGCTGGTTAGAACCTGGTTTTCCAGCTCTATTGATCCAAGGATGTTGGTGGCATTGAACTTCTGAAATTTCAGATGAGTCACATCCACTTCCAGGTTGAAGCGCAGTTTTTCTGAAAAATCGAGGCGATAACCTGTATCGGCTTTGCCACCTGATTTCATTTCTTTTTCCATCAACTCATCAAGGTTGATGTTTCGTGAATTCAATGTTGCAGAAATATTCAACGGCTGGTTCTCACTCATCAGCCAGGCAAAAAGATTATCGAAGCTGCCACTCAGTGCAAAATCACTCGATCCGGCTTCTCCTTTTACTGATTCCACAAGCATGTCATTTCCCTGCAGGTGAATCAATCCGTTAAAGTTCTTGAAATTGACAGGCTTCTGTTTGAGTCGGAAATTCACATCCTTAAATCGAATGTTGCCTGAAGAACGGTAAGTTGATTTCTCACCGGAGATTCCTTTGAAAGTTGCATCCACAATTGCAGTTCCGGAAATTTCTTCGAGTGTATCCGGCTTGAAAAATTTACTCATCGCTTTCAGATCCGCTTCAAATTTTGTTTCGATGTTCAACCTTGGATGATTGAAGTTTTCGATTTCAATATTTGCTTTGACCGGTTTCCCTTCGAGAGTTGCAGAAAAATTTTCGAGCTTGAGATACGTTACAGGATTTGCTGCATTTTTCCTGTTGGTGAAATAACCTTTCCCGTTAAGGTTTTTTAATTTGTAAGGAGTATCTTTTGGATTCAGATATGCATTCTTGCTCACAAAAGTAAATGCAACAAGAGGAGTGTGAGTGGCATCGGACCTTCCTGTAAAGCTCCCTTTAAATTCCACATCACCTGAATAATTATACTGACCAGAACCGGAAGTATATTTTTCAGGAATCACAGAAAGCAATGCGGGAAGATCGGCGCCTGGAGAACTTACAGCAAGATTCATATCAGTGTATTCGTCGTAATCAGTAACGGTACCATTCAGTTGAAGTGTAAGGCCTGCAAGTTTCAAAGCTGATTCTTTAAACGTATACTTTCCGCTTTTTTTATCTACATCCAGCGAAAGCTGCAACTCACAATTTGTATTTGATAGATAGCGGATTTTATCGATCACTACAGAAGCGCTTTCAAGTTTACCTTCAGTAACCAGGAAATAATTATCACTTCCAAAATCTCCTTTCAGTTTTCCATCGAGAATCAGAAATGATAAATCCTGTTCTTTGGCGACGTTATAGTACAACACATTTACATTTTGAAATTCGACCTGTTGTAATTTTAATTGGAAACCTTTTCCTGTTGTAGAATTTGATTTCCAGATGTTATAATTTGTTTCTCCATCTTCACTTACCTGTAGATTAAAGGAAGCATCCTTGATTACAATTTTTTCAAGTTCGTAGTTGTCGCTGAATATACTCGTGAGATCAAACAGTAATTTCAGACTGTTTGCATTCATCACTGTTCCCGTAGTCGCGAATTCTTTTGCTTCTCCGGCTTTGATGTTTTTAAATTCCACCGATGCGTAAGGGAAAGCGCTTATGAAAGAAAAAGAAATGTCTTCCACTTCAATTTTAGCAGTAAGGTTTTTGTTCAGTGATTCCACGACAAGATTCTTTACCTTATCCTTGTACATAAAAGCGAGAAGGCTGCCTAAAATCAGAATGGCGGCTATGGTTCCGACTGCAATTAAAGCGATACGTTTTACTGGATGCATACGGTTTTGATCACTTCTTACAACCTGGTTTTGCAGGATAATTTACAGCAAGGCAACAGGTCATTTTGATATTGTATATCCGCTGTATTGAAGTATAAACCCGGCAATCAAAAAAATAAAGGCCGAAGCCAATAAATTATAACGCAAAAAAACCTCATTTATTGTGATGGCGCGTCGAGTGTTGCGATTTAATTTCAACATATTTATGAGCATAAAAAAACCTCCGAAGTATCTCCGGAGGTTAGGTGGTTTTTAATCGAAGATGTTACTTCGAAAAGCGTTTAGCTACCTCATCCCAGTTCACTACATTCCAGAATGCGGCGATGTAATCAGGGCGACGGTTCTGGTAATGAAGGTAATAGGCGTGTTCCCATACATCAAGTCCTAACAGGGGAGTACCTTTTACTTCAGCTACATCCATAAGCGGATTGTCCTGGTTTGGAGTAGAGCTGATTTCCAGTTTTCCACTGCTGTTTTTGATCAGCCATGCCCATCCTGAACCAAAGCGTGTCGTTCCGGCTGCTGCAAACTTTGTTTTAAAGTCGTCGAAACTGCCGAAATTGCTGTTGATTGCATCGGCCAGTTCTCCTGAAGGTGCCTTAGGAGCATTTGGTGTCATAAGCGTCCAGAACAACGAGTGGTTATAATGACCGCCTCCATTATTTCTGACCGCAGCAGGGTGTTTAGAGATATTTGCGCATAGTTCCTCTATGGAAACGTTCTCGGCAGCAGTTCCTGCGATGGCGTTATTGAGGTTAGTGACATAGGCCTGATGGTGTTTTCCATGATGGATTTCCATGGTTCTAGCATCAATATGAGGTTCAAGAGCGTTAAAAGCGTAAGGTAATTTTGGAAGTTCAAATGCCATGATCTTTAGTGTTTTATGTAAAATTTACGTAGTGAATTGCAGATGTAAAGGTAACAAAAATTTGCCCCTTTGGTTCGATTCCGGACAACCTCCACTTTCTTCAAAAATAATTTTTAAAGTATTGGTTTTTATGTGTTTTAATAGTATATCTTTGCGCCTTCAAATTCTTATTCAAGCTTAATTAATTAAACCAACAATCACAATGAAAAAAGTATTTGCCGTTATGGCGATCGTGGGAATGTTTGCTTTCGTAGCATGCGGACCTAAAGCAGAAGAAAAAACAGAAGAGGCTACTGAACAAGTTCAGGATGCTGCTGCTGCTGCAACTGAAGAAGTAAATGCTACAGCTGACGAAGCTAATGCAACTATTGATTCTACTGCTAACGCTGCTGTTGATTCTATCGCTAAGTAATTAGCTACAATCTCGAAAAAAGCCTTTTCTTATGAAGAGGCTTTTTTTTTGGTCAACGGTCACCAGTCACCAGTCGGCAGTCGGCAGTCGGCAGTCGGCAGTCGGCAGTCGATGAAAAAATGGGATATAAAATTAGCTATAAATTTTGTTGCAAATCATCATTGACTTTTTAATGACCCTTTGACAAGTTTACCCTGAGCGCTAGCCGAAGGGCTCAGGGACCACTAATGACGTTTTTATTTTGGAAACCACACTTAAAATTTCATCAGGAACTATTGCCTACTGGCAACTGCCGACTAAACCGCGAATTCCATTTGGAAATAAATCTTGATATTTTAAGAGTAATCACTGCCGACTGCCTACTGGCAACTGCCGACTAAAACGAAATGTGCAAAAGGAAATTAATCTTCATAATTTAGGAGTAACCACTGCCTACTACCTTCTGGCAACTGCCGACTAAACCGCGAATTCCATTTGGAAACAAATCTTCACATTTTAGGAGTAACCACTGCCGACTGCCAACTGGCAACTGCCGACTAAAACTAAATGTGCAATATGAAATAAATCTTCGTGGTTAATCAGTAACCAACTTGTCACTTGTCACTTTTTTTATAAGCTACTGGTGCGGCCACCGTCTACTGGTACATTAATGCCGGTGATGTAGGAGGCGGCGGGGGAGGCGAGGAAGCCGACCGCGGAAGCAATTTCAGCAGGATCGCCAAATCGTCCCATAGGAATTTCATGTATCATTTCCTGTTCGAGTTCAGAAGCACTTTTTCCGGTTTTAGCCGATTTTGCCGTGATAATTCCAGATAATCTTTGTGTCAAGGTAGCACCAGGCAATACGTTGTTTACTGTAATCCTGTAAGGAGCCAGTTCGGTAGCCAGTGTTTTTGACCAGTTAGCAACTGCAGCACGAATGGTATTTGAAACACCCAATCCTTTCAAAGGTTGTTTTACTGAAGTGGAAATTATATTGATAATCCGGCCGTATCCCGCTGCTTTCATCCCCGGGATAAAAGCCTGTGCCAGGATGTGATTACATAACAAGTGCTGCGTAAACGTATTTTGAAATTCTTCCAGTTTCGCCTCAGTAATTGGGCCGCCTGAAGGACCTCCGGTATTATTGACGAGTATGTGAGCTACCCTGTCGGATTTTAGCCATTCAGTTACCTGTGAGCGTAAAATATCAGGTGTGGTGAAGTCGGCAACAATGAAATCGTGTTTTTGAAAACCGTTTTTCGGCAATGCCTCGATAACACTCTTCAGACTGGTTTCATTCCGGGCTATCAAAGTGATGGATGCGCCCGATCCGGCAAGTTCATGAGCTACTGCCAGTCCAATGCCTTGCGTACCTCCACAAACTATAGCCCTTCGGTTGGTAAGATCTGTATTCATGGGGTAAAGGTAATGGGGAAAAACGAATAAATATTACACG
>Ga0190274_10000135_pt1 | contig 49812 bp, 71 predicted proteins | sample Popmic531T_FD_133002 | JGI IMG/M metagenome (GOLD analysis project Ga0190274, IMG submission 133002) | Populus adjacent soil microbial communities from riparian zone of Yellowstone River, Montana, USA - 531 T | ecosystem: Environmental > Terrestrial > Soil > Riparian zone | place: USA: Montana...
CAAATGTCGGCGCGCGTGTTCGGATCGAAATGGCGCGGAACCGCCGCGTTGACCCGCCTCAATAGGTCGTGTTCGGGCTTGCCGCCGTCATGGATTAGGAACGGATAGACAAGCTGCGGCCGCACGTCCCTGAGGTTCGAACCGGGGCGGCGCGGCCTCTGCGGAGCCCGGAATGTCCTCCACCCGCCCGCCCCCAGATTCCTGCTTCTAGGACTGAACTCGCTAACGGGCGTTAGTCCGAAAGGGCCGCTTGGGTTAAGCCACCACACATATTCGCTGAGGTGCGGCATTTCGGCCATCACCGGCGAGTTGAGCTGGAGACGGCTAAGAAAGCTTCTAATCGCGAGGGCCTCTTTCTTGCGCTCGGGCATGCAAAGCTGCGAAAGCTCTGGGTTGAGCTGTAGCCTCTGAGTCAGATCGGAAAGACCCGCTTCGTGTTCCATTCCGGACACGACGAGGTTCCACATTCGATGTGCGCGGCCGAGCGTGACGTTGCCCCGGTACATGAGCAGGGGCCGCAGATGCCTCTCGAAGCCGGGGCGGATTATCTTGTCTTCAAGCTTGGCGAGCGGGACTTGTTTCATCGGAAAAGCTCTTCGGCGACATATCGAACAACGTGCTTGGCGGCGCGAACGGACGAGGGCCGCGCCGTCGAGTAGCGCGATCCTGGAATGCCCGTTGGCTCATCCCACCGGCAGACGTTTTCGAATATCTCCCACGCATAGCGCGGCACTTTCCCCTTGAAGTCAGCAAGCGTTCGAAGCGCTGCTGTGTGCGCTGCCCCGCCGTGTTCGAACTGGCGCGGGCCGGGGCAGTTATTCCACAGGTCGGCGCAGTGTGCAAAAACCTTGATGTGCTGCGCCTCGAAAAACCCGTCGTTATCGTGAAGCCACCCGTCGATCACCTTGTGATCGATGTTGACGCTGACTCGGAAGTTGCCGCCGGGGTTGTCATTGCTCGACCACGGCACGCTGACGCTGCGCGTCCGGTAGCGGCTGTGTTGCTCGGCGCTGGGCTCGACGACCTGTCGGACTAACGCGCGTTTGATTTTGAGTGATGCGCTCATGCGATAGTCCGACACTCACCCGGAGGGCGGAGACCGGAACGGGCTCCGTTCATGAGTGGCGGCGGTGCCGAAGGCAATCGCCCAACCTGTGCATTTCCTGCATCAGTTCCCATCTTCACCCCTCCTCCCTATGAGGTTGCGAAACTCTCGAAAGTCGCGGCGCATTTGCTCCCATGGATCGACGCCGATTTCGATGACGGGGCATCCCTTCGGCGGCTCGCTGTTTGAGTTGTCGCTCGTCCACACTTGCGCGAACCTCGGCGCGGCTTCACCCCTTCTTAGTGTCATGGCTGATCCCCGATGAAGGTTGGGCGTCCCGGCCTTCGGCCGTCGGGCTCTGCTCGCTTCGCTCATCGAGCCCCGCTTCGCGTGTCTCGCCCGCTGTCGCGGCGACGATCCCTGACGCGGCGCGGGCGTGGACCTCGCGCAGATCTGACTCTGCTGCCTCACGCCAGCCATCGCCGTGACGGAACCAATGTCCGAGGAACCGGTGAAGAAAGAACGCCTGCTCGTCCTCCGCCCGCTTCGGAATGTCGAAGCCTGCGGCCCGATAGACCCGCGAGAACCGAATGAACGTGAAGCACTGCCGGCCGAGGATGTCGGCCAACTCAGGCGTCAATTCATCGGGCCACGCCGCGTTAGGGACTAGCGGCTCTGCCTGAGACTGCGCAGCAGGCTCAGCCCCGAAGGGGCGCAGGCCCGGCGACGGCGAAGCCGACGCAACGCCCAATTCTCCTTTGTCCACAGACATTAAAACCTCCAGTCGATCTCGGCGAGAATGTCGGGGTGGGTCATGCCGAGTAATCCGGCAGCAGCCGCGGCATTTCGGCCGTCTCGTAGGCGTGGGCGATTTTGCGCCGAACCTCCTGCCCGACGAGCGTCCCATTCGGCAGCACGACGTTCGCCAGAAACTCATCCTCGAACAGGACGATGCCGCTCGCCACAGCCTCCAGCTTCGCCTTGATGACCAGCAGCAGGGCGCGCATGGCGACACGGCGATCCTGAGGGTCGCGGTCCTTGAGGCCGATGTAGAAGCGGACCTGTCGACCTTCCTTGGTGAAGGCGATCAGCCCCTCGTCCTCGCCCAGCATGTAGGCGAACTGCGCCCCATCGTAGCGGGCGACGACCGCGCGAATGTCGGCTATGCTCTGCTCCACCGAAACCTTCGTGGTTTCAGCGTACCGGCGGGCGGCCATTATCGGTCTCCAAGGTTAGCCACGAGAGGCGGGGCGGCGGCAGTTTTCCGTGCGCCTTCGGACGAGGTTAGACTAACTAAGGCGCTGTCCATAAACGGAAGGTACACTCCTTCCGGGCGCGCCACAACATCAAAGTTTTCCTTACGCATCAGCGGCTTGCTCCGGCGTTTGGCTAACCGAATTAGCCGGGTTAGACAAACCCCCTCCTTCAAGAGCGTCCATCGCGGCGTCGGCCATGCGTGCCTGATCGGCTCCCCGGGTGTAGCGCGCGACCTCGGAATCGGTGCTGTGGCCGGTGATCGACTTGATGAGCTGGTTGGACAGCCCGAGCTCGGCCATCCGCCGGGACGCGGCCTTCCGGAGCCCATGCGCCGCGCATTGAGGCAGGCCGGCTTCGACGCAGCGCTTCTTGAACCAGTTCCCGAGGCTTTCCTTCGTGAAGGGCGTCCCGCGCTCGGAAACGAGGAAGGTGGCGCCGCCGGACGGGCATGCGGCAATGGCCTCCCTCAGGCGCGGGTGAATGCGTATCGACAGAAGCGCGTCGGTCTTGAGCTGCCGCACCTTCACATAGCCGGGCTTGCGGGGATCCTCGCCCATGACGGCGGCATCGGAGCGCCGCTGGGCGGTGTAGAGGAAGATGGCGAGCGCCAGCCTTGCCTTGGTGCTGATAGGATGGCGCTCCTGGAATTGCGTGATCTCAGGCTCGGTCCATTCGTGGAAGCCCTTGCCGGCATTCCCGAGGCCCTTGGCCGCCAGAGCTGGGTTGTCCGACCGCATCCCGAGGATGATCGCGTAATTGAAAAGCTGGCGCAGCCGCTTGAGCAGATTGTTCGCTGCGGCCGGAGTGTCGGCCATCTTCTCCATCAGCTTCTCGACGTTGAGCGCGCTCATGGTGGCGACGCGACGCTTGCCGAATGAGGCCCGGAAGCGCTCGAGCTCGCCGCGGTACGTCTTGCGCGTGCTTTCCTTGGGGATGCGCCGCCATGCCGTGCTACGGTAGAATTGGCTGATAAGATCGTCGAAGGTGCCCGGGGCGAACCGTTCGGCGACGGGCGACGGCTCGCCATTTTTCCAAGCGAGATATTCTTTCCAGAAGTCATCCGTCCCCGGCAGCGCCTTGGGATAGAGGGTCGCCAGCCCCTTGCCACGGAAGCGCACCCGCATCCGCCCATGACGGTCGCGGAACTCGCTGGCGTAGGGCGGCAGCGTCCGATTCATGCGAGGTCGGCCCATTCGTCGTTGTCATGCCGCTGTTTGCCGGTGGCGGGCAATATCTCAATGTTGCCGTTCGGGTCTATGCGGACGCGGCCGACGGACAGCCCGGCCGCGACGAAGCCCGAGACGGCGCGCTTGACGTCGGCTTTCGTAAAGCGGGCTGGAGCGGTCATGTCAGGCACCCTCGCCCCGATTGAAGCGGGAACCGGCGAGACGCGTAGCGGCTCGATCCGCGAAGCGGACGAAAGCGGGATAAGCGCCTGAAAACACAGTCATTCCAGCCCCCCGGAAGGCTTGGTAACGGCGGCGAGGGCTTTGCCGATACGGCGCAGGTCGCCGACCGAATAGGCTGCGGCGGACTCTGTGTCCGTCTCAAGACAGTGGATCGTCGGGATCAGGGCATCAGGAACGCTTTCGGCGTAGAGACTCGCCTCGCGCGCGAACGGCTCCAGTACCTCTATCGATACGAGAACATGGTCGGGGGGTGACCCTGCTCCTTCGGCATAATCGACACAGTCTTTGCATGACGGGTCGAACGCTCCGCTTCGATGCTCAGCGGCCGTCGGGCGAGTTTTGAGGAAGCCAGGGTCTTTCTGCCACGCCGCCGCGCAGTCCGCACAGGCTGGCATGATGTCGCTCTCATCGCTCACCGTCCCGACAGCCTCAGCCGTGCAAAACGAGCATCGTCCGTCCTCCGTCAGTCCATCAGGGGGTGAAGCGGCGAGGGCGGCGTAGAGGCGTCCCGCGATAGCCGATGCCCAGTGGCCCGGCGAGAAGGATAGGCGGCGACGGCCTAGCTGCTTGATGTCGAGCGGATGGCAGTTAGTGTCATCGCAGATTTCGTCCCACGTCGCCTGCATCGTTTCATCGACCAGTGTTTGAAGACGACGTTCGTCCAGCGCTTCTCTAAGTCCCCCATCTGTGGAGGAGATGGAGGCGAGGACGGCGCTGGCCTTGCTGCGGAAGCCGTCGGCGGCGTCACCACATTTCGCGACGATCTCCTGCCAAGAGAGGTCGGGCCACGTCGCCTTAGCGAGCGCAATGGCCCCAAGCTCTACCACCTCCTTGTCCGGTAGAGGTGCGATGGCTACAGGAGTTGGGCGATGCCCTTCGGGCCGCTCTGCCGGGCTCCGCCCCGAGCCCGTTCCGGTCTCGGCCTGACGGCGGCTGCCGCTATCGCGGGTCACTGGAATATCCCCAGAGCGCCAATTAGTTTGGCCAGCGCCGCCATAATACAGAACGCGCCAGCCGCGCCTATTGTAAAGCCGAACCCCAGCAAGAACCCGACGCGAGCGCACTCCAGCGCCTTCTCCGGGAACAAAATGTTCGTGAATTTGAGCGGATGCCCGTCCTGGTGTATGTGCAAATCGTTATAGAGTTGCGTCTTCATGCTGCCTCCTTCGTCCGATAACGGTTCTGATATTCGGCAAGGCTGGGATCGGGGTCCGTCAGCTTGATCCCGTTCTCGACGCACTCGCGCTGCACCGCGTCGAGAAAGCGGACCATCTGCCGCACCCTCATTTCGCTCGTGACGGGGATGAACCGCATGGCCTCGACCTTGAGCTGGTACGGCAGCGGCTTGAGCGCCTTGTCGTAGAGCTCGCGGAACTCAGGGCTGTCCTCGCGCAGGATCGGCACGCCATGACGCAGCTTCCACTCACGCTGCAGCTCGTCGGGAGTCCGGTCCTGAAGCTGGAGAGCGGCTTCCGACGCCCACAGCCACATCAGGCTGTTCTGCTGGCCAGTCCTGTCCCGGCCGTCGATTGACGACACGGTGATCGGGAGCTTTCGCGACAGGAGGAACTTGATCCACAGATCGAGGTCTTCCGCGTTGGCGAGGATGCGTTCAGCCATTTCTCACCTCGAAATTATGCCGGTTGAGCATGGCCAGATGGACCGTGTTGTGCCCCGTCTTTTCCTCGAATTGCCGATCCCCGCCGAGGCTGTGCAGGAGCCGGTGACAGGCGTTGCACAGCTTCACGACCAGCCAATCGTCCTTGGTGATCCGCTGCCAGTTCACGTGGATAATGTGATGGATGCACTCCGCCGCGGCGCCGCATGGGCACCCGTCGGGCAGCCAGTCCCAATATCTCTGGACGGCAGCGGTCGCCATCAGGCAGCCCTCTCCGCTGCCCGCCTCGCCCGCGCTTTCGCAAGCTGGTTGGCGTTGAAGCACGTCCGGCACGTCCGCGTCCCGCAGTGCGTGATCATGGTGTTCTCGCGCGTGTAGGGGTGGCCCTTGCGGCAGTGAGTCACGGCTCCCCGCCAGCCCGCGCCCTTGCGGAGCTCGGGGTTCTGGAGAAGGGTGTCGACGGTGATCATGCCGTCACATTGTCCATGGCCGCGATTCCGCTTTCGTGGAGATCGTAGGCGAGTTGGAATGTGCGGCTCTCGGCGCCGTCGAGCGCTTCGATCGCGTCGGCGTTGGCGATGCTCCAGTTTTCGAGCATCTTCTTGGTGTCGCACTCCTTCATGCTGGCGATAAGCGGCTTGACCTCGCTGTCGTCGGCCAGCGGAGCAAGCTCCGCCTCGCGGCGAGCGATCCACGGGCCGAAGCCTTCGAAGTCCTCGCCGTCTCCGGTCCACCATCCGTGATTGGCGTCGCGGATCGTCTTGAGGTCGGCGCGGTTGTCGCGCTTGAGGTTCTTGAAGCCCTCCAACGTTATGTCGGAGGCGTCGCCGGCCGTCATCATCGCCCGCAGCCGCTCCTTGATCTTGGTGATGCCCGGAACCGCGACGGCCTCGATGACCTCGCCGGTTTCGGGATCGTGGCGCGTGCCGTCGAAGCCCTCGACGGGAACTTCCTCGGCCGGCGTCGTCGCCAGCCCGGCGTTCATCATCACGACGACATGGGCGAAGGCCGACCGGCAGGCCCGCGAGATCGCCCGCGTCTGCGCCATGGCACGAATCGCGTAGTCGGCGCGCTTCGGAAGATCCTTGCCGCGCACCTTGCCGCCGTACCATGTCGGCTCATCCTCGCCGACGAAGCCCTCCCCGGTTGCTATGATCGTGCCGGTAAGCATGTCCCTCACCTCGCCGACGGCCCTCACGCCCCCTTCGACGCGCTCGACGCCGGTAGCGCCCGCCGCGCACCCGTGCGCTCGAGCAATGGCCATCCAGCCTTCTACCGAGACGTAGCGCTTGCCCTGGATGTTGCTGGACGACGCAAGGACGATTTCCCTGCAAAGCTGCGCCGCGTTGGTGGAGGCGCGGTAGGCTTCCACGTTCTCGGCATTGTTGGTGATCGGGACGACGGCGTTCATTTGACGGCTCCTGCATGTTCGTGGAGATATTGAGAGGGGTGATCGCGGACCTCGCCGTAGGTCGGGAGGTCGCACTCGCAGTACGGATACAGCTCGCCGCAGACTGGGCAGCGATAGTCCTCGGGCGACTCCAGCGGCGGCGGATCGCGATAGCTCAGGACGTTCATTCGACCTCTCCCGCAATGGTGTGGTCGGGGGTGATTTGAGTTTGGATGGTCATGGCGTTGAACCTTGGGCGTCTCCCCCTTCGAGGGCCGGGCTCTCGCCTACGGCCGAGCCGCTGCGCGTCTCGTCGGCTGTCGCCGCTTCGATCCCTGACGCGATCACAGCGCGATTCCGGCGGCTTTTTCAGATTGCAAAAGCAGCTCGTCGAAAAGCCAGGTCTGAAGCTGGCGCGTCATGTCGCTGTAGCCGGTCTTCAGGTGGACGAACTCTTCGAGCAGCGTGCTCGCAACCTCTTTGGTGCCTTTCTGGAAGGCGGCTTTGGCGATGAAAATGCGATCCTCTTTCGCGAGCCCGTAAACCCCTTCGCCAAGGTCTTCGACAATGGTGATGGGGTAGCGGTCCAAGTCGTAGCCGGCGGAGCGTAGGAAGCACTGAGCGCGATCAAAACGCTCCCGTTCGATGGGATGAAGATCAACGCTTTCGCTCGGGCCGAGATCGGAAAGCGACATCATCCTAGCAAGCGCCATAGCTGACGGGTTAGCCTTGCCGATGTTGTCGAGGCGCCCACGCAATCCGGCAGCCACCCTCAAGAATGTGGGAGATGGTGAGTTGTGTTCGCGGAACGAGAGATGATGCTCTAGATACTGATCACCACAGGACAGAGCGCCGAGAACCAAATCCTCGCGGTCGCACTTGGCGAGGCCGAGCGTGATATGGGACTCAGCCTCCCAATCATATTTGATTGTGCGGTCTTCGGTGAGATCGATCTTCCGCAAGATGTTATAGGTATGGCTCGTCGGTCGACAGAGCGCGCCGACGCGCACATTCCTGTAATAAACGTGCCGTGACATTCCCGGCCGTATTTCGATAAAGTCGTTAGCATAGGCGGGCGCGCCTTCGAGGACGATCTCGCCGCGCGCATAATAGGCATCCTCAATCTCTTCCGACGCGACGGCAATGACGGTTTCGCTGTCTCCGATCTCGCCGATGTCTGGCCCGGAAGCGTAGTATCGGCCGCCTTCGTCCAAGGCGTTGCAGGCCAGTTCGCGGAAGGCCATCCAAGGCTTCCAGTCGCGGCCGAGAGAGGTGGTGAAGCCAAGTTCCTCGCCGTCGAAGGTGACGACGCTGAACGGCTTCCCGCGCACGTCCTTATCGATGGTGCCAAGGCGATGCTCGTCCTTGCCGCGATAGATCGTCACGGACCCGCCGCCTCGCAGGATGGTGGCGATGGCGAACTTTACCCCGGTGCCGAAGTAGCCAATCGCGCCCTCTTCCTTAACGGAGACGCCGAGAGTGCGCACCGCCGTCAAGTCAATGAGGCCGCCGTTTCGAAAAACGATCATCGTACTGCTCCAGCGCCAGTGGATTGAAGCCCGTGAGGGTGGAGACGCGCAGCGGCTCCATCGCGAAGCGACGAAAGCCCGGTCGGCGCCGTAGGCGACGAGGCGCCCAACCTTGCCATCACTTAGTGTATCCCAGGTAGGTCATTGGGGGTTCCGATCCGAGGTTTCGGGCGATGCGCTCGCTTCGCTCCCGCCGCTCTGGCTTGCTCCGCACTCAGCCTCGCTGCGCGAGTCTTCGCCCTTCGGGAGCCTGCTGCTATCGCGAAGGCACGACCACAGGAGCCCGAGCGCGCCCAGAATAAGCAACGCCGCAGCTAGGTGCTCCCCGTCAAACAGGCTGGTCACGCCCAGCGCCGCGCTCACTCCAGAGCCGAACAAGTTCCAGTCGCGAAGGCTCATATAACGGCTCCTTTATGTGCGGGCGGGTAGCGGGTCTGGTTCGGGCGCGATGACGACGCCCCCGGCGCCAATCTCTGTCGCGCCCGCGCTCCCGCCCGCGTTCGGTTTCAGCTTCACTCGCCCGACTTCCTGAAGGACGATGAAGGTGGACTCGGGGAAGGCGACCAACAGGCGCGCTGCCTCTGCCTCGGCCGCTTCGCGCGTCTTGTGGCGGAAGCTCGGCATCCGCTTACCGCCAGCTTTCTTGCTGAGCCCTCCCCTGCCGTGTGGCAGGCGCCGGTAGAGAAGGAACGAGCCGTCTTCCCACACCTTCGCCTCGGGAGCGTAGCGGTCGCGTTCGCGAAGAATGGCGTAGCGGGCGAACCGGAGGGCCACCAAGGTCTCTTCGCTGGAGAGACCGGCCGCAGCGCCCTGCAAGAGGTCGTCAAGTACCCTTAGCGCGCCGTTGTGGGCCGATCCGGGGTGGCCAACGGGGGCGATAGTGTCGAGGGCGTCAGGCATCGTTCAAGCTCCTGCGAAGGCCGCGCACGCGGCGAAGAGGAAGAGGAAGAGCGCGGCGACCGCGTAGGGCTCCGCGATAGTTGACAGTCGGCCGAAGGCTGGAGACCGCTTGCGGGCTCCACTCGCGACTGGCGACGGTGCCGAAGGCAATCGCCCAAAAGGAAGCTCAGCCATCATTCAAGCTCCAGAAAACAGGGGCAGGAGGATCGCAAGGACAAGAGCCTCGCCCGCGATAGTGAGGAGGAGCTTCACAGCGATTCCACCTCCCCAAGCTCAAAGGATATGTCCCGCACCTTGTCGTACAGCCCATCGACTTCCGTCAGATCGTGCATCGCATTGACGAGGATCTTCCCCGCCTGGCTGGCGAACAGGTTCTCGCGAGACGCTTCCGCTCGAGCCGCCATTGCCGCGTTGATCACCGCGTCCAGTTTGACGAGCTGATCGGATGCCTCAAGGACCACCGGGCCTATCGTGCGCGCGCCCACAGCATTGCCGCCGCGATCTCTCCACGCGGTCATTTCGGTTGCTCCTCAAGGATGGCCCGGACCTCTAGGCCGAGAGGGGAGGGGTAAGCCTGTCGGAACAAGCCGCCCTCTGCCCTTGGGTCGATCAGTTCGCTTGGCAGGCCTTCGAACGCGGCGACGTTGAGCCGTCCGTTCGAGAAGCACAGCAACGACAAGTCTGATTGCTGCCCAGCAGTCAGCTTCCCGGTTATCTCCCGCGCGTTCATGGCTGCCCCGGTCCATGCTTCGCCGTCTTTGTTTGTGTCGGTCATGGGTTTGATCCGGTTGGGTTTTCAGGGCTGGGCGCATCGGCGTTGCCGACCGCGCTCTCGTCTTCGACGGCACCCGTTCCGGTTGCCGCCCTGCGGGCTTCGATCGCTTGCGCGGCGCGAGTGTGCACCTCCCGCAAATCCGCCTCGGCGGCTGCTAGCCAGCCGCCACCGTGGCGGAACCAATGCCCGAGGAAGCGGTGAAGAAAGAACGCCTGCTCGGCTTCCGCCCTAGTCGGGATGTCGAACCCTGCGGCCCGGTAGACCTGCGCGAACTTGATGAACGTGAAGCACTGGCGACCGAGAATGTCGGCCAGATCAGGCGTCAATTCGTCGGGCCACGCCGCGTTAGGGATGCCACTCTGCGAAGACCCGCCGCTTGGCGGGGCTGAGGCCGAAGGCTGGCAGCCCGACGGCGCGTCAGCGCCGGAACGCCCAACATCGCGGCTCATACCAACCCACCTTCACGAGCAAGACGGGAGGCGAGTTCACGCCTGACATCTTCGCCGCACGCGCAGTCGCAGATCGAGTAACTGGTCGAGACATTTTCGCCGGTCCAAATGCCGCCGTGCGATGTCTCCGCGTATCCGCTGTCGCCACAGCGTGGGCACGTTTCGTCTGCGATAGAGGGGGTCATGCCGACACCCCGCGGGCCTTGGCGAGTGCGGCTAGCGCGCTTTCCCACGCATCTATGCAGCCGCTGTCGCCTGCGAAGTGATCGAACGCCGCCTCCATCGTTTTTGCTCGCGAGAGCGGCTTTTCGATTGCGGCCCCGTAGGCAATGAACATTTCGGCCAGATCGGCCACCGCCTCTGCGAGTTCAGGTGCGGCGGCGATAAGGTGAGCGTTGGCTTCGGCCGTCGGATCGTCTTCGTCGTCGAATAGGACCTCGGCAATGAACGTGTCGGGTGCGAACACGCCTCGCGACAGACAGCCGCCCATCGGCTCAAGAGTCTCCCCGAGTTTCCACGGCCCCTTCGTCCACCTTGCGCCAGTCGATGCCGACCCGGAGGGCGGAGACGCGTCAGCGGCTCCGTGCATCGCATCGGCAGCGCGGTCGTCGGCGTCAGCCGACGAGGCGCCCAACTCTTCCTCGAAATCTCCGTAACCTTCTGACATCACTCACATTCCTTCACGTCTGTCCTCGGGGAGTCAGGCGGCTTGCCCTTGTTCGCGCGCGTCTTCGTCGATCTCGTCGATGAAGGCCTTGGGGAATGTGCCCGCCTCGGCTTGAGCGCGCAGCTCGGGGACGGTGGGAACCGGCGGAAGTTCAGCGGTGATCCAGTAAGTCGCGGCGGGCAGATGTCCGGCCTCGAGGTGCCAGCCGATCGCCGCGCTCATCGCGTCGGTGTGGTCCTTCGCGTCGAAGTCATCCGGCCCGACGCAAGTCAGGTGGCCGTCAAGAGCCTGCACGACGGCGAAGCGGATTGTATTGGGTGCGTCGGTTGCCATCGGTCAGCTCCATCTATGTCTAAGCTCATCCTCGCCGTGGCACCGGGGGAGGGCGCCACAGTCCGGGGAGGCTAGGCGAGCCCGAGGGCGGCTTTGTAGGTTTCGAGGAGCGCTTCGCTTTCCTGCCGATCATGAGTTTCCATGCGGCGGAGGCGGACGATGGCGCGGATGGTGGGCGCGTCGTAGCCGCGAGCTTTCGCCTCGCCATACACGTCCTTGATATCGTCGGAGATCGCCTTCTTCTCCTCCTCAAGGCGCTCGATGCGCTCGATGAGGAGGCGGAGTTCGTCGGCGGCTACGGTGTCGGTCATCGGTCGGCTCCTATGTCGATAGAGCCGTTGTACACCTTACAACAGAGCGGTCAAGCGGAAAGTTGTGTGTCTTACAACTTTCTTGCGTGGGGGACTAGGCGGGCGCTCAGCCTGTCCTTACGAGCGCCGCCGCAACCTCGGTAATCTGTCGGCGCACTCCAGGTTTCGCCTGATCCCAGATCGACCAGATGCCTTCAGGGTCGGCCGGGTCCCGCATCAACAGGCTCGCCGGCTCCGTGCCCAGCGCCTCGGCAAGCCGTTCTAGCATCTCCTGATTATAGGGCAAAAGGCTCCGCTCGACCCGGCTCAGATTGCCCTTGTCCATGGGCACCTTAGCCGCGAGCTGCTCCAGTGACATATGTTTGGCCGTGCGCCATGCGCGGATGAAGTTTGGTCCGAATCGCGGTTGCTTTGGCATGGCCCATCGTCGGCCAAAAGCGTACAACGAACGAGCCCCGGCCGTACAACCGGCGCTTGACGAGGGCCGTTGTATCACTTACAACCTCTGCCATGGACCCCAAACAGCTCCTGCGCGACTATCTCCGCGGCCGGGAAATCGCTCCTGCGGTATTCGCCCGCCAGCTCGATTACGACAAAGGCAACTTTCATCGGCTTCTCAACAGCGATGATGCGTGGCCGTCGCTGGAGCTGGCGTTCCTGATCGACCAGGAAACCGGCGGCGCCGTTCCAATGGCCGCGTGGGCGGAAGCCAAGGCGAGGGCCGCATAATGGCCACCCTCTCTCGCCAGCCGACGGAAATCGAAATCCGTCATTGGCTGATCCTCACCCGCTGCCGCATCTCCATGGCACACACGCCGCTCGATCCGACGCGGCTGATGAAGGCGCACAACGACAACCGAGGCGACGTCGCATGACCGGCATGGGCCTCACCCTTCCCCCCGGTCCCTTCGGCTGCATCCTCGCGGACCCGCCCTGGCGCTTCGCCACGTTCAGCGCGAAGGGGCGCGGACGCTGTCCGGACGGCCCGATCTCGCCGACGGCCACCCGCAACCTGCAGCGACAGAACCGCCCGGAGCGGCACTATCCGACGATGACCTTGGCCGAAATTCAGGCGCTTCCCGTTGCACGGCTCGCCGCCAAGGACTGCGTCCTCCTGATGTGGGCAACGGACCCGCTGTTGCCGCAAGCCCTGCAGGTCGGTGCCGCCTGGGGCTTCACGTACAAGACGACCGGCTTCATCTGGGCAAAGGAGCGCCGCGTCACCAGCCGCCGGGGCGACGCCTTCTCCGATCCCGACGAGAAGCGCTTCCCGATGGGCACCGGCTACTGGACGCGCTCGAATCCCGAGCTGTGCCTGTTGTTCACCCGCGGCGCCCCAAGGCGCCTCTCCGCTGCAGTCCGCAAGCTTCTGATCGCCCCTCGCCGCGAGCACAGTCGGAAGCCCGACGAACAGTACGAGCGGATCGAGGCGCTTGTCGGCGGACCCTATCTCGAGCTTTTCGCCCGCGCTCCTCGTGAAGGCTGGGCCGCATGGGGCAATGAGACCTCCAAATTCGCGGAGGCCGCATAGATGTCGATGGGCCTCACCCCCCGGATGCGCAAGCTGCTGGTCTATATACAGGCGAGGGAGCTTTGCCCGAGCTTCGAGGAAATGCGGGCCGCGCTCGGCCTGTCGTCCAAGTGCCTCGTCTCCCGGGCGCTCGAGGATCTGGAGCGGGGGGGCTATATCCGGCGCCTGCCGAACCGGGCTCGCGCAATTGAGGTGCTGATTCCGGCCGATAAGGCGCCCGTCGCTCGCCATCCCGACATCGCCCACTTGCCGATCTACCGCCCGCTTCGTTGGCGGCCAGAACTGCCAGCCCTCTCCGACTATGATCGTAGAGCCCTTGTTAGGAGGGGTGGGTAGGCCATGGAGGCTGGGCGCATCCCCTTCGGGGACCGGGCTGGCGGTCCTGCGGACCCGAGCCGCCAAGGCGTCTCGGCCGAAGGCGCTCATCCCTTGCGCGACGATAGCCGGTGGTCGCTTGACGAGGCAGTCGCCCTCTGCCGCGAGATAGAGGCCATCTGCCCTGGCTACGGCTGCCACGTCGCGCTGACCGGCGGCACGCTCTACAAGGACGGGCGCCGCAAGGATTGCGACCTTCTCTTCTACCGCATCCGCCAGTCGCCGCAGATCGACGAGGATGGCCTGTTTGCCGCGCTGGCGTTGATCGGCGTCACCAAGACGGGTGGCTACGGCTGGTGCCACAAAGCCGAGTATCGCGGGAAGGCTATCGACTGCTTTTTCCCGGAAGAGGACGGCGAGTATCCGACTGAGGAAGAGGTCGATTTCACGCCGGAAGATGTCGCGTGGGCGCTCAGCGATAGTGCGATTGAAGCGCGAAGCGGCGAGACGCTTGCGGCTCGATCCGAAGGACGAAAGCGCCGGTTCCGCGAAGCGGAAATCGCCCAGAATATCCCGGATCAACTCCCCGATTCGAACGAACCGACACCGTCGCTCTACACCCAGGGATGCAACTGCAATCCGGTGCCGGTCCTCGATTCCTCCCTTCATGAAGCCGCACATCGCATCGAAAGGCGCTAAAGATCATGCATGACGAATCTGAGATCGTTGGCATCATTCGCTACCGGCAGAAGAAGATGCGGGAGGCTATCGACAAGCGGGGCCTGTTGATGAAGGCGGTCGCGGAGGACAGCGGCATTCCCTACACTACGCTGCTGACTTACTTTCCTGCCGATGACAAGAAGACGCCGGTTCAGATTCCCGGCTCCGTAATCTTCGCGCTCACCGGCCACTTGCCCGCCGACATCATGTCGCTCCTGCTCCCGGTTGGGCATGTCATCGTCAAGGCGCCCGAGGAAGTAGACCATGACGAAATCGCCGAATGTCTCCACGACTACCTACACGAAAAAGAGAAGGCGCACCATCCTTTAAGCGAGGACGGCCGCGAAATCGGGCCGGGCGAGGACAATGTTCTGCGGGGCAAGTTCGCGCGGGTGAGGGCGGTATGAAGTACGTCCCCCTCGAACAGCGCCCGCCGGCCGCACAGCGCGAGTTCCTGATCTTCTATGCGCGCGTCAACCTCAGGGAAGCGCGGGCTCGGCGGATCGGCGGCGATCGGGCTTTCGCGTCGATGCTGCTGGGCTGGGCTCAGCGGGCACGCCTGAAGGCTGCTGCAATTTGTCCCGCGCAAGGCTCACTGTTCCACGTGAAAGGGAGGGCGGCGGCATGACCAAGCCCCTCTCCGCGACGATGGTAGCGTGCATCGACTGCGCGCAAGAGGCCGGCGGTGAGCTGGTCCGCTATCAGGGCGGCTATTGGGCTGATCGCGGAGGCGGCCATCCCATGACGAACCGGCGCGAGTTTCACAGTACGCCGACGGTTCAGGCGCTCGTCACGCGCGGATACGCCGAGTATTCCGAGCATCGCGACGGCCGAAACGAGGCGTTCCCAATAGCCATGCGCCTTACGCCTCTGTGCGAGGCCATCATTGTCGTGAGGGCAGCATGACCCGCCGCGACGACACCCCGCCCGGCGGCTGGATAGGCCCCTCCACGACCGGATGGCCCGACCTTATCGAGCATGATCCTCCTGCCCAGCATCGGACCTCCCTCGCCCACGCTGTCCGGGGAGACGGGAAGGGCGGGTGGATTTGGGGGAAGGGGCCGACGCCGTGAGCATGACTAGGCTCCACGAGACTGTCGGCCTCGAGCGCTACAAAGCCGCGATGCTGGCGACGGCACAGGTTCTACGCGCACCTAAGGCAGCGCCGACCCCAAAGCTCAGCTTCCCCGAACGTACGCGCCTGCCGACACGGCGCATCATGATAGCCGACATCCAGGCCGAGGTCGCGCGCCACTATCAGATCCCAGAAAGCGAGATGCGATCGCCCAGCCATGTTCGCAAGGTCGCCTGGCCGCGGCAGGTCGCGATCTACCTGTCCCGACAGTTGACCGGCCGCAGCCGCACCGAGATCGGCAACTGCTTCGGCGGCCGCGACAGCTCGACCATATACACATCGTGCCGGGCAGTAGAGGCGCGTCGAGACGCCGATCCCCGCCTCGATCGCGTGATCCGCATGCTGGCCTCGAGACTGGCATGAACGCCCGCGTCAGCAAGAAGGGCTGCTACGTCAAAGGGCGGCGCTTCGAATACGAAGTGCGCGACGACTTCGTTGCGTCCGGGCTGCCTTGTCGCCGCGTCCTCCAGTCCGGCTCCGGAATCGAGAAGGGTGATCTCGTCCTCACCTGCCGTTTTGGCGAGCAGAGGGGTGAGGCCAAGCGCCGCCGGACTCTTCCCGCCTACCTGACGGAAGCGCTTAACCAAGGCCACGACTTCGCTGTCTTCCGAGAGGACCGCGGGCAAACCTTCGTCCTCATCACGCTCGATCGCTTCAAGCAGCTCGTGTCCCGTCCCTCCATGTCGAAGGAGGGGGTATGCGGATAGAGGATGGGCGCGTGGCTGCGCCACCGGGCTCTCACCCTTCGGGCCACGCCGGCTGCGCCGTCGATGGCGCTTCGCGTTTCGATCCCTCGCGCGTGATTAAGTTGGGACTGCCGTGGCCGTGGCGCTTCCGCAAGATAGCCATTCGTGGCGACACCTGCTTTTTCTGGGCCTACTCGCGTCGGACCTTCGCCGTTGGGTTCGAAGACCTGCAGGACGGCTTTATCGTCTTCCTAGGCTGCTTCTGTATCGGCTGGGGCAGCATCTCGGCTGCGATGGACCGTGAGCCGGAATATTACACCCGAGCCGACGTGGATGCCCTCTACGAGAAACTGAGGGGTGTGAAGTTCTGCGATAGCGATGAAGCGGCATGAGCGGGCAGCATCCCTTGGATCGCGCTTGTCCAGCTTGCGGCGCCGAGGCCGGCCAAAACTGCATTCGCAAGTGGGGCGGCGTTAGGCTGTCCTATCACCGCGCTCGTGGATCTCGACGCCGAGCTCCATTCGTCGCCCAGCAAGGCCGGGTAGCGACTGACAGCCCCATCGAAGCAATTCTGGCGAGCTTCATCCTGGGATGGATCGACCACCATGAAATTGGCGGGTTCAGCGTCCGCACGCAGGCGAAGCTGGGCCGCGGATACCGGGCCGACATTCTAATCGAAATGGCTGGGCGAAAGCTGGTTGTCGAGTGCGACGGAGACGCCTTCCACAGCTCACCAGAGCAAATTGCCCACGATAGGCGGCGGGATCGCTACTGCGCCTCCCAAGGTATGGCGGTGATGCGGTTCAGCGGAAGCGAGATCAACCGCGACCCGCGCGGCTGTGCGATCGAAGTCGGCGCGTGGATTAGGTTGCCATGAGCTTCGACGCCCTCGCATGGGCCGGGAAGTGCCGGCCGGGGAGCGCCAGCCGCAAGCTGGTGTTGTTCGCGCTCGCCGACCGGCACAATGACGAGGCGAACGGAGCCTATCCGTCCATCGCGTGGATAGCCGACTTTACCGGCCTCAACCGCAAGACGGTGATAACGTGCCTAGGTGAGCTCGAGCGGCGTTCCTTCATCACCGACAGCGGCGAGCGGAAGGGCGAGACGGCGCAGATAAAACTCTATCGCCTGCATCTAGAAACGGTGCCGAAAGTGGAACAGTCCCAAAAACGGAACAGTTCCGAAAAGGTCACGAAACAGTCCCAAAAACGGGACACGGATACAGTTAGAACCAGTACGAAGAAGGGCAAGCCTTCTTCGAGAGCGCGCGCAATACCGAAACATCCGCTTCCCGATGGATGGGAGCCGAAACCGCTTACCGCGGGCACCGTCTGTGCGCAGATCGTCGCCGCCTGGCAGGCAGGTCGCATCGAACGAGAACTTTCGAAATTCCGGGATCACCACCTGCGCAGCGATGCGCGGTGGAGCGATTGGGATGCAGCGTGGCGGACTTGGGTACAGAGGACAGGCGATTTCGATGGACAGCAACGAACCAACGGCATGGGAAGAAATCGATCCCCCGATGGCCTTGGCCGCACGGCCCGCGCCGCGCTCGACGTTTTCGGACCTGGCCCCGGCCACTCCCACTGAGTTTCGCAACGAGCTGACCTCCTGCCTCGCCCTGGTAGCGCCGACCGGGATGGCCGAGGATGACCGCCGCGAATGGCTCCGCGTGGCATGGGGCACGCTGGGCCACCTTCCCGCCGACCTTCTCGCCCGAGGGTGCCGCAAGGCCCGTGAGACGTGCGACCACCCCAGCAAGGTTGTGCCCGCGATCATGGCCGAGACGGAAGAGCCGATGCGGGTACGCCGCCGTCTCGCCACGCCGGAACCCCAGCGCAGGCTGGAGCCGCCCAAGCGCCACATCATGGACCGTCGAGGAGAACCCATGACCGCCGCCGAGACTGAAGAGCTGAACAAGATATTGACCAACCTCGGGGCAACGACCCGCTATCGGGAAGATGGCAGCCGCCATGCTGTCGAGGCGGAAAGCATCGGCAGGCGCGATAATCGCGGCCCGCCCCGCAAGCCAACCCGGCAAGACTATATCGAAATGGGAGTCGATCCGGCCGTTCTGGATGCTGGCGGAAACACAGTGGCGAGGGAGGGGTAGGATAGTGAGCGCACTTGCAACAAACGAGATTGACCTGACCAACGGCGAGCGGCCGAGTCTCGCGCTCGACATTCCCCAGGAGCAGAGCTTCGAAGACTGGGAGGCGATGGGCCGCAAGCTCTGCGCATCGTCCCAGGTCATCAACTGGTGGATCGGAGATTGGTGGGCTGCCGGCAACCATCGCTACGGTGAGCGGGCGAAGAAAGCGGCCGAGGGCATATTCGGGCGCGAGTTCGGTTCTCTGATGAACCTCGCTTCGATCTGCCGCTCATTCGAAGGCTCACGGCGCCGTGAGGTTCTGAGCTTCACACATCACGTTGAGGTGGCCGCGCTGCCGCCGGCCGAAGCCGACGCGCTGTTGGATAAGGCTGAGCGTCTTCACTGGTCGACGCGGGATCTGCGCGAGGCTGTCGCCTGCCGTCGCGGCGACGCCTATCCAGATGGGCGCAACGTCCTCCATTTCGAGCGCGGTGAACGGACGAACTATGATCGCACCGAAGCAAAGGAGGCTATATTCGATCGGCTGAACCTCGCGGCCGAACGCGGTGAAATCTGCCCGATTGCCGACGAGCTCCAGGAGATAGCAGGCGTCCAGTCCGTCTCGACCACCGTCGCTCTGATGCACAGCCTCGAGGAGGACAAGCGGATCACGGTCGAGCGTTATCAGCGCAGCCGAGTCGTCACGATCACCGGAACGGGGAAGTCCACGGCCACGCCGAACGACATGACCCCACACTGGCGCAGCATTCCACGCGACGTCCCCACGCCGCAGCAGGAGGCTATCCGCGAGAAACGCCCCGACGTTGCGCGGGACATATTTCTGGAAGCGCGCCGGCTCGGAAAAAGCCCGGCAGAGTTCCTGGTCGATCTCGTCTTCATCGGCTGGGACGTGTGGAGCAGCGGCCGCGCGATTCAGGTCGGCGCGAGTGAGGGGTTAATCTAGGCCATGGGCCAAGCCTATTCCCATAAAGAGCGCGAGCGCGTCATCACTCACGTCCTCGCGGAGCTTTCGGGTGGGCGGGCAGTCAGCCGCATATTGCGCGAAGATGAGGGGATGCCTGCCTCTAGTCTGTTCTGGCAGTGGCATCTTGAGAGCGAGGATCTTCAGGAGAAAGTCGCGCGTGCGCGTGCGAACGGCGTCGAAGCGCTGATGGACGAAACCATTGTCATCGCGGACGAGTCACAAGGTGATTGGCGGCGTTCCAAGGACGATGATGATGAAATGGAGTTCGCGCCTGACCACGTTCAGCGGGCGAAGCTGCGCATCCACGCTCGCCACCAGTACGCCCAGATGATCGCCCCGCGGAAGTACGGGCCGAAGCTCGACCTGACCAGCGACGGCAAGGCACTCGGGCTGGCGGCCGAGATCGAAGCTGCGCGGCGCCGGGCGGCGGAGGGCCAAGGTGGCGACCAGCCCACAGATTGAGCTTGCCCGCGACATCGGATCATACGCCTTCGATCCGCTCGGCCACGCGCTCTATGCGTTTCCCTGGAACCGACCCGGCACTCCGCTTGAAGGGGTGACCGGCCCGCGCCGATGGCAGGGCGACCTCATGGTCACCATCCGCGAGCATCTTGCCGACCCGTCGACCCGCTTCAAGCCGCTCCGCATAGCCATCGCGTCGGGCCACGGCATCGGCAAGTCAGCCGAGATCGGGATGTTGTCGAAATGGGCGATGGACTGCTGGGTCGATGCCCGCGTCGTCATCACCGCCAACACCGAGCAGCAGCTCGTCACCAAGACGTCGCCGGAGGTCCACAAGTGGCACCGCATGGCGATCACGCGCGATTGGTTCCGGCCGGCGACGATGAAGATCGCCTCGAACGAGGCCGGCCACGCCGATAGTTGGCGGCTGGATTTCGTCACCTGGTCGGAGAACAACACCGAGGCTTTCGCCGGTCTGCACAATGTCGGGCGCCTGATCCTGGTCATCTATGACGAGGGATCGAACATCGCGGACAAGGTGTGGGAGGTCACCGAGGGCGCGCTGACCGACGAGGACACGGTCATCATCTGGGTCGCGTTCGGCAATCCCACCCGCAATGTCGGTCGCTTCCGCGAGTGCTTCGGGAGATATCGGCATCTCTGGATCACCCGCCAGATCGACAGCCGCACCGTCGAGGGGACGAACAAGGAATATCTCCAGTCCGTTATCGAGACATACGGCATAGACAGCGACATCGCCAAGGTGCGCGTGCTGGGGCAATTCCCGTCGGCCAGCTCGCTGCAGCTCATTTCGTCCGACGTAGTGGCTGCGGCGAGAGTGCGCGAGCCTGGTCATCTTCCATCCGAGCCCGTTATCTTTGGCGTCGATCACGCCCGCTTCGGCGATGACCAGAGTGTGCTTTCGATACGGCAGGGCAGGGATGCCCGTTCGCGCCCGTGGAAGCGCTGGCAGGGTCAATACGCGCTGAACGAGGGCAATTCCATGCAGATTGCCGGCGACATCAACATGGAGATGCAAAGGTGGCATCCCGACGCGGTTTTCATCGATGGAGGTGGGCCGAACGCGGGCGGCATTATCGACCGGCTGCGGCAGCTCAATCCGGATTACGAGGGCATCTACGAGGTCAACTTCGGCGGCGAGGGGAGGGAGGCCAACTGGGCGAACGAAATCAGGGTGAAGACGGCCAACAAGCGAGCCGAGATGTGGATGAATTTGCGCGCGTGGCTGCCCAAAGGCGCATTGCCCGACGAGCAGCAGATCCAGGACGATTTATGCGGGGTCGAATACGGCTACGCCGAGGACCAGTCGACAATTATACTGGAGAAGAAGAAGCACATGAAGAAGCGCGGCCTGTCGTCACCGGACAATGGTGATGCGCTGGCGCTGACCTTCGCTGAGTTCGTGGCCCCGCGCGAGTTGCCGGAATATCTCAACCCTGAGAACTATGGGAGGCAGACAGGCTACGACCGCTACAGCGAATTGCCTGCTTACACGGCGATGCAGGACGGCTATGATCGCTATCGGTGAAGCTCCCTCCCGATCTTCTGCGGCGCGTGATCGGCCTCAAGGCGAGGCTGGAGCATGTGAAGCGAAGGGAGGGGCAGGAGGCCAAGCCGGCAGTCGAAGAGGTAGGCAATGGTGCGGCTGCATATAAGCTTTAGGGCATGGTCAGAGGCAGAGCGCAAAGGCCGGCTCGCTCAGTTGCGCTCGCCAGAAGTCCGTGCGTGGCTACAAGAGGTTAGCGCCATATTCAATCAGCGACTTTGGTCCGCCGATTCAACCCCTGAGGGCTGACGCATAACCAAGCGGGCATGTGCTCGCCCAAATTGCTCCTCAGCCCCGCGACTGCGCTCATGGGCGGCGGACGGGGCGCGCTGGCGATGCTCTCTCCCGCCGCAGCCCTGCTTACCAAGAAGCGCAAGGACAAGCCCGCCACCGGGACCATGCCGGGGAGCGATTACTGATGTGCATGTATTATCCCGGCCCTGCCGTCGCGCGGCCTATGCCGACCACAACCGACATGAAGAAGGCACGGCAAGCCGATAGCACATTTCTGTCAGACTTGGCCGAGCGGGCTCACGCGAAATCCCTCGAAAGGGCGCGCTGATGTGCATCGTCCCCAAGGCGCCGAAGATCCCGCCCCCGGTCGAGAGGCAGGCCCAGCAGCCCGCTCAGGAGCCGATGGACCGCCGCACCGGCCTCCACATGCGCAAGCGCCGCGGCTTCTGGGCTTCGATCATGACCGGCCCCAAGGGCTTGACGGGCCTCCCGCGCGTCACCGGCTCTGGCTCAGCGATCACCGGCGGATAGATGGCCCTCAACCTTCGCGAGCGCTGCACGAAAAGGCTGGTCGGCATGAAGGCCGCTCGCCTGCCCTACGAGGACGAATGGCGCGAGACTGCTTCTTGCGCCCAACCGGCGCGCTCACGGTTCCTCAACAAGGACACCAACCAGAACGCCCGCCAGCGCAACAAGAAGCTCAACAGCAGCCACGGCATCTTCGCCTTCCGCACACTGCAAGGGGGAATGACGTCGGGGCTTTCCTCCCCCTCCCGGCCGTGGAAGGTGCTGCGCAGTTACGACGAAGGCCTGATGGAGGATCAGGAAGCGAAGGTGTGGTTCGGCGAGGTCGACCGCCGGATGGATTCCTTCCTCGCGCAGACGAACTTCTACCAGGCCGCTAAGACCGGCTATCTCGAAATGGGCCTGTTCGGCGGCGAGGCCTGCGTCATGGTCGAGCATCCGTCCGAGGGCGCGGTCTGCCATCAGCTTACGGCCGGCGAATATTGGATCGGGCTCGGCTCGGCAATGACTCCGGAAGCTCTTTATCGCCGGGTGCCGATGACGGTCATCCAGGCGGTCCAGCGTTTCCCGTGGAACAGGCTCTGCCGGCGCATTCGCGAGGCTTACGACAACAGCCGCTATGAGGAGATTTGCAACCTCTTCCACGCGATCGAGCTGAACGACGAGCGCGACCCGTCCTATGTCGATGCCCGCGGCAAGATGTTCCGCTCAGTCTGGTGGGACGAGAGCAACGACACGAAGGGCGGCTCGGAATATGGGGCGTGCCTCGAAGTCAGCGGCTACGAGGAGCAGCCCTTCTGGGCGCCGCGCTGGGACACGACGGGCGCCGACGTCTATGGAGTAGGACCGGGCGCCGACGCGCTTCCCGATCTTCGCGAGCTCCAGCTTCAGACGAAGCGCAAGGGCGAGGCGACCGACTTTCTCTTGAAGCCCGAGATCGTCGCCCCGTCCCGGGTGAAGCTCCGCCGCGTGCCCGGATCCGTGGTCAGCGCGGCCAGCGTCGACATCGAGAAGGTCTCGGTCCCTTATACGGTACCCTATCAGGCCATCGACGCCGTCAACCAGGACGTGCAGCGCTGCATGGAGGCCATCGACCGCGCTTCCTACGCCGACCTCTTCATGGCAATCACCAACATGCAGGGCATCCAGCCTCGCAACGTCGAGGAGATCGCGTCGCGCAACGAGGAGAAGCTGACCCAGCTCGGCCCCGTCATCGAGCGGGTCAACAATGAAAAGCTCGAGGTGGCGATTGAGCGCACTCTCGGGATCATGTCGCGCGCCGGCCTTCTGCCCCCACCCCCGGAATCGCTGGCCGAAACCGAGATCAAGACCGAGTTCGTCTCCATTCTGACCCAGATGCAACGAATGGTCGGCTTGGGACAGATCGAGCGCTTCGCTGGCTTTGCCTCCGCGACTATGGCGGCGCATCCGGAGGCCAAGCACAAGATCGCCGTCTTCGAGATGATCGACGAGTACGGCCAGCGAGCGGGCGTACCCCCGAAGATCATCATCCCGACCGAGCAGGCCCAGGCATCGCTCATGGGCGAGATCGAGGATCAGCGCGCCGCCGCGATGGCTGAGCAGATCGCCAACATGGCGCCGGTCGGCAAGGTGGCTGTGGATGCTGCCAAGGTCGCCGCCGATGCGCCGCCGGGCATCATCTCGCCGATTAATGAGTTGATGCCGCTGCCATGAGCGCCGACCTTCAGACCGAGGACATGCAATTCCTCAACGCGCAGCCGCAGTTCCGCAGATTTTTGTGGCGCGTGATTCAAATGGCGGGGATTTTGGCCCCTGCAACCAATGGGGCCGATGGCCGCGATCTCAGCTTTGCTGAGGGGCGCAGGAACCTGGGGTTCGAAATCCTCGCCGATGCCGAGATGGGGCAGCCCATCCAGCATCACGAAAGCCTGATGACCCTTCTTCAGGTGCTTCGCGAGGAAGCCCAGCAATCGGAGAAACCCAATGGCAGACGAAAACCCCGATATGACCGAAACGACGACCTCGCAGACGGAGACGAGCGGGACGTCGACGGATGACGCCGCCGATCCATCGCTGATGAGCGCGGCCGGGGGCGACAAGAAGGACGACGAGGGCGGGGACAAGGCCGACGGTGGCGACAAGAAGGAGGGCGAAGACAAAGCCGCTGACGCCGACAAAGCCCCCGAGCCGCCCGAGAAGTACGAGCTCACCGCCCCGGAAGGGCTGGAGCTGACGCCCGAGATCGAGGCCGAGGTAACGCCCGTGCTGCGCGAGGCCGGCGTTATGTCGGACGAGGCGGCGAACAAGGTGCTGTCGCTGGCGCCCAAGTTTCTCGAGCGGATTACCAAGGCGCAGACCGACGCACACGAGGAGCAGGGCGCCGAATGGGCGAAGGAAGCCCAGGCCGACCCGCGTCTCGGCGGCAAGGAATGGGCGAACACCGAGCGCTTCGTGGCCAAAGCCTTCGACACCGCAGCCGCCGGCCTCGGCAAGGACGGCGCCGAACAGGTGGCCGCCTTCAAGAAGCTGCTGGATGACACCCGCCTCGGCAACCATCCGGTCCTGATGCGCATGTTCCGCTTCTACGGCGAGCGCATCTCCGAGGATTCCGATTTCACTCGCGGCGGGGACGCTCCGGTCAAGAAGACCGCCGAAGCGGCCCTGTACGACGAAGCATTCCAGCCCAAGACGTGAGGAGCTAGATCATGGCTGCAAGGAACGGAACTGTCGCGACCCTTGTGGACGTGACCGCCGGCTATGGAGCGGACGGCGCCGCCCAGGGCACGATCGCCGAGGTCCTCGAGAAGGACAATCCGGTCATCCAGGATATCCCGTGGAAGGAGGGCAACCTCCTCACCGGCGAGCGGACGTGGGTCCGCACCGGCAAGCCGGGCGTGGCCTGGAGGCGCTACAACCAGGGCGTGCCGCGCTCCAAGGGCACTGTCGGCGCGTTCGACGAGGCCGCGGCCCAGCTCGCGGCAACGTCGCAGATGGACCGCTCGCTCGCCATCCTCGGCGGCAACCCGGCCAAGGCGAGGATGAACTTCGCCAAGCCGTTCTTCAGCGCCATGAACGACGAGTTCGTGGAGACGCTGTTCTACGGCAACAGCTTTCTGGAGAGCAAGGAGTTCACGGGCCTCGCCCCGCGTTACAACGATCTCGATGGCCCGACCGGGGACTACATCATCGACGCCGGCGGCACCGGGACGGACAACCGCTCGGTGTGGGTCATCAACTGGGACCTCGACGCGATCGGCGGCCTCTATCCGATGGGCTCCAAGGCCGGCCTGATGCACATGGACATGACCAAGGGCCGCGAATCCGGCCCCGACGGCTGGCCCGTGGGCGATCTCGTCAACGACAGCGACGGCAATCCGTACCCCGCCTACACCGACTATTTCCAGTGGGATTGCGGCCTGTTCGTCAAGGACCACCGTCACGCGGTGAGGATCGCCAACATCGACTTCTCGCTGCTCATCAAGGACCGGACGACCGGCGCCGACCTGGAGGATCTGCTCATCCAGGCATTCCACCGTATCCAGGCGACCGGCTCGAACGCCGCGATCTACGTGCCGAAGCCGCTGGGCGCGATGCTGCATCGCCAGGCGGTGACCGACGCCCGCAACGGGCGGGGCATCGTCGGCATGGACGAGGTCGGAGGCCGCAAGGTGCCGACGGTCCTCGGCCTTCCCATCCGTTCGCTCGACGCTCTCAACGTCGATGAAGCCCGCGTCGTCGCTTAAGGAGACTGAGAGATGAACACCGACAAGGAACTGCTCTGCTCCGAGAAGCAGGCAATCACGGCGGACGCCGTTTCGACTGACGGCCTTCTGTGGAGCGGGCTGCTCGGCGCCGACCGGACGCTTCCGCTTCGCCTTTTCGCTCAGATCGAGACGAGCTTCACGCCCGACGGCGCGGCCACGGGCATCACGTTCGAGGTTATCGGGGCCGACAACGCGGCGCTGACGACCAATGTCGTATCGCTCTACTCGGTCACGGTCACGAATGGCGCGTCGAACGTCAATCTGGTCGCGGGGACGCGCGTGATCGACATTCCGCTGCCGGCCACGATTAAGGCCTATGTGGGCTTCCGCTACACCACGAACGCGGGTGATTATACCACCGGCAAGGTGACGGCCGGCGCCGTGATCGGCACCGAGACGCCGCAGTCGCTTCGCCCGGCGCTCGAAAGCCACGGCTTCTAGGAAGGGATGAGACATGGTTGAGAAGGTCATCACCAAGAAGACGTTCACCGGTCGCGGCGGCATGGGCCACCTCGCCTATCCCGGCGACATCGTGGACGTCGACGCGAAGGGCGAGGTCATGCCCGCCGCGTCCACTCCCATCGGCAGCCTGACGGTCGACCAGCTCCGCTCGCTGCTTGCCGCCAAGGAGTCGGAGAAGCCCGAGGATAAGTTCGGGGACAACGTCGCCGACCCGGTCGAGACGAACACCGGCTCGCAGGAGCTGGCCATGGCACCGGTGGCCCCGGCCTCACCCGGCTCGGTCCAGCCTCAGGGCATCCCGCCGGGCTCGGTCCCCGTCGGCGGCGGGTTCCTTCGCCGCGCCCCGGAAGACGCGCCGGCCGCGGTCGAGGAGATCATCTCCCCCGAGCAGTCGACCGAGGAGGAGGACAAGCCTCGCCGCGGTCGTCCTCCCAGGGGCAAGTAAGGCGTGCCGGGGAGGGGCTGACACCTCTCCCCCAAAGTTGGGGAGCAGAGCATGGCAATCTTGAAGATTTGGGAAACGGTTCGCACGTCCACCGGGCTTCCCGTCATCTCGCCTGATGCGCGCATGGCCTATCAGGAGGTGGACTTCAGCGCGGGCGAGGCGAGGTCCGACCCGTTCGCAGAGACGACTGGGATCATCTCCGTCCTCGCCGACGTCGATTGCGCCGTTCGGATCAACGGCGACGACGCGACCACGGACGACTTCCCAGTCATAGCGGACGAGCGCGAGGACTTCGCGGCTCTTCCGTCGGGAACAATCTCCGTAATCGCCGTCTGATGCTGGGGCGTCTCGGCAGGCTCGGTGAATTGGGGCTGCGTCGCCGCACCCCGGCGCCTGCCGAGCCCGAAGACCCCTCCAACCTCATCGCCAATGGCGGCTTTGACGATTCAAGCGCTTGGACGCTAGGCGGAGATGCGGCAATTGCCGGCGGCAAGCTGGAAATCGTCATCGGCCCGGGCACAGCCGCTCAGGACACGCTTACTCCAATCACGGAGAACCTGTTCTACCTCCTGGGGATGACCGTTTCGGACCGGGTGGAGGGGGTGGCTACTCCATCACTGGGAGGCACAGCCGGTACGACGAGAGGGACAGACGGAACCTTCAGCGAATATCTACGGGCCGGCGCAACTCAACAGTTCCTGCTCGATGGCGAGGCATTGCTCCGAATTGACAACGTGTCGCTAACCGGCCCTGTCGCCACAGCGCTCAACGCGGAACTGGTGCCCGATCCGACTTTCGACGACGACACCCTATGGTCAATATCCGGCTCCGGCCTGTCGGTCACGGGCAGCCAGTTGATGGCGACCGGCGGCGTCGGCAACCGCTCCGCGACATGCGTTCCGGAGGGCTATCCCCTCAATGCCGGAACCTACGATGTAACCTTCACGCTCGTCTCGCGCACCGCAGGCACGGCGAGGATCGACCTCTGCGGCATCATCGGCACGGGCCGCACAGTGCCGGGGACATACACGCAGCAGTTCGTCGTGACTGAAGCAGACACGGTTTTCCAGACCATCATCGTTCGTGCGATCACCAGCCCGAACCTTATTGTGGACGATTTGAGCGTCAAAAAGATAGCCTAAGCCTCGGGAATCTGCCATATTCGGCGGGTGAAGATCGCGATCCTCGTCCCCGTTGCAGGCGACACCGTAAAAGCTCAGTTCTCCTTCTGCCTTGCCAACCTTATGGCGCGGACGGCGACCGCGAGTATTTCTCTGAACGACGTTCCCGCCAAGCCTGAGCTGAAACTGTTTATGCGGCCCTCAGGCAGCGTCCTAACGAACCGAACCCGGCTGGTGGAGGGAGCTCTTGGATGGGGCGCCGACTTCATGCTGTTTCTCGACGCGGACATGACGTTCCCGTCGGATACGCTGCTGAGGATGATGGCACCGAGCAAGCCGGTGATGGTCGCCAACTGCGCGCGCCGATCGCGGCCGACGGCGCCTACAGCAACAGGCTTGGACGGGAAGTTCGTCTATTCCACCCTCCAGAAAGCGGAGGCGGGCGAGCTGGAAGAGGTAAGCCATAGCGGGCTGGCGGTTTGCTTCTTGCAGGTAGCGCCCGTGTTCAACGCGTTGCAGGCGAAGGCAGAGGCGGACGGGCTCCAGTCGATCTTCCCGCTGTTTCTTTTCGAGCCGCGCCCCGACGGGCGCAGTTTCGCCGGCGAGGACTTTTACTTCTTGAGCAAGATAAGGGCGGCGGGGCTCCCAATTTTCGTTGACCATGCCGTTTCCCGCGAAGTCGAGCATCTGCACGAAATGGGCCTCACGCACGACCATATCGAGGCGGATCGGGCGGCCACATAACCGAGACGGTGTTGACCTTCCCGCGCTGAGCGATTCAACCCTCTCGCTTCCAAGCATAGCCCTCTCCCATGGCCCGAGACGTCCCCATGTACCGAGGGCAGGGCAACCAGCCTTTCAACACCGCCGACTCACGCGGCCCGGCCAAGCGCGGCCAGACGGTGCCCTACGATGTGAACGGGGCTCCGACAGGCGGGACCGGGGCTGCGCTCGCCGATGGCGACTATGGCGATATCATCGCATCGGGCGGCGGAGCCTCGCTGGATATCGATCCAGCCCTGCTGACGGCCTACATGCGTACCGTCCTCGCAGCGGCGGATCAGGCGGCAGCTCGCGCCGTCCTCGCTGCGCAGGCCGCCCATGCCCTGCTCGACGGGCTGGCGGGCATGGGAGCATCCACCGGGCTCCTCGAGCAGACGGGCGCGGCGAGCTTCGGCAAGCGTGCGATCGGTGTCGGGGCGGGGACGAGTATCCTGTCGCGTGCCGATGGCGACGGGCGCTACCTTTTGGCCACCTTGCTCGGTGCGGTCGGAGGCGTTGCCTCGCTCGACGGGTCCGGGCTCATTCCGACCAGCCAGCTTCCTGCCTTGGCAATCACCAAGCCCAATGTGGTCGCGTCCCAGGCGGCGCAGCTCGCGCTCACCGCCCAAGAGGGCGACGTCGCTATCCGCACGGATCTGAACAAATCCTACATCCACAATGGCGGGACCGCCGGCACCATGGCCGACTGGACCGAGATACTTACCCCGACCGACTCCGTCCTCTCCGTCAACGGCGAAACCGGGGCCGTCTCCCTGATCGCCTCTGAAATCCCCTTCACCCCGGCCGGAAGCCTCGCCGCCGCCGACGTGCAGGCCGCACTGGTCGAGCTGGATGCGGAGAAGCAGCCGCTGGCCGGGAACCTCTCCGCCTTCGCAGCCCTCACCGGCATTGCCGACAGGCTGGCCTATTTCAACGGCGCGGGAACGATGGCACTGGCGACCTTCACCGCCGCCGGCCGGGCGGTCGCGGCGGCGACCGGCTCGACCGGGACGGGAACCGTCACCGTCTTCTCGATCGCCCCGGCATTCACCGGCACGACCACGTTCGAGGCCCTCACCGCAAGCGGCAACGTTACTCTCGGCGACGCCACGGCCGACGCTCACACCATAAATGGCAATGTCACGCACAACGTCACGGGCGCCAGCGCCTCCAACTATCGCTGGATCAACGCTGGGCAGTTAGCGTCACTCAAGGTGGGCTTTAGCAGCGGCTCGACGTACCTCTCCGCTCAGGACAACACCGGCGCATCGTGGGCTCCCTGGGTCATCGGCGGTAGTCAGATCAACTTCCAGATCAGCGCCGCCAACGTCCTGATCGCGAGAAGTACCGGAACTGAGACTATCGGCGAGCATCGCTGCGACACGCTGCGGATCGACGTCGCACCGACGGCCGCCACCCCGACCCCGACGCACACCATCCCCGTCAACTTCAACGGCACGGTCTACCGCGTGCCCTGTGTGATCTAGCTGAGAGCCCCGATTCAAGGCGCCGGTGTCTCGCCTTAGGCCAAGGCCATGCCCGCCACCTCCCGCCTGGACATCTGCAATCAGGCCGTCGGCGAGATTGCTGCCCATCCCATCGCTTCGGTTGACGAGACCAGCCTCGAAGCCCGCGAGTGCCGGCGCTTCTATCCCCAAGTCATCTCCGAAATGCTGGAGGGCCCGCACGACTGGAGCTTCGCCAACCGGCGCGTCGCCCTGGCCGCTGTGGCAACGAACGACCGCGAGGCGGAGTGGTCCTACGCCTATGCCCTCCCCGCCGACATGGCGAGCCCCATCGGGATCGTCCCCAATCTCGCCGCCCTGGGCTTTGCGCTTCCGACGCTGTTGGAGGGCCAGAGCTACGCCAGCATCGTCCAGGGCTTCCCGGCTCAGTACGCGGTCGCCTACGTCATCGAGAATGGCGTCCTCTACACCGGCGCCGCCGATGCGTCGCTCGAATACGTGATCAACGACGTCTCCGAAGTCGTCCTGCCGAAGCTCGTCTCGAGGGCGATCATCCTCGACCTCGCATCTCGCCTCGCCATGCCGGTCAAGAAGGACCGCGAGCTGAAGCAAGGGCTGGAGGCACGCGCCGCCCTCGCATGGGAGCGGGCCATGGCCGACGATCTCAACCGTTCCCCGCGTGGCCGGGCCGACTATATCCCCGAGGCGATACTGGCGCGCGACGGCATCATCTGATGGGCTATCGCGCCGCCCTGTTGAATTTCACGAAGGGCGAGATCAGCCCCGAAATCCTGGCGCGCTTCGATCTCTCCGCCTACCAGGCCGGCGCGCGGCGAGCCCGCAACGTCGTAATCAGGCGCACCGGTGGGCTGGAAAAGCGCATGGGGACGCGCTTCGTTGCCGAATGCCTCGGCACTTCCGCTCGCCTGATCCCGTTCCAGTTCAACGATGAGCAAGCCTATGCGCTGGAGTTCGGACAGGGCTACATGCGTCCCCTCGCTCTGGGCGGGGCCGTGCTCGAGGAAGGGCTTCTCGTCACGGCCATCACCAAGGCGGCCAACGCGAAGATCACCGCGGCCTTTCACGCCTACGAGGTTGGCGATCCCGTCTACCTCACCGGCATAACGGGCATGACCCAGATCAACGACAGGTTCCTCACCGTCGTTTCCGTGATCGACGCCAACAACTTCACCGTGGATATCGACTCGACCGACTTCGACACCTTCACGGGCTCCGGGGGCGGGACGGCGCGGGTCGGCTCACCTCCTCCCCCACCTCCACCTCCAGCTGTTCCCCCACCTCCGCCTCCGCCTCCCGCCCCTCCCGTCGGTTCCGGCTCAGGCGGCGGTTACGGCTCGGGCGGCGGCTGGGAAAGGCCGGAAGGGACGGAGGGGCTTCCCTGATGCCCGTCTATCGCGTCCATCAGACAGGCTCGCCCTACAACGCCTCAGAGCTCGCCGATATCGACTACGAGCAGACGGCGGACGTCCTCTACATGGCGCACCCCAGCCATGCCCCAACCAAGCTCCTGAGGCTCGATCATGCCTCGTGGAGCTTCGTGACGATCGCGTTCGGGCCGACCATCGCGGCGCCGGCCAATTTGAGCGCCGTCGCCACCAACCCGAACACCGACGCGGCCAACGGCGGCAATGCTTATTTCCCGCAGGAGGCAACTTATGTCGTCACCGCCTACTCTGACGAGACGGGGCAGGAAAGCCGGGCGTCGAACGCCGACAGCGCGACCAACGATATCGCCCTGAAGCGCAACTTCAATACGATCACCTGGGACGCCGTGACGGGCGCGACCGAGTACCGCGTCTACAAGGCGGAAGAATCCCAGCGTTACGGGGCCATCGGCTCGACCGAAGCGCTAAGCTTCGTTGACGACAATATCGGTCCGGATCTGTCCGAGGGGCCTCCAACCGGCGACAATCCCTTCGCCGATGCCGACGACTATCCCGCGACAGTGACCTTCCACGAGCAGCGTTCGGCATGGGCGCGGTCGAACAACAATCCGAACGGGCTATGGTGTTCGAAGTCGGCCGACTATGAGAATTTCGATTTTAGCAAGCCGGGGCGCGAGGATGACGCCTTCGCGATCCGGCTGGTGGCGAACAAGGTCAACTCGGTCAACCAGCTCGTCTCCTCGAAGCAGGGGCTTCTTGCGCTCACGTCGAACAACATCTTCTCGATCACCGGCGCGAACGGGGACTATCTAGCCGCCGTTCCTCCCCCGAGGGTGAGGCCCGAGGTCAGCCGCGGCGTCAGCCGGCTCAATCCGATCACGGTCGACAACGTCGTCTTCTACGAGACAGCGAAATCCTCAGAGGTGAGGACGCTGGGCTATACGCTGGAGCTGGACGGCATCCGAACCGACGACCTCACCGTCTTCTCGCGCCACCTGTTCGAGAATCAGGACATTGTCGACTGGGCTTTCGCGGAGAAGCCAGGCTCGATCATTCCCCTCGTTCGTAGCGACGGAGCGATCGTCTGCCTTACTTGGGACCAGGCCCAAGAGGTTGCGGGATGGACCTATTGGGACACTCCCCACGGAGCGTTTGAGGGCATTTGCTCAATAACTGAGCAGGGAGAGGACAGGCCCTATCTGCTCGTCCGCCGCACGATAAATGGCGAAGAGAAACTTTATATCGAGCGTATGGCCTCGCCCCTCTGGGAGGATCAGGAGGACGCCTGCTATCTCGACTGCGCCCGATCCTTCGTCAATGCGGCGCCGGTGGCGACGGTGGACAGGCTCGACCATTTGGAGGGAATGGACGTTGTCGCTTGGGTCGATGGCAATGTCGTGACCGGACTGACCGTCGAAGACGGGTCCGTGACCCTGCCGAATGCGGGAACGAAGATCACCGTCGGCCTGCCCTTCACCTCGCTTGTCGAAACTCTGCCCCTTGCCATCCAGACTGGCGGCGGTTGGAATGTGGCCCGGCCGCAGCAAGCGGGGAAGGTCGTTCTCCGAGTGGTCGACACCCGCAATATCGAGGCCGGTCCGGCAGACGACCAGCTTTTCCCGGTAAAGACGCGCGAGACGGAAGGCTACGGCTCGCCGAACGCGCTGATCACCGACGACCTTGAAGTGGACATGGCCGGCACCTCGGGGAACGAGACAGTCGTCGTCGTGCGTTCGACCGACCCGACGCCCATGCACATCGCCGCGATCCTTATCGAGCCGGTCATCAGTGCGGGTTGAGCTCGTTCCGGCGCGGCTCGTCCACGTCGGCCCCATCGCCAGCCGGATGCGCGAGATCGACCGCATCGAAGCCGAGGCGATGGGCCGCACCCCCAAGGATGCCCTCAGGATTGGGCTGCGGGCCTCGCTAAGCGCGTTCACGGCCCTCGGGGAGGGAAAACCGCTGGCGATGATGGGCGTCGTCTCCACCAGCCTTATTTCCAGCCGGGCGGCGGTCTGGTTTCTGGGCCGGGACGAGGTGTTCGATCATGGGCGCGAGATGCTGACCATCGGCCCGAAGGTGCTGGGGCACTGGCTGGAGACATTCGAGGTGCTGGAGAACATTGTCGCGGTCCAGAACGTGCGCGCGACCCGGATGCTTAGAAAGTGGGGGTTCGAGATCGGGGACGCGGTTCAAGCCCATGGAGGCGTCGACTTCGTGCCGTTCCGCCTAAGACGGCGAGTCGGTGCTCAGCTTGCCCCAAGCGACGACGGGAGGGATGAGCAGCACAACGAGGCAAATCCAGAAGAAGCTCTCGTTCGAGAACCAATAGCGCTCAGCGATCAGGCCTAGTACGCCGACTATTGCGGGCCAGCCGATGGACCAGAAGATAAGTCCGGGGTTCATCCAAAATCGCCCATGGACCTTTTGGCGGCCCGATTCAAGGCTGCGCACTCGTCCCGTAGCAACGACGCATGTGCGCTCCCCCCATGGTCATGGCCGCCGTCGCGACAGCCGCGTCAACAATGATCGGGGGGATGCAGGCCAACGCGCAGGGCAATTACGAAAGCAAGATCTCCCAGCGCAACGCCCAGATGGAGCGGGACGCGGCGCGCGATTCAATCGAACGTGGACAAGGCGAGGCGCGCACCTTCTGGCGTGACGTCGGACGGACCAAGGGCGAGCAGATCGCCTCCATGGCGGCGAACGGGATCGACGTCGGCTACGGGTCCGCGGCCCGCCTTCAGGACGACACCGCCACCCTCGCCGACGAGGACGCTGCCAACCTCTACCGCAACATCAACGAGCGCACCAAAGGCAGCATCGTCAACGCGCAGAACTTCGTCGCCGAGGCCAAGGCGGCGAAGATGCGCGGGCGGGCGGCGCTGGTCGGCTCCGCCTTTGAGAGCGCCACAAGCCTGATGAGCGCATTCGCCCAGCAGAAGCTTCTTAAGGCGAAGCTGGGCGGCGGCAAGTTCGGCAGGGTAGGCGGCTGATGGCGCGCGTCCCCGTCTACCAAGGCGACAACATCGAGCGGACGGGTCTTTCCGGCGCCAGGCTTCGCCCCGCCGACTTCTCAGCCAATCCTCTCGCCGAGGGCTTGAAACAGGCCGGCAGGGGTCTCGCCGACGTCGCCGACAAAATGGACCAGATCGAGGACGTCAAGGCCCGGATCGAAGCGAACGACCTCGACCTTGAACATCTGGAAGCCGAACGGCTGATCCGCCAGCGGGTGCGCCAGACGCTGGGGCAGGGAGCTGAGGCCGCAGCCGACAAGGGCGCGGAGGATCTGGAAAAGTCGTCCAAGGAGATATTGGGCCGTGCCACCCCTCGCGCGCGCCTGTTGCTCGAGCAGTCGATCCGGCGCCGCAACTCCCAAGCCGCCGACAGCTATCAGGAGCATGGCTTCGGCGAGACGGTGAAGGCTTTCGACACGGGGTCGCGCGCGCGCCTCAAGCGCCAGAGCGAGGTTTTGGCCGACGAGCCCGACGAGGCCAAGGCCGATCAGATGTTCGCGGAAACCATCCCGGCGATCATCAACGAAAGGGCGGCTTTCTTCGGTACGCCCAAGGAGGTTGCGGAAGCCGAAGTCGCGGCCGAGCTGTCGAGCTATCGCATCTCGCGGGCCAAGAAGCTCGTCGCGTCCAGCGCCACGGCCGCGCGCGAATATGTCCTCGCCCATCGCGGCACGATAGACGACGAGGATTATGACCGCTTCCTCAGTGCGTATGAGGACGAGGCGCTGTCCGAATGGGCGGAGTCGGCTATCAGCGAGGCACCGGCGCCGGCGGTCGCGGACACCCCGCCGGAACGACCCGCCCCGCCTCGCCAGGAAAAGCCGCTCGATTTGACTCGCGGACACACGGCCCGGTCGGGGATCGGCCGCCGTGCCCCACCCGCGACGGGAGGAGGGCGCAGGGGCTCGTCCAATCACAAGGGCCTCGACCTCGATTATTCGGCAGGCGCCCCGGTTCCCGCCTCGATGTCCGGAACCGCTCACGTGAAGCGTGATCCGAACGGTTACGGGAATTACGTCGTCATCGACCATGGGGGAGGGCTGGAAACCCGCTATGCCCACCTCTCCTCTTTCGCCATTCGGGACGGGCAGAAGGTCGGCAAGGGCGACATCGTCGGGGCGGCAGGGAGCACCGGCAACAGCAGCGGCCCCCATCTCCATTATGAGGCTCGGCAGGACGGCCGGCCGATCGATCCGCGCACCATCGGCGAGCGGACCGTCCATCCTCGGGGGACGGCTCCCGTCCGGGTCGCCGCGGGAACGAATATCGGCGAGATCATCGACGGCATCAGAGGACGGGAAGACCTCTCCCACAAGCAGAAACAGGCTCTGATCAGCGCCTATCGGGGACGCTTCAACGAAGCTCAGCAGGCGCGGGCACTGGTCGAGAACGAGGCGCAGCGCGAAGCCGACCGCGTCCTGGTTGGGCTCGGGGACAAGTTCACCAGCACGTCTCAAATCCCCAATTTCGAGCAGCTCGCACCGAATGACCAGCGAGCTTACGCCTCCATGGCGCGGCAGAACAAGGAAGGTGGCGGGAGGCTGTCCCCCGAGGCGGCCGCTCTCATCCAATTCACTGAGCTTGCCGACCCTGATCAATTCATCACCCCGGCGTTCCGCGCGAGGCTCGCGTCGATGGGCGTTCCCGCCGCGGTGATTACGAGCGTCGCTGGACGGGCGGGGCAGATTGCGGGGGCTCGCGCGGCCGCGAAACCGGAGCCGATCAGCGACGGCACGCTCTGGACCGTAGCGAAGCCTGCCTTCGAGGCTGCGGGGCTCGACTTCGAGAACCTCCAGGCGAAGACGAGAGGGGCCAAGAATGCGGAGCGGGTCGCCGACGCTCAGCGCAAGCTGCGCGCCATCTCCTATCTTCGCGACGTGGCCGTGAGGTGGGCGAACGCCAATCCGGGCAAGCAGCCCGACGAGGCGACTATGCGCGGATGGGTCGGCTCAGCCTTGCGGGGGGTAGGTCCGGCCGGAACCTATGCCTTCGAGGCGGGTGACGCACAGATCGCCGCGAACATGGAGCCGGGGTATCGTGCGCGCGCCTCGGAAGCGCTTCGAGCGGCCGGTATTCCGGTCAACGCACAGACCCTTGCCAGCTATCACCGCGAAGCCCTGGCGCGCCGCGCAAGGGCGCAATAATGCCGCCACGCCCGGAAGAGCTGGACATCGCCCGGAGCGTGGCCGCCCAGAGCGCCCACGGATCGATTTACAGCGCCCAGTATGGCGACTCGCAGAAGGCCGCCAAGGCGAACGAGATGGCCCGCCGGCTCGGCATTCCCGCCGATGTTGTCGAGGCCGATCTGCCCAACATGTCGGCAGAGGATCGGCTGAGGCGGGCTCGGGAAGCGGCACGGCACAACCCGGTCTATGCCGGGATGATGGCGAACCCGCGTTTCGCTGCCGCGGCGATAGACGACGACAATCTGCGCCCTCTGGCCCATGCGGTAGCCCAGGTCCGCGAGATGGCGGAGCGGGCGACTCAGGTTCATTCCTGGCCGCGCAGCCGCGACCCCAAGATCAAGGGATGGTCGGCCGGCCCCGGAGCCGAGAACCTGTCCTATCCCATGCAGATCCTCGCGGCGGCGGACAGGCGTTTCGAGGGCCTCGGGGCCGGGATGGGTCGCTTGCTGGCTGCCACCACTCCTATTTCTGGAGCTCGGCCCGTCTTTACTCGGATGGCGGCCGAGAGCGAGGAATATGCCCAATGGGCGCCGCAGCGCTCCAGCCTGTCAAGCTGGCAGGACGTCAAGCGCAAACCCTTGCTCGCGCCCATGTTCGGCGTCGAGCAACTGACCACCTCGTTTCCCGACATGGTCACGCTGATCGCCGCTTTCCCCGGCTATATCGCGGCGCGTTCTGGCGAAATCGGACAGCAGCGCGCGCGGAACAACGGCAAGACGGATGCGAGTATTGGCGATATCCTGAAGGCTGCTCCCGCCGCGACTCTCTCCGCCTATCTCGACCGGCTCGGACTCAGGGGGATCGGCGCCGCGATTGCCAACCCGGCGCTTCGGGCAACGGTAACGGCGGCCACGCGAGAAGCCGGAACGGAGTTCCTCCAGAGCGGCATAGAATATCTCGGCTCGAACCTTGGGACCGATGCGGGCTGGGACGGCCATGAGATGGTCGACCAGATGGTGGCAGGCGCCGTGGGGGGATTCTTCGCGGGCGGCATCATCGGCGGCGGTGGTGGGTCGATCAATCACGGGCTGAGCAAGATATATGAAAGCCGGGCGGCTCAAGACGCCGCCGCGACCGTCGATCACGTCATGGAAGCGGCTTCGAGAGCCGAGACGCGGACCAGCAACCCCGGCGACTTCGAAGAGGTGCTTAATCAGCAACTGGAGGGCCGGGCGGGCGAAACCCTTTACATTCCCGGCGAACAGGTGGCCGCCCTGTTTCAGGAAGGCAATATCGCCGAACATGCCTTCTGGGGGCAACATGCCGCACAGGTGGCCGAGGCCGTTGCTATCGGCGGGGACGTGGTCATTCCGCTTGCGGCAGCAGCGACTCATCTGGCGGGAACTCCCGAATGGCAGGCCCTGCGCGAGCATGTGCGCGCCACGCCCGGCGGAATGTCGATTGTTGAGGCGAAGCAAAGGCAGACCCCCGAGGAGATCGAGGCGCTGGCGGCTCAGCTCACGGACGAGATCGAACGGCGCGTGCCAGAGATACAGGCAACCCGCGCGGTCAAGAAGTTCGCGACGGACATGGGCTATGAGGGCGAGCAGGCGGGGGCGATCACGCAGCTTGTCGCCGCCCGCCTCGCCGTGGCTGCGAAACTGTCGGGTGTGTCGCCGACGGAGATGTGGAAGCGCTGGGGGCTGTTTTCCGAGAAGACGACTCAGGCGGATTTCGAGGCGCTTGGCAAGACGGGAGCGCTAGCGCAAAGCGCAAATTCCCCGGAGTTTCGTCGCTGGTTTGGCGACTCGCGGGTTGTCGATGAAACCGGCTCACCGCGAGTGGTCTATCACGGCACTGGCGCGATGTTCGATACCTTTGAAGCGACGGGCGGGACGGTGCTGGAGGGGGTCTTTTTCTCTTCTGAGCGAGACGGCGCTTTTGATTGGGGGCTTAGGCGTGCTGGCAGCGAGAGCGATGTCAGGGTGGTCCCCGCTTATATCTCACTCAAAAACCCTGCGGATCAGGACTCGGTTGACGAGGCCATCGCCGATTATCGGGACGAAAACGGGGAAGAGCCGAGCCCTGCCCAACTTACAGAATACCTACAGGAGCAAGGCTACGACGGCTTCCTGGATCAAAGCTCGTTCGAAAACGCGTTGGAAATCGTCGCCTTCAATCCCTCACAGATCAAGGCGACCGAGAACCGCGGCACCTTCGACCCGAACGATCCCAACATCTACAACCAGCCCACTCGCGGCAACATCAGCCTCCTAAAGGACGAATCCGGCACGATGACCGGCGCCGTCATCCGCGCCTTCGAAAGCGCCAATTTCTCGACCGCCATTCACGAACTCGGCCACTTCTGGCTTGAAGACTTGAAGGGGCGTGCGGATGCCGACTGGCAGACCATCCAGCAATGGTTCGCAGAGAATGGCCACGACGCCGGCGAGTCCATTCCCGTCGAAGCGCACGAAATGTGGGCGCGCGGGATGGAGCGCTACATCTTCGAAGGCAAGGCGCCGTCGAAAAAGCTCAAGCCCCTGTTCGCGAAGATGCGCGACTGGATGATGGACCTCTATCGCAGCGTCACCGCGTTCAACTCCCCCATCTCTCCCGAGATTCGGGACGTCATGGACCGCATGTTCGCCAGCGATGAAGAGATCGCCATCCAGCGCGAGGAAATGCGCCTCGCCACAGCCAATCTCGAAGGCCTGATGACCGAAGCCGAGCAGGAAGATTATCTGCGCGTGGCCGATGACGTCCGGAACGACGCGCGGGACAAGCTGATCGAGCGCATCCTCTCGACGCTGCGCCGGGAGCGGACGGACGAGGCCAACGCGCGCCGCAAGGCGATCCGCACTGAAGTTGAGACTGTGGTGGATGCGGAGCCGGTCTTCCGCGCGCTTCGGATGCTCAGGGTCGGCATCGAGCAGGAGGAGGGCGAGGCGACGAAGGTCCGCCTGTCCAGCCAATGGCTGATCGACGCCTATGGCGAGGAAATCCTCCCCCGCCTGCCGCAATGGATACAGCCCATTCACGGCGATGCTGACACCATGGAAGCCGACGAGTTGGCGGAGATGGCGGGTTTCGAATCTGGCGACCAGATGGTGGTGGCCCTTGTGAGCCTCGAAGAGGGGCGCATGGAAAGGAAGGCCGCGGGCGACAAGAGATCGCCCCGGCAATATGCGGTCGATGAGATGACGCAGGCCCGCGTTCGCGACGAAATCGGCGATCCACTGCAGAACATCGAGGAAGAAGCGCAGGCGGTCCTTGCGTCCGAACGGCAAGCGGATTTGATGTCGCTGGAGCTTCGCGCCCTCGCCCGCAAGACACGTCAGCGCCCTACCCCGTGGCAGGTGGCGCGGGACTGGGCAGAAACGCGGATCGCCGCGTCGAGGACGAGGGATGCCCTCACTGGTGCCGCCATCCAGATGTACGTCCGCAACGCCGGAAAAGCCGGCCGGGGTGCCGAGGAAGCACTGATCAAGGGCGACTTCGAAGAGGCCTTCCGGTTCAAGCAGCAGCAGATGCTCAATCTCGCTTTGCTCTCCGAAGGGAAGAAAGCAAAGGACAGGGTCGAAAAAGCGGTCCGCCGGCTGCAGAGGGTCGCCGCGAAGAAGACGATGGCGAGCGTCGATCAGGACTATCTCGACCAGGCTCACCAACTCCTCGAAGGCGTGGAGATGCGGACCCGTCCCCTCAGCCAGGTCGACCGACGCCGAGCCTTTGAAGTGTGGTACGCAGATCAAGTCGCGCAGGGCCGCGAGCCCATCGTCCCGCCGCAATATCAGCGGACCTTGGGGCAGGTGAACTGGCAGCAGTTGACCGTGGCGGAATTGCTCGAGCTCGATGACGTCGTGCAGCAGGTGGTCCAACTCGGCCGCCTGAAACAGCGGCTGCGGGACGGGCAGGAGGAGCGCGACTTCGCCGAGGTCCGCGCCGAGGCCGTGGCCCAGCTCGCCACGCTGCGGCAGCTTCCGCGCACCGACTTGATGGATGAGGGGCGATCCCGCTGGCTGACGTTCAAGCGTGGCATCCGCTGGGCAGACGCTGCCCTCATCAAGATCGAGGTGCTGTGCGACTGGATGGACGGTCGCAATTCCAACGGCCTCTTCAATCGCCTCGTCTTCCGCCCTCTCGCCGACGCACAAGGCCGCAAGACGCGCATGGTCGCCGACTATGCCGGGCGGCTGGACAAGATCATCTCCGAAATTCCCGCCAGCCATGCGCGGGTTTGGGAGCGGACCGTCGACACGCCCGAGCTGATCAACCGCGAGACGGGCGAGCCCTTCGACATCACGCATGGCGGCGTCGTCATGATGGCCCTGAACTGGGGCAATGAGGGCAACCGCCAACGCCTCGCCGACGGCTATGACTGGTCGCCCGACGCGATACAGTCCGTGCTAGACCGCGTTCTGACGCAGGATGACTGGACCTTCGTTCAGAAGATTTGGGCCGAGATCGACACGCTCGGACCGGAGCTTTTCGAGATGGAGCGCCGCGTCAACGGGGTCGCTCCTCCCAAGGTCGAGGGAACGGAGGTCGTCACACCGTTCGGAACCTTCAAAGGCGGATATTTCCCCGCGGTCTATGACCTTTCGAAGGATCGCAACCCGCCTCCGCCGAGCGAGCGCGACCTGTTCTCAGGGGACTACCAGCGCGCCACGACCCGTGCCGGCTCGACTCACGAGCGGTCCGCAAGGGTAAGCCGTCCGATCCTCCTCAACATGTCCGTCATCAATCGGCACATCGAGGAGGTCATCCACGACATCACTCATCGCGAGGCGATCATCGCGGTCGACAAGCTGACCAGCGACCGCGAGGTCCAGAAAGCCGTTTCGGACGCATTCGGCCCGGAATATGCGGCGCTGTTCCGTCCGTGGTTGAAACAGATCGCCAACGAGCCCAGCGGCGGCGGCGCGGCCAAGTCGAAGATCGACGCCAGGATACAGGCCGCCTTCCGAAGCATCCGGACGCGAGTGACCATCGTCGGGCTGGGCTTCCGCCTCGGTTCGGCTCTGGCTCAGGTTGCCGGCGCTCCCAATATCGTCGGCGAGATCGGCGCCGCGCGCTTCCTGCAGGGTGTGACGCAGATGCTCGCCCATCCAGTCTCGAACCCGCTGTCCGGACAGAGCCTCTACCGAACCGTCACGGAAAAATCAGCGGAGATGGCCGGCCGTTTCGCCAACATGGACCGCGACGTGCGCGAGAACCTACGCCAACACGCGCGGACCACGGGCCCGATGGCGCCGATCCGGTTCATCCAGCGGCACGCCTATGACCTCATCCTCGCGATGGACATGCTAATTACTCTGCCGGGATGGGTCGGCGCCTATGAAAAAGCGCTGGGACAGGGAATGGAAGAGCAGGAGGCGATCTATTACGCGGACAAGGTGATCCGGGTTTCGCAAGGCGCGGGCGGCTCGAAGGACCAGGCCGCGATCATGACGAGTCACGAGGCCACCCGCTTCTTCACGATGTTCTTCTCCTACTTCTCGGCTCTCTACAATCGGCAGCGTGACATCGTCCGTCTTTACGGGGAGGCGGTCCGCGAGCGTGACATCGCGAAGGCCGTCGAGGCGGCGCAGCGCTCGTTCTGGATCATGCTCCTCCCGCCCGTACTCGACGCCGCTATCCGGGGCTTGGAGCCGGAAGACGAGGACGAGGACGGCGAAAAATCCTGGGCGGAAACCGGCCGCTGGCTGATGCGCAAAATTCTCTTCGGCAATATGGCGTCGATTCCTGGCGTGAGGGACGTTCTTTCGGCGATCGACAGCGGCTACGGCTACAAGGTGTCGCCGGTGCAGGGTATCGGTGAGACGTTCATCAAATCTCTCGATGACGCGCAGGATCTGGCCGACGAAGACGCCGAGCCGTCCTCCACGCGGCTCAAGCGCGCCTTCATGCTTCTCGGCTACGTCGCCAAGCTTCCGACGGGGTATCTGGGACAGGAGGCGCAGCTCGGCCTCGACATCTACGAGGGCGAGCAGGAGGCGCCCGAGACGGCCTCCGAGGCCTACAGTGCCGCCACCAGGGGCAAGGTCGAGGTCGAGTAGCCCGATTCAAGCTGTAGAGCGCGAGGAATAGGTCTTCCCTTCAAGGGAGACCCGGATGACCGTCGCTGCCACCAACGCCTATTCCGGGCCGTATGTCGGCAACGGCTCGACGACCTCCTTCCCCTTCACCTTCAAGGCCATGGCTGCCGGCGAAGTCGGGGCGGTGGTCGACGGGGTCGAAATATCGTCTTCTCTTTTTGAGGTCGCGGTAGCGAGCCAGGGCGGGACGCTGACGTTCAACGGCGCCCCGATAAGCGGCGCCGAGATTTACATCGTCTCCAGGCCCGATTTTTCGCAGGACATCAGCTTCACGAACGCCGGCGCCTTCTTGCCGGAAGCGCATGACGAGGCGCTCGACCGGGCTGCGGTACGTGACATCTCCCTACGGGCCGATGTCGACCGAGCCCTCAAGGTGCCTATCGGGGCCGTCGCGCCAGACTACGACGATTTCGCTACCGCCTTCCAAGGCGATCCCGGCGGCAATATCGAGAGTGTCGCGCTCTTCACCACGCTCGCGCTGGGGCTGACTGATATTCCGGCCGGCACGAACCGGGTCCGCAGCTCAGGCCACACCGAGGACGGCTGGGGCGATGCGAACTACGCCCACAACATCCTCGCCTTCCCGGTTCAGGATGCGGCCTATGTCGCAGCCAATCCGACATCCTCGTTCCTCGCGCTCGACGGCCGCGCCTTCGTCCTCGCCGAGGTAACGCGAACCCCGGCCATGTTCGGCTGTATCGGCTTCAAGCGCGGTCTCGACACCGATCTCACCTGCAATGACGACGGCCCTGCCCTGCAGAAATTCTTCGACTATTCCATGAAGGAAGAAAACCGTCATCTCGCTTTCGACCTGTCCGGCCGGGAGTGGATGACGGGACAGGAGCTTTTCGCAACCTATCCCGTGGTCGTCGAGGGCAGTCTCGAACGGCACGTCCTGCGCCGCTTCATCAACGGCAGGATTCGTTGTCTCCCGCTCAGTCGGCAGGCCGGGGGCGTCCCGATGGATTATATCCTGACCATCGGTGGGCATCATCAATTCTGGGGCGGACTGCTTTCGCTCAGCGGGTTCGACGAAAACGGCTCCTGCCCGGCGTGGGCTTCGATGCGCGCGAAGAACGGCATCCGCCTGTTCTTCGCTACCCAGACCCTGTTCGGGAAGGTCGTTATCGAGGGCGTCAAGCGAGACGGCGTCTATTATGATCCCTATTTCGAGCTCGACGGGGGCGGGGACACCATTCCCTTCACCTTTCGGGATGGCGAACCCAATGAGGTCACCTACAGCTACAGCAACAATATCGGCGTCCGCTTCGATCACCTGTTCGTCCGCACCTACGGCATGGGCAGCATGGCCGCGGGCAAGATATCGAAAAGCTGGACGCTCAAGGTTCACGGGGGAATGCCCGTCGGCGGTCCGTTCGATCCGGATCACGCTGCCTATGTCAGCTCCAACAATCCCCTGCAGCGGACGAAGCTGACCTTCGACACGACTGAAGATTTTCGCCAGAATGATTATGGCAAGGTTCGGCTCGAGCTGTTCCCAGCGACCTACGGGACCATCGCGGCCGATGCGGTGGCGGGCACCCTCACATGGTCTGCGGGCGATCCGGTCTCGGCCAACCTCGTTGTGGGCGACGTCATTATTCCACAGTCGGGCATCAACGAAGGCAAGCGTCTGGAGATCATCAGCTTTACGGGAACGTCGAATCGGGTGATCACAGTTTCCTCAAGCATCCAGACCGAGGAACTGGCTAAGGTGTTGGAGACAGAGGCCGCCACAGCGGTCACTGGCCTCTTCACCCGCTGGGCGCCCTATCTGGTCACGGACATCCTCAGCGCTACCGAAGTCCTCGTATGGCCGTGGATGGAGGATCGAGTCGGAGCGACCGGCAAATGGAACTTCTGCGGCGGCTTCGCTGCCAACGTCACCGGTTCCAACACCACGACCGTAAGCTTCGCCAATCTAACCGGACTGAACGGCGCTGGAACGCTCAACTCGCAGTCACTCTATGGTCCGTTAGTCGGAAGCATGCGCGCCGAGGCGGTCGAGTTCGGGGTGGTCCAGGGCTTGACTTACTCCTCGTCCAACCTCGCCGTCGTGGTCGAATACGCCCATTGCGAGCTGTGCGAGTGGCATATCCTCCAGACCACCGCCGGGAACAACGTCGAGGGCTTTGCCAAAGGCGGCTCCAATCTGTTCAAGAGTCGCATTCTAGCGATGAACAACAAGACAGCGGCGGGTAATACGGTGATGCCGTTCCGCACACTGAATAACTTCACGATCATCATTCGCGGCGAAGTGTTGACAAGCCGGATGGAGCGTCCCTTCTCGGGCGTCGATACGGCGACCTTCACGCTCAGCAATATCGACAGACAGTGCTACGCCGTTCGACCACAGAACGGGCCAATCACCTGTAATCTTGCGTTCAACTTTGAGACCGCAAGACTCGCGGGCCGTCATAATTACGCAGCGGTGTTTTGGGTCGGACCGACTGGAGCGGCGCCGACTGGAGACATGACCTTCGGCCTGAGTGCCGATCTGACGCTGCGCGGCTGGGCAATTCTCGGCGCCAATCCGGTCAGCGCGCCAGCGAAGCCGTGCGAGATACGCGCAACCTATTACGAGGTGACTAAGAAGGTCATTCTCACCCGCTTCGACTCGGCATAGGATCGCAAGGCCAATCTGGCAGGAGAAACGACCATGAACGACAAACGCAAAGACGAGGACAGGGGGCGCCCGCCCACCGCAGAGCCGCTGGATGGCGGCGGCACTGGCAACCCGCCGGCACCACCGCCGCCTCCCCCGCCCCCAACTCCTCGCGATCCCGACGAGTAAATGTCGCTTCCCGCATTCGTCATGTGGGCGGTCGTGGCGGGGATCGGTTTCCCCGCCGCGTTCCGTTTCCGGAAGAGAGGCTTCATCGTGCATGTCCGCAACCGGACTGCGCTCGCGCTATGCGTGGCATGGCTGTGCGGGGAGCTGATATGGAGAATGACGGGCGAGAACCTGCCCATCACGCTCTATTTCATACTCGACTATTTCGTCCTGCTGGTGATCTTCACCAAGCCCGAACTCCGCGATCTCTCGCCGTACCGCACCTTCGCCGACCAGATGAAGGCGCTGGTGAAAGAGCGATCGAAAGAGGACGTGTTTATCGCCTGCATCTTCCCCGTGATGTGGGCCGTCTACGTGGCGAACATTGGGGACTTCTATCGTTGGTGGATGCTGTGGGGCCTCGTCCAGCTTCAATTCTACGCGGCCGGTTGGGAGGCGTGGGGCCTCTGGCGAGCGGCGCGCGCGGAAAAGGCGCTCGATAACAAACCTCCCGGCCTTTTCAAGCTGGGGATGGCAGGCCATGGGTGATGGAATCGCGCTCTCCGAAATCGGCTCGCCTTCGTCGATTGCCTCCTTCTTCATCCTTGCGGCATGGGCGATTCGAACTTGGCCTTATTGGAAAATGCGGATCAACGAAGCGCGCAAGATACAGCTTGATGCGGACGGTGAGCGACTGGCGCAGGCTTTCGCGCGCATCCGCGATTTGGAGGAAGCGCAAAGCGCCGACCGCCGCGAGTTCAGCAAGGCTATGTCGGACGAGCGCAAGCGCTGCGACCTTGAGCTTGATGATATCCGCAAGCGCCTCTCCGCAGCGGAGGATGAGAACCGAGGGCTTCAGGCGATGATCCGGCAGAACAGCTCTTCGACCGCCGTGATGATGGGGCGGCCCGGCGCCGTCGCGGAGAGCGCAGCGGCACGACGGAAGCGAGACTCGTCCGATGGCTGAGGGCAATTCGAAGGGCTGGTCCTTCGACGCTTTCGAGACATGGGTAAAGTCTGAGCTGATCGGATACAACCGGGCTATCGATGCCGCCCTTGTCGCGAGGAAAGAAGAGGCGCTGCACCATAACGGCCTGATCGACCAGATGAAGGATCAGCAGAGCAAGTTCGTGACGCGCGGGCAACTGGCGGCGGTCATCATCGCGGCCGTAGGAGGGGTTGGAACGCTGATCGGAGTTCTCAATTACCTGGGAAGCATTTGATGCTTGCACTCATCGGCAGGATCAGCGAACGCGGCTGGCTGGTCATCCTCGCCACCGCGATGTTCGCCTACATCATCTCGCTCGTCGCGTTCGTGCCCGGTCTGGACGATTCGCAGCTCTTCACCGCGCTTGCTTCGGGCGTAGGCGGCGCCGTCTTTCGCGACGTGATCGGCATGTGGACCTCTTCCACGAAAGCAGGGGCCGAGCTGGCAGACAAGGCGATCAGCACGCTCCAGAACCAAACGAGCAGCACGAGTGCGGGCAATTCGGGAGAAGCAAAGCCATGATCGTCGCTTTCCTCACCCGCTACTGGCCACAGCTCGGCATCCTCGCCGCCCTTGTCCTCGGACTATGGTACGTCGACCATCGCGGCTACCAGCGCGCCAAGGGGCATTACGAGGCCGCCGAGGCGAAGGCGCAGGCGAGGGCCGAAGCGCTGGCACGCCGCCTCGAGCAAGTCATGACGGCCAAGCTCGCTGAGCTGGACACGCGCACGGCCGAGCGCCTTTCCCAAATCGACGTCGAGGAGCGGACCATCGTCCAGCCTGTAATCACTCGGGAGATTCGAAATGATCCGCGGCTTTCCAATCCTGCTGCTGGCATCTCTAACGGCGTGCGAGACGCCCTCAATTCTGCGCGCGGCGCGTCCAACAATCCCCCCGCTCCCCGCCAGCGTTAGGGAGGAGTGCCCACCGGCGGCGCAGATCAAGGGCAATGAAGGGTCGAGATGCCGTCACAACCGCCCTTAAGGCGATGAGTAAGCCTGTCGACTTGGAAGCAAAAGATGCCATCGCAACCTATGTCAACAACCTTTGGAACGAGAACGACCGGGGCGTCATCATCCTCAATGGGAGCGCCATCGAGGAAATCCTGGAAGACCAGATTAGGAGGCTCATGCCTCAACTCAATAGCGACGAGCGCTCCTACCTCTTCGACTTCAATGGTCCAATTGGCACTTTCTCATCTAAAATCCGGATGGCGAACGCGCTGGGGATTATAAGCCGTCAGATCTATCGCAAAATCGACCTCGTACGTGAGATGCGAAACACGTGCGCTCACGCCCGACAACCTATCTCGTTTCAAGCAGAACCAATTTTCGATGCGGTAGTTTGTTTGGTCCACGATCTTAGGTTTACGCTCCCGAAGCCGGACGACAATGACGGCATCCGAAAGACGTTCATGGTCGCCTGTCTCTTCCTGATGATGGTGTCGCTCGGAATGCCCCTAGAGGATGCACACAGCATCCTTCGGAAGGGCATCGCTAAGCACAAGCCCGCATCGCCAGATACACCTGCCGAATGATCATTTCAGGCGAGTCCTCACCGGGATGGAATAGCGAGTAGGTGCTTAGCCCCGCCTCGATCATCTCCTCAGTGATTTCTCGTTCTAGCGCCGGCCCGTCGCCTTCGCCTATCTGGTTTTCGTCATGGTACGTCAAGTGGGGTATCCCCCTCGCGATAGTCGATTGAAGCCTTTGGTGGAGACGATTTATCGGCTCCATGCGTAGCACGAAAGCGACGGTTTGCGCAGCAAAATCGCCCTCACTCCGGAGTAGGTCAGTTGCTATCTGGCTGGCGGGCAGCGTCGATCATTTCTTGCCAACAGTTAGTAAGCATCTCGTCGCCGTGCCCGTGATAGCGGTGTCCTGCGTTCAGCATCGCCTCGGTCGGCTCGCGCAGCTCGTCAAGGATGGCGTCGGCTTTCGCCAGCAGGGGTTCCTGAGCTTCCTCGCGCCAGCTATCGAACTCGGCGCCTGCCCATTCTAGCCTTGCGAGTCGAGCGGCGATCCTCCAGCGCATCGTCTTCATCTACTGTTCCTCCGCTACCCTAGGGGTTGGGCGTCTCGGCGCTTGTCGCGCCGACCTGGCTCTCGTCTACGACCGCGCCACTCTTCGGTGTCGCGGCCCTACGGGCTTCGATCCATGACGCAAGATCAGCCGCCCACGCTGCTTCTTGCGCGGTCACCCAAGCCTCGACCGCGTCCCAATCATGGTAGCCGGGCTCTCCATAGCGCTGCCCTTCGTTCAGAATGTCGTGGAGGGCGCCAGTGAGGTTATCGTGCCATTTGCCGGTCGGGCTCGAGCCCCAGTCAAATGCCGTGGCCTCTTCTGTCCCCCGCTGAGTGCCAGCGTAATAGATGTCCCGTATCCCGCCGTATGAGAGCGTCAACGCGTTAGGGATGCCACTCTGCGAAGACGCCGGAACGGCGGCTGAGGCCGAAGGCTGGCAGCCCGATGGCGCGTCAGCGCCGGAACGCCCATTCTCCAGCTCGTCAGCCATGTTACTCTCCCTCTCTATTTGAGTGGCCCGAAGGTGTGGGCGCCTCGGCTACGCCGACCGCGCTACCCTTGCTGCGCACGGAGCCCCGTTCCGGGTCTCCGCCCTTCGGGAGGGTATCGACTGGCGCGGTCATGCGATCCGCCAGCAACGAATGATCGAGCCGTCGATGATGCGGGTCGCGAACTTGGCTCCTGGCTTATAGCGGGTTGCCCAATACAGAGAATGAGACTTGATGTTGGTCTGCCGCCTGTCGGCATAGGAGGGGGCTGGAGCTACGCCTTGGTCGCGGGGCGCGTCGAAGCAGTCCCCTATGTCCATTTGATCGAACGGGTACATGCAAGGCTTGCCCCCGTAACGGCCGGGAGAGCCGCCGCGAGAAGGCGGGATTGGGATGCCCTTTTTGATGACGAAGCCGCCGGTCTTCATCGTTGGCCAGCGCCCCGCTGTTCAATAGTGTCGAAGTCTATCTCAATGCGAAAACCACCCGCGCTCCAGTCCACGACCGAAATTTTGGGACCGGGCACGCCAAGCGCCTTCTGGAGCATCGCATCTAGGCGTTTTGCTGCTTCGTCTGGAGTATACCAGTCGTCCGGATTTTCCTCCATTAGGCCGCGAATGTAATCAAAGTCGATTGGCTTAGGCATCAAATCCTCTCCCAAATGCTGTCATCTTCGCTGATGGTATCGATGAGCCTGAAACCATCTGTTCCAGGCATTTCCGCATCAAGCGACAGAGGCCCGTACTTGGTCGGAAACATCTTCATTACGCGCTTCGTCATTTCCTTGGCCGGCAGCGTAAGGTTGTCCGGGTCGAAGTCGCCGCAGAGGATGCCAACCATAATGTCCTGACAAATGTCGGCGCGCGTGTTCGGATCGAAATGGCGCGGAACCGCCGCGTTGACCCGCCTCAATAGGTCGTGTTCGGGCTTGCCGCCGTCATGGATTAGGAACGG